>JADEYI010000108.1_pt1 | contig 156075 bp, 239 predicted proteins | sample 8542331 | NCBI WGS metagenome assembly JADEYI01 (sample SAMN16510988, study PRJNA670497) | mine drainage metagenome | isolation source: biofilm near Copperflume 1 | place: Germany: Marsberg coppermine Kilianstollen | collected 2018-02 | reverse complement strand
TAATAATAATAATAATAATAATAATAATAATAATAATAATAATAATAATAATTGCACACCTGCAGGGGGAAGAACTGCGCAAGCACCATGGCCATAGCTCCCCCAGAGGAGACCCCCAGCGCATATCTGGGCAGCCCCCTGTAGCCATAGTCCCGAGCCTCCAGTTCCTCCCACACAGCTGCCACCTGTGCCATGGACCCAACCCATCATGCATGCGTAGCAGTCACATCCTGAGGGCGCCTGTCTTGTTGACAAGCGAGCGGCAATGCACACTTAGACAACAACCCCTCATCAAGTCGCCTTGGATGTCCTTTGAGGTGGTGGGCGCCTCAATGCACAATCAGCCATTTGCGGACCATTTGCTCAGCTGAAGTATCGAGAGGGGACACTCTTACAAGGCTCACCCTGGGCACGTCTTCGGATGTGTCAGGCCACTCGGTGTCCCAGCACCGGTACGCCTGCTCCTTCGGCGTCAGTGCCAGCACGTCAAAGCTGCGCGCCAATGCCGCGCGTGCTATCGCCATTTCCTCTGGGAGCCCTGAGCGCAGGCAAGACCGCAAGTTGATGAGTGGATTTTGTACCTGCAAGCCTAAAGCCACACCACATGGAGACATAGCAGTATGTAATTCGAGGGAAAAAAATGCCAACATACGGCTAGACCTCTGAGCTCCAATTCACAGGATTTGGAGCCCCAAGCTTGACGCCAGACCCTACCATTTCCCGCATTTGCAAGTATCTCCTTGTGTGCTTCATCATTATAAACGCTATTGAAAAGGCCTGCTAGGGTGTGTGGCACTGTATTAGGAAGAAGATGCAGGAAACGGGCAAGGAGTGTCAGGGAGGCCGTTTTTAGATTCAAACTCAAGTAATAAATTCTAGAGGAGCGCACCAATGCATGTAACGCAGGCTGGATCGTAGTGCCACCAGTCTGTCGGCCGCCGCATGCAGCCGTGCATGACTATGAGCACGCCCCTGGGATCCTTGCTCCGCACCAGCACTACCTCCATCCCAGCCACCTCCTGCTCACACGCGCATTCTTTTGTGCATGCAACTCACAAGGAGCATACAACCCACATCCCCCATGCAAGGTTCTTTGTCGATCAAGGGTCATTCAGTACGAGATGACCAAGCTGCACATGTGAAACTGAGTAAGCTGCAGACAAACCCCATCCCATGGTGATTCGTTGGTCAAGAATTTGTGAATACAAGCTGACCAAGATGGACATGTGCCCAACAAGTAGCTGGCAGGTTTGTAGAGGATGCAGCTACTCGAGTGGCAAGCAAAGAGGAGCAGAGCTGCAGCGCACCTCGTGGCGCACTTCCAGGACCTTTGGATCGTGGACCTCATAGGTGGATCGGGTGAAGGACTGGTGGAGCACGGAGGACACCTCGTCCGCAAGCTCCTGGTGGCGCCCGGTCAGCACATTGAAGAAGATTACTACCGCTGACGTCAGGAAGCACAGGGAAACGATCTTGGTCAGCACCATTCCCCAATACGCGCGCCCGGCACCTGCCATGCAGGCAATATCTGATCTCAGGAGATGTTCGATTAACTGTAATTTTGGCAGCACCTCTGCATGGTGCATTAACCTTGTGCTGAGGGAAAGGCTGCAGAGCAGGGAGTTCTCAGCAACCTCTTCATTGTCTGATCACAGGACGGCAAACTGGTAGAAGCTCTGCATTGTACACTGATGGTGTGCTGAGAGAAGGCTGCAGAGCGGGAGACAATCAGCAAATCCTTCCCAGGCGGCAATATGGCGAAACCTTTCCATGGTGCACTGATGGTGTGCTGAGAGAAGGCTGCAGAGCAGGGGCTCCTCAGCAAACCTTCACAAGGCAGCATTTTGGCACAACCTCTGCATAATCATTGAAGTAAAGTAGAGAGGGTGCAAGGGAGGAATGTCAGGGTGAAAGTCACCTGCAGGGCTGCGCTGCTGTGCGCTAACCCTGCTGGTGGCCGGGTATTTGCCCTGAGGAGAGTGGGGCTCAGGTTCGTGGAAGATGCGCCGGGCTGTTGTTGTGGCGCTGGTCAGGCTGCCACCTCGGATCAGCAGGTCTGCCACTTTGAGATGGTCGCCTGGAAATCGATTGGCTGCGTGCTACTGCAGGATCATTATTTGCTGCTGGCTCGCCGTGCAGCACTAAACTCCAGGTTTTCCACACCTGCGATGAAGCAAACTATAAAAACACAGTGCAGTGAAAGCCGCTGCAACTTTCTGATGTGGTACTTTTCTGTTATAATTTCAGTTTCCTGAGTGAAAGACTCTGAAAGCAGACAGAAGGCATCATCATTTCATTCAAGTGCGGGCAACGATCTCTAGTGTTGGCGCGCACCTACCCACCTCGAACAATCATCCTTATTCCAACCTCACATTTGGAAGAAAGGTACCAAGATAGTGGGACAGCAGTACGCTGAAACCCCAAACCTTTCCAGGCTTTCAGAAAGTGCCTCGGCAAGTTCTCGACCCAACGATCGAGGTCACGGCCGGGACTTTTGATTGATGGAGTTGGGGTATTTCAGCAGAATTTAGCAGGTTAACATACAGCCATCAACTATGACCCCAACGCACGCCGATTGGATCAGCGTAAGATCAACGATCAGTTCCGAGACGCGCAATGGCTTGGCTTCCGAAGGGTGAGTCAGTCAGTCACCTGCAGGGTTGCATATACCCGACAATACGAAACCCTGCGAGGGTTTTGGCGTCAACAGACCGCTGCTGCGATCTGAATCTTCGACAGATGCCTTCAGAAGCAAACCAAGGAATCGTGCGAGAAACCCTTGAAGAAATACTGATTGACATGGAGGACAAGTCGTTTAAAACGTCGGAGCCCATCGAGGACACCTGGTGAGCGCAACATTGTGGCAGGTGTTTTGGTGATTGTCGGTGCCGCCAGCGTTTTGGCGACATTCGCAAACTTCCACATTCTGCTGTTCTTGTGCCCTTTATTTGCTTTGCTTCTGAAGTTAAGTCATGTACATGCCAGGCATGTCGTTCGTGCTCTGGACAAGGACTCAGGAGACCCGTGCGACACCGCAAGTACGTCTTCTCTGTTTGTTTGTTGATGGATTGATGGCCACTTGTCTAAACCTCACAGGATACTCTCATTGATGTCTGACCGAAGTACATACATATAGGTGTGAAGGTCAAAATAGAGGATCTTGGCGGTGTTGCAGCAGCAGCAATCGGTGGCGACAGGCAAGCAAATTGAGATTTTCCTATTTTGATCTCAGGCAGGCTTAGGGTAGCTGATCGATGTGTTCAAAGCTGGTCTTGCGTTCTTGCAGGAAGTCACCCCTCGACAACCCAGGGTTTGGTCAAGCAGTTGATGGGTCGATTGCTACCGAGGACGGCGGCTCTGAGCCTAGTCCCTCGACTGTCAACGCCATGAGATCCACGAGTCCTTCACACAACAAGATGGTGAGAGATCCTAGACTTGCACGTAGCACCAACCTGCCGTCAGCAATTTTGTTTCCGGTCAGCACCAATCCTGAACACTCAATTGGGTTCTGTCACCCAGGTGGCCCGGGAGGATTCTCCCCCAAAAGAATCCCAGGTGGTTCTGAAGAATATGCCGGTTCCGAAGAATATGCCACAAGAGACGCCACAAGACACCGCTGCTGGCATCGTGACTGATGTGAAGATGGGGCTTGAAGTAAGCACTCCAGCCCGCAGCACGCCCCCTTCAAGCGCACAAGGAGCCCCCAAGCCAGTCCCGTCTCAGGGCAAAGCAACCCAAGCCCCGGCCAAAAAGAGGCCAGCACACGTCTTCCTGAAGCTGCTTGTGGTGAGTGTTTAACTCCACTTTCTTCATGATTGAAAGACCCTTTGCAAGCCTCTTGGAGCTTTCACATCTTCGAGCACATCTGCACCCCGTCGAACTTGCATTCGTTGTCAGACATTTATTGTACAATACTTGCCAGCAGTTGAGAATCTGTTGTCCGAGACACATCTGCACAGAACCATCCTTCTGGACTTTCAGGTGGGTGAGACTGGCGTGGGCAAGAGCACCTTCATCAAGAACATGGCAGGGAGTTTTGGGTGGGTGGCTTCCAGGCTTGCTCAGCCTCAGCAGGGCAGCGTCCATGGCCGCGTGCGCACATGCAATGCCCAACTGAAGGTCGGCCGCTGTGAGGCAAGTGTGGAGTACGAGCATGACAACACCATCTACCACTTCTGCTTTGAGGTGAGTCAGCACTGCTATAAAAATTGACCGTCAGGAAGTCTGGGCTGTATGGTTCTTGTGTTCATTCCGTCTCCCAGGCATCCAATGGGACCCTGAGACTCTCTGGGGGAGTTGTGTTTTGCTGGCGCTCGTCTTGTCTGCCTGTGCCTTTCCAGGTCACTTCACAGATGACTACAACGAAGTGTCACGTGCTCATGCACATGCTAGTGCTGCTGCCGCTGCAGCTTGTCTAGTCGCTTGAAGATTCTCCGGTGACATCTATTATCTGTCACACTGACTCAGTCACTGCGCAATTTGCATGCAAGCCCAGCACGCCAATGTGGTGTCCTGCTTGCAGCACTGCCGCGTTCTCATGCTGCAATTGGTCATCTCATGTGTGGACTGCTCTCAGAATAGTGAGGTTGATTTATTCTACAGGAGCTTTCAGGAGCAGTGGAGGTCGTGTCAGCTCGGGTGAAAGAGCAGCTTCAGAAGCACATGAAGACAGAAGGCGCCACCTGTCCCAAGGCCTGCCAGTGCGATGACCGCTTCGACGCCTGCTTGTAAGTTCCATACACATCTACTCACCTTCCTTGCTTTAAAATTGCAAAATTGAAATATGCCTGATGCCATCCTCGTGTCAGAGCCGCACGGGATGCTTCTGAATCAGAAGTTCTGAGAGTTCATTCGGCATGTGCTCTGTCAGCTGGCCACTGATGTCAAGTTGCATGACTAACCTTTGCTCTGCACAGGTACCTCATCCCGCCCCATTCTTTCAAGATGGCAGAGGCGATCTTCATACAAGACTTGTCTCAGCTTCTGCCTGTAATTCCCATGTTGGCCAAGGTGAGTTAGAACTTGTTACACCCTCCTGATGAGTTGCGATTCCCTCAGAAGCCCTTGGTGTCTGTGCAAGACAATGACTGTATTCAGGAGAAAAGATTATGTACAAGGCCTCCGTGCTACGGGTTTTTTTAGGGTTCGCAGAGCATGCATGTGGTGCCCGATGAGTCATCTCTGAGTCACTTGGTGTGATGCAGGCGGATGCTATGACAGACCATGAGACAAAGAAGATGCATGAGCGGGTTCTTGGAACACTCAACAGAATTCCCGCTTGCATTGGCTATTCCACCGTTTGTGGTTTGGATAAGCAGGCCTTGTTTGCTGCCGGTGCGCCCCACTGGACGCCTCAGAGCTGTGGATTTGGGCCTGACAAATACTGCTCGGTTTCCTCAATTTTTGCCTGTGGGAACTCTGTACAGTAATAAGACTTTACTGATTACACTCACTTGTGACTGGTTGGCCGGTCTGGTGCAAGGTCCACCATTTGCTATCACTGCTGGCAGTGACATGGACACCGTGTTGACCTCATTCGGCAGGTGAGGATCTTTTTAGTTTGCCACTGCAGTCAAGCTGGCACAATCCTTCATAAACCAATCAGCTAGACTCTGTCGGAGACTAGCGGCCTGTGTGTTTGCCCAAGAACAGCTTGCATACCTTATTTACAGATTGCGGCAGCAGGCATATCTTCACAGGCATTATTGCCAATCGTGAAGGCGCTTGAAGGATTTTGCTTGATCAGGCAGGTTTTTAGAAGTACAGGATGGCGACTAATCATTTGCATGTGCTTGAGCAGGTCGGAGCACGTGCGCAAGTACTCATGGGGCATCTGCACAGCATCCACCAACTCAGACATGCCCGGGCTGAGGCAGCTGTTCTTGGGCCTAGCTCTACGGGGCATGAAGCATACGGAGAGTAAGTATGGGGCGTTCCATAAGAGGGCAAAAAGGTGAGTAACCCCCAAAGTGATCCCCGTGGCTTTGCACAGTGCTGATGCAAGGAATTGAGTGTCCTTGTCATAGGATACATTTTGCAAGGCACAATTGTAGCCAATGTGGCAAGTTGGGAAGAGCGGCAGCAAAGAGGCCCTTCTTATTCATTTATTGCCCCTTAATGTGCTGGCCCCGGCTGGCGGGGGGCGGTATAAACACTCAGCACCGTGCCCACGGTTGATTGGGTCTTGCTTGGATCTGGCGAGTCCATCAAGGGTAGGGTTTTGGCAGCCTTTACTGCAGCTTGTCTGCAGACACACCTTGCTTCTGGCAGGAAAAGCGTGTAATAATAATAATAAAATGTGCACACTGCTGGAACGCTCTTGATGCCATCCATCTTGTATGCAGCATCCCCCAGTGCTCAAGTGGGTGCATACAAGTGGTACACTGTGTGCGCAATTCACCATTTTCTGAAGAATCTTTCTTTCTGAAGAATGATTCCTTCTGCTGCAGGTCAGCATCCATCAGATCATTTGGGAAAAGCGTCTTTAATGCTGTGCTTACGGTCTTGCTGCTGTTCCTTGGCCTGTGCATAGGCCTGTATATGGCAAAACATAACAAACGATCCTGGGAACACCAGCTCTGGGAGTTCCTGTAATGAAAACGAATTCTGCCTTTCCCTGGCCAAAAACAAAGCCAGTTGCGACAGTGTGCTGCCATTTGTTCTTGGTGGCTTGGCATAGGTAATTCCACCTTGAAGGCTGCTGTTCATTCCAGTGAGGCACGCATCCCATGCCAGGCAGTTGTCACTGGCTGGCACCTTTCAAAGTTTGGCAATTTTGATGTCTGCTAGGCTGGTAAATTCAGGGAAGTGTGACTGGATCCTCGCAACCCCTGCATTGGATAGTCCAGTGCATGCCATGCAGTGCGTCGTCATGCTTGTAAACATCTTCCATCTGTATATGCCTGTCACAGTATGCTATACGGTATAGCATGATGCACCAAACCGGACAGTGTCTCTCTCGACAAATATCACTAATCACAAGCATCACACATGTGCACATAATTCACTGTGACGGGGTGGTGTGTGTCAAATTGTCTTGTCATGACAGGGGTGAAATTTGCATTTGGCGGCAAGCCGCAAAAACCTTCAGAAATCTGAAATTGTGTGCACGTGGCTACTGTTTCAAGTTGATGTTGGCATCAACAGCCTGTATGACCGCAGCGCATTTCCTGAAAGTGTGAGATAAATCAAATCAAGTGGAGTATTCCCAGAAGAGCATCTTGGCTTACTTCCCCTGACACTGGAGAGAACTGATCAGGAAATTGCTCTGTCATGCATGATGTTGAACCCCAAGCCAAATCTGGCTGGGAGCGTTTCTCTCCTTTGTGTTCAGGCTGTGTTGCCCGGCCCACTCGCTCGTGTCACATTGTGCACACTTTTGACAGAGTTTATGGAATAAGATTATCGTCAGACATGTCGCTTGACCCTTTTCGAATCCGACCCAGGCCGCATCAAGTGCAACTGTGCAGATGTAAATATGGATCAACCTGTCAGCGGCAACCATTCACAATCCCTTTCAATCGCTGCCAATATCCATAGGTTTTGATACACTTATTGATTCTATTAAAGATCGTGACTGGTACTCTGTAGTGCAAACCTGCACATCTTGGACATCGCCTGTCAAAGGTCGTGCTGAGAACCTGCCAATGAGATGAAGTGGCGAGGGATCGCTGCATCGATCCTGCTGGTGCTGCTGCAAGTTTTCTTTCCTTCGGGTGCCACCAGTACACGTCCAAGGTCCAGGCATCCCTTGTCAGGTCTGGAGGATGTCCACCTTGGCAGCCATTACCAGGCTACCACCTTTGCCGGGAAGGTTCCCTTGTTCATCTCGGCATGTCGCAATGTCAACTAATACGCTCAAGGATTGGATGTGGGCGACCCTCTGCTAAAGCTTTTGTGCTTTACTTTCCTTAGAAGACATCATTCCTCCTGTCACAAGCGAAAGGCTGCGTGTGGCAATCGTGAATGGTGTGGGCTTCCACACGGAGGTCTATACAGCACTGCTATGGTCATTCCAGAATGCAGGAGCTGAAACCTCAGCCTTTGTCCACGTCCAAAATACAGCAGGGATGGAGGAAGTAATCAAGACCTGGTGGGTCCTCCTGGTAGCGCCAAGGAAAGAACTGACAGTGCAGCCGTCGGTTTTGAGACACTATTGCTGTTACACTGCAGACTTGATGCATATTTACATGCTCTGATGCAGGTGGAAGTCACAATTTCAGGCCTTTGAGAGCTTTAAGGAGCAGGCGTGTGCATTTGATCTCATCGTCTTTGCCACCTTTCCAGAGCATCACCTGGCACTGGCAGAACACATCGCAGCGCAAGAGTGCGGAAAGCAGCGCATCGTGGGTGTTGTGCACAATCCACAAGAGCTGCATGTAGCAGGTGTGCATGATGCGGCAGATCCAGTCAATGCATGAGGCAACAGATGGGCCAGCAGGGCTGAGCTTTGGTTATCGGATCTAGACTTTATTTATTCATTTTTAGGTGCTCTTTGTGTTTTGGCATGCATTTGTTTTCTTCATGCATTTGTTTTCTTCATGCACTGTGTGATCTTGCAGCGCTGGCGATCATGTTCTCTGTAGGGAATATGTGGCCTTAGACTGCATCTGTTTAGAGCTGTGGTGTCTTTGAGAATTGATTGGCTCCATTAATGTACAGGTGTGAAGGGCCTCATAGAGAGTGTTGGCATGGATGTGCTGGCGCTCGCCCCACACACAGTGGAGGAGTGCAGGCGGGCACTGCACCAGGGATACATGAACGCCTCAGTGCAGCTGTTTGTGCCGGTGTTCCCTGTCAGCCTGGAGGCGTCTGCATGCACGGAGAAGCAGTGCTGGGAATCAGGCAATGCCACACAGAGCAGCTTTGTCCTGCAGGGTCTCTTCCAAGCTCACAGGCCAGCTTCTGGCTTGAAATGTCTCTCCTGTACAGCGCTCAGTCTAAACTCTCAGGCTTTCTGAGGTTATCTATAGCAGGATTATCAGAACAGCTGCCCAGCTGGCACCTGAAGTGATGCATGGCCGCAATTGTTGGAGCAACCTATGCGCAATGGGTGCAGGAGGAATTACAACGGCCTCTTTGAGAGCATTCTGCATCATGAAGGCCTGATGCAAAATGACTACTTTGCGCTGCGTTTGGTTGGACGAGGAGATGTGGCCATCCCTCCTGGCCTGCTTGGCAAGATTGTGAAGGAGCCAGATCTTGCGTACCCAGTGAGTCCTTCATGAGCCTAACTTCCAAAATCAAAGGTTCTCGTTTGCTCTGTTCCACCATCACTCACACTGCATTGCAGTAAGCGCCTGGTGCTGCTTTTTTGCCAGCTCTCAGCAAAGATGCAAAGGTAGTTTGTTGTGTGCTACTGCACAGGAGTACTACAGAGCAGTGCAGGATGCAGTGGCGGTGCTGCCAGCCTTTGCATCGAATGTGTACTATACGTCCAAGGCTTCCTCGACTGTCGCAACAGCAATCACCTGTGGCACCCCACTGCTGGCTGATGACGAGCTGCTGGCAGCCTACAGCTACCTGCCCAAGGACGCAGTGTTCCTCAAGGTATGCTGTTGTTTCATTCCAGAGCCATTCAATCCCTCCGAGCTCATCCCTAAGCAGACTCGCTGAGGAACAATGGCCCGGGCCCCGGGGCTGTGGAGCTGCCAATGATGCATGCTGCCTAGTAGTGTTACCCGATGTTAGTTGAGTCAGTGGAACGCCATAAGGGCGCGGCGTTTCTGACACCAGGGTCCCATGTTGGGGGCATCATGCATCCCGCAGAACTGTGGGTGTAGGCATGACCTTGAGGCTGCATGCGTGCAGGATCCTGGCGAGGAGGATGCTGCTGGCATGGCGCGCATCCTGGGCATGCCTGCAGAGCAGCTGCAGGCAAAGAGGGCGGTCATTTCTACTCTGCTGGAGGATCTGTACATCCAGAATCGCTTGGTGGTAGACAGCATCTTGCAGGCAGTTCATCGCAATATTAATGTCATGAATCCCAGCCCGGTTGATCAGGCAGAGTGACACTGCCAGTGGGCACACAGAGATAGGGATCATCGGCACACAGAGATAGCCTTGAGGGATCATCCGGGTCCCAAACTGGATCCAAATGATGCTCGCAAATGATTCCTTAGCAAGGGCTAGACACAGGAGACAGGAGGTAGAGAGCACTCGGCCATTGCTGGGTCGCATTCTCGGATAGACACATGAGGCACATTTAGAGAGCACTCAGCCATTGCTGGGTGGCAATCAGGTCAATATGCATGTCCAGGTCTCACAAGTTAGTGTAGACCCTGGAGCCTGTTTAAGCGTCGCAGATGCAATTGCACTGCTTGGCACTGCTTGCCCTTTGGAGTTCGATTTCATGCAATCCAGGAGACTAAATCTAGGCCGTTGTATCCCCATTAAAACGTAGCGTTCATTTTGGGTAAGAAGAACCTGACTTATCGTGGTAATGAGACTGTACAACACAGTAACGTCGCCCATCTGATGGCCAGAAATGGGCCTACTTGGCACTTTTGGGACTGCGCTCTACCTTCTTGCGGTTGCCACGAGCATTCAAGGTATGTTACTGCTCATATTTAAAGCATCAGACTGTCCAGTCAGACAGCAGACAACAAGTGTCAGTCAAATGTCCAGAGGGAGTGCTGACATCTGGGTTCAACGATCATCGATGGTGTCCTGATCCGATCGTCGAAGTGTTGGCAGCATTCTTATTGCCTTTGGTTGTGATTGTGAGCATCCACAAGGCCCAGGGAATTCAGGGTGAAAAGCTAGCAAACTAGTAAAGGGTTGCAATACATCTCCTAAGACCACTTCTACGCAGGTGACCCGTGGCAATCACCTTCAGCAAGTGACCTGCTGCCAGCCCCCCAAGCTCTAGCTCGTGAGCTGAGGAGGCCACAGGAGAGACGTCTAGAAGAGACTGATTCCGATGCGCAAGACGTCTGCTCGTTCTACAAATCTGGCTTTGGGACCGAAACGGATGAGGTGAAATGGGGCAGGTGAGGAGATCATTGATGTCCATCTGAGTGTCCTCAATGATACACAGGATCTTTGGCCAGCCTGCGCATTATTGCGCAAAGCATGCGCCCACCCGGTGGTGGTGGTGACCACTGACAAGACTCCCCAAGACTGATCCTACTTTGACCTCAATTTTTACATCGACGACGATGCCTCTCCTGCAGTCTCAGCTGCACAGCCATCCAAAACAATCTTGATCCAGCTTGTTGCCCGCCTGTCCCTCAACGTCCCTCTGCACTGGGGACGCAGTCACAACTGTCCGAGGGGGTGCTGAGTGGGCAAGTTGCGCGCAGCGGCAACCTGTGCACAGTGCCGGAGGGCTACAGGTGGGCGCGGCGGGCATCCGCGCGCTGCCGGGACTGCCTGTCCGAGGCCAACCTGTGCGAGCGGCCGCCGCGGCTGCTCATACACCAGTACCTGAACCACCTGGACCCCGTCGACTGGCGCGGCAACCTGCTCAGCCTCAAAGCCTACCTCCTCACGCAGGTGTGTTCCCCCAATCAGCACACACACCGGTCCAGCACACCCTCCCACTGACTGGCGCTCTCTGCGGTGATTCCTCTCACCCGGCACCCTGGCTTACTATGTGATTGGCGGCAGTGGTGGCAGCTGTACCGTCACGCCGGGCCGTTAGGCAGATGCCGGCCACCTGAAGTCCTACCCTAGTCTGTGGTCTCGGGTTACTCAGTAAGTTTGCCCCTTGGTGAGCGTGAGGATTGCAAATCCAAGTCATGCATGATATACTTTTTGCAAGCCGGAGGAGTGCAAATCCAAGCATGCATGATGTTTTCCTTGAACGGCAGGACCTCAGCAAGACGGAGCTGATTCTGTGGGCGGACGACCCGGCCAGCATCGTGAACAATGACACGCGCCCCTTCTTTGAGGGGTTTGCCTCGAACGTAAGGGTGCGCAAGTTCGACTACGGCGCCGAGGTCAAGGGGACTGTAATGGAGGGGGACGCCTACTTTGGCTCTGAGGCAGCCATCAAGGCATCAGTTCCCGAGGGCAAGCCGGCCTCCTACTCGGACCTTGTGCGCTACATCCTGCTGCACAACCATGGCGGCCTCTGGTGCGATGTCATTTCTTAATTCAACGGCACCTTGTCACATTCCCTGCGAGCTTCATATCATTGTGCCCATGGTTGTCTGGACTTCTTTGTAAAGCTCACCGTGGTTGTCACGGGTGTGAAACCATTGATTGCGACTGTGACAATTCACTTAGAAGTTCTGGCTACCAAGACAGAAGCACCAATAAGTATTGCATTTTTCTCTGCTAGTGTATGGTGGACGACGCCTCCACCACAGGGTCAGGCACCCTGCAGACCACCACATGCAGTGGCATTCAGAGTTGCGCATGAGTGATGTATTCATGATCTCATGTGCAGGATTGACGGCGACACGGTACTGATGCAAGACGTGTACGGCGTGACCGTGGGGGTGGGCTACCAGTTTGCCATGCGCTGGATGAACGCGCATGTGTTCTACATCAAACAGCGCTCGGCCCTGGCGCAGCGCATCCTGGCCACCACCATGACCATGCCCCTGGACCACCCCAATCTCAAAGAGGACATCGTCGACAAGGCACGCCCCAGGACTGGGGGTCCTGTCTTGTCTGCCTATCTGGGATCATGTATCTGTTGTGCCCCTTAGGCCAAGCCAGGCCTTTCTTTCACACATCCTGCCATGCATGCTGCAATATACTGCCCCACAATGAGGATATCTGCCCTCAATCAATATCTGCTTGATTGACGAAGAGGAATGCATGTATCTCGGTGGGGTCATACCAGAGGTGAAATCAAGCCAGTCAAGAGGCCTATCCCTGGAACGGACGTGACAGAGGAAGGCAAAGAGCAGGCTCTGTCAGCTCCAGAAATTAATTGCGTCTGCACTTTTGGCGTCATGAATTGCAAAAGCTGCAGAACTCTCAGACTTCTTTGTTCATAGTGCCCACAGTAGAGCTCTGCACGTCTAGCATGACTTAAAGTCCCTAGATAGCGCTGAATGTAGCCACTCATCTGCGGTGCATTGTCAGATTGATATGTTCTCAGCGCTGGCCATGCTCTCACAGGTGTGCAGGCCGAACGGCTACTTCACGGTGGTGGACTTTGAGAACCTGAGCGACATATGGGCCTTCTGCGTGCTGCGCCTGGTCATCCGCAAGGACAACAGCGGCGCCCCAGACAACATCATGTACGACCAGCCGCTTGGGTGGTGGGACGCGCACTGGCCGGGCTCGCACAACGCCCCTGGCTGCTTCACCAACGACGCCCCCGTCAATGACACCTACTTTGAGGTGCGGCCCCTAAATCTGCTTCCCCCTGTGCCCGCACAGGGAGCACGTAGGCATAGATCTGGCAGAGGTCTCCAAGTGCAGGAAAATTTGCATTGCAGGCATGCATGTGGGGATCGAATAAAGTTGACAATTTATGGAAACAGTCAAGTGTGGCATGGATTGTGCATGGAGCAGCGGCATGCGGCAGACTGATGTGCAGGCCAGTGGCTGGGAGGCATGGAATGTCATGCTTAGCCTCGAGGGACGCACGTGAGGGAAATTGAGGTGCATCAAGACAGTGCAAGGAGCGTTTGCTGTGGGTGCGCAGGAGTACGTTGGCAAGTCGATGTCGCTGCACACGCGCTACCCGGGCCATAACGGCCACCAGCCGGTGCCGGGCTCGCCGCTCGGCCGGGTCATCGATATCATCGATGCAGTGTTCAACACCTGCAGCAGCACCGCCTGCCTGCCTGCTCATGCGCTCCCTCTGCTGTCCTACTGGCACGCTGACAGTGACCCCAAGGCCTTCCCGCCCGCCAGCGCCTCTGCAGCAATAGATGATTCTGTGGGCGTCGGCCGCAGCTCCTCGCCGGCAGGGGCCGGGGGTGTAAAACCGCGCGCTGAGGTGTCCAGCAGGGGGGGTGATGCGAAGGGTGACGGAGGTGTCAGCGCAGACTTAGTGGATCTACTAGGGTTGAAGGAGAGGGGCAGCGAGAAGAAGGGTGTGGATGACGTGGAGGATCCTTCTCTCAGGGAGGATGATGTACCTTCTAAAAGGACAGGTGATGTGCCTCCTCATATAAGGGAGGATTATGTGCCTTTCAATGGGAGTGCCACTCACGTGGCAGGAACTGGGGCTGCTGCATTACTGGATGAGCCAGCAACAGCAGGAAACAGGTCCAAAGGAGCTGACCTGTATGAGCCGGCGCATCAGCGGCACAGGGTGCAACACCACAAGAACAAGTGGACTGGGGGCCACAGAAACAAGTGATGTTTTTGCTGACAACCCTTACAGGGCCCCAGCTTGTTGCCGACAGTTTCATACAGGACCTCAGCTTCGTTTATTCATTGTAGCGTTGTTCAGATCGTGTGCTTTTGATGTGGCGATTCTTTTCATAAATTTGGACCCTCTTTGTTGACTATAGTGTGTTGCTGAATGACACCGGCTGTCGCATCACAGAGTTGCTTTCAATCTTAGATTTGCCTCTCCAGCATGTCGCCGCCACCTGGCATATTTTTTTGATCTGTGTATGAGCCTATATCATTAATTATTTTCTCACTTCCCGCAAAACATTACATATACTATACGATGTGTTTACTGAAGTAGTACTTCGTTATATACAGAATGCAGCCACCTCAGAACTAGGCCCAACCAAGAGATTAAGGCGTCAGCGTACACCTTCACCTCCGTCCCCACCATCATATCCACTATTATAACCCGACATGAAACGCTTATGATAATAGACCTGTCCGTGCTGCATGCCTATCCCAGTCCCTCTGTCACAGTGGCACGGTGGCAGTACTGCATGCTCTATACTGAGTTTTCAGGAGTGGGGCTGCCGGGGCCGCGGCCGGTCGCCGTAGAGGAGTGAGGCGGCGAGAGTGCAGCCCATGCCGGTGACGGCCGCCAGTGTAAGCGGCAGCCGCAGCGACATGTACCTGTAATAAACAAGATCTTTCATGGATAGTGTGCACAAAACCTTGCTGGCTTGTGACTGTCTGCAGCTATAGGTGTCTGATCTATACTTTTATCTTCCTGTGCATATCTGCAAAGCTGAGAGGGATAGGCTGCCCTCAGTACCAGGCTGGCAGCGGGGCCCAGGAATATTTCTGGCTTGTAATTGTCTGCAGTCGTGGGTGCCTGAACTACATTTCCCCCTTTTGTGTGCAAGACAGTAAGGCTGGTATGGATAACTTCAAACAGTACCAGGCTGGCAGCAGCGCCTTGGCCGCAAAGTGGCGGTCGACCGCATAGACGACCCCCAGGGTTGTCCCCACGATTAGAGACCCCGGCCCGGGCGCGAGCATGACGGCCGGCCAGGCCATGAGGCAGGGAGTCACGCTCCACAGGTAGCGCTCCGCCTGCACCACCGTGCTCAGGCCCCGCCCTGCACGGCGCGCAGCTGTCACATGCGCGAGCGGCCACTAAATACTGCTGTGACTGCCACATGCCATGCAGTGCTGCTGTCCTCAATTGCCTAATTCTTCTTAGGTTGTGGACATTGCATGGGTATGACTGCCATGCGCAGCTTTGGCTCGGCTGCGTAGCTATAGGATAAACCACTAGAAGGTAAATCCCATAATTGTCAACCAGTGAGGTATTTTCTTAATAGATCCTCTTGTACAGCTGCTCAGGAGACTGGGATTGGCACGCACCACCATACTCTGCCATGGCCATGGCCCAGTGGATGCCTCCCAAGAAGGATGCGATGGTGGCCCCATAGCCGATCTGCAGCAGCGCAGCATTGGCTACCAACTCCGCCGGCAGCATCGGCAGCGCTTGGGCTATGGGCGGCGACAGCGCCAGGAAGGGGATTGCACCTGCCAGGCACCCCAGATTATTCACTTTCTCTGGCCTGATGCAATAACAAAGGAGCATGGCTGATCAGCACCTTCCTCTTTCAGGTATGCCAACAGCAGAGGATCTGGATGCTTGCAAGTGCTAAGGTGTCAGCACAATTCTCATACCTGCAAAGCCAAGTACTTTTGTGATGGGAGGCGCCGCTGCAAGACCCCTGGGAGCCAGTCTCTGTGATGCTGCAACCCCAGCTGCAGAAGCTGTTCTGGATGCAGTGGCTGCAGACGTTGAGCTTTCAGCCGCTGCACTACCAGTGTTCCGCATTTCCTCTCTAAAAGAAGCTGAGGTTGTGAAGGCCCTCATGCGCTGTACCCTGCTCGAGCTAAGCACTGCGTCTGATGCTGCAGTGCTGACCGAGCCCTGCCCAGTCCTGCCAGCTTCGGCTGCTGTTGAACAGATCATCCTGCTCGTGCTGCTTAGTGTCGCAGGCTGCCATGTGCGCATCAGAGTCAAAGCCTAGCACATGTAAGAGAGTCTCAGAGATGCGATCTGAGAATAAACAGGCACAGTATCCTAGAGGTTAGAGTTTTGATTACCGTGACACTTTTCCTCATTTGGAAAGCGAACAATTGCTGGTATAATACATCTAGGCACCGAATTTCAGCAGTGAACGACAGTCTCCGAACGCCTGTAGAGGAAGAAGAAAATTGCGATGTGACAAAGGTCAGATCTCAGCTAGCTTGCCACTCTTATATCATGAAAAATCCACCTTCAAGTGTGCTGAGAGAAGTCCTTGAAGCTGGAGGAACATGCTTGCTTACTTAAAATTTGGACGAGTGCACGTTCAAAGAGACAAAGTTGACGAAGAGTCCAGTGATGCGATCAGTCCGTTAAAGAGCGCCACACCAATGAAAATCACATTGAATGAATTTGAGAAAGAGGGCCCCGGGAGCATGCACGTTGGAATTCGTGTCGGGGAAGGGCGTTCCTGCTCTTCCATGCTGTTCAACACATCCGCCTATGCGCTTGCTGATAATAAATGTGTGTGTCACTGCATCCTGCTTCATGAGCAGGGCAGATTGCCTGGGACGTGAGGGTGAAGATCACAGGATTGCCTGGTCGCTTTGTGTTGCTAAATACACTAGTGATCATGAATGCACACAGTGTGCAGCATAGATTGGTCAAGCGCAAATGAGTCATGCAGTCCAAGTATGCACATCCCCACTTTCAATGTTGTATACATGACAGCGACTGTTTCTTGTTGCAGATTCTGCTGCGGCACACCATCACATAGTGTGCTGCACACCTGCCAGGACAGTGTCCGTAATGGTCAAATCTGGACATATCTGCTGAGAGCTTCACGTGTATGACACTTCCTCTGGCGATTACAGCATTCTCTAGTGCTATTGCTATACAGCTCTGCAAAATGGTGTATGTCTTGCTGAACACACCCTCATTGAGACCATTGTTTCTTGTCCACTTTCTAAATAGCTTTCGTTATAGAACAAACCTTGCTGAAGGACTGCTTGGAGGAAGAGTACCAATGAAATTTGCAAAATCTCTCTGTCTGGCTCGAATGCCACCGCCAGGGTTTCGCCCATAGAAGGCTTCAAGAGCAGTCATATCATGTGGAGTCAGCGCACCCATCTCCTCTCTGTTGCGCGGGAATATGCCCTGTAATACCCCTGCCTGATTCTCATGCATCACCTGCAACATGACAGGAGCCAGAAATTACTGCCAGGTACTCTTCGTTGCCGCAAGAAGTTGTCCACTCCTGAGTAATTGCATGCCTTCTGTTTGCAGAACTATTGAAGAATGATAAAAAATGAAGCATTTCTCAAGGTAAGCTGCAAGGGGCGCATATTCTCGTATCAACAGGCGATGACCCACCACTGGACTTTCCCCGACTGCACCCGCCCCTGCCGGAGGGGGGTTGGGCACCGCGGCCTCTCTCTGAAGAGGAAGTAGCCTGTGTGACTCGTTGGTAGCACGCATGTTCTGTATGCGAATGCTCTGGTTATTACTGCTGGCAATCAGACGTTCTCCGAGGTTGTCCAGGCGGTCTCCGAGGTTGTTTTGTAGGTTGTCCAGGCGCCCTTGTAAGTTTTGGAATTCCTGCATCATATCATGGTTTAGCTGCTGCAGCTGCGCGGCTACACCGAGGTCCCCTGCACCATAAGGAATTGGAGAAATTTCACCAGCTGCTTGTCGGAAGGCAAGCGTCAGAGAGAAGATTCTCTATGGAAATCCTGGTAAGGCCTTGTATGTCATCATGACATGTATGCTGTGCAATAAGAGTAAGCTGATAAGGTGGTGGGGCCTCACCAACAGGGTTCACAGCCCTTCGTTCGTTTTCCATTGCCAAAGAGAGAAGTTCGTCCGCCACAGGGACCCCTTCCGCTGCAATTTGCAAATTGATTTCCATTAGCTACACATGCTCTCTAAAGAGCTGTAGCAGGAAAAGTGTTCACAGGGAAGGAAAAGTGATAACAGGGAGGGAAAAATGGTATACCTTTCAGTCTTTTCACCCGGTGAATGTAAACGCCTGCACGCGCCCGGACAGCAGCATTGACGTCGAATTGATTCTGGACTGCTGGAGTCCCAGACACTCCGCAGATTTGGGGCATTTCAGCCAAATAAGGCTGCGCCATAGCTGGATTCTACGGACAGAAAGGTGAGAAGGTACGTTCGCATAAAATTCTCTACTTCAGACCGGAGGATTCACAGCAAACTTTTCACGGGGCCACTCACACGAGTCAGACCAAAATAAATTTTACTGAGAGGAAGGAAATGAGCAGGCCTGCTCAGAAGCCCTAGGGTATCCCGGTGGTCCACGTCCTCCTCAGGCGTTCCTTGTCACAATTTCGGGGTTGAATGTCCGGGCTTTGCCTCATCCAGCCTCTGACGAACCGCCTTGATCGAAGAGTTGCAATTTGATCTGTGCAGCATCTTCTGCTACCCAACATAGCCGCTCGTTACGAGGTGCGGATTTTACCTCGCACTCATCCCGTGGCACTGTCCCGAAGCTTTTGCTCGTCGCCACTTCTGTGTTCAATAGCAATACAAGTCTATTACAGTATTGATGAATGTCACGCGGGAGCTAGTGAGAGCCCCAATACCAGGAACACTGCACCCCATCTTTATGTGTAAAGGCGCCCCTACTCGCCAGGGAAGGCTTGCATTAATATCTAATCGTAACTTAGCGTCTCTCTATACCAAGATGTGCTTTCTATGATTCTGGCAATTGCATGATGTGGAAGAGACTCGCTCGCACTTTAGTTTAGCTTGTTAATCAACCACACCCTAATCGAGACCCACTTATTTTCAAGTGGCATCGAGGTAATTCGCTGAAACAGATGCCTGAGTCCTAATTTTACGTATCGCAGGTGATTGACCGTGTTTGCTTGGGCACGTCTTTCCGACGGGGTGCAGGCTTCTGCCAAGGAGCCTGGACCAGGCCATGTCAAGGGTGCTTGGCTCTGCCTTACACCGTGCGCGTCCCTGCAGTCTCCAGAAATCCAGCAGCAGAACTCTTGCCCCCGTTCTCCAGGTGCGGCTCCTCTTCGTTGTCATCAATTCTGTCATTGCGAGTTCCTTAGCATGTCCACAAATACAGCAAGATATGACCCTTGGAGTACTCACACGACACTTTAGGGCCTTCGGAAAGGCGCAAGGACGCATCAAAGCAGAAGGCAAGGTCGGTGGGCAGTGATGGCTGGCGCTCCACCTGTCGATCCAGCTGCTGAGCGGCCGCGCCTGAGGCGTACCTACAGCAGCATGTGGGCTGGCGAAGACCTCGATGACGACTATGGCAGCAGCACGAGCGGGCCACCTAAGAACCGCAGAGCAGGTGCTTCAATGACGTGCATCCCTTACGTAATGCAATTTTGCAAGCTGCCTGCATAAGGGGTCACGATGGTTGCGCAGGATATTCAGGTGTGTTGCATATTCAAATCGTCGTTTACTGATACAGGCCTGATGCTCACTCAACATGCTGATGTGCAGGTGTGATCATCCACCCCACATCCCTACCGGGGCCCTACGGCGTCGGCGAAATCGGCGAAGAGGCCTACAGATTGGTGGACTGGATGGTGTCTGCAGGCCTCAGCATGTGGCAGGTGACACCAACCACCCCCTTGCCACATCAGCTTGTCACAGCACATGCAGGTTGCTTTACAGTGCTCACACTCACAACTGCCTTTCCATTGAAAAATCTTCATTGCTGCATATGAATCTTGCGATGTTGATGGTTGGGGGCTAGGTGCTGCCGCTGGTGCCCCCAGAGGAGGAGTTCTGGTCGCCCTACACTGGCCTGGATGCCCTGTGTGGCAGCACCCTCATGATCAGCCTGGACGAGCTGGTCAAGGAGGGCTTGCTGGATGAGGCTGACCTGCCTCCAGTGATCGAGCAACACCTTGCTGCCGATTTCTTCCAGGTGCTGTATACCTTCCACTGCAAATACCAAAGCACATTGTTCAGCATTCAGGGAATTGCTAAAGTGCATTAAGTTGTTGAATGCAATCTTGCCCATTCCTGTCTAACATGACTGAGACAACCCTGATCCTTGCTCTCTATCCAGTGTATGGGTGAAATCAAACCTGAGATCTCTGCTTTGTGCATGATCGGATGAGAGCAAGTTCGAGGTTTGTGGCATGATATGCAGGTCAGGGAAGTGAAGGGGGCTCTCCTGCGCAAGGCGGCGGATCGCCTGAGGCAGGAGGACAAGTTCAAGCAGCAGAGGGAGGAGGCGGCTGGCTTCAGGCAGCTCAATCCCTGGGTGGAAGACAGCGCCCTCTTCTATGCGCTCAGCCACGACGAGGAGGAGCTCGTTGGCAATGCCTGGTGGTTCTGGCCGGAGCCCATCAGGTACTCCCTTGGGGGCGCTTCTACACAATTTAAGGTGTCACTCCATAAATGAAAGGAATTGACACATTTTTTCGACTGCTTTGCAAGGGAAGGAGGCATACAGGATGGGAAGGGCAGCGAGAACAATATTCATGAGGGGTTGCATGGGATGAGTGCAGGTTCAGGGAGAAGAAAGCGATGGCAGAGGCGAAGGAGAAGTTCAAGGTCGAGATCGAGCGCTTCATCACCCTCCAGTACATCTTTGACAAGCAGTGGAAGGCCGTCAGGGTGAGAAATCGACCAATCTGATTCTTTGCCTCTGCAGGCATTTATTGTAGAAGTATACCAGCTTTGTGTTGCCCATGGCAGTTGTCTCACGCTGCCCGTCTCATTGCAAAACTTTCACTGCGCTGGCATGGTGGTGTCTCCCTGAATTCCCCCAACATGTTAATCTTGTGCAGGCTTATGCCAACTCTAAGGGCGTGAAGATAGTGGGGGACATACCGATCTACGTGGGTGGCCAGAGTGCGGACGTGTGGGCGTACCAGGACCTATTTGAGCTGGGTGCAGATGGGCAGCCCCTCATAGTCAGCGGTGTCCCCCCTGACGCATTCTCTGAGACTGGCCAGCTCTGGGGGTCGCCCATCTACGATTGGAAGGTATGCCGCTGCAGCCTGGCTGATTACAGGAGATAATTCCCATAATGCCACGGGGGCACGTGAGATGCCTTTGTGTTGCTTGCATCGCCATGCTGGTCAAGCATGGCATTTTAGTCCTTCCTGCATGAGTCTATTAGGCACATAGTTGGCCACGTCATTGCCATCTGTGTATGCATGCAGGCGCACAAAGAGGATGGGTTCAGGTGGTGGGTGCAGCGCCTGAGCAGGTGTTTCCAGCTGCATGACGAGGTCAGGATCGACCACTTCAGGGGCTTTGCCGGTGCGCATCCATAGCCTCCCCTCAAACCTCACACATATTGCACAGAGGGATGATGTCATGCGAAAGAAATCCCTCTGAAAAGCCCCCTCACATCTCAGATGCCATGCAGGGTACTATGCGGTGGATGCAAAGGCAGAGACTGCCATGGATGGGGTGTGGAAGAAGGGCCCTGGCGTGGATCTGTTCAGCGCGCTCGACAGGGTGAGTCCTCTTTCTGACTTGATACAACAATGCCGCCTCAAACTCGGCATTGCTCAAAACCCATCCAATCACTCTGGGGACACTGAAAATCCCATTATGTGTGGCAAGGGTTCAATCAAGACTGATTGAAAGGTTCCAAAGGAAATCGCCATGCCAACTACTGCATTGATCAAAGGATGTATTTGCCTTCCTGCAGATCAGGGATATTATAAGATTGCCATGCGGACCGCTGATGCATTGACAGAGGGCGTGCATTGCTGCTTGCAGGAGCTGGGGTATGTGCCGGTGATTGCAGAGGATCTGGGTGTCATCACACCGGATGTGGTGGATCTGCGGGAGAGCATCGGTGCGCCCGGGATGGTGGTGCTGCAGTTTGCCTGGGGCGGCGGCGCCACCAACGTGCACCTGCCCCACAACCACTATGAGAACAGCGTCGTCTACCCAGGTCAGCCCAACCCCAACCACCAACTCAGGCATTCAACCCTCACAACATCCCCATGCCACACTTCCACAGCATTCCTGGGCCGTCCAGAGGCTCTGACACAATCCTCCAAGAGGGGAGTGTAAAGAATGACTCTGCCATTACAGTCAACAGTCATTCCTTCTTGCTTTATTGCTTTATACTCCCCCTTGCCAATCAGATGGCTAATGAGCATCCAAAGCTGATCGTTGATCCATGGTCTCGTCTGAGGAGAGCCCGCTCAGCCAAAATTTGCAGGTGGCTATAACCTGTCATTGTTTTGATGTGGCCAGGCACGCATGACAATGAGACGGCGGTGGGCTGGTGGAAGGACAGTGCGACGGAGGAGGACAGGGAGTTCCTGCTCAAGTACCTGGACACGGACGGCGAGGACATCGCATGGCTCTTCATCCGCAGCGCCTTCAGCTCCGTCTCCCAAACCGCCATCGTCCTCATGCAGGTGCCCTCCTGCTGTGTCATGCTTGAGGGGTCCCTGAGACCCTGTCAGACAGTGCACAACCAATTGTGCCAAGTGAAGCACTGTGTCACACCGCAAAAAGCTGCAGCAAGAGGAGGCAGCTTGTCTGCTGCACCTACCTCTCATGTCTTCATGCAAGCTGGTAGAACTGCACTTGTATCTACACTGGAAAGCCGGTCGGGGCATCAATGTCCTTGGTGACAGGAACCGGCATTGACTTTCCAGTGCTTGATGAACATGAAAGCCCGCTTCCAATCTATCAGTGAGTGAGGTTGAGCGCTGAGGGCGGTGGGATGGGGCAGGACATAATGCGGCTGGACAACAGCGCGCGCATGAACCTGCCGGGCTCCACCACCAACAACTGGACGTGGCGCATCGGGGGACCGGACATCTGGGAGAAGCTGGCACCCGAAGCCGCGGCACTGGCCGAGCTCGCGCAAACCTATGACCGGGTCCCGGAGGAGGTGGTGAAGGCTGTGGAGGCAGAGGAGAAGGCTGTCGCATGACAGCTGCGCATGGCAAAATTGCTTCAGGAATATCATATTCTTTAAATTGTATGGCCCTCTGGGCTCTGGGTTCGCCACTCATAAAAGTCTTATTGTTGTATGGGCATTATTGTTTGCTAAACGCCGCAGCATTGCTCCAGTGCGAGCAATACTTATACCAGTAACATGAATATGCAAGGTTTGCACCCTATGGATGCGACATAGCAGATGGAAGCCAGCTGATTCCTGCAGCTGCAAGAATATGCATGGTTTTCAATTAATTGGTTTAGGGTTTACATATGTCAGTGTATCAAAATAAATACAGTATCAATATTGCTAAACTTCCAGCCCCAGCTTCTCAAGTAATGCATGCGGTCAAGGTTCATTGCAGAATATCTGCAGAGGCCTTTCTCAGGTGATACTACAGACAATGACCAGCATACCATATGTAGTGTCAAATGCCGATAGTTCTAGAATGCAGGTGCAGCATCGCCATCGCTGGCACTACAATTTGTCATCCGTGCTATACACAGGAAGATCTGCTGGCAGCTTCCCAGACCTTTCGCTGTTCAGACTGCCTGAACTCGAAGATGACCTCTGCTTTCCTTCCCTCTGCACACCCTCCCTCACCATGTCCACAAACGCCTTGTGCCTGCCAGGGAACCATCCATGCTCAAATACAACACCAATGACAAGTACAGCACAATAGCAACCTCATCATCTATTGCATCAATAAGCACGGCATCAGAAGCGCCCTTAGCGCCTCCCCAAGCGGATGTTAATATTCAACATGGCATAGGCAGTGCAGCCCCAGGCAGGATGCACACCATCTGCAGTCTTCAGTCAGCTCTGGGTGGAAGGCAGTCGCTAGGAGATTCTTTGATCGCACAGCCACTGCTACCTTCTCCAGCCCATTGCTAGCAGACTGCTCAGTGGGCGTCAGCCTGTAGTTGCACCAGCAATTTCTAGCTGCTGAGCACTCCACTGAAGATGCATGCATCTCTGCCCAAGTCTCCAAACATGCCTCAGGCTGCTCCCACTCTTTCTTTACAACCCTATCAATGCAAGCCTATCACCGGGCATTGTCAAGACATGCTGCCATACAGCCTATCGCGGGCCGATCCAGCAGCATTACAAAACAGCAGGATGAATTGAGGCCCACCTGTACTCTGACAAGACCTCGACAGAGGGGCCAGACTCGAGCACGGCTGGCGCGCGGATAAACATCGCTCGGAATCCCTGGGGGCCAGACTGGAATGCCTTCAGCGCCTGGGGCACCGGCAGCTCCGTCTCAAAGGAGTTGATCTGAGCGCCGAAGAAGTTGCGATGCACCTTGCAGTCCAAACCGCCCAGCAATGCCTGACCACCCTCCTTCTGACCTGGAAGTGGCACTAATGTTTTCATTGTTGGGGTCAGGTGTACATTCCATTTTCCTACAGTCCTGCCCCTTCCATGAGCAGATTCGACGCCAGTGCGATCCCTGCCGTGTGGATGAGCAGATTAGAGGCAATCCTAACCTGATGCGCGGTCTGCCAGGAAAATGAGGCCAGCGCATGTGCCCCACACTGGCCGCCCCTGCTCCGCAAAACTCTTCAGCTCCGGTATGAGCCCCCAACGCTGCGCTATATTTGCCATTGTTGTGCTCTCTCCTGCGCGATAGATCACATAGAGTGCACTCAGACTGCAGGCTGCAGTGCTCAGACTTCAAGTCTAAATGCACCTGGCATTGTTGCTGTCTGCTGCTGCATAACAAATTGCAATCAGAAATGTACCTCCTGGGATGACGAGGCCATCCAGATCAGCTAGTTGCTCCTTGTTGCGCACTTCCACAGATTTGACGCCTGGAAGCCTGTACAGGTGGGCTATGTGCTCACGAAAAGCACCTTGCAAGGCAAGGACACCAACCGTAATGGGCGTCTCAGCATCACTGATGGATTCAATCTTGGTCTTTGAAGACATGAGACCAGCCTAAGGAGTTCTGGCCAGGAGCTCTCCTTCAACGCAGCTCAACCAACTGCCGTGCAGTTAGGAGGTCGACAGATGCTGACTGCGTTGAAATCTGTGATCAGGATCTAGAACGTTACAGAAATGTCGCTGGAGAATTACTTGGCGCTCGTTTGCTGCTCCGTGGCCATCACGACCGCAGGCTTCCGGAACTGGCTTTCGACGGGGAGTTGTGGTATCGAGATCACTCGACCAGCATCAACATGCAAATGACAGATGCCTCTGCGAAATTTGCATCAACAGTCCTCGTTATACTGTAGATGACATGCACGGGCTCAGGCGTGGTCAGGGAGTAAAGTGCGAGCTTCAATGCCAAAGCCAACCAGTCAGAGCGGTGATCAGTACGTATGCAAACATGCATAAATGTCTATCGTAGAGCAATTGTGCATACAAAATCAACATAGCATACAGTTGCTTTGAAGCAGAACAATTGGCAATTTCACCTCCGAATCACTCACGTCTTGATCAGGTTTTGATGGAAGAGTCCAATGCACTAGTATGGAAAGGCCTACAAGAATGTTTACAGCAAGAAGTGAAACAAAAGTCTTTTGGTTGGCTTACTGGTGTCATCACCACTGAGGGTGTTGCGCTTCTGAGCTTCTTCCGATCAACGTCTAGTACTGTGGAGAAGGGAGATGAAATAGGTACTCCCTTCCAACTCTCAATTGAAAAAATGGAATAGGTGAGCACGCAATTTAGAGATGAGTCCTCTCCCATCGGCAGGGCTGGAGCGCTGAGTGTGTGCTGTGTGTGCAGATGGCGTCCTTGCTTTACTACCTCCTGGCATAGGTTTGGTGGGTGCTTTTGTCGTTGAGGATGGCGGTGACTCCCAAGCTGCAATCCAACAGCTGCAGGGGGCGGCAGAATGGGCACAGGTGAGCATGCGTGACATTCTAATGAAAGCGAGTCTGACCTCGGCTTTGTGGACCATTTTTCAGATCATGATATGGCAAATCTGCGTGTGCAGGGCTGCCGGACGTTCATAGGTGCAGTGATCACTGGCGGGGAGACCCAATTTTACAGGATCACTGGCGGGGCGGCTGCCCCACTGAGTCCAGATAGCCTCGACGCAGCAAATGTGCAACAATGGCTTGAGCAGAGGTTCAGCATCCTGCGGCTCCATGCACACATGCAGCTGCAGGTCCGTGTTCGAAATCCAATCCAAAATTCTCAGCTTCACTCAGTGTGTAAGCATGCCAGCCTGGCATCAGGCACCTGGTAAGAATAATTTAAGGGCGATGGACCAGGTGTATGGAGTTCGATCCTTGCCACAGAGCCGAGCAGAGCCTGTGCCGCTCGAGGACGCAGTGGCTTCGGCGTTTGACCGGGTGGAGGAGTCTTTGACGGGGGCAGGCAGCGTCTATGTCCTTTCATCAGCCTCCTCTGGCACGGGTGAGTGCACCAATTATGCATGGACAGTGGCATACCTCATCTTGGTTCTTACAATTTTGTGGTTCCCAGTTCATTCATGATATATGTTGTGACGTCATTCAGTATGGACTGAGATCCACCTGATGGATTTCTGCAGGCCGACACATTCTTTCGAATGATCGAGCCAACAAAGTAAATTGTGGAGAGGTGGGTGGCACCTTTGCGGAGCCCATGGAGGCAGCCTGCTTCTGCCGGCGACAGGACAGCAGCGCCAACATCCCCAATGCAGCACCTGTTCTGGAGTACCGCCCAGCTGAAGGTGCAGTCTGACAACCTTTGCTGTGACTGCAACTCAGGGCAGTGCCTGCTGCCAGTTCCAGTGCACAGTCATTTTGACATTTCTGCAGAAGGACTGTCCACCAAGAATGGCTGCAGGCATCTCCCTCTTAGGCGTGTCAGCAAAAGTATGACACGCCTTTTGTGTAGTAATTCGAATTCAACGAGGAGGTGCAGAAATAGTGTTGGGATGCAGGGGGGCCTGTGAGCATGGACACAGCGAGCGCCGATCTGGACTTTCTGTGCCTGGTTCCCAGAGGCGTGCCCATCTCCGAGCTGCCTGACGTCGTCATCAGGCCGGCAGTCAGGAGGCAGCTGGCCGCCATGCGTGCTGCCATGCTGGGAGAGGGCTGCGTGTGCAACCTCAGAGCGCTGCACTTCCAGCCGCCATCGTGGCCCCATCCGGTTACTGTTGTCTACCCTCTGCATGCCAGCGCCGGAAAGGTAAGCCCGCCTTCTTTTGCCCTCAGACACCATAGTAATGATGAAATACTGCTCGTTGGCGTCGCAGGCAGAGCATGCAAGTCCAGGAGAAACCTGTATCTTAACACTTGGTTCACAGCGCTGTTTTCGTTGCAAACCAGATGCTGGAAGAAAGTGACAGATGCACTTGTTAAGTGTGGCCATTCTTCAGCACGCGTTTAACAATTGTTCTTTGGCTGCAGAGTCTTGAGGCAGCAGAGGAGCGTCTGGTGCAGAGGCGGCAGCAGCTGCATGCGCAGATGGGTCTGCCACCCGACCGGCCGCTGCTGCGAATCGCAAACGCGCTGGTTTTCCGAGAGCCCGGGTGCGCTGCAGCCGCTGCTACAAGCGGCCGCAGCCCCCGCCTGATGGATGTGCATGTGGGCCTGCCTCCCTCAGGCGTTCCTGGCGGCAGTGCCCACATGGTCGATGGCAGCTATGACTACTACCACTACATGCAGGTGGCCCCCAGGTGGCGTGAATGTTACTCTTCATTCTTGCTTTGCAAGCATTTCAGCTCCTTCTGGAATTAAGTTTCTACTTGGGAGGCAGGAACCCCTATTCTGGGGTGGATAAAAGAAGCTTGCAGTGGTCAATGTTCGTCTGAGGTCCAGCTGCATTGCCTTGAGGGGGGTGTGAAGGAGGCGGAGATGATTGTCCTGATGAGGCTTCTGTGGTTGGCAGGACAAGTATGATGACAGCGGCTGGGGCTGCGCGTACCGGTCCCTGCAGACCATCTGCTCCTGGTTCCAGCGCCAGCACTACACCACAACACCCGTCCCCTCCCACCTACAGATCCAAAAAATTCTTGTGGACATTGGTGAGCAATATGTGTTGCACCTTAATCCAACCCCTATAATTGTATTTTGTTCAGATTCTCTCTATACTGGAGAATCTTCTGCAGCAGAGGGCCCATGTGGGATGCAGGCATCGTGGTGAAAGGTTGCTGGTGTGGACTCATGTCTGTCAGAAGTGAGATTGCTGACTGGTCATGTGCAGGCGACAAGCAGCGCTCGTTTGTGGGTTCGAAGCAGTGGATAGGCGCGATAGAGCTGGGCTTCATTCTGGACACGCTTCTGGGGATCTCCTGCAAGGTCATCACCGTATCCTCAGGCGCAGACATGCCCTCCAAGGCCAGAGAGATCGCGCACCACTTTGACACCCAGGTGAGCCGCACAGCCAATCACATGCTGTAGATGACATCTGCAGTAATTCTCATAAGTCACGCCTATCTTGGGGGGTCTGGGGGTCCTTGAGGCCTGTCGTGCCTGCATTCCTTCAATTCTCTTGCAAATGGTAGAATAGAGATGGTGGGCGTAGCAATCGCCAGACATGACACGCAAGAGCATTCTCTTCACAAATTTCGTAACCAGCATATCTTACATCTTTCTAGTCCTCGATGCAGCGGTGCAAACAATCAACTGGCGGACTGCGGTGCAGGGGACTCCTATAATGATCGGCGGCGGAGTGCTTGCGTACACGCTGCTGGGCATAGCTTTCAACGATCGCACCGGCGCGTGCGCGTTCCTCATCCTGGACCCGCACTTCACGGGAGCAGACGACCTGCGCGCAATCCAGCGCGGCCAGTGGGTTGCATGGAAGCCGGCCGACGGCCGCGCCGCTGCCGGGGGCGACCTCTTTGTGAAGGATGCCTTCTACAACCTGCTCTGCCCCCAGCGCCCGAGCATGGTCTGAGGGCATTTGTAAGGCGCTTCACAACAGGCAATATTTAGAAGAGACGATGCAGGACATGCATCTATTTTACTCCTGTGTAGCATCTCTGGCCCTAGGGAGGGTGTGCCACATGGCATTGTGCAATGCCAATGGAACAGCAGGTTGAAGGGGATTTGAATGGTGGACACATGATCCTTGCTTGCACGGCAGAGTGTGCCAGACACGCGCATGCATGGTAGCACAAGTGTCTGGAATACACTGTCTTTTGTATCGAGGCAGAAGGATAAGTAAGACTTTGAGAAAGAGGTATAAAGACACCCAGGCAGAGCGACTCCTTGAGACTTTGTTGTTCTGAAATTGAAACTCATTGCATGGGTCTGCAGGTCAGCTGATCACGTCGTCTTTACATCATAGATAACAGAAACCGTTGCTCATAACGTGGTGCACCACAATGTGACTCCCAGGTCTGTCCATGACATCTGCCATGTGGCAGATCACGCACACTGAAGCTATATACAGCCACTTGACCATTTGCAAAGTGGCAAGGAATCCTCGGCCTGTGACCTGTGTGACGGATACAGTGCATAATACCCAGTGTCACACATGACGGTCATAGCAGCATCCAGAACCTGACAGAAGCTACGATCATACCGGAGACAAATCAAATCAAGACGACTTCTCGCGCTACAGTAGCATACATTCAATTTGGACGAGACATTGCTGTTTGCTAAGATGCCCCTCTGTCACGCTCCTATCATGTTTGAGGTGCAATCTTGAAGAGGGTTCATGTTCGTTCCTTGAGAGTTCTTGACCAACAAGCTCTTGAAGCCTTCTGTGTCAGGACAAGCACGGCATCTGTGGAAATCCTTCTTGGTTCCCTATGTAGCCCACAATTATGCCACCACCCTCTGCTGCTGGGCCTGCATTTGCGCCTGCTGTGCTGCCTGAGCTGCTGCTACCTTTTGCTGGTAGTTGACAGGCCTCCTGTTCAGTGAGATTCACATTGTTACTTATTGCACCAAAAAGATGTGCAGTGCACAGAGCTGGCAACTGGGGACAACTGTTGACATTGGCCTTTGCTGACAGGTAGCATTGGAAAGTACCTAAACAGCATGATGTGAGGCTCAGGGCGGTGGATAGCATAGTGCACCCAGCCACGGCTCTGCTGCACGCCAATTTGCCTCCACTCATTCTGCAGAGCCGAGACAGCCTGTCAGTTATAACCCCTACACACCATGGCATGACACAAACACGCCCTCTACATATGTGGGAATGGACGCGCCTCAGACAGAAGCACTCCCTTGGGCAGCAACTTCGCTAGGTCCTGTGGCAAGACAACGTGCCTGTGTCCCACCAAAAAACAAACTGTCAAGATGGACTCTTTTTGCGTTATCACTTGGTGTTCCCTGGTGGGTTGGCCACGCTGGGCTGACAAACGGACAATTGAGTAAATCATTCTGCGGCAAGGTGAGAGGTCTTCACAACTCGGTGGGAATGTTCCAGACCTGTACTCATAGATTTCGTCATAATACTTCTCGGAGTATTGTATCTGGTTGGCCGGCATGTTGTCAGGCCGTTTGCAATGGATTCACACTGCACTGCAGACTGCCAGATGGTTGTTTGGCTGACTGTTTGAGGAGAAAGAGGCGCCTTTGCCAGGTTTTGGCCCGCCCAAAGGTATTTGAAATTATTGGACAGGGTGGATGATGTAAATCATCCACGTCACACCATGTGTCAGCATGACTATCATATCAACCTTGAGGTCTCTCTCATCTCCATTGATTAGGTCAATTTGCTGGGTCTACTTCATTTGTTGAATTCAGGTTCCCAGGAGGCCGGGATCTAAGCGAAGTGCAGGACCTTTTCTTTCCTATCAAGTCCGAAGGTCAAATGCAGTCTGCAACAAACGGCACAACAGACCCCGAACTGAGTGCGCCATTGAATGGGGGCAATTCACACAGTAACTCTGATGATGCACATCGCAGCAGAAGGTAGGCGCTAGTACTGCATGCATCAAGTGGCATGTGAGCATGCATGTCGAGAATACGCTAAGGGGGTCTAAGTGGTTTCTGCAGGGCGATCTCTACGTTTTTCACGCTTTGCTTAAGTCTTGTAGTTGTCAACACAACGTTTTCTATCATGGGGCCAATCCTTCCGCAAGGTCTGTCCCGCAGATCACCATTCAAATGTCCAAAGGGTTACACAGGAATTGTGTGGAAGCAAGGCCCATATGATGTTGCGAGTAGTAAACTTTCAGAAATGATCAATGTGTGCGTGCTGCAGTTGCGATTACTCGGGGAGTTGGGCCGGGCACGGTGGGCTTAATTTTCAGCATTTATGCCTTTGCAAATTTTGCTGTGTCTCCTTATCTGGGCAAGGCTCTGCAGACGGGGTGCGAGACCTCTCCTCGTTAGCGTCTCACCAATGTCGACTTTTGAGGAAGCAAAACCTAGGGACTGGTAGCCAAAGCTGTCGCCCTGTGCAGTGTGATACATCGGAAGACGCTACTGCTGACTGGCCTGCTGATCTGTGCGGCATCGGCAGCATCATTTGGGCTGGTCACACTTGTACACAATGCGCACGCGTTCACAGCCATGTGCCTGGTGTTGCGTGTCATCAACGGCGTGGGGAGTGCTGCCGTTGACACTTCTTCGTTCTCCATGATCACAGGGTGCAGCACTCACCTCCTCTCACGCTCTCTGCGGCAACATGATCTCACACTTAACGAAACTTTTGTTCCAAATGAGTCTTATCTAGCTTCGTAAGGGCCAGAACCGTCCCTGCTCTGCTGTCATGCTGTGAATCTTTTGGCCAGAGCTCCGAAAAGAAGCCGATCTGCTGCTGCAGGCTTTTTGCGGAGAGCGATTCGTTTGGGACAATGATGGGCATTGCTGAGTCTTTCCTGTCTCTGGGGTGGATTGTGGGGCCGCTGGTGGGGGGCTATGCAGCACACATTGCCGGATTTGCCGCTCCCTTTGTCCTAACAGCTGCCCTCACTTTCCTCACAGTCCCAGTCTTGATTATCCTCATGCCAGGAGGTGCGCACCTCTACCCTGCCCTACGGCTTACATTTTGCAGCGCTTGCAGCTTGCAAAGACACACATTCTAGCTACATGCTGCAGGCTGTGGACAGGCAAGACTCTACAAGATATCAACAGTGAGACACAAGCCAGCTCTGAAATTTTCCACGTGATGACTGAGAAAATGCATAAGTGTTGGCTGATATGCTTAGCTACTTGCTGTACAGGTCAGGTTGAGGCAGGGGAGCGCCCTAAGGTGCCGGTGACAATAGGGCGGCTACTGAGGGAACCTGCAGTGAGCGTGCTGCTAATTGCTGCCATGCTGGCGGCTGGGTCGCTCACCTTTTTGGACCCCCTTCTGGGCCCATTCCTGCAGAGCGTCTGGAAATTCGACGTGGCCACTGTGGGCCTCTGCTTCGGCACCTGCGCTGTGCTCTATGCCATCGTCACCCCATTTGCTGGGTGGGGGACCCTTATCGATTAAAAGTTGCATGCCCATGGCTTTGGCAGCTACTGTAATGTTGCATGTATGTCTCCCTGGCATGCTATTCTTGCTTTCATAGATCAAAGTATCTGACAATGCTCCACAATAGCCACGTTGCATTATCTGGCATTGCTGTAGCGCAAGGCATGCTGACTCGCCTGTGCACTCTGGTCCTGCACATGCCTGCACATGCTCCTGCCGCAGGTGGCTGGGGGACAGGGTGGGGATGCTGGTGGTAATTGTGGTGGGCTTTGTGCTGATGGCGGTGGCCTACATCACGCTGGGGCCGGCGCCGCCGCTGCAGCCGCTGCTGGGGCCGCTCTTCGGATCCTGGCTCATCTGGGCCTCCCTCAGCCTCGTCGGTCTGGGCGCTGGCATGGCCTTTGTGCCGCTGCTGCCCGCCCTGCTCAATCGGCTGGACGAGGCATGCTTTGCCTGCCCCCAATCTCATCAATTTCTTTAGCGCTGTGCTGCCTGCAATTATTCGGGCATCCTAGGTGTTCTCTTTCTGGCCACAGATGTTCTTGCGCAAGATCAGTCACACTGCGCAAGTTTCCTCAAGGTGCATGAGGCCACTTCAGAAGGACAAAATTCCTGTTCCCGATTAAAGAGGGATGATTGGGGGGCCGCTCAATGCATTGTGGCCTTTTTGTGGGGCCATTTTGGAGCAGAATCCTTTCAACATGGTCAACATGGTGTAATGTTGCGCGCAGATTGGGCTGCAGGAGGAGGGGCTGACGGATGTGGTGTCGGGGCTGCTGAGCGGCAGCTTCTCGCTGGGGGGAGGAGTGGGGCCATTACTAGGGGGAACGCTGGCCAACTGGTTCGGCTTTGAGTGGTCGGCTGCGGCATTTGGCGCGCTCCTGGGCGCCACCGGCCTGGCCGTCTGCGCCGTGGGGGCGCTCAGCGCGCGTGGCGTGCAAAGCGCGCAAAGCGTGCCGGAAGAGGATGAAGTTGACAGCGTGCCCAGCCTGCCCAGCATATCCACGAGGCGGGCACCAACGGGGCACCACCATGCGCCGCCGGTATCACCGCGACCGCCGCTCATGTCGAGCTCGAGCGGCCACCGGCCGCCGCATGCGCCGGGGCACCTGCACGAGCCGCTGCTGAGCCACATTCTGCCGACGGAACCCTGATGCGGGATGTGCAGTATTACTCAGTGTTCTTTCACTCGTGTTGCTCAGTGCCAGGCTGGCTGCAGTGCAGGCAGCTGCTGGCTCGATCGTATTTTTGAACAGCTTCTGTGAAGTTCATGAAATCATCATAAATTATTTAGATGCAATTGCAAACTTGCAGGTGCCCGGGCCCAAATTGAATTTTGAGCTGAAATTGATTTGAGTGCTGATAGAAACTGCTTTTAGACATAGTACATCATATGGCATTCAGTCTCTTCAAGAGAGTCTCTTTGTTTTGGTGATTTATGTGTTCGTGCAGATTCCCCTCCAGACCGGCAGCTTCCGCCCAAACGACCTGCGTTATTTCCTGCCCACAAACGGTAGTTGCGAAATTGATCACTTCTCGCCTTCTTCGTCCCGTTGCATTGGCACGCCAGACTTCCTGTTCCTCAGATATCACATTTCTGTATTCACATAGCTTGGGGGTGCCGTCATTATGATGTCGGGCGTGGTTATCACGGAGGTTGATCGTTCCGGAGTTTGAATGCATGAGCGAATCACCGTCGTGTTTGCTGATCGTTAGTTAGATGATTGGTTAGTGCGCTGTACAAATCTTGGAGGGGTCCTTTGCACAAGTAATCGTTTGTAACCCTGCTGCACACATTAAGAAGTACGAGAGACCGCAAGCTCGACGGTTCCACTCTGCCCATTTATTTAGGCGAGTTCACACCAAAAGGGCAATAGCAGCCAGCTGATAACCAGTCAAGCTCGAATAAGCAGGTCAGGCCCATTTGTTGTGATACATAATTGCGTTGATACCAACGGTTTGCGTGGGGAGATCGACAGAACTGGCACAAGCCCAGTCTAGCAATTTGTGGTGCGATCGCAAAGAAGGATCTTTGTGTTGTTCACAGGAGCTAGCCGGCACTTGCAGTCAGAATGTCGGGACAAGTTCTGCCTCCAGCTCCTGGTGGCAACTTGACAACCTTCCACTGCCCTCCAGGCCACTTTGACTGCTTCAATAACCAGATTTCTGACAACCAGATCAGAACAGCGTACGATTATAATACCACCTTTCTGGGCTCGAGGACAGCAATGCCTTTTATCACAGTCACAAAGATTTTCCTAGAAGAATTGCTGCAGAAGGTGTCAGCATTGAGGAGTTCGTCTTTTTTGTGCAGGCTATGGGTATCGCTGGCAGCTGGGCTGATCATGCTGCTTGTATTTGGGATCTTCAGGCGATGGGTGCCCAGTTACAAGCTGCGACTGGTAAGGCTTCACCAATCCAACCAGTGCACCTTCAAGCTCCATAGGATACGTCCGAGACAGATATCTTTCTTGCTTGTCACGTCATGTTGCTGACTCTCTTTCCTGAGCGCAGACTATGCCAAATGTATGGATCAAGCCACCCTCACTGCCTGAAGGAGGCTTCCAGCAGCTCTGGTGCGCAGACTCTGTCAGGGCCCATCACTAATGCATCGACATGCAATGTTTTCTAATATAGCGCTGCAATTCATGCACTGAGCTATAATGACTTGCCTGTTGTGGCAGGTCGTGGCTGTATCCAGTCTTCACCACGTCGGATGCAGACCTTGTGCGGACTGCGGGGCTAGACTCTTTGATGCTGATCTGGACAGCGTCTCTTGGAATTCAGGTGGCGCAGCTCGATCAAGGCCCCTGCATGCATGCACAGCAGCACAAGAAAGAAGGTTTGTAATTTTAATTTGAAAATTATTTTGAAACGTTGGGTGGAAGCTGCTTCTGAGATTTCTATTGCTGAGCAGATCTTCTTGCCGCTTACCGTGGTCGGCATGGCAATCCGTGAGTGGCTTCGAACAACCTTTCCAATTAAGGCCCTCAGTTTCTTGCCTCCATGACTTGATTTTGCAGTCTTTGATTGGCCCATGCGCGCATGCTGACAGCTGCAAGTTTGCTTTTGCAGTGCTGCCGATCAATCTGTATGGCAGAAGGGACAGGCATCTAGAAGATGTCACGACCGGCGCTGTGGCGTTTCAGCGACTCACTCTGTCCAGCCTGGCCCGAGGGTCTGATCAGTACTGGTACGCAAATACTAATTGCACATTCACATTCAATGCCCAACCAATCATCTAGATCAGTGCGGAGCATTGCTGATGAGTCTGGCTGTAACGAATTTTGTGCTGTGACCAGGGTCGCCTTTGCCTTTGTGTATCTCGCAACGGCCTATGTCTGCTGGCTGCTTCTCAAGTACTACCAGGTAAGCCCAAGACCCCCTGTACTTCTTTACTAGGAGACCATACATCTGCTATTTGCAACTCTCAGACCACACCCCCAGAGATACTGTAGAGGAGACATTTGTTGAATATTTCGTTGTATGGCAGGCGCATGCTATACTGAGGCAGCGGTACATGACGGGCGGAGAGGCACTGATCAACCAGTGGCACGATCGAATCATCAAGGGGCAGGCAAATTCCACGCTGACCGCCAAAGCTGCGTCACCAGCTTACCTCACACCACACACACCTCACCCCGCAGAAGGGGACAGCGCCAAATTCTGGACTGCTGTCCGCGGCCTCATCGATGTGAACACACAGGTGAAGGGCAACCTGCCACCTTGTGATATGAAGCAGAGTGCCTACTTTGGACTGTCATGCATTTCAGGTTGTGTGGTCAAGGGCTTTAGAATTGAACTCCCGCCTTGAAATAATCTGTATGTTGTGTTGCTATGGGCGAGCTTAGACTTTAAAGACTGACCGTGGTGTGTGTGACTGGCTGCAGATGGGGAACCTCACGGAGAGCTTTGGCGATTCTCGCCGGAACTCCATGGACAGGTGGGGCATGCTCTTTATGCATCACTTCCCCTATTCACAGACTGAGGCATGCATCCTGTCAGCATCACCTGCACCTGTTGAATTTAGTGCTGCACTGAGCTGCCTGCCGAATTAAGCCTCACACTTGACCCTTGAAATTTATGGTCCCTTGCAACCTATAATATTTGAACTTCCATTGGCTGTGGTGTGATCATGTACCACATGCTCACACATCAGGCGACTTCTGTCAGGAGCCGCAGGTGCTGACGGTGTGCTGTGCTGCACAGCTATGACATACGGGCGGACATGAAGACGTCTTCCTTGGAGGATGTCAGCCTCAAGTCACTGCCGGTCACATCTGCCACCGCCCTCAGGGCACAGCTGCGCCAGTCGCCCTTCGCAGACGGCGCGCGCAACAGCCGATCACTGCCCACCCAGCCAGGTGCGTGCATGCATTGCTGTCCTCAAATCAAACCTGTTACGGTGTCCCAATCATTATCATTGTTATCACTGTTATCAGCTGTTCCTGCCTCAAGCAAGGTGCGTCTGCAGCCAAGATATACACCGGATAGCTGTTTCCAAGGCCGCAGGATGCGCTTACAATTGCATCAGACCGCTGGCTGAAATGTATAAATGTAGTTTCTGATCAGAAGGGTTGGATGAGATGCATGCTTCTGCTAACATATGGGTAAAGCGCTGAATGAAGTGTTTTGTGGTGCAGAGGAGGATGAGCTGGAGCACAGCCTGCGCTCCTGCTACATGAAGGGCGATGATGCCAGCGTGCCCTCAGGCCAGGTGGGAGCTCTGTCAGACCAGCAAAGGCCGCAGAGAAACCACCTTTTGTCTTGCGCGCAGAATGTTTTCGATGATATCCAGCTGCGCGATCCCTGCAGCTGTGCAGGGCCGCTATTGACCGACGCATACAATGGCTACAGGCAGCCAGAAATGGGCAAGTTATACCAGGCCATCTATGCATACGACAAATTCTGGTGTATGCTGTGCAGGCAATGACGCGCAAGCTGGAGGAGGCGGAGGCAACGCAGCCGGACGGCGAGTACGAACCGGCCGCGCTGGGCCCGCGCATGCGCCACTCGCCCGGCGGCTCGGACGTGGAGGCCGGCCGCGCGGGCAGCAGCACAGCGGAGCCCATCAGCCGCTACGAGAGCAGGGCCCCCAAGGACGCAGGCGCGTGATCTACCAATCACCGTTTCTGCCCCCCTGCTTCTACATTCGAGTGTATTTGGTAGTCCTCGGAGCTGACTGCAGAGCAAAGGCATGTGATGGACCACCTTGGCTGCATTGCAAAGATGTGCGCATGCAGGCTGCCGAGAATACAAGCTGCTTGATCTGTACTGAATCTTCGCATGGTGAGGCAAGGCCACATGTGGCGAAACTTCACAAGTGACCTGCTGGACGAAGCTCTGCAAAGGACATTTAGAAATCAACCTACACAGCCTTTGAAAAGGGAGTTCATCTTCTCAGACAGTATAAACCTAGCTGACCCCCATGATATACAACTCCAGGGGCGGCGCGGGTGGCGCGGTGGTGGGCTCGGGAGGGCGGCGATGGCACACCAGAGGGTCAGGCGCTGGCGGGCAAGCCAAGCGTGTTCTTCCGCAAGACGGTGAATGCGCGCACGAACGACGGCCGCGCGGTGGCCGTCAACGCGCAGCAGTACGCCGTCCTCGTCATGGACGTCCCCGACCTGCGCCGCAGCCGCAAGCCCACGTACGACCCCACTTTCCCACGTGACATTTCTTGTAGTCTGACTGAGCTCAATTCGGCAGCACATCGTCTTTTTGCATGCGTTCCGATCTGTGACACTTAAGCGCCTGGCTAGCAACTGTTTTTAGCAGCACCCCCTCCTATTAAGACATGCAAGGGATATGTATCTAATAGACATAGATCCCCCTGAGACATGACCCTCTGCTAGGGATGTCAGTAGCGTAGGAGATGCTGGCCTTGAGGCCCCCCCTCAGGTTTTCTTTGGCCCCTTTCCATAGGGCAGCGAGCAGTATTTCCAGCATGCGCATGCACAGACCTGCGAGTGACATTGGTTTACACAGTTATACATGGTACGCTTTTTGATCTGGTTTGAAGGATCCACAAAACTCAAGCTTTTACAAAGCTCAAGCTTTTCTGTGCAGCAGTGCGAGGATGAAGAAGGACGGCCAGAAGAGCTGGTGGCAGCGCACTAAGGCATGGTTGTACCCGGCCGTCAAGAAGAGGAAGCGCGCTGCCTTGGAGAAGAACGACAAGGGCTCCTCCGACTCTCTGTCTTCCACCGAGTTTACAGACCGTACCATTCCAGACAGCTCATCAGAGATCCACCTGGATCTTGAAGGTGGCCACACCCTCCCTCTTCCCAAAGACAATCTTCCTATGCCATACCTATGCCTCTCAATACATCCATGCCTTCCCTATCACATTAAGTCACATGTTGCAGGTCAAGCTCATCTTTGCGGTCCAGCTAATCACCAGGAGAACATGGAAATGCTTGTTGGCCTCCTCAAAAGTCACGCATGCTCTCTTGCATGTGTCTCTGACAGGTGCTGTGCTGCTGGTGCAGGGGGGCTGCCGTCTCTGCCCTCGATGTATGCGGACGAGCCTGAAGCCGCCGAGGAGGGCGGCCGAGCAGAAACAAGACCAGCAGAGCCGAAGGTAGCGATCTGGCGCGATCTCCCTTTTCCCAAACCTGATCAGTTCTCATGTGAATGCCTCACGAGCCCTGCTTCACAACACCATACTTGATGGATGTAAACACTTCAGAACAAGATTCAATGCAAGACTGCTCACATGCAAGGATGCAGGATCAGCATGCATGCTACTGGCTCTGTTGATGATCAGTCACACCCAAGGATTCCAGCAAAGAGGGCACAATTGTTGATGCGCGTGCGATAGTGCCCCTTCTATGCAAGTACACTCAATTGGCACAGCAAAGCTGCCTCAGCAAAGTACAGCGTGAGTAGGTGTTCTCGCATTCTGCTGCGGGTGTTAGGCAGGGTATTACTAGTTTGCACACTGAATTCCAATTAAATACTAAGTGGATCACAGGCGGAGGCGCGGGTGGCGGAGGTGTTTGAGAGCATGATGTCGGCGGGGGAGGAGTCGTGGCACGAGGAGGTTGCAACGCTGACACCCACGCAGCTGGTGGAAGCCACCTTCCGCCGCCTCTTCCCCGACACCTTCCAGTACGCGCTCCCCGTCTGGCCACACAAGGTGCGCTCCACAACCTCTTCCTTTGTTTAAATGAGACAATTCTTTGCGGCATGGAAAGCACAGATCCCGCACTTAAAACGCACCTAAGCAAGAACATACGTGAAAATTGCGCCTCTTCCGCAACTCTGCTGATCACGGCTGTGTCTTGTGCGAGCTCCCACCCTGCAATGCCTGCAGCAACGCCGTGTGAAGTTGCAGCTGTGCCCCTGTCACTCCGCGCTTGTAAGAAGTTCCCTAGACCTCCCCCAGCTCTGCTGCTGCAGCTGTTAATGATTGCTCGCCTAAATTCTGCGTTGCCTGCAGCTTTGGCTAGAAAAGTGTCATCACAATGGCCCTATGCACCACATGCTCATGCTGCAATGGTGGGCACAGCGGCGCATATGATTTCTTCTGCTTTCAATCTGCAGAGCGTGGACAAGCTGCTATGGAAGTGGGACGCGGCGTACAGCCGGCTGCTGCGGGCCGAGGCGCACTACGAGGCCGGCGGCTGCGCCAAACGGCCCACGCACCGCGCCAAACGCTGCGGTGGCCCAGGTGACGCATTATTCCCCTTTTCTCACCCACCCTCGAGGTCATCCGTCCATCCCCTGAGCGGCCCTATTAGGGACTGTTGCAAATGTTTATTCTATGCCACCCCACATGCCAGGGGACTGTACAGGGACGGTAGTGGACCACCGCTCACTCAAACTTCTCTTGGCCCCACCCAGCATGCTCGAACTTTAAGAGCCAACGTGGGAATAGCCCTGCATGCTCAAACTTCAAGAGCTCAATACATGCTTCAAAAGACTAGCTAAAGAAATCAAGAGCTCGGCGAGCGATACGCAACAACGGTTGCGCGGCTGAGAGCGGAGTCTTGTGCATCTGTGCAGGCTCCAAGGTGGACAGCATAGACTACTGGGCGCATAGTGTGCGCGAAGCCGAGGCCGCCATCGCACGCGAGCAGCACCGCATACTAGGAGGTGCGGTCCCCCAACATTCTTAGCCAATAAGTTCAAGCTTGACTTTGAAACAAGCAGCGCTGCCAGCATGCACAAAGTAATGAAGGACCCTGGGCCTTGCTTTGGCAGCCGCATGTGTGTGCAAGCCGCCGAGTGTGATGTGCAGTTGATGTGTGGGTTGGCAGCTGATCCTTTGTCATCCTTGCCTGCCATTGAGTCTAGCGTGCAGAGAATGTAAGTATTCCTCTGGACCCTAAGGCCACATGACCTCTAAGCGTGGCAACCTTTTACACGACACGCAGCACAGGATTTCTTGAAGACAGCCCTGGATCGGTCTATGGGGCTTGTGTAGGGGTGTGACTGAGCGTGTGCCTTTCTTGCATGCGCGCAGGCCCGACCTCTCCGTCGTTCTTCGCGTTCTTCCTGACGCAGAAGGACGCTGCACTGGCGGCGCAGACGCGGATCCACTCAGAGGACGGCCACTCTTTCCGAGTCATGGAGGCACCCGGCCCCGAAGAGGTGCGCCACCCGACTTCACTTGACACATTTGTTCTTCTGTTAAATTTTTCTTCTGGTCCTTACTATTCAGATGACCCATGTTGCGGCCACCTATCATATAGAAGAATGCATTGTAGGTATGTGTATATTCCTGTCTTGGGCAATAGGGCGCTAGCGTTATTTGGGCATTGAGAGACAGGACATGGGCTGTCATCATCATGCGCACCCAAGCACGTAAAGCTGGCTCATTCATATAATTCAGATCAGGTCTGACAGAACTGAAGTCCTTAAGATTTGGAGTGGCTGCCCACATTGAAATATGGGCGCAGGTGAACTGGCAGGTGCTGTGGAAGACGAGCAGGGAACGCAGCGTGCGTGAGATCCTGGTCTTCCCGCTTATCGTTCTGATCATGCTCATTCCCATGGGGCTCTTCTCAGGTGCAACCCCTTTGCGCACCGGATCATGCAAGATGCCTTGACATATGCAGCACATATGCAACAAGTGCAGCCTATATCGAGCCCCCTTTGCTGGTGGTCCTTACCCCCAAGCCGGCTGCCAATTGCGCTCGGGGTTTGGTAATGCTCATTGAGATTCGTGCCAAAATGACTGGTTTGTGGGACAAGTGCACGATGCAAATGCAACAAAAAGCGCTGAGCTATCAGCCGCCATATTTGGAATTTCGAAAACCGCGCGTCGGCAGCTGTCCGGAGGCTGTCGCATGCATGCAACCTACATACACAGGGAGGTTACACATCCCATGTCTTTTTTAGTCATGGGTGCAATGCTGACGCTGGTGCATGCATGCATGCGGCAGGCACGCTGGCGCAGGCGACGTCCGCGATCTGCGGCGGCCCGGACGCGGCTCAGGGCGGGCGGCTGTCCTTCCTGGCGACTTCCTGGTACTGCCGGGATGACTCACTGGCGCGGCCGCTGATCACCTCGCTGCTGCCCTCCCTGCTGCTGACCACCTGGCAGTCCCTCATCATGCCCCTCGTCCTCTACATGTGCGCCCTGTAATGTTCTTTTATACTGTGGTAGAAGTGCTGCAGCTCTTCTTAGCAAAGTGATATCACATGCAGCTCAGAACCATGCTTGCCTTTGGTCTGCAGGCGGGGGTTCAAAGCCTTCCAGCTGGTCTCAGAGGGCTTCACCTGCATCACATTTTTTACATGTCTGTGCCTAACTGGCTGCTGTGATCAACACTACTTTCCAAGACCTCCTGTGGGCAATTCCCATGAGAATTCCTGTGGACAATTCAACAAGACCTCCAGAAAGATTGGGCAACGGAGCTCAGCATTTGGATGCTGCTGCAGATTTGCACAGATGGAGGGCCAGCATGCATCGCTCAGCAGCCTCGACCGCCGTATCTCCGGCCTCTTCTTCACATGGGTGTGCACTCATCTGCTGTGATGCATGGAATGCTACCGCTCACCCCGTCCATTTTGAATGTAGATTGAAGTCACCAGGCAGTGCTGAAGCATAGCCCACAATGGATGGCTCATTTATCTTTCAGCATGTGTGCGATTCAATCCCAGATGCTTATGTTCCCTGTGCCGTGCAGGGTGTCTTCAATGTCTTCCTCGGTGCAATGCTGGTGAGCGCCTCTTGTCTGTACAATCACCATCACGCAATTACGCTTCTTTTGGTTCCGAGCAGTATTTTTCTGCCATAACACTTGTACAGAGTACTGAAACATTTCTCTTTGCATGGCTAGGGAGGCAGTATCTTCAGCAAGATCCGTCTGGTTCTGGAGGTCCCAGCCGCCACACCAGACATCCTGGGAGCCGCACTGACAACATCCTCAAACTTCTTCATCAACTTTGTCATCATACAGGTCAGCTCCTGACGCACTGCATGCCCAAGTTCACAAGTCAATACTGCCCACAAGTCCCGCATGCCTGAGGATTCTCCCTAAAATATCAAGACTCCGTCAATCAGTTTGGTTTGGTGTGCAGGCGTTTGCAGTCAACCCTTCGCGCATCCTGTTCCCCCATTTCGGTGTCATCTTTGACCTTCTCCAGTGCTGCGGATGCTGCAGTGCGTCCCTTGCCTCCTCCCCTGACTTGCTTTGATTTGATTGTTTTTGCACATGGCACATGACACAGGAATGCAGAGCACTGAAACAAGTGCGCCGCATCTGCAAAGCAGCCTGCATGAAGTGGCACAAACAGTACAACCTGCTGACCCCTTTTTGTCGCATGTGCTCTAGGCAGGCTATCACTCGTTCGTACAAACGACTGATGAGGCATCACCTGTCCTGCAGGGCCGCGCAATGAGAAGGAGAAGGTGTGGCGCAATTCAAGCCTCAGCATAGGCTACGGCCGTGAGATTGGGGGGATCATGCTGATCTACATCATGGCCCTGTCCTATGCAGCCTGCTCGCCCATCATCCTCCCCTTTGCCCTGTGCTACTTCCTCACCGCCTGGGTGCGCCTTAGCTGCCCCCACCTGCACAACTGCTACCTATTGTGATTGCACCAGGCCTCCCTAGGTCCGTCATGAATACTGAGCGCTTTGAGCTCACACGCCAGGACTGCACTGGTCTCGCCACCTCACCCACTTGATGATTCATTGGGAGCTGAGGCAGTAGAAATAGGTCCAATAGCAGGGCGTGGCACATTCCTGGCCTGTCTCTACACTTCACAGCTGCTCCTTGTAAGGAGGTCGTTTTGATGCGCAGAATCACCTTCACTGCTCAGGGAAGCTGGTGATGTCATAGTCTACCTCAGGGCTGTATGCTCTCTGCGTTCGAACGAAGTCATCAGAGCTTCCCAGAGTCCGCAGAGAGGCACATAAGAGGACGGGTGTGTCCAGACGCTGCAGATGGACTTATATGAGAGGCTGAGTGTGGGTGGCTACTGTGCAGGTGATGTGGCGGTACACCATCCTGTACATGACAGAGCGCTGCTATGAGTCTGGCGGCCTGCTGTGGGACCAGGTTTTCAACCACGTCTGCTGGTGCCTCTTCATCTTCGAATTCTTCACCGGTGAGCGCCACACCCCCTTTGTGTCATAGCATGCGCCTAAAGTGTGGGCAGATGAATGCTTCGAGATACTCACTCACCATCACGCATTTGCATGTCTATTATAATTTGCATGTCTATATTAATCTGTACTTAGGCTTGACAGGCTGCATGCCAGCAGCCCAATAGATGGTGCACAGCACGTGAACTAACAGCATCCGAGGAACATCAGAAGATAGGGGCATTGCTGGTGTGCAGGCTGCGTGTTCCTGGCAAACTCGGCCTTCGTGCAGGCGTCTATACTGTGGGTGACGGTGACTCCCCTGCTGTACAAATTCCACAGCTACGCCAGAGCGCGCTACGGAGAGGCGGTCGCCCACATGTGAGCCTAACCCCCTTGTTGATATCCTTGCATCCCACATCCAGAATCGGTGTGCCACGTGCATTCGCACTTGGGTAAACGCGTTGTGCAAGTGGCTCTTCACATCAATCTTATGAGGCGGAAGGAGCACTCCTCGCATGTTGCAGTCAGAACCTCCTCAGTCTAGCCAAGAAAGGTGGTGTCGTTTGTAATGAAAATGTATTTCTCAGACTGCGTGCCCCTCACAGTAAATGCTGATGTGTTCTCAGACTCTAATGGGACTGACCGGGCCAATGTGTGGGCAGGCCATTGGAGACGGCGCTGGCGGCACCGGAGGCGAGGGTGGCTCCAGTGGTGTACACCCCAGCATCGCTGCGCCCGGGCGCCAGCGGATGGTACCCCGAGTATGGCAAAGCCTGGGAGAACTGGGGCGTTCCTTTGTACACGCCATGAGTCATGGCTCATGACTAAGCGCAACAGCACACATGCGCAATCCCAAGCCAGCACTTTTCACGTCAGGAAAGCAGTCATGGTGTTTCGCATGTGTTGCAGCTGTTGTGAGAAAGCACTGCTGCAGCAGCAGTGCTGCTTGCATGAAGGAGCTTATGATCATGAGACGTCCTGCCATGATGGACCAAGCAGGGGGACTGCTATAAGTATTTTATCTGCACTGCTCTTTCATTACACAAGGGTATTCTGTCATCGCTGTGTACTAACAGTCGGCGCTTTCTCAGCTTCAAGCTTGCATCTGAGCAAAATTCTGTCCAGTTCTTATTGTCAGTGTTTAAGCTCTAAAGCAACTTTGATCAATGCATCGCAGTGGTAACAAGGATTTTCTCTTGCAACAAAGCTAGCACAAAAGCTAAGATTTGGGAATGTAATTGAATTGCGAACAATAGTTTAAGAGCTTGCTGGTCGTTATAGAACTAGAGCACAATGCCCCCATACGGCCCCTCATTCCAAGGAAACTTCAAGACAGGCTCTCGGTGAGCAACCAAACATGTAAGACAGGTAATGCAAACAACTGCCACAGTCATTGTTGTCTCGACGTTGATAATTTATACCAACGCGACACATGGATACTGTAGAATATATGAAAGGCCCCGTGCCTTGTTGTCAAGGTGACAGTGTCACCGGTCTGACTGGATCAACTCCTCTATGGTCCAGTCCTCGTAACTGCAGTGAACAGGACTTTGCCTCTCATACACACGCGGTTAAGAAGAGGAAGCATCTGCACAGATTGCAAATGCATGGTGAGCGCAGGGGTCCTGGACATGCTCACCTGCCATCAGGTAGGTAGCGCCTGACAATGAAGGGGATCTTCTTCTCTCTCAGCTCCTTCATGGCAATCTCCAGGGGATCTGACTCCCCATTCAGCTCCACCATGACAGGTGCATTCATGCTGCATCGCACAAGAGATGCTTTGAAAGGAAGCTGATTACAGAGAAAGTCATCTTGGCATAGGCAGAATGCTCTGGTCTGTGAGTTCTGGCCTACATCTTGTGTGCTCAAGGTGAAGCTTACCTGATTTGAAGAGCTCTGGTGCCCAGTATGCGCGCTCGCTCGTACTTTGTCATGTACCGAGTGGTTATGCGCGGCCGATCGCTGGGTTGTGCCTGCTGCTCGAGGATCTCCATCCTCTCTTCCCCTTCTGGCAGGGCGTCCTCCTCGCCCTCATTGAATGGCTGCAGAATACAAGCAGGATCACTTCCATTCTAATTGACCTTGAAATGCATCAAATTGCTTTAAAATGGTCAATTACCTCATCTGGTGCTTCTGGCTCGTCGAAATCAGCCTCAAACCTGCAAGTACCCCAAGCCAAGCCGTCAGATCCACCACACTAAGAAGTTTATTTTTAGGCTCCCATCTCCATCCAAAAGGCGCAGATGCTGCGACTCAGGATATTTAGGGTACATAAGCAAGACGTGAATCACCCAGCATCTCCACCGAAATCTTCCTCCTCTGCCATCTGCCTTTCCAACACGCCCTCGCTTCGCAGAGCTGTAACTTCGCTTTCTTTGACGGAGGCGCACTAGTACATGAGATAATAGCTACACAAGTGCCCTTCCGTCCATCATTGTGGTCGCCAAAGAAGAAGAAGAAGAAAGGAACGCCAGAGAGTTGTTTTGCCGCTGATCGGCAATGCAGCAGGCAGATCGCACGTGGTGTCACATGGGTTAAAATTATGGATCCTCGGCTTCCCTTGGGTTCCAGTGCGATCCCCCACGAACATAACAATGTGGTGGGAAAATAATCTTTCCCTTGAAGATTGCGTAAGAAAATCTGGTCCAATACTTTGTACCTTGCACTTGTAGCTTTGTCAACCTCAGGCACTGTCTGTACTGTCTTCACTTTCTAAAAACTTCTCGCGCCCTCTTTATATATAAAACAAGTGCTTGAGGTAATCAGGAATATCCGTTCGATTGCACAATTTGGGTCGTACCAGGGAAGATCGGGCATGAGCACGATTTCGGATGTCAATATGAGTCACGATGGCTCCAACGCTGACACAGGCGACCATATCGCTCCTGCTAATTCAAAAGATCTACTTCGGCAAGAGCGCATTAAGGCAAAGAACAGGTACCAGGGGTTAATCCCTCAGCACCTCTGAAAGTTGGGGATTGAACGATGCCTTGAGCATGCCGTTGACAAGGATGCCTGATAATCTCCCTCATGACAATTAAACGTTCTTGCTAGAAGATCTGAAATAGTTGGCAGAGACATCCGCATGATGTGATGTCCACCAGACGTGGTCTGTTGTACAATAGGAGGGCGCAGAAGAAATACAGGGAGAAGAAAATGAATGAGATGGACCATTACAAAGTGCAGGTGAGTGCCAAGCAACATAGTCATGTAACGAATCTCATGAAATGTGATGGGCTTCTGTTGAGCAGTACACATATTTCAATGCTCATCGGTGCAACTCGTCAATGACTGCCAGCATGCATGCACAGATAAAAGAGCTGAATGCGAAGATGAGGCAAATGGCGGAAGAGAAGAGAGCGCTCAAGGCTGATAGGGACAGGCTGGAGCAGATCATGCAGTCGGGGGGTGCGCAAGTCTCAAGCATTCCCATCCAGCCATCCCCTGCACAGGTACTCAAATAGAGCATCTTTTGATATTACTGTTCCTGATGCTTGTTGCAAATGCTGTGTCAAGTGTCCTTCAAGATATAAGCAAGTACTGAAGACAATCTGAAGGTGAATGTCTGGTTCGCAGCAGACTCCGCGCACACTTGTTGAGGTGATGGAGTCTTATCCATACTTGCATGAGTCACGTGAAGAGCAGCTCCGGCAACACAGGGTGATCACGTGTCTCCTTCAGATCTTCAAAGCCTGACCACCTTTTCTGTTGCTCGTTGTTGCAGCCATTGCACCTGATCATGCACTGGCCTCAGTTGCATTGAGGTCATTCTGTCTCTGCAGCAATTTGTGGAGACGCTGAAATGCCTTTTTGCCAACGGAGCCGAGGATGTGTCATCGCCAGCTCACAATGAGGCACTTGCGCTCATGTCAAAATCGGTGAGTGCTGGGCTTCCACTGCAGAAGCCTGAAAATGAAAATCCGTGCCCCTTAATCTTAACAGAGAGGGCAGAAGACTTCCTGGCTTGATGGTGACCGAAGGCCTCTTCTGTGGCTGGTTTCTGAAGGTCTCCTGCTCATGCCTGAGTGTTCCTGTGGGGTGTGATGCGCTGCAGAGGGAGGTACAGCAGATCTTGGTGCTCATGTTCCCCTTCAAAGCTGCCAGGCTCAAGGCGGACATTCAGCAGCAGGCGTGCAGGGAAGCCGGCCCCCACAGCCCAGCCTTGTGGGGATCCACTGTGGTGCACCCCCTCGCTAACACTGACTGCACTTAAAACAAAGGTTTTGACAGTCCCAAATGGAATTACCAGGCGTGTTCTGCAATGCTGGAAGGATTTGGACCTGATCGTGTTCTACTGTGGAATATGAAGAGAGCTTTCTGAGAGCTCAGGCTTGTGCAATGCAGGCAGCGGCAAATTTCACGCCGCTGCAGCGCCAGCGCCTGATAGCCCTGCGGGCCAAGTTCCTGAAGGACATCGATGACGTGGTCGCAGAGCGGCGCATCCTCACACAGGGCATCAAGGTGACAGCCTTGGCTCATCGCTCAGACACCATGACGCGTGCATGATACTCTATGTGTGGGCTGCTGTGGCAGACGTCTGCAATAGATTCACGATGATAAGTTCATGCTAGCTTACTTCATCACTCACACACACTGTATGTCAATTGTTAGATCCATGCTGACAACTTATCCAATGATTTGTTTACGCCTGAAATTATGCTGTGGTGTACGATCCACAGGCGATGCTCCCGCACCCCGGGAATGCATCGGCATTTGCCAACACGCTGTTCAAGGCGCAGCTGTCCACGTCGCAGCTGAGGGCCAACCTGGAGAGGGAGTACCAGCTCGTCACCCACTTTATCTGCAAAGCCGTGCACGAGGTGCGCCGACCCGTACTTGCTGCCTCTGCCACTTCTCTGCTCAGTGGCTAGGCATGCATGCTGCACCATTTCTGGTAGTGAATCCGTGCGCATGACCTTGGTCGCAGCTCTTAAGCACAGTTCGAAATGATTGCTTGCGCCACCAGATGGCATGTGAGTCAGCAGGGGTTCCTAAACAAACATATAACAAAATTGCACAAATGTACTTATAGATCCCCCTGGTGTCAACATGAGCCTGCATGCTGGATCGTCCAGCATGCGTCAACATTGCTTCAGCGGGTTGTTGGCGCAGACCATAACGCCGATCCAGCATGCGCGGTGCATCGTGGCGGCTGCGCCGCACCTGCCGGACATCCTGTACATATGCAGCCAGCTGTACGTCGAGGAGGCCGACCTGGCCGCGGACATCGACGCGCTGCCCGACATGAACACCATCTTCAGCGATATGAGCTCCTACTGGTCAGCCGCACCCTCCAGCTGTCAGTGCTGCAATTACTCGAGAGAATCAAGGAGATCCTGGCTATTTGAAGCACGTGCTAAGCATGTGGCAGGCTCCCTTCCGCTGCTCCTATTGCTAGCGATGATCAAGTGATGCGCACAAGGCCAACAGGAGATCGCCAGCTGTATACACTCTGCCAAGCGAATTCGCAGGGAAGTTTGAACAAATACGTACACTAGAGTCCCATGGAAATCAGAAAGACCGGCATCTGACTGCATCATGCGGGCTTAACTGCTGCTCTGGCCTGGCTTGGACTAGGATGGGAAAACTTTTGGAAAGGTCGTCAATGATTGTGAAGGGCTCTTGGGGACTGAGATAGGGCTGGGCAGCATGTGGCGCCTCCTTGATGCATCCAGACGCCGTCGTGTGGCGTCACTGGTGATGCAGTGGTGACTTCTTTAGGAGCATGTCAGCAGAGGTGGTATTCGGGGTAATTAAGATTCTTAGTAAGGGCCTTTTAAGTCCCCTTAATGGTGTGGCCGGCGCGCAGGTGGGTGACGGGGCAGGAGCAGGAGGAGATGGAGGGGTCCCTGTGGCCGGCAGTGTACCAGGGCCTGGATGTGTACCATGAGCCCTCTGGGCCGCTGTCTGCCCCTCCCGCCGCCTCCCTGCTCGGTTTCACCTCTTTCAGCCAAGGTGAGCACCCTGCACTGAGCAAGCATACCCAGGACCCCACATTTGACGGCACTGAATTCTGTTGGCGTCTGCATTGCGTTTGCAAGGGCACTGGAGGTATTGCTGGAAGAGCTGGACTATTGGCGTGGGGTGAATGGAGGAGGTTGTCTGGGAATTGATCTTGTGGGTAGGTCTGAAAAGACAGGAAGGACTGCTTCTTGAAGTTGTAGGGGAAATGAAGACTTCAGGTTTGAGGTGGTGGAGGTGTCCTGTGTCTTCCCCTGGATCCTGAGGCCTCAGATGACATCTAAGTTGGGCAATCTTCTACATGACATGCAAAACAAGATGCTTCAAGATAGTCCTGGCTTGGTCTATGGGGCACTCAGTCACTTTGAGTTCTGAGTTCTGGTGTCGTGTGCCGGCAGGAGCGGATGATGTGGCGGCAGGTGCGGCGGAGGACGAGCTGCCCACAGACGCAATTGCAGCGCTGCTGGCGGCTGACAGCCTGCCCCTGCCAGATGAGCTGGACCCCTGTCACACTGTGGAGCCCGCTGCAGCCCTCCGATGGGAGTCCTGATCTCAGGCTGGTCTCAGCTTGAGCCCAAGAGAGGGCAGTCCAATGTGTGTCTCAGTCAGAAGTCAGTCAGGCAAGGCGGCGTCCTGTGCCTCAGGTACAGTACTTGATTGTTAGTTATGAGGGTGTGCGGTTGTGCCTGGTCCTCCGTGAGCTCTGCTGGGCTCTTGGGTGCACTACAGGCAGAAGTATAGGATGTAGACTATCTGTCGCTCTGTGATCAGTATTTATGTGGGCAGTGCGCAAATTTTTTGTCAGCAATCTGATGTGTGCATTCCGCCAGAATGAAGGTCTGCATCTATGTTTCTGTTTTTGTTTCGCTGGGATACTGGCTTAACAAAGTTCCTTGGGGCTGTGCCTCACAATACTTATGTGCAGTGTGCCAAAATCTATCAGGCTGGAAGCACTCTGTGAAAGTACATACGTCGAATATAAAGCGCTTGGGTAATGTTACGACCCTATTTTTTGTGTAGTTGTTAATTGGATGAATGTGCCTACGCCAGCTTTGCGCACTTGTGCTGTACAGCATGTCCACAGCTGGTGATAGGCACCTGGAATTTCGACTGATTTGACACAATGTAATAAACGGTTCTATGGCCATGGCAGCATGCATGATAAAGCTCACAAAATCAGTTACACAATCCATCCTCTCACTTGTCAAACGAGTGTGAACGTACAGCTGGCAGCAGCCTACTAATCCCAAACCTTGCTTCCACATTGCGATCATACGCAGTCAGGCCCTGGTCAATCAATCAAAAATAAATCACAGCAGACAGACTTGCAACAGTGTCAGACCCCAACAGACACATATAAAAAAATCCCCTTGACCTGTGCGAGAGGGTGATTCGGCGGTAAATGTGCGCGCATATATGAGCATGGTACAAAACCCTTCACATACTTCGAGTTTGCCGTGTGCGGGTGGTAAGTCTCATTCTTCCGCAAACAGAGCATCTTGATGATCCTACAAATCAAGCATCCACAAAATGAAGAGGGCAATCAATACATACGGAGATGGTGTGCTAATAAACCGATTGTTGCCTTGTGCATTGTCAAAGCCAGGGATGAATGTGCAGAGGCTGCAGATCCATCCCTGACCTTGCCCCTACTTGTGACAACCAGCCCAGCAGTCACAGCAGATGGTCTGCTCGGCCTAATCTACCCCCAGTCAGTCAGTCCTTCCCATCTGTACGGCATACTGCATTGTCAGAACAGTGCTTCAGCCACAGGCTGCTACTACATAATCTTAATCCATCCCGGTCCTTGAACTGGTAACCACTGAGAGCTTGCAAAAAGGGTCCTGTCCATGGCAGTAGGCTCTGCTCGCATGGGCAGCCCGAGACACATTCAAGCGCCCCCCGGCATCTGCCTCCTGCCACAAATCCAAAGTGCACACAGAACAGACGCCCAGTTCTGCTGGCGCGGCCGCGGCGTCCTCTGAGAGAGCCTTCTGGGATCAGCACACAGCCATGGGAGCACCGGCCAGCTCGAAAATTGCATGTGCGCGCTCCCTAGTCCTGCTCGTGCGGAGCCGGGGCGCTGAGTGGGGAGGTTGCATCATCCTCCATCACGTCCCTGTGGAGCTTGAAGGTGGGCTGGGGCCAGATCTGGACCTGCCAGTGGGTGGAGGCAGCACTGACAGAGCTGTGGTCCCTGGCTCGGAGCTGCCATGCGTGCTCGGCTGGCGGCGCAGAGTTTTCTACCGGGCCCCAGGGCATGCTCTCCGCGACATCTTCCCCGTCATCTGCCGTGCAGCTGCGCTGCCGCTTGCTGCGATGACTGGCACGAGTGTCCTGCGCGGCCCAGCAGGCCGGCTCCTGCGACTGTGTTGTGCAGCTCTGGAAGGGGTTGTGCATGGGGTGGGAGGCTGTGTGCGCCCTCTTGGAGCCGGCGGCTGGCCCCTGAACGTCATTTGCAACGAGTCTTGAGCCTCCAGGATCTGAAAAGACATGTAAGTCGTGTTGGAGTTCGGTATCATGTAATCACCAGCGTTTCAGTACAAGCTGAAGTTCCTGGACTCAAGAGATTGGATCACGAGCAGGTCATCTCACATACCTCCATGGCTGGTGTGCTGACGGCATACATTGCTTTCAGGCTGGAGAGGTAACTCTCCACAATGTTCATGGGGGGGCCATCGCGATTTGATGCCGGAAGTCGCTGCAGGGGGACATCGCATGACGCAGCTCTTTCATGTTGGTGTTCTCCAAACAGGCCGGTCTGCTGCTGGACGGCCATCATGTGCAGTATTCCAAGCAGATCTTTTGTCGACGGCCTGCACGAAGATACAGTCGTTCATAATAATTCCTTTCGTGGTACGACTAATAGTACGACGATGCTCGCTGCGGTTGACATTTATCGACGCGGGCCCGACGGCTCACGTCCCTGAACTGATATCAATCACTCAATTGATCTCTCGGTGCTCCAAGACTCGATGCAGCTGTGTGTTCTGAAAACTTGTCGTAGTCTAGCTGTCTCGGTACGGCAGCTCAGGCTTTTGGTTGTGAAGCGCAGAGTATTGTTGAATGACACGATGGGCGCTGCACTCAAGTTACATAAAGAAGAGCTACCTGATTTTCAGATCGTTCGAAGCATCCTGCGCCCATTTCATGATAAAGAGGACAAGGATCCAATTCTGTCAAATCGTTTGGTATCAGCTTGTCACAGGCCTGCGTTCCATTTAATACGTGCGCGTGCGCCTATAAATGACACTCCGATCCAAGTTTTGGCTTTCACAGCGGCACCATTGTGTATCGGATGAACCGCGCAATGTCCATTCGGGCCAAGAAGTGGAAGTTCCGGGGGCGATCAGCTGGTTTGAAAAGATTGTGCCCTGCCCTTGCCAGATGGCAAATCTCAATTGCCATCCCAGCTTCTGCAAGTACAGCTTTGTCATCCTTTTCTGGCGGAAACCATCAGATGATTGTAGAAGAGAACAGGCGGCAGGAAAGTTCAGGTGCTTATATAGTGTGCAGATCCTGTGAATAAGCGTGCAGATTGCATGCAAGACTCGTCTAAGATCTAGAGGCCTAGGCTATGAAAGCTTTGGGAGAAAGTATCATACATGATGTCCCCCGTGCCTCGAGGCACGGGGCTCCTCGGTACTGGTGGTCATGACCACTGGTCATACTGGCAGTACCGCCGGTGGCAATCCCTTTGGGGAACAAATACGGCTGGTAGCTACCTACAGGCCATCAAGATGCCATCATTTCAGAGGAACCTCAGGGGCATGAACACTAGGAATAGCTCTGGCACACTGGCAGGCAGGTCAGCCCCACCATGACATTCTTCATGACTGATGTGCATATCATATGCACAGCATGATGAAGTCCACTGTACTTCTGTGCATGATGCTTGCCTATGTCTACCGGTACCTTAGCTGTGCAGAGAATTGTCAAACAAATTGGCTTACATGATTTGCTTTGAAAAAAAGGCACCACTTTGACACTGCACAATTTGCAGTGAATGAAAGAGCGTGGCGCATCCTGCATGTTGACAATTAATTGCAAAGAGTGCCCCCGCAACACAGCGTCTTCAAGGCAGGAGTGACTGCTGGCCACAAACATGACGTTCATAGACAATCCAAAGGAATCCCATGTCCCAAGTCTGATCCTGACAGCCCCAATCACTCAGTGTGCTCGTCAAGTCACATTGCAGGTGATGCGCACCCTCACTGGTCCAAATCTCGAGGACATTTCCTCTTTTTCAAGGATTGGTCCTGCAATATGACATACCATCTGACCACGCGCCAAGCAGGCACAAGCAAGATCTCCATCACTTGTCAAGCACAAGTGAGGCTTGGCCACAATATATGATACAAATTGATTGTCCTTGGCGCATGTTCCCCTCAGGCCACCTTGCAGCACATTATGCTCCCAGTCTGCAACACGAGGCCTTAATAACAGGTAAGTTCAATGGGGAAGCAACAAAACCAAACCCCCATATCTTCACTCGAACATGCAACCCTCTGACAGAGCTCGCGAGCTGAATGTCCACATCAATTTGCCTCAGACCCGATTGTGTTGTAATGGTCTCTCTGCCCAAAGATGGCAGGACAACGTTTGCTAGTTGAGAGCCATGGCAGGACGACGATTGCTAATTGAGAGGTATTGAAGCCCTTCTGCTGGAAGTGGCGGCCCACACCCAAGAAATAGGCTGAGCTGTTGTGTGCGCATGAAGCAACATAATCCGGACGGACTCAAACAAGATGCTCCCCTTTCAATGCAAAGCTTTCGCAGCGCCAGACTGCGCGCACATGTATCCCCTTGAGGGTAGTCCTAAATGCACATGCAAGTTCCCGGAAGGCAAAAAAAATCAGCCCATGTTGAAGCCCCCGGGCTTCATGAAAGACAGCTCATCTGGCAGGCACCACACACACTCCAAGTGAGTGTCTGTGTGTATGCACAGCGGACAGCTACAAATCTCGAGGTCATTTCCCTCTGGTCATCTGCTCAGTATGTGAGCAGGTTCCTGAGAATTCCATCAGCTCAAGGCATTGCTAGGCAAGGCTCTGATACTGCCTTGGAATGCTGAAATCCATCTTCGACAAGCTGGCCAGTGTGTTCAAAAGCAGGTTCAGTTCTGAAGTCATAATAGACCGAGCAAAATGTCCCTGCACCCAGCTACGCCTCTGGCCCCGGATCCTCGCCAGAGGCCCGAGCTTTTGCGTCAGGCTGCCCAACGAGCATGGCAGCACCTGCACAGCGGGAGCAGCCACTTATCAGAGCCCACCACAGCCATGCATTGACCTGCAATTCTGCTAAAAATGGGGCACCTGGCCCCTTCAGCACCATCATATAGAAACAACTCTGTGGTCTGTACAATCGCACGGCGCTCGGCACCTGCTGACAACTTACAACTGGGCACTGCTCAGAAATGGATCAGCGCGCCTGCCCCTCAGTGGCAGTCTGATGCCAGGGGGTGACATCTTCGGCTATTTGATTGCCCTTCCTTGTATTTTGGCTTCCTCCTAGCTCCTAAAATCATTTCTTTTCCTACACAGGCCCCTGGCAGGCCATCACAAATTTAAAGCTGCCCTGTGAGGGAATGTCACTCACCCTGATGCAGGCGGAGCTCGCCGTGGTAGAGGGCGCGGAAGGGCGAGTCTGGCGGCAGGGGGGACCAGGAGGGGGCCTGCTCCTCGGCCAGCAAGGACGCGAGCGGTTCGGCCAGCGCGGCGTCGTGGCCGGCCGCATCGGCCGCGGCCGTGCACAGCGCAAAGGCATTGACGACGTAGGGGTGCGCATCCACCACCATGCGCGCCTCCTGCACCGGCTGCAGGATCTGCGCACAGCGCGCACCGCAAATGTCAGCTGCAACACCAAATATAAAACCTAAGAAGAGCAGACGCGCACAAATTGCCACCTGGTTCTCCCATTGCTGGTTAGATGGGCGGAAAAACAGAAAAGTGCCACCTCGATCTCCTATTGCCAAAAGACATCGGCACACGCACAGATAGGTTCCAGCTTGCCCTCTGACTGCCTGTGAGATTGGAAACCCAGACAGTGCCACCTAGGTCATTTCAAATTCTCAAGCTTGTTATTTCTCCTCTGCAGCGAGGGCTCGCCGCAGTGCTGTGCTGTGCGCTGCTGTGCGAGGTCAAGGCTGCAGGTGAGCGGGGCAGACGGTGGAAAATCAAGGGACGTTGCTCACCTTCTCGCAGAAGTGGTGCAGGAAGGTTATGACAAGCTGCTGCTCCTGCAGCTGGCTGGCCTTGAGCTGCGCGCTCGCTTGGCTGGCCGCCAGCAGCGCGCTCGCAGTGTTGCCGGAATCCTCTGCATCCCCTGCATCCGCCTGCACCCATACCCATTCTGCTTCACAGGCTGCCCCAGCATGCGCTTCCACCCTGTCTTTGCCATGCCACTCAGATCTGGCAACAGACTTCATATCTCGAACAAGCATAACAAGACATTGCCAGAAGAAAAGTATGCTCAAGGTGCATCTGCAATCGACTGCCGTGTCATTTATTTGCAATACGTCGGTCCCAGCCAGCTTTAAACTGACAGTGGCCTCACTCTAGTTCAGTGAGCGTGAAGATGACACTTAGATACGAGGAGATAAATTTGGAGGTATCAATATTGTGCAAGCACCTGCAGCTTGGCAAAGGTGGCCCTGCGGTCCTCTGAAATTTCACAGATCTGCTCCAGTAGGTCCTGGCGCAGCTGCACAATCTGCTCCACCTGGGCGGGAGTCAAGTTCACACGCTCCTGCAAATACACTCCTCCTATTCAGTTTGATGCCCCACCAAGCGCACGCCCTTAGCACTGATATAATCGGCCCATCATCAATCAGGCTGATACATGAGCAATGCATGAAGGTGGGTTCAGATGCAGAAGTCAGAAGTGAGGGAGGACAATCTTGGAAGAGGTATTGGAGCGTAGATCTAGCGCAAGGATTGTCTCAGAAGACGCACCATGATGCGTTTCCAGATCTGGGCGGATGGCGGACCAAACTGCTCCTTGGGGGCCTTGGCCAGGGTGGCGTCCAGCAGCTTTGACAGTTCCGGCAGCCGCACGTGCAGCTTCTTGCTGACCTCCCTCTGCACACACACGCACGACGTCACAATGTAATGTCTCCCCATAATAATAAACAACCCTGCCATCCTTTCAGACATTCCGATCATTTCAAGCGTGTTTAATGGGCTGCTTTGGCATAGATCAGCAGTGGACTGACATGACATGCATCATGCAACAAGCAATTTTGAAGATTGGGCTCACCCCTGCCAGGACAAGCTCTTCCACACTGGCCTGCGCTGGCGCGTTGGACTTGTTGCCCATGTCCATCAGGGCAGCCGCCAGCTCCCTCACCCACACCTGCGCATGCCCCACCTCCTCAGGCAACACCATCTTTGGGTGGTGTGCTTCAACGAGTCCATGCTTTGATCATTGCTGAGTGTTGGCTACCCGTTTGCACTGCTCTACGTGCAGTACATCTGGAATGAATCCTTACCTTGTGAATGACAGGTGAAGCTCTGTGCATGCCCATGACTGGACGATTAGCGAACATAAGAGGAGGGGGAGGCTCACATTGTAGAAGCGGACAACGTCGTCCAGGGTGAGGGGTGGCCCTTTCGCGTCGGCGACCGCCTCTCCATTGCGCACGAGCGCAAACACCCTCTGCACTGCGCGCGTCGTGTCGGCATCCGCCTCCATGTTCACGGGTTGTGTGGGCGCCAGCACATGCACCTCCTGCACACCGGCAAGCTGCTCTTCATTTGCATGCATGGCGCTCATCTGCAGCAGTGGAGCACTACCACAACTGTAGCATACAGGGGCGGTTCATGTAGTTCGGAGTATGTCAGCTATGCTGTTGGAGACGCAGTGGCTTACGTGGAGCACACTGGGCGGGGAGTGCCCATTGCCCAGCTTGCTGTCTGGCAGGTCCATGGTCTTGCCCATGCTCAGCTGCAGCCGCAGGCGGCTGACCTCCTGCTCCAGCCTGGCTTTGTCAGCTGCCAGCACAGCCTTCTCTGCATTGGCCTGCTGCAGAGCTGCAGTCAGTACCTCCACCTGATCCTGCCAGACGAGGGCCTTCGCCTGCGTGCAGAACTTCCATTCAATACTATCTGCAGACAGCGATTATTGCTGGCCACTCGCACAGCTCTGACGTAAGTGGGTCCCTATCTATTACGTTTATACGACAACATTAGGCTTTGAACGTCAAGCTCGCACGCTCTTTGCTGTCACACTCTCGATGGTATTGCTGAGTTCTCGTGCCAATCTCAAAGTCTAAACATGAGTCTGGACCCAGGCTGCTGCAAACGTCTTCCCGGTCCTTAGTCAAGAATAGGAGGGTAAACAGCACCACACCTTTGTTCGCTCCCTATAACGCGCTTGCGCCCGCCTGTTCTTCAGCTTGAGGAGCTCGTGGCGCCTCATGGCTTTGGCGATGGCAGCAGGATCAGACATGCCTGCTTGACAAGCACAACAAAGGGTAAAATTCAAACTCGGTCAGTCTTGTCACCACCGAGGTGGGCTCACAGCATGCCTCTGTTGCCCTCTCTGCGACAGTGCAGTTGCTACACTTTCCAGAGCCCATCAAATCAAGATCCTTGGACCGAAATTCGCACGCCCGTGACATATGGATGTCCACGCTTTATCCTTTACCGCCTCATCAAGCCTGTCCGGTTCCCCTTTGAGACACCTCACAGCCACTTCCAGCCTTCAACATCTCACTAGAATAGCCTTGAATGAGCGAGACGCATGCGAATCGCAAGCAAGGGACGTACTGCCTTCCGTGGCGCCAGCGGCCATGAGCTCATCCTCTTCTTTAGTGGCGTCATAGTACGCCCCGGCGCTGGGCGAGGCGGGGTCGTCCGACGACATGCTGCCGGACATGATGTTGTGCCAGTCGTACTGCTTTTGTGCAGCACACGAGAACCTGACCTGGAGGACGTAAACCAAACTCATCGGGATCACGTCACCATTGCTCGCTTGGGGATCCGTTTGCACATATGACTCACGAGAGGCCCATCGTGGGCGTCAGCTTGCCACGATGCCAGGAAACTTCAAGCCCGATGCAAGACAATAAGTTGGCATGCAAGCATCCGAGAAACCGTTGCAGCTGTCCTGCTGGATGTCATCAATCAATATTAAGAAGGTGCAATCTGTTCTCTAGAGTCTATCTAATCTGCACCAGGCCTGGCCCGGACGCCATACGGCCGCCGCGGCCGGCGGCCGGCGGTATCAAATTTCTAAATGATTGATAATCTGAGACATGTACATCATGTGCAATGATAGTGCAGCGGGTCACAGGCATGCATCACACCACGCCGTGGCGGCCACGGTGGTTAAGTCATGATCAGCTCACTGAGGCTGCACAGTCAAGCTTTTGTTTACACTGAATGCCGCGGCGCCAGCTAGCCTATGCTACAGAAATGAAGTCCAATGCAAGAGACGCCACTATAATGGCTAGCTAGAGCCTTCTGAGGATGGCCCGGGCTTCAAATTAGCCTCAGGCTTAGCCTGAGGCCTCTAGGCTGCAGCTGGCTTCAAGCCAATTTAAATGCGCCGCAGCGCTCCTCAACTTGAAGTCGTCGACTGGGTTCCTGCAAAACTTGCATTCGGCATGTGCCCGAGACTGTTCTGAAGACCCCAGTATGCATGGTTATTTGAACACTTGCAGTAGCTTCCAAGGATTGCTGGTGGCTGCATCACCAGGCAACCAAGCCTGAGGGCGCGCAAGAGCTTGATCAGCCAGAAAACTACCGTGGAAGCGTGTGAGTATTGTCATCAGCCCCACTCTGCCTGACAGCAAACAGCCCCACACGGTCCAGCAATTATTTTTATTATTATTGCACGCTTTTCCTGCCGAAGGCAAGGTGCGTCTGCAGACCAGCGGTCCAGCAATGCTGTGCCGTAATCTGCCGTAATCTGAGCACAATTTTGCATGCATGAGAAACAGTCAACTTTCCATGCAGTTCTTGAGCAGTAACCTGGCACTCTTGTTAGCGGCACCCCAGCGGCATTTGCTGTGCATGTTCCATGTCAGCCATTCCCATCAAGAATGCCCTGCTCATGTCTCTGGTACCCCTGGCGCCCCTGCACAGAAGGCAGAAGGTTCAAACATTGTTTCTGTGCCAAAATGCTACATCATCTTAAAGTCAAGGCAAGCTCCTATTAAGAAGGAGGTGTTGGCAGATGCAGGTCTTTGAGAGCAGTACTGTCAGTTGCAAGAACAATCATACCAGATGCAGGACCTGCGCGGCACGCTGTGCACCCTGGGTTGCTTCCTGGTGGTTTGCCAGACTTGTGTGAAAACATGCCCATGCCATTCTGTGGCTCGCAACGACGTTTTTCACCAATTTGAATGCCTGTCCTTCCCTGCATGCACTCACAGTGCAGGTGATACACTTGGCCTCCCCACCTCCAGGTGCCTTGGGGGGCAACTTGCTCTGCATTAGGAATCCTTTGCCAACATCAGATAGCGGATTCGAAAGGGCACTCTAACCTTCTCCTTCCTTGACCTTCCAATGCATCTTGATCCATAGCATCAGCCAGCTGTCGAAGAGATGCACTTGACTTTTTCAAGCTTTGCAAGGCCTCTTGAAAGTGCTCCTGGCTATCGGCTGCCGCTTGCTGTCCTCTCTCGACGGTAATGTTCCTTCTATAAGACGCAATCGGCTGCATTGCAGTGCTTGACAAGCCAGGAGCTGGGCAACCCTTCGTAAGTATAGAACGTGATGGGCGGAGAAAGTAGCTTGCCGCCTGCAACTGCCAAGCCGACCTCTCCTGATGTTCTCAGATTAATTCAGATTATGAAGTACAAACAATTTTTGACGAGTCTACTCACCGATGGACTTGATGTGAGCCTTCAGAGTCATCAATTTCAAGTTGATGCATGCATACCTGCATATGCCTGCACGTGTCTTTTCATGACAGAAGAGAGAAAGAAAATAGATGCAGACCTCAACCGGTGAGCGATCACCGGAAAGCCCAACCAGAGGACAATTTGGCCGAGCGGTCTAAGGCGCCAGCTTCAGGCGCTGGTCCGAAAGGGCGTGGGTTCGAATCCCACAGTTGTCACTGTCACTTTTTAAAACTTGACTTTTTGGTGGTTGGGAAGCTGTGGGACATTTTATCAGCCTTGTGTTGGCTGGCACGTTGTAATTGTTCACTCTGAAAGATTTTGCCATCTTACATGCACAGCATCTCCAAAATCACAATTTTGGACGGCGCCTATTTGTCATAGATTGGTTCCTCGTCAATCCGGTAATTTTGCCCCAAGAATGGCTGGTACAATCGCTCGAACCACAGCAACCGCTTGTTGTTGTAGCGGGGATCGAAGTCGGTGATGACAGGGGCTGTCTCCCATTGCATTGCCTTCCGCAGCTGTTCCATGCGCCTTTTGGCAATGTTCCTGTCGTACACTACACCCTCTGAGAATGAGAGCCCCACTTGAGAGTCCTGCAGCCCGGGACGCCCGCGCGATGCAGCCCAGATGTCCACAATGTTATCGCCTGCAAAACAAATAAAACCATCAGCGGCCACCCAGGAAGATTTTGAGTCCAAGCATAAGCCAATGGTGGAACCCAACCCCAATGTGAACAAGTAAGGTATGAGGTATGCCTGACAGAAACAGAAACTCTGCGTCGAGGACGGCGGCAGGCTCTCTCCCTCGGTTGAAAATGAGGCGGATGTACTCTGAACCATCCTCTGTCGTGTGCCTGTCTGCAAGCACGCCATCAAAAAGCACAGGCGATGTCTGCCGCTGCCTCAGTGGCTGCGCTGGCAGCCTCTCACCTGCCACAAGGCACAGACACCTGGATTGAAGCACAGGCCAATTGATCTCCACCGGAGCCTGAGATCAGCCTTATCAAATGCAAGATCTTTTGCCTCAACTACCTCGCAGAGTTGACTGGAATCCTTCCAATATGAAAGCCGCAGCATCTTTCCTCGAAATGCCGGGTAATCCAGGAGCGCCCTCTACTAACGCATCATACTGACCTCCTGCGCAGAGGTGACACATTGCAGACATGATCCCTTATGCTAAGCAGCGTTTATATAGGAACTTTGATCAATAGATTTGTACCTGTAGCAACGCTCAACAAACGGCTGCAAGCCTCTGCCATGCTTCCGTCATACTGCATGCCCAAATGCAATGTGTGGTGGTTAGACCTGGTTTTTTGAGTCGCAAAAAAAGGAGAGGATCACCAATGCACAGCACAAGTGCATCAAGGCTGTCTCTGCAAGCAGGACCATGACTCACCTGCCAGGGCGCCGCAAAATGAAACTGATCATCATTCTGGCTGGATATGCATGATGGAGAGTTCAAAGGGCAAGCATTGAGCACGTTGTTAATCTCCCCCAGCGCATACAAGGAGTCCTCTTCTTCCTTCCCCGCGGCTTTAGCTAATCTTGAGAAGCTTAGTGTGCCAGACAAGAGAACCAGGGCTTGTCTCCTGCAGGAGCAGGTGGAAGGAGTCAATAAACTTCTATCCATTCTGAATCACAAAGGTCCCCTCTGATGCATCCTTGGACAACATACTTAGAAGATCATCTGAAGATCTGGACATCACCACACTACATATTGCAGTAGTATCTGTTACCTTGTCTGCAAGAGGTGCCTGGGGCTGCCAGACCTTTGGGCGTGATGATCTGTCCTGCCAGAAGTGGATGCCTGACTATGACGGCACAAGCAGGTATTCATTTTCAGGGATGTCAGATTAATTTTGTCGCGAAAATTCTGTGCAGATCAATGAATATAGCCAGAACCATCGTGGTCCAATATTACTGAACCCCCATGACATGACACACCCCTCATTGGCATGATATTCGGAGTTCACCAATTGTCTGCAATTTAGAAAAACAAAGAAGATTCGTGCGATTGTCTGTCTTAACATGACGAGTCTGAGTTCAGCATCGATGAATAGTACCGTGGGCTTGTTGACATCACCACATGCCAGTACATCCCGTCTGTTCAGAGCACCCAGAGTGCGTCTTTCGTCTGCGTGGAAGTGGTCAATACATTAACGTTTTAGACAATTTTTTCTAGCTATGCCGATTGACGCTCATGGCACCATCGACAGATCCTTGATCCTGCAGGACTAGACAGAAAGCATTTAACAGGAGATATAGCTGATTCCGATGCTTCTTTTGGATACCACGGATATTACACTCTTGAAAATACAAATCTGTGTCTGATTGAACATCGTCATGTTGCAGGCATTTTCACAAGCGCAAGCCAGTAACCAACGGAGCCGAGCTGTGACTTGCAGAGCAGAACACTGCGACAAACTCTCTACAGAAAGTGGTGAGAATCTTGTGATCTTTAACGGCCCTATCAGTTTTCACGTTTTTCAGCAACCCTCAACTGGTGCTAAGTCTCACACTGTGTGCACCTGCCACCAGCTCTCAGGCGCAGGCAGCTGCTTCACATTGCCGCGGCTACGTCAGTTGGGAGCCTGTGGCCTCTTTCAGCTCGTGCACAGTCTTCAGGTGAAGTCGTCTCTGCGGACGTCGTGCATGACTATGGAGCTTGATATAGTTTTCTCACAGCGCCGTGTCATGCACAGATGCGAGGCAGGCTCTGCTGGATGCAATCGCGGCCAAAAAGGGGGATGATGAGGTCATTGCAGCACTGAGGAAGTTAGCAGAGGAAAATCCGACACCGTCGCCCGCCAAGTCACCCACTATCTTTGGGGAATGGAAACTGCTGTGGGCCTCATCAAATGCTGAGGCAGGTGCCCTCTGCAACTTGAACAATTCTCAATGACCGAGACTCAATCCCAGCAGAGGGATCAAGACCCCTTAAAGCATTTCTTAGGCACTGCCGGCCTGTTGGGCATGCATGGCCGTGCAATTGAGCTGTTTTACATGCCTGCGCGCAGGTAAGCCGGGTGCTGAAGCTGCCCATTCCTGCTAAGAGCACACAGCTGCTGGGCAAGGAATTTGTAGGTGACGAAGGGCGCGGCGCCAACCTCATAGACATTGGCAAAGGAACCGTGGTGGTGCGGACACTTTCCACTTTTGCCTACAAGCGTACCCGACACGAATCAATTCCTGTGCTCACTCGAGGACGCGCGCGCATAAGTGCCAGTGCTGTCAGAGCACATGTCCTGCATGTGCGCGCAGGTGCGGCTGTCCAGCGCGGCAGTCCCGGACGAGAAAGATGACACAACGGTAGTCATCGGGCCGCCCTTCTATCTGGAGGCCAAGGTGGCGGGCTTCAAAATTCCTATTCAGGACACGCAGCCGGGCGGCGGGCGCAAGTCGATCCTGGGCAATGAGCTGAACTACTTCCGGCAGCTGTATGTGGAGAACAGCGGGAAGCCAGGGGACCTGCGCGTCAGTGAGGTGTATGCTGGGGACCCCGCTGTCAAGGGCAGCATCTTTGTGCATGAGCGAGCGTGATGCCCAGATTTTGGATCGGTAAATTACCGCCGGGAGGCCAGAGCCTTTCAGCCAACCAGTGTTTTGATCATGATGGTGAATGTGACTTCAATTTGTCAGTACTGAGTGTAGCACCACCGTCCAGAGAACCCCCTGAATGTACAATTTATGTACGGCATTGGTGGTCAGACATCAGAGATCGCAGACAAGGCTGCCGATCATGAGTGGGAAGAGGGACGGCCGCTTTGCAGCTTCTGTAATTGTTGAGCTGCAGATCTCCTCAGAGGGTTTGCCATTAAACCCCTGGACCAGTTAGAAGGGTTTGTCCTCCGTCACAAATTCAGCCGGCGCAGGAAATGAAACAAATAGAAAACCGTTTGCATTCTATTGAAAAATCAAATAAAGCATTGTAAAGAAGCTGAAATCTCACAGAGTGTCCTTTCGAGCAATCTCGTGGCAGGTTATTTCGCTATAAAGAGTTTGTTGATTTAAGTTTTGGAAACACACTGATTCACTTCCGATGTGCACCTTTCACGACACAAATTGTAAAAGAAGTCGCAGATGTTGCAATCACAAGTAAGGAGCCTGTCGATTCGAGTGAGCACATAGTTGGTACTTTTACTAGACTACATGGATGACCAACTTGGTCAATTTCAGAAGACTGTCATCAAACAGTATCCGGCTCGAACACTCCATGAGACGGCAGAGAGCAGATACTGGCGTCGATTTCGCGCACCTATCGTGTCCCAGCAGGTATGCCTCAGAGACTTCAGTGCCCACGTAGCATGTTTGCACAGCATGCATACGGCTTGCTTCTGATCATGTACAGCAAAAGCTACTTCTCGAATAAATAGTTTTACTGGTGCGCAGGTTGGTGCTGTCACATGCATAGACTTCAGCCCAGTGCACCCATACAATTATGCAGTCACTGCCTCCACGCGAGTGATCATCTACGATGCGCACACTCGCAAGCCCATCACAACCCTGTCCCGCTTCAAAGACAAAGCCTACTCAGGGACCTTCAGGATCGATGGCAAGCTGCTGGTTGCTGGTGGGGAGAATGGCTTTGTCCAGGCGAGCGCCCTACACTCCAACGGCCTCCCACAATAAATTTGCTGGAAAGGTGCAGCAGTTCCGAGTGTACTGCAGGCTTTGATGGGCTGGTCAGCAAGAATCGTGCATGTGTGACGCAGGTGTTTGACCCAAAGAGCCAGACCTTGCTGCGGCAGCTGAAGGGGCATGAGCGGCCGGTGCACACCACCCGCTTCTCTCCCTCAAAGATGCACGTGCTGTCAGGGTCAGACGACGCTACGGTGCGGCCCCCAGAACCTCACGCCAATTCTCAATGCGATGCAATGCAATGCACTTTAGTCGCACACGGCGAGCCAGCTGATATACTTTCTCTTCGCTTTCCAGCAAGTGATTATGCATATGTTGTCAGCATCACCAGCTCTTGTGCTTGAATCTTGCTGGCCGTCGTGGCATGATTGTCTGGCACAGATTGCGAGGGCGTGAGCATACTGCTGCAGGTGAGGTGGTGGGATGTCACAGCGGGCGAGCAGGTGTTCAGGCTGGAGGGCCACACAGACTATGTTCGCTCGTCTGCCTGCAGCCCTTCCTCTCCTGACACCTGGGCCACAGGTGATCACCCTGTGGGACCGTGCAATTTGCTAGCTTGAGCATTTTGCAAAGCCAGCATCAGCAGCATTCTAATAGTGCTCGCTGAGCTTATTCGCCTGCTTCTCTTGCTCAGCGAGTAGTAATGGCTAAAATGGCTGTTGTGTCCAGGTTCCTATGATCACACATGCCGGTTGTGGGACGTCAGAAGTCAAGAGGTGAGCTCAGTCACCTGTGCTTGCAATCCGAGAGCTTTGTACATTTTTCGAGGTTCTTTCTGCAAATTTCGTACATACACAAATATTGAAGCTGTGCAATATGCACGCAGTGCACGATGACTCTGGATCATGGCGCGCCTGTTGAGGCGACAGTCTTTCTGCCTGGTGGCAGCCTGCTCGCAACCGCCGGTGGCACAGAGATAAGGTGCTGCTCTTCCCTTGTCCTAGGCCGCCTCCCCTCTGTTTACCAAGAATTGTGTAGCTCACCCTTTGCAACGTAACAAAGGGTGGAAGGAGAAGGCGTGATAGATGAAGCCCATGGTTCTAGAGAGCCGTGGGGTGCAAGAAAAGCTGTGGAGGTAGTTAAAAATAAGACGTGCCCAAAATAAAGAAACTCAGCTTTATTGTGATGTCATTGAATCGTCTTGCAAGTGACAGATGTAGAATTAAGATTCAGGCTAGACGGGGCGCTGATGACAATGTTCTGGGCTGATGTGGCAGGATATGGAGCATGCTGGCAGGCGGGCGGCTGCTGGCGCGTTTGGCCAATCACCAGAAGACAGTCACCAGCCTCGCCGTGGCGCAATCGGCCGGGCCCGCCGCCGTCTCTGCACCACGCCTCATCTCTGGCTCGCTGGACGCCCACGTGAAGGTGCGTGATTCCTATGCTCTGGTTTTAGACACTGGATGCAAATGATGGCATGGCGATATTCACAGGCTTTATTTGTTACTTGAGACAGCAGCACACCTGCCTCTATAGGATGTGGGAGAAAAGCTCCAATGGCTATAAATGTCTAGCAGACTCCAGGGGCCTGCTTCTGTAATCTGCCATTTGTCTGCATGGAGACACAAGCTAGCAGGACTTCAGGGCAGTGGTGGCTTGCGCTCTAATGCTGTCAAGCTTCGGGCTGTGACATCTACAGCAGAGGGTGAAAGCTGCGCAAGCTGCGCTTGGGGGAGAAATGCTAGAGGGTGGTGTGTGTTGCTGCAGGTGTACGAGCTGGATGCGTTCAAGGTGACGCATGTGTCAAAGTACCCGGCGCCCGTGATGAGCGTTGCCATCTCGGCCAATGCTGCGCTGCTGGCAGTCGGCATGGCGGACGGGCAGCTCTCCGTGCGCAAGCACTCCCACAACAAGGGCCCTGCCGGAGGTGCGCTGCTGTCTGCATCCCAGCCTCTCTTACCAGGTCCTTTCATGTTAAGCAGGTCAAGCTGTCCCGTGGCTTACCTTAATTGGGATCGTTTGCATTCACCATGACCCTTTGCATTTTTGGACATGTGGACCTTCCTTGTATCCTTACCATTATGAATGCCAGGATCTTCTGAACCGTGGCATGTCCAGTATGAGCCACAAATGTCTGCAGCGTTTCATATATTTGCCGTTTTGCCAATCCTACTGAAATATTCTGCTCAGAAGGAATTAGTAATGTTTGCTCTGCAGGCGGCCCAGCTAAGGCAAAGAAGGTGTGGAAGCCCACGTTGACGGCGGCGTCTTATAGGTATTTTGTGCGCGGCACCACCGAGAAGCCGTCAAAGGACGACGTGAAGATCTCGCAGCCGGGCATGCGCCGCCTGGCGCCCTATGACCACATGCTCCGTCACTTCCAGCGCGTCCCTGTCCATCTGTCCCGTCCATACTAATGGCTATTGTCCCTTTCTCAACTGTCTCCATGTGCTTGCAGAGAGTTGTGGCTGGTGCTTTCAGAGCCCCCCAGCTGAATCTCCTAAGTGTGAAGAATAAATTCACTGCGCCTTGACTGCGCCTCTGCGGCTGTGTATTGGGATTGTGACTGGCGCTTATTTCGAGCTGCGCAGCCAAATGATTCAAGGGAAGAGGCTGACTGGATTCTGAGTGTGCTGTTGTGCGGCAGGTACCGGGCTGCGCTGGATGCGGCGCTGGCGACAGAGCAGGTTGAGGTGGTGGCCAACCTGTTGGAAGAGCTGGCTGCGCGCTCCGGCCTCTCCGCCGCGCTAGGTGCAGCTCCTTTTCTCTCTCCAGATGCTACATGATTTCACTAGTTCACAGGCGTGAATGCACATGATGGGTGTGCAATCAGAAGTCTCTCTAGAGGTCAATGGGCCATGCAAGGGTTGAGAAAAATGCGGCTTTAATTGTACTGGGTGTTGTGTGGCTGCAGGTGGGAGGGACGCGCAGGGGCTGCTGCCGCTGCTGACTCACCTGGTCAAGCACCTGTCGGACCCGCGCCACTCCGACCTCTTCATCGGCATTGCCAACCGCCTCCTGGACATCTATGCCCCTGCGGCGAGCTCCCACCCCTTTTTTCTTGCTCTTGCGTCATTGAGTGCATGACCTGCATGTCTGATGACAGTGGGATCACCATATATTGGTGTTGTGGACTGTTTGAGGAGATGTATACAATGTAGTGCACCTGGGCCGGGAGTTGTTTGTTCTGTCTGATACACTCTGTTTACACGGCGAGGCAGCCCTTCTCCTACTTTGGCTTTTGCAATGCCTTCGTGTCTTGCATTGTCCCTTCTCTTGATGTAGATGTCGGGCTTCGCTGACATATTAGCAATGTTGGTGTGCGCAGCTGGGCGTGAGTGAGGAGGTGGATGCAAAGCTGCGGCTGCTGAGGGAGAGGGTGACGCTAGAAGCCAAGCTGCAGGCGTCCCTGGTGCAGCTGCAGGGGACACTAGACCCCATCCTCCACGCAGCGCTCAACCAGCAGCCGCTGACTGAGCAGTAGCTGCCAGCCTGTGCTGAGCATTACTAATGATAATGCTTTATTATTACCAAGCACAGGCTGTAAAAAGTCGAGGGAGGTGTTTCAGCTCACATGAGTGCATGTCTATGACAGGTCTATTTGAGTTGTTGTTTGACAGGATGTTTGACAGGAAGCGGAATATTAATAATACCTGCCCGCCATGCATGTTAACTTCTATCAAGATCCAGGATTGACTTAGAGTGCTGGTTATTTGTATCCCTTTCGTTTGCATGCCGCTCCAAAATCAGGGTTCTGACACCGCAAAACCTGACGTCTCTGTAATTGAGACTGCAGCAACAGATGCAACTATTTCCAACAATTCTTTACGCTGTCCATGTCGCCCCGGTCAACACTGTCGCTTCAGCAATTATGCTTCCATCTGCATGTAGCTGCAATTCATGTAGTCGAAGGGCTTCTCCTGATCATGTCTCCCCTGCAGCAGTCCAAACCTATTAATGCTTTATTCCGCAAAAATGTGGCAGTGTTAAAAGCTGCATAGCCAGTGGCTCATACCTCGTCGACAAAGCTGCGATAGGGCTTAAATGGGAGCCGAAGGGACAACCGCTTGCCCTCATCCTCTACGCATGCTGTTCCCAACTTTGCATCAACACCAAATGGGAGCCTCAGCTCCAGCGGAGCAGCACCAGGAACTTGCACAATGACCTGCAGGCCACACAAGGAAACCTCTGCTATAAGAAAGCGTTGTATTGTTGTGGCAGTGGCATGAAACAGTTGAACGCGCCAAAAGAAGGCATCCAAACTTGCAACAGTGTAACAGACAAGTGCAGGGGCGTGCTACCTGATCCAGCTGGACTTGCACAGAGACTTGCTCGCTGGTACTGCCTGAAATTGCTTGAGCTTTTTCGAGCCTGACGCTGACTTCCACTACCTCAGCTGGCCGCCCATGGTAGTGCACCTCATAGGAAGGCACCTGTTGTTGCATGGCACAGCCATCTTTCAGCATGGAGTGCTAAATACAACTTGGCAGAGAAGAGTGGTGCTAGAATCACTTGGCACAACTGTACTTTTACAGAATAATTCGTGATGAGGACTGTTTAGGTTGCTGCGGCATTCCAGAGACTCTCACCTGCGTTTCAGAAGATGCTGCAGCTGAACTTGATGGCTCAGGTGGAGCCTGTGGCTTTTGCTCTTGTTTTGCTGGGTCCAGAGTTGCTGTGCTGGCTGACGCTGTTGAGCCTTGCTTCTTGTCTGCCACCAATGGAAAGGACGGCTCATCTAATACGTCACCCAGGTCTGTCACAAGCTGCACGAAACAAGTGAAAGAGTTATTCAAAGCCACTCACCTGTGGCACCACTTATGCAGCTGCTGGGCACAGGTGCACACCACAGACACTTGCAACGGCACATGCAGATGCGGCTGTAGCACCACACTTATTGGCATAAGAATCCATGACGGGGTCAACAAGACGATGATGGGCCATGCAGCATAAACGCAGTAAGGTCAAGATTTCTCACAGGCTTGCGATCTAGTCGGAGGCGCTGGGGCTGGACTTTGTCGCCCTTGTAGCGCATCTTTGGCAGCTTCCAGTTGGGGTCCAGTGCCACGCTGTGCTTCTGGCTGGCCCATCCCATCGCCAGCTCCACCAAGAAGATCTTCAGCTTCCTGCAGGTGCATGCACAGCAGAAATAAGCTCGCCAGCACATCCGTTCCAGTGAAGGAGAGTTTTTTAGCAGCTCATATATCTAAAATAGGAAAAGGAGAGGCAATGACATGCATGCAGCGCAAAGCACCAGTGCAAGGGGAAAGGGCCGCATGCAGATGCCGTTTAAGAGTATGCATATGCATGCATCAAATACCTGAACCCACCTGAATGTTTCTGCCTGCTTGAGCACGTCGATGTTGAACACGATGTCAAGCACGTGGCAGGCTTGCCCTTTGTGGTCCTGGTCCAAGCGCATCTCCCCCATGCTCAGGGGGAAGCGAAGGGTCTCGCCAGGGTCTTCAAGCTCTGCCCTCTCCAGAGCTGTGCGCACCTCCTCAGACATCTATCACGAGCGCGAATGGAGGTCACCAGATGGTAGGAAGACTCGTATCAATCGTCCATATAGAAAATGCCATCCAATGAAATCCACAGTCCACGGTGGTCAATGTGCTGCAATGACCATCAAAGAACCCCAAGAGAAATGCATTACCTGTCCATTCTTCCATCCCCCGGGTGCCAGGACCGAGGGCGAGCCACAGACATTGATGAAGACCTTCTTGCCCTTCTCATCTACACTCTTGATCACAAACCTGCATGTAAATTCAGTACATCATTGCCCAGTCTGTTCTTGTATGACTAAGAGGGCACTACCCGTCAGGCAACAGGTGCTTTGTATTTACAGGCATCATGGTGTCTTTGATATTCATTCAATTACCCACCCAGGTTCTGGTGTGATTGTGATCCCCGCCTGTTGATTCTTTCTGGCCAGCTTCTGCACATCTTGTAACTTTGCAAGAAGATCCTGCCATGCCACTCCAATATAAGTGTAAATGGCTTATATATCCCGAATCAGTAGGGCATGCTGTGCTAAACACTATCGATGACCAGCTAGTCTTGCTGCAGGAGGACTAGATCGATCGTCACCTTCATATCATCTGGAGCCTTGTCCGGATCTATAACTCCATCCGCATTCATGTAAGATTTGAGGAGGCTGCTGAGGTCCTTGAAGTCGTCACTCCCATCGTGAGCGCTTGCCGATGGCTTCATCACTTGTAGTGTTTTGTAGAGTGATTATGTGTCAGCAGGCCTGACAAATCCCGACAGTCGCAGATTGAAAGGATTCCTATTCTTTTAAGGCGAGGGATTGTCGTATATTGACTTCAAATCATTGAGAGTAGATTGAAAAAGAAACTGAAACCAAGGATTATGACCTGCCCACCAAGATGACGACTCAGCAATGCATCTTTTTCAATACAATTTTGTGACATAGTTCACAAACTAAGTTGCGACAACGTACATCTTAATCAGAACTCCCAGGAACACACGTGATTGTCGGTTTTTTCATATTACTCTACGGATTGACAAGACTTCACAAAAGAAGATCTGAGGCTGATCGATTCTTATTTGTCTAGGACGAAGACTATCATACTCATTATATTGTAATGATGCTCGACCACACCCACATTGGCAGCGATCGATGTCAATTGATTTTGCCCCACTGCCTATCCTTGCTCAGGCACAGGCATCCCGTTGTACCTGCGCATTCTGATCCTGATCAGACGCAGAGAGTCTCAAGAAAGGCGCCCAGTGGCATTTGCAGGTGCCTGGCAGAAGGGCAGAATCCTCCAGAAGGTATAAAGATGGGAGTTGTCCAGTTGCAAGCTACAAAGATAGGACCTGACACCCTGCTTTTCATGGTGACTGTCACCCTACTGGTTAAATGAGCCTGGTTTCTTGGCAGCAGGCACTGCTCTGGCGTCAGAATTCTCGCGGCATGTGAATACAGCCGGACTGCGGAATCCGCTTGAGCACAGAGGGCCCACGCCCATGCTGTCACCCACGGCAGTGGTGGCAGCGCAGCTGGATGCATTGCAGATGAACGACTGGCCGGATACAGACTCGGGCATCAGGACAGCCTTCCTCTTCAGCAAGCCCTATGACTGTGAGAACATGATTGCCGGCCGGGTGAGGATTCTCTCAAGCTTGGCTATCAGGGCTTCTCAATGATGCGCATGCAAGCACAATACAAATCAATTGTTTCAAGAGATAGATGGCTCGGGCTAACAGTGCTTCTAAAAGCTATATGTCTCTCATTTTGGATGCAGGCCACGCCTTCAGAATGCCACAGCTGGCTGGGGACAGAGATGTGGATACCGTTCAAAGAGTTTTCAAATGCGCTGCACTCGCCACCGCAGAATGTGCTCCTCAATTGCGAGTCTTGGCGGGTGAGCAAGGCGTTCCTTGTCGCGCAGCCTGCTGTAATCATGCTCCGAGGGAGCACAACAAAACAAGCCACACAAGTGCAGGAGCTTGATCAGAAAAGCTGTTGACAATGATGCTCTTAACTCTGCTGGTACAGGCGATTTCAAATGTTGTCTTTCCAAGCAGTAGGAGCGGAAACAAAGCAGTGCAGGCTATCGAGGTCATGGCGACGCAGAAGAAGGGTGAAGAGATATTGCGGCCATATGTCTTCACTTTCTGCCTGGAGCGAGTCGATGTTGGACCCTACAAGGTGCTGTCTGCTGTCTTTTGCGTGTCCATTTTGCCCTTATGAAGCAAACTGCTGAACATGCACATCCATGCCAAGTGTCCTAAGAGTGCTTTACAACGTCGCGATAACGTGATAAGGCTGATGAAGCGATGGGCCATGCTTCGATAGAGGTGGTGTTGGTTGCAGGGATGTTGGATGACAGTGGGCTTGAGATGCGGGAATTACAGCAAATAAGTACGCAGCACAGCCAACGGCGTTACAATTCGGTGTCATATGTAGAACCTGAATAGGGGATCAAATAGTACCATTACTGTAGCCAGGAACAATTGAGGTTCTGATTCAATTTTCAAGAAAAGAAGGACTGTCATAAGTTTGTGCAGTTCTGCGCAGCATTGACTTTTGTACCCAAATTCTTGCTATTTGCAGTACTTGAAATTGATAGATAGCTGAATGGCAAAAGAATATATTTGGGCAGCTGCCAAGCTCCTGTGCAGCGCTGCTCAAAAGTAAAACAGAGCACATAATTCACCGCAATGTGGGGATGACTGCCAGGATTGCATTCAGCATGGCTGCTCCAAAGCGCACTGAGCGCTCAGGGGACCAGTTCTGGACGGGCTCCCTCGCGTAATGGGTGTCCTTGAAGGGCATCTCCAGGGTGAAGGCGAGGCATTTGTACCGCTGCCCAACTCCCCCAGAACAGATCGCCAGATTCGCCTGCCCTGGAGGGTCCACGCCATAGCCATTCCTGCAGCCACTCGTCCCATACTTTAAGCAAATCTGCTTGATCATCCAGGCAATAAAGCGAAACACAATGACAGCCACAAAGCTGCTTCTGAAGGGCTCTGGAGTCAAGTAAGCACTGGGCATGCAAACACCGGATGTGTGCATCAGAGCAGGACGTAGGGGTCACACTGATAAATGAGCACCAAAGGGCAGGAACCCACCCGAGCTGGAAGTCTGGGGAGGTGTGCAGGAAAGCCCGGCAGAATTCGTCCTGCAGGCCCTTCAGCCGGTCGTCCCAGGCTGGAATGCCCTCGTTGCCGGCCAGGAAGTTGTACTCGATCTCCTCATCGCCATGAATGTCTGCCAAAAAATCGCACCCGACCTGCAAGCGAGCAGGGGTTACACAATTGCCCAAAATGCACAACATGTCCAAATGTCACTCATTTCACCTGTGTGTTGTGCACTTCCAAATCAACAGTAACTCGCTTTGTTTTGCATGCCAGCGTATTGAATAGGTATGCTTTCCACACCAGTCATGATTGCCAAACAGAGCCACTTATAGAAGTCGAGCAGCTCGCAGACAAGGTGCAGAGTAAACAATGACTTGCGCAATCTTGCATAAAACGCGAAGAAGGGAAGTATAGGCTGTACCAGGTCCATGTGATTGCGGACATAGTAGACCTCAGGCGAGCGCTCAAGGGTGGGGTTGTCCCACTCGCGGTTCAGGTTTGCACCTGCTGCGTTGGTACGCAGGTGGCCCCGCCATGTGCCATCTGGGTTCATGTTTGGCACCTGTGATCATCTCACCATTTCAGCAAGCTCCTAGAGCCCAGCCTTCCCTTCGTGCTGTAAATTTTCACATCACCCACTGGCAGTATCAACCATGGCCATACGGACTTGGCGAGAGAGGGCCAAGCTCTCGATGATTTTCTTACCTTTTCGTATACTGTAGTATCATACCCTTCTAAGCCTGCTGTCTCATCCTACCCATCAAATATTTCATACTTATCATACCAGTCAAACCACTCTTACCTCTCTCACCTCTCATAATTTGGAAGCATGTCAGAAGTACATTACTATGTGCAAGACAGAGGGGCGCACGATGTAGAAGACAGCCTGCTGGAGGGCCTTGCGCGAGACAGGGTCGTGGCGATCTAGGAGGCGCTGCAGGAATCCCTCCATGAAAAACTCAGCCATGCTCTCGCCAGGATGCTGTTGAGTACACCAACAGGGCATCAGTGATTCCAGAAGCACCTTTGAAGTGCCTGTTGCACATCTTCACACATGGAAAGATCTCGGAGCCACTGCCCTTACCTGACGGGCGATCACCCAAACTTTCTTCTTGTCGCTGTCATCAGCGTCACCTGCACACCAGATGTGCATTCCCATTACAGAATTCAACTGCTGCACACCATCTTAGCTGTACTGCTGCTTCTCGTTCATGCAATGCAGACAGCTCACGGATGATCATTGGGACCCCACCGATGCGCAGCAGGTCCATGTCATGGCCGTCCAGAGTCTGGCCCAGCATCTCCAGTGTGACCCCCGGCTTGCTCTGGCAGTCGGCAATCAGCGACTGGTGCTGCTCATAGGTATACGGCGCAAAGTACGCATACCTCACAGCATCCTGCACACATGCCAAGCTTTCTTCGCACGGAAAGTCACACCGCAGGATCCTCATGCACAGGCCCAAGTGTCAGTTCAACTGATCAGGCTGCAGGACTGGAATGATGTCTGCCGCTTTGTGACGTCTGTCACCAGTTGCTTGTATGCTGACAATGCGTGCAAGCAATGTTGCACTGCTTATGAGCGGATGCGCACATGCTCAGGGGTGTGCTTCCAGCTCAGCACCCCGGTCTCCTTGTCGTAGGTGGTGGGCACTCGGAACCAGTACTTCCTGTCATAGGTTGCACAGGTCTGGTAGCCCGGCCAGGCCGTAGGGAAAGAACCCTCGCCTGCGTTGGTGATGTTGATGTGCAGCTCCTCACCCTTTGCGCCCGTCACGCGGAAGTAGAACCACCTGCATTCCCATGCCCATGTGACCATGGACCCCAGTCCAATAGTGCAAGTTCTCAACACAGAGGCCGTCTTGTAGCTAAAAGTAAGGATTGCTGGACCATGGAGGATGTTACTCACATGAAATGGGCTGTCTCATCGCTCTCACAGTACGGGTCCCTGCAGTCACATCGGCTGTGAGGCGCTGTGCATCACGACACCTGTTGTGACCTTTAGTGACTGCATGTGGTGACTTAAAAGTGAGTCTGGGGAGACACATACGCGTGGATGCGCAGGTTTAGCTCGTGTGAAACGCCTCTGGCCTGAGCCTGGGAGATATCCAAGACCTGTACAAGCCATAGCATGTCAGACTTGCCTTACCCTGAACCGTTTGAGCGATGAGTTGCTAGAGCAGATGCAGCATACCTCTATGTTCCCAGAATCAAAGTGAGAGTTGACACAGATGCCCCTTCCCTTCGCCAAGTTTGTGGGAGCTGCTTCTCCCTTGGCCCATTTGCTCAGAGCATGGAGGAGGACATTTTTTCTGTGCGTGTCTGTATCCTGAGGAAACAAGTGGGACCTTGGTGTGCATCGAGAATACGGTTTACTGTCAGTTTTTGGCTGCCCAGCTGGCTGCATACTGTGAGTGACTTTTAACACCGGTGCGCTCTTCCTCCAGGTGTGCGGTTTCAGGCAGGGGCTCGACAACCTTGTGTGCAACAGAGACCCCGCAAGAGACATCGATGTCGATCTGTCTTGCGCAGGATCCGCCAGATCCGCCTTGTGGGCATCGGATCGAGGTGTGATGCCTTGTCATCACGTGCAGGAGCTTACTGGCTTCCACATTTCCCTGGAAACTTGGAAGCTAGGCTTTGCATCATGTCGAGTCCTTTCATTCTTCTCTTGGAGCTCAGATCTGCTAAAGCTTCCCCTATACCTTCATGTTCAGATCGATGCTGGCCTTCTGGATCTAAATTCTACACCCCAGTGCTGTTGATGCGTCTGACCATTGGGTGTCCATGCCGTCGTGGCGTTTTCAATATCACGCCAGCACCGATCTTGAAACAGCAGCACTTGTCGGTGCATATGATGAGTTGAAAGCATGTCATTGTTGAGTTGGGGCAGTCCAAGGAATGTCAGGTCCTTTCACCCCTGAGTTTGAGGGTGAAGTCCCTGCTCCTGGCGCATCCTTCCTCGCTCACAGCTTGGCAGGGGCTGCTGCAGGGATGGCTGAAACAGCTGTAATGTACCCTCTGGACACTGTGAAGACTCGGATGCAGGCAAGTCCTGCCTAGATAAATACCCACTCAACTCATCATTTGCTTCAGCGCGGCGACTCATTGAAGCACCAACAATGTTGATGCAGGCAGCTGTGGTGACACATGCCGAAAAGGGCATTGCCACTGTACGGTCGGGGAATCTTGGCCTCTCCGGCATGCTGGCGCAAATTGTGCGGGAGGAGGGTGCTAGGGGCCTGTACAAGGGATTCACTGCAGCCACAGCTGGAGCAGGACCAGCTCATGCGCTGTACTATGCTGTCTACGAGCTCACGAAGAGGGAACTTGGGGCCAACAGAGGGGGCCATCGGCCGGTCAGTGTTGCAGCAGCAGGTGCACATCATTCATTGCTTCACACCACGCTTGCCAGCAAGACGACATCTTCCCTCATCAGCGTGTACCATCCAGGGCTGCGATTTGTCCAGGTCAGATCTTTCGTCTGGTCTGCATGACAGGGGTGGCGGCTACTGTGGTGAACGATGCGGTCATGACACCCGCCGATGTGGTGAAGCAGCGGTTGCAGGTCGACCGCGGCAGGTACAAAGGCGTGCTGGACTGCACCATGCGGATCTGGCAGGAGGAGGGCATCACAGCTTTCTACAGGTGCGACCAGCCATACAGTCAGATTAGCACTCGACTACAGGGCATCGGATAGGGTCGTATGCATGCCTGATAATCAAACCACCCCTCAGTTGATGATGAACCTCGGCATCTGCAAATAACAGTGGTAAAGGATACGAGAGAAGTGAGACGCTGAGGCGTGCTCACCTGCTGCACGCAGGTCTTATCCGGCAACCTTGTTGGCGAATGTTCCCTGGACAGTTCTCCATTTTCCCATCTATGAGTCATCCAAAAAGCTGCTAGCTCCCGGGCGCGAGGGCCAGGAGGGCACTGCGGTGCAGCTGGCTGCTGGGGGCCTGGCCGGAGGCCTCGCAGCGGCACTGACGACCCCTTTCGATGTAGTCAAAACGCGTTTGCAGCTGGGCAGCAACGGCCCAATCCCCACCAGGTCAGGAAGCTCTGTGGGTAACCGCTTAGCAAAGTAGAGCATACTGACTCAGCTCTCAGGCCTTCTCTCACTGAGACAGGAAATGCAGGTGGCTTTTATCTCCAAATGGCCTGTGAGCACATGAGACTCTGGGTTGTCACAATAAATGGGCGCGCATTATTGGCGCCAAGAAGGCAAGGATATGGTTGTCGCAGGAGAGCTGTCAATGTGTTTGCCATCATGCGGCAAATAGCAAGGGAGGAGGGCCCTGGGGCGTTGTGGAGAGGGTGGCAGCCTCGGACGCTGTGGCACGCCCCCGCCGCTGCGATCTGTTGGGCCACCTACGAGGCCATGAAGCGGATCCTCGGCGTCAATGTCAGCCATGTGCACAGCGGCTGATCACTGCACTGAGCCGCGCCTGACAGGCACAATTGGATGATTGTGAGCAAGGCAGATCTAGAGTAAAATCTGGTCAAAGCGTCGCGGCGCGCCAACTTGGTTTGAAACCGGCTAACCAGCGCTGAGCGCATGCATTCACCGGCTGCGCAGCATGCAGGCATTTCACAGGGTCCACGAACGCATGACAACACAGAATTTTTTAGGGGAGCTCAAACTATGCAGGATAGGGAGTCAGTGGTGATTTGCCATAATGGGGCCTGGCTGCCAGTTTTGGCTATACTGGTCAAGCACATGCAATGCGTGCCGATGACAGTCCTGGTTCAAGAATTGCCATTCGCTTTATAAACAACAATTTGGAAAGTTATGGATTCTGGTTGAGACATTGGCAAGGGTCATTGAGCACATCGTAGGTGGGGACTTGAACGAGTGTCACTGGTGTCACTGGCATAATGCCACCTTTTTCGACTCCTTCTCCACACAAAGCAGAGTGTAATTTACCTTGATAATTATTCAAGAAGTTGTTGCATCGTCTGATTCAAATCCACTCATGATCCCGCCTACTCAGGGGCTTGGTTGATGGGCCATCACCCAAGTGAAGTGACCTTCGAAGGCAAAAGGCGATTGGGATAATAGAAGAGATTGGGACAACATGACAGCAAATATTTCCATGGAAAGGCTGTGTCAGCGCATGCGATCTTTAGTCCACGATTGCCTTGCCAAGCATCTATATGACTCAGCCATCTTCTATGCAGACAAGCTCGTGACCATGTCAAATGGTGCTTCAGCTGATGTATACACGCTTGCCGAGGTAATTGCGCATATATTCAAATTTGCTTGAGAGTTTTTGTTCTGGAAGTCTTTCATGCAGGCGTGCCTACCCCTCTGATCAAATTCCTGGAAATCTTGATGCTGATACTCTGACGATGTGATCTATCAAAATACCTGCAGAGCATGTCATTTCTGGAAATGATCACGTCACTATGCTTGCAGGCCTTTTACATGGGCAGGCAGTGGCGCAGAGCCCTTGCTCTGCTCAGAAATGCAGGCCTCATTGAGGCTGACATCCGCTGCAGATACTTAGCAGCACGCTGTCTAGCAGAAGTGAAAGACTGGGAGGAGTGCCTCAACGTCCTGGGGGGCTGGGATGAGTCAGAGCTGGAAGCACTCAGCATGCAGGTCTGCCTGGCTACCATGCACTTTCCCTGACGCTGAGTTCATTGAGAATATTGAGATCACTGTATGCCACAAGCAGCTCCTTACGGTGCTAAAGGAGGGAAATCTCAAACAATTTGCAGGATGTTGCACTGGAGGAGGACATTGGCCAGGGAGTGAGCCACACCTCGGCCATGTGCCTCCTGCGCGGCCGTGTCTATGAGGCGCTCGAGAACCGCGGTAGGGCGATCAGGTGGTACAAGGCAGCCCTACACATGGATCCGTTCTGCTACGAAGCCTTCAGGGTAAGTCCACAAATCCTTTCCCAAATTGCCGGAAGGTGTGTGCACGCTTAAACAAGGATTCCAAGTTTACATCCTGCTTCTGATGACATTCTGAAGAGGTTGTTATTATGATTTAGGCATTGGCGGAGGGGCACATGCTCACGAGCGAGGAGGAGGCAGCCCTGCGAGAGACCCTGCACTACCGCGAGGAAGACCGATGGCTGCATCTCTTCTACAGGTCCATTCTCACTAGTTGCCCGTGTCACGAGGGCCTCAGACCAGGGCATTGCAGGATACACGTAGTACAAATAAGCACTAGACCTCAAGGTGCCAGCCGACCTGCTAGACATGAAGGCACCTTGTAGCAAAGGGATGCCAAGGCAGGCCTGGATCAACCATAGACGCAGGAGGTCCAAGGCAGAGGCCATCAGCATTCTGTGTGCATGGAGCAGGGCGAAGTGCAAGAAGTACGACCAGCAGCAGACGATGGAGGGAACGCTGGAAACCCTGGAAGCGCCAGTGCCCACCCCAGTACCGGCCCCGCCGCCAACGCCGCCGTGCGAGGAGGCCGCCACGCCGCTGCAGCCGTCGGCATCGGCCAAGCTGAACGCGCACAAGGACACTGACTCGTCCCCGGGCGTTCGTACACGCTCCATGGCGCAGCGCTCCTCCTCCTCTAATGACATGGTCAGTGCATGGCCCCCCGCTCTTTCCGTAAAATTTCTGTCAGAAGCACCCTGCTGACAGCAATTAAATGGGTACCTCGATCTGTCCGTCTTGGACATCCCTGCTGACTTGCGTTTGAATGGTATACGTCTGATTTGTCCACTCTCTGATGTCCCTGCTGACACGTACCTTTGATTTGTGCACTTTTGGATCTCCCTGCTTATGCATGTTCAAATGCACACCACAGATTTGTCCAGTGCAGTGCTGCGTGATCAGGTAAAGCGTGTACTGTCGTGTCTTTGGTGGAATCCTTTGAGGCATGCCTCCATGGTGGGATGTACAGGAGGATGATCTGGATGAGGATGCAGAGAATTCAGGCAAGGGTGGCTGCGGCTTGGGTGGCAACCTAGATGTAGCTGTCTGCCGCGCAGAATGGTACTTCCATCTTGGCGGATATCAGGCAAGTATCCCTCAATCTCGGTCTCCATTCTGCTCTGTTTCATCTGGTTGACGATGCCAACATGTTCAGGTGCCTATTGCAGCGGTTCAAGGTGTTTGGGGTGTGCAGGAAAGCCATGCACTGACCTGTCAGCTGCTAGATCAGGACCCCTACGCCCTGGAAGCCATGCCAGTGCATCTCGCTGCTGCCCTGGAGCTGCGGAAGAAGAACGAGCTGTTCCTCAGAGGGCACAAGTGAGCACTCTACTTCACCCTGTCATGTGCTGTTGTTTGTTCCCCTGCACTATCTTGAATGATGTCCATGACTGGGGAAATGAGCAGACGATGACCCTTCCTGCGTGCCAAAGACGATGGGACTATTAAAACAGGTAAAATGTGGTGCTCTTCACATGACAAGTTGAGTGCAGGCTGGTGGAGGAGTATCCAGATAGAGCAGTCTCCTGGTTTGGCGTGGCCTGCTACTACTTGTGCATCGGCCGGTATGAGAATGCTCGGCGCTACTTTGGCAAGGCAACCACCGTGGACGCCTCCTTTGCACCCGCCTGGCTGGGCTTTGGGCATGCATTCGCTGCGCAGGATGAGAGCGATCAGGTGAGACAGCACAGCACCCCTTCAGTCAACACCCTGTATATGATTGTTACTCTTAGTACCCACGCTTTACCTGCCGAAAGGCAAGGTACGTCCTGCAGACGTCCTGTAAATTAAATCTGTGATATTTCTATATGCAGTGGGCCAGCATGGGAATGGTGCTCAGCAAGACTTGCCAGGCTGCTGCTGTTGCAGAGTTGTTTGCTGCAGCTTCCCTCTCTTACAGCCCCTCCAAAGAGTCATAGCAAGCGGTTGATGACCTATGGCTCTGCAGAATAGTGCTGCTGTGCTTACATTTTGCGATGGGTGGATGGTGTGATGCAGGCGATGGCGGCGTACAGAACGGCTGCGAGGCTGTTCCCTGGGCTGCACCTGCCGCTGCTGGGCATGGGCTGCGAGTACGCGCGCATGAACAACACCGCCCTGGCCGAGCAGCTGCTGCTGTCAGCGCACCGCATGTGCCCCCAGGTGGGCGCCCCCACCTCTGTCAGACTCCATACACAGAGTAGTGCCCACATGACCGAAGAGTCCTCCTGAGGGTTGTGAGTGCGTCCCATACATACCCAACCGTGGTATTCACCCACAGACACGTTATTTAGTCCAGCTGCTTACACTGTGTGGACCATGCACCTGGGGCCCCTCAAACACCAGATCATGCCTGCAGTGTATCCTGACTTGTTTGGAATACGCCTTACAAAATCTGAATGATGCTATCTGTGGCTAGCGAGATGCAATGGGTAAAATTTTATGAGAGCCAATGGCATGGTGCAGGATCCGCTGCCCTGCAATGAGCTTGGCTGCCTGCTGTTCCGAGCGCGCAGCTATGATGCGGCCGAGCGGTGGCTGTCTCGCGCCCTCGAACGCGTGCCCGGCCGCCTCACTGAAGGTCAGTCCTTGCAGATCTGATGTTTTCTCAGCTGCTTGTCGTGGCTCGCATGGGAGATTTGATTCGCCTTCTGTATGGATGATTGGGCACGACCTGTCTGAATGTGCACGATGTGGGATAAGTGCGCATTTGCGTTGCAGTGGAACTTGACAAGGTCGTTCTGTTGCTCTGTACAGCGTGGGAGCCAACAGTGGTGAACCTGGGGCACACTCTGCGCAAGCAGCGGCGCTACAGCGAGGCCATCCAGATGCTGGAGAGGGCCCTGGGGCTGTGCCCGGGCCAGCCTGGCACCTACTCTGCCTTGGGCTACACCTATCACCTCCAGGTGCAACATGCAAAACCCTCTCAGATTGACCGAATATTCTTTTCATAAGCTCCAACATTTGCTGGGTTGCCTGGAATATGCCTTGCTAGGGCATGCAAGGCAGGTCTAGAGGACTGTCATTGATAATGCTATGTCTTTGATGGCTGCGTTCTCTTCTGCTTTAAATTGCAGTCGCGCTTGGGCAGGGGAGGATGCAGGAAGCGATTGATAACTACCACAAGGCTCTGTCGCTGCGGCCAGACGACACCTTCACTGCAGAGATGCTCACGGTGGCAGTAGAGGAGTGTGCTGATGTGGAGCTTGGCTTCTGAATGCACGGCAGATGCGAGAGCACAACCATGGAACACCTTGGAACAACATTGAGAATCCCGTTGCACGTTGCTTTTCAATCAATTTAAATTTGCTGATCAGTGCACAGCTGAGTGGGTTCACTACCTAGTACAGCAGGTGTCACCTCTAGAGCCATCTTGCTAGCTGTACTGGAGTGAAATGAGGGCACTCTTGAGCGGTTATTGGTGCACACCAAAGAATTGAGTGTATCCTTTTTGCAATTTTCAGGCTGATGCAAGCAGCCGCTGAAATTTCTGATTTTGGAGTGGTACCCACTTGAAAATCCAATGCACATTGCACTGTAAATGACAAAAAATACAACCTACTGATTGCCACAAGCTACCTCTGCGCTGGTTCGATGTTCATCAGTGTCACTTCAAAGATCCGCCTCTTCCCTGCCAGCATGTTGTTGGCGTCAATTTTCACAACATCATCTGTCACTGCAACAACCATTGCCGAACCTCCGTTCGAGAGCTCCACAATCAGCCCGTCTTGGAGACCCCCCTGGTTCTTGTACCTCCCTTCCAGCCGCTGGATCTCTGCATGATCTCTTGGCACCTGCAACAAACATCAGGTGAACTTTGCATTGCGTCTGTATCAGGCAGGACGTCACATTGTCAACATCAGAGTCCGGTATGCACACTGTGCAAATGGAGAAGGCATCATGACATACCTCGAAGAAAAGCTCCCTGTTCCAATCTCCCCCTCTGGCCTCCAGGACAGTGGTTGAGCCCAGTGGCAGGCCCCGGATGGCCTCATCGAAGGCCTGAAACAGCGGGTTGCCTGTGATTTCCCCTGCTCCTACTTCAAAGCTGACTGGGTGATCCTCACTCTCAGCAGAGTCATCCACCACGTTGCCGTCCTCATCCCGACAAATGTAGTGTATGAAAACAGTGTCGCCATTCATGGCCACCTGGGCTGCACCGCCTGCGCAACTCACCAAGTCATGCTGGATGCTCTGGGAAATACCAGACTGCCCAGGTCCTTGCCAGTTTCGTGAGAAACTTATAGTTCCCCCTTTGGACTGTCGTTGGCCAAGCAAGATACTCACCCTCCAATGACGAGCCTTCTGCGTTGATTCCCCAATCATGTTTTTGTCTCTGATGGCGAATCATTGAACCTTGGCTCCTCTTAGTCTGACCAAAGGAAGGCCATCGTCTTCCCCTCGACCTCGCATTGATTCTTATACAGAGACGCTCATCATTTCTGCATGCTGGTCTTGCGCCCTGCAATGTTTGAAACGACGCTAGCGACCTCATCAGAAAATTTGTGACAGTTTTCTGGGAAAATGTGTCGGGAAATCCGCGAACCCACTCTTTGCAATGTTACTTCAAGCACTCCATAAGACCTCAGTTCGTGCTGCAAAGATTGTTAATTCAAAGCCTCCCGTTGTTCCTCAGATCGAAGTTATCTTCAGCCTTATCCGGCAGCTTCCGGGGACGAGGAAGCTGGACTTGAGCTTGAATCTCTCCTGTCTTTATCGAACTGTGCTGAGCCTGTGTAACTCAGGATATTCATACTTTAATTGGATCAGCTGTCGTTCTGAAGATATTGCTTAAGGTGTACTGAACGAGGCTTTGCGTGAGGGACATACAAGAAAGATTTGACAATGCAACGTTACACATAGGTCCATGTAGAGCGTTATAAATCCATGCCAGTATAAAACGCGTTCTTTAAGACTGTAAGATGCAATGCAATAAGTCACGGAAGTGGTGCCCAGTGATGATTATCTGAGAGTTGTTTTCTCGCTTTCTCAGGAGATTGAATCGGGTAGCCATGTCAGATTTTGTGCGAGACGTTGTGTAGACTTGAACGCACTCAAGGAGGGAGTTTATCCTACAGTTTAACAATGCATGCCTCATCGGACTGGTGAACTTCACTGAAGTCCGAGATGACAGCACCAGACAAAGATCAGGAGCGCATGGTACCCCCTCTCCAGCTATCCGTCTTTGACGTGCGTAGAGGGAGGACTGAGGGGCAGGAGGCGGACAAGGTCCTTGGCTTTTATCCAGCCAGCGTGGACACAGATGAGCAGGCCTCAGTTGTCGGCCTGGTGCAGGCTATGAGCGCCTTCTCCTCAATCTTTGACCAGGTATCCAGCTACATCTTCCAAATGAAATCTTACACCAGTGTGCAGAAATCCGGCAGCATGCACCTCAAGGCACCATAAGGTCCAGCAGAATGGATTCTCTTAAGAGTATGTCTGGCTTACGGCTTGTTCACACCAGGATGCATGCACAGGAGAGGCCATGCGAGAGCATGCATGCAGGGCGCAGCGTATGGATCACCCACGAGTGCGAGCCCAGCCTGTGGATGCTGCTGATAGCGCAGAGAGCCTGGTTCTCCGGGCCGGTTCGAGATGAGGTATTGCGAGAGGTACTCAAACAGCTGTACGCAGTGTGCACGCTTTTGCACGGCCCTCTGCAGTGCCTCCTGGATCAGGTATGCCTGGCCATCACACTACTGGCACAGTGCTCGGCATGATAAGCAATGCACAATGACGACAGCCGGTCACCATCAAGAAAGCAGAGTCCTGTTTGACTGGAGAACGTGGGCGGCACAGGATTCGAGTGGGGAGATGGCTCGAGGGGTGCTGGGGGGACTGCTGGAGCAGTGGGGGGATCGCCTTGGCAGCAGAGGGACCCTCTACCAGGCGTTGCACAATCCCCTCAGCGGCAGGGAGGGCGTGCCCTGGCTGCCGCTCTCCCGACCCCTCTTCACAGGTGCCTGCAGTAGCCTTCCACCAGCTAATTCTCTGCTTTATTGCTCTCAAGCTATATCACTGTGCATTGAACTCTCTTGTTCTTGGAGTGAGTCTCACCGATCCGAATGTTGCAGAGCAGACATGGCCCAGAGTGGCTCAATTCTGCGCTGCAGACAGTTGTGAAAACGAGTTGTGATCTTCTGTATCTTTTCCTATCTCTGATATGCTGGATCTGTACATAAGCTTACAGAACAATTGCAGCACTGCCTGAGAGAAGGTATTGTCTGGTGCAGGAGTGCAGGCGCTGGTGAGCCGGCTGCTGGTGGCACAGGTGGGCGGTGCGGTGCCGGTGCAGGGGGCGGTGCTGATGCACGAGCAGTGGTGCCTCTGGAGCAGCCTGGACCGCGCCGACACAGCTGCGCTCGTCCGCCTGGCGTCCCTGGCCCTGCTGCCGGCCGCGCACGCCGCCGAACAGCCGTCCCTGGGCAGCCGCATCACCTCCACCCTGCGGTTGGTGCCCCTGCAGTGCTGTAGACTTTTTATGTCCTGAAGAAATCATGTGCAAACAACATCAATGCTGTCGCACAGACATCTCACCTGCATGATGAGGCCCAAAGAAAGCCCAATCGGGAAACTTACAAAAAGGCGTCGCAGCACAGAGCTAAGAGGGCCATTAAAGAGTGCTGCTGATCTGTGACTCTGCGGTCTGTCGCATGCATCCTCTGAAAGATCCTGGCATGTCTTAACAGGTGGCAGGAGGCTGATGGGGCAGAGCGGCATGTGCTGGACCGCAAAGCATGGCGCCTGGTGCCACCCGGCTTCCTGCTGCAGTCCACGGCTGGGACAGAGATTGGCGCTTCTGCAGATCTCCCACAGATATGGCTGCAGGTGCCGTCCGTTCTTGATTAACCCCATCACAGATCAGACTATGCACATTGTTGTTGCACAGACCTGCAAAAGCTTGCTTTTCCTGCCCCTGTTGGGTAGAGCCTCTTTGTAAAGGCAGGCCTCGCAAGTCTCAGTGTCGAGGCTTGGCAGCAGCTGTGGCATCACACTTGTTTGAGACTGTTTGCGGTGCTGCAGGAGAGCGGGGAGCGGTGTGGGCTGCTGGGGTTGCGGGCTGGCGGCTGCTTGCTGCTAATGTTGCTGGCCGAGCGCGTGGCGGCTGCCCCGGAGCTGCTTGCTGAGCTGGCGCACGCGGCGCTGCCGGCCCTGCATGGCATTGCGCAGGGCACCGCCGCTGAGCTGGCCGCCGCCAACCAGTGGCACATCCCCAGCATCAGGTAGATTGACCTGGTTTTTAAAAGGCAATTGCATGCAGCGTGATGTGCCTGTGCTCTCACAGAAGGGCAGGGCAGGGCAGGTCAAGGACGAGTGCAAATGAATACTACTGTGCGGTACAGGTATGTGTACGTGGATGACATGCTGCTGGCTGTCAGAGCATCGCCCGCCAGCAAGGCAGCCACGTTGTCAAGGGAATCGCAAACTCTGGTGCATGCTGTGCGAGCGGATCTGGACGAGGCTGCACTCAGAGGGGACAGAGAGGTGCATCTCCTTGTGATAATGAACGTGCACCCAAATGCATTGTAATGTTGTCCCTTTAGAATCTGTGGGCAAGAACGTTTGTTGCAGAAACACATAGATACCAGTATGTGAGGAAGATATCACGTGGTTGCAGGTGATAGTGAGAGGAGCGCATGACTGCTGGGTGGTGGCAAAGAGGGTGGCGTGCCGAAAAATAGCGATTGTGCTGGAAGGCCGTGGCCAAGAGAATCTAACAGATGCTGCAAAATCCGCCGACAAGTATTTCAAATCCCACTTTGAGAGCTTGCTAGAGTAGACAAGATACCTTGTTCAACAGGACCGTCCTGGTGTCAATCACATTTTATCACAAAGTGTACAAAGTGTACCATACTGTGTGACGCTGTAATCTGCCTCGCTAGCAACCGTCATCACACCATTATGCTTCATCATGCATTGCCATTACGGCACACATGCAACACCACAGCAAAGGCTGCCAAAGCTTTTCTCATGCCGGTCTAGCTGGCGCTGGCATCTGGTCCCGTGCCGGTGCCATAGTACCCACTGGCCTGCCACATGGCGCTGGACCACCAGCTGTACCACTGCTCATAGGCCGCCTGCCAGCGCTCATACTGCCGGCACCACTCCGCCCACTCCAGCATCTGGTATCGCTGCAGCAGCGCCGCAGGCACTGACACATGTCCCTCCTGTCCTGCCCCCTGTGCTGCCCATGGGAGGGGCCCTGCAGTGGTGTGGCCCTGCTGGCCCGCTGCATTCCAGTCCGGCGCTGCTCCCGCCCAGCTGCCATTCTGCTGCTGCTGCCAGGTCTGCCACTGTTGCCACCCACCTTCGGCTGTTCCCTCCCTTGCTTGCCCCCCGCCATGCTGCGCAGATGCGTCCTGTCCCCCATAGCCCTGCTGCTGATACCAGTCCTCCCACGCTGCGGCCTGGCCGCTGGACTCGTTGCCCTGGCCTGGGCCTACGCTTTCATCTGCCTGCACCCCGGCATCGGCGGATGCAGAAGCGTTGCCGGTGGCCGCGCGCCCCCACTGCTGATAGAAGGGCGGCAGGTGCTGATACCAGGCTGCGTCCGTTCCTGCTGCAGGAGCTGGCTGGTCTTCTGCACTCTCCATTGCCTGGCCGGCCAGCTCACCCTCCTCAATCTCGGCATCCTCTGCCAGATGTGCATCATCAGCCTCCTCAAGGTAGACCGAGTCCTGCTCGGCTTCAGCCTGCTGCCAGTGAATCTCCAGGATGGCGCGCTCCAGCGCCAGCTCTTGCTGCTCTTCCTTCCACGCAGCTGCCTCCTGCGCCGAGCGCTGCCTTCCCCGCTTTCCGGCGCCTTCCGCGCTGGCCTGGAACGCCCCGGGAGACATATCCATCCCCATTCCTTTCTGCTCCACTGCTGCTGAGGCTGGATGTGCTTCAGTCACTGGGATGTCTGCTTCGGTGATCATGCCTGAGCGGGAGGTGGGAAGAACTGTGGCTGCTTGTGAGGCGCTGGGAGATCCGAGGGGCGGTGGTGGGGGCAAATCATCTTCGGCGGCGGCTTCTGTGATGACGGGATCCACTGCCGGCATGTCATGGTTGTTCTGATTGCCGTTCTGGAGTCCAACTGGGATCGTTGCTGGATGAGCAGAGCCACTCTGAGGGCGCAGAAGCTGACTGACGGCTTGCAGCAGCCGCTGCTTCCTCTGTTGGAGCTCCTCGGAACGCAGTTGTGTTACCATATTCTCCTCTTTGCTTTCACACGGCGCCTGATCTGTGGGCTCCATGCTCCGAGCTGTTGATGCAGGAGCATCTGTCACGCCCAATGTCTCTGCACAGGATGGCTGCTGATCTCCTCCCGGCTTTCCTTGCAGGCCAGGCAGCACATCAGGCAGAGGCTTGATCTGCAAGCAAAATGTGAGACATTAATCATCATAAAGCAGTCACATTGCCAGCAGACCAGTCTGAAGCAGCATCAAGAGTCCTCTGCACAAATTGCCATGAGAAGTACCTTTGCTTCTGGATTTGGCTGAGTGTAGCCCTTCAGATCGACCAGCTCCAGAGGAGTCACGAAGGTGACAAGAGCATGGATGGGTGTCAAGAGGTCTGTCTGTCCAAGGGCTTGTACATACGCCGCCTCATTTGGAACATCCAAATTGACGAGCAGATTGCCAGAGCCTGCAAGCACAGCGATAAGATTCTGGCATCAACGATAGGAGCACAAATGCATGCTGATGCATCTGCAAGGAAAGTGGAGCAGCCTTACCTGCATTGGTGCTATTGTTGTCTCCATCTACAACGACTTGAACTTGCGGAGGGCCAGCGATCTGATTGCCATAAGTACCTGTAGCACAGCCTCAACAACGTCTTCAATCCATTATCACCAACAAGTAGGATTTGATTGTATTATAAGGATTTCAAGCTTTCAATTGGGTCGCAGATTCAACCACCTGGCAGCCCAGATGGCTTGTCAAGATCTGCTAGAGTGAGACCAGCTTCAGTGAGAACAGATCCCAGCCAAAGGCCGTCGTCTGGCTGGCCGCAACGAATCACTGCCTTGTCACACCGCACAGATCGCAGCAGGCGCACAATAGCGGCACCCTTTGCCCTTCGAATGCCTTCTGCACCAGCGGACTTCTCGCCTGCGATTTGCATCGAGCAATATTCAGATCTCCTCTTGAACTTGACAACCTGCTGCTGTCGCCACAGCGACAACATAACATCATGATGGTTGTATCTCGATTATCCAATGACGTTAGAAAACGCAAGATCTATGTTGGCGGTTCAAAAATGGACATGATCAAGAGACGAGTTTCTCACTAAGGACGAGGGCATAGTACTGTTGAACGTTGGCATCTCCTTCAGCCGCCATCCTTACTTACAAAAGCATGAATGAAGAGACCTCATCACCCAAGTCACATTTGCCGTTCAAGAGATCTCGGACTTATGAACATTGTGTCAGCCCAAGGCCATCATTGTTCCGGAACTGCATCTCGCCTAGAACTTCTAGGGATTGTTAAGAAGATATGAATGGACATTCCTCCACATAATGCCCAACATGACTGCAAATCACAGCTTGCAGCAACAATCTCGCCTTTCATGTCTGTCGATGCCTCGACCTCATGCCCATGCGCGTGCCATTCAAGCGCGCATGAGTGCCTCTTGTGGTCCTCTGGACACACTTATCAAGAAATTCACAAACAGAGATCAGGGAAGAAGAAAAGTTGCAGAATTACGCCTCCTGACAGCCATTGAAAGCACACAGCGTGGCCTCACTGCTTCACCTTCCAGTAAGCAGGAAATCTTAGACGCAGTAAGTGAGCTAGAAGACATAGGACGGGACACAGTGACGACAGGGAGTGATCTCTCTGCCACATGGAGGTTGCTCTACACAACAGAGAAGGCAAGTGTCTCCATGCTCTCAGGTCAGTGGCATGCAATAAACAGACCCAGTCCCATTTCCATTCGCCCACCTCTCAAAGTACTCCGCTGTTCATTGGCCAAGAGTGCTACTTATAGCCCTGTGAATATTCGCAGGAAACTCTATTCATCCTCAAAAATGCAGGGTGGCTTGGTAAGGAGGCTGGCGAAGTCTTCCAGGTAGCGACACTTTGCCATTTGTTCCTTTGTGATGAGAAAACCATCTCTAGCACTCTGCAACGTGCTGAGAACTCTGTGTGTGCTTTGAGAAGGTCATTGATGTCGAGAATGGATCGCTAAATAATGTGATCACATTCCAACCCAATGGATTTTTCATTGTGGATTCATCCCTGGATGTGGTAGGCGAGCAGCGCACAGAATTCAAATTCAGGGGCGCCAAAGTGAAACTTGGCAATCGTCCTTTCTCGCTGCCGCCCTTTGGCCAAGGATGGTAAGTACATTTCAGCCCTTGCTCCTATCTCCTGGCGCTCGCTCTGCCTTGATGTCTGCATACCTCTTTCTCTAGTTTTACCTAAGTGAGTCACTCAGATTCTGGCTCTGGCAGCTGAGTCTGCTAGATCCAAGATTGCGTAAGCGACCTGCATGCACCCATGCATGGCAGGAGGTGTGCAGCATGCATGCAACTCTGGCCGTGGTGTCAATTGAGGATGTCCTGGCTTCCGTGCAGGTTTGATACTGTCTACCTGGGACGGTCACTGAGAGTGGCTAAGGATATCCGAGGCGATACTCTTGTTGTGGAAAGGGATGGTCCTCCAAAGAGCTTCTTATGACAACTGCTGCTTTCAGAAATAGTGCACATAGCGCAATGTAGGTTGATTCTCCGAGGACGTCCTCAGGATCCTGAGGACCCAGGCCTGAAGCTTGGGCCTCAAGGAGGCATCATGGATGGTCCCAAGCTTGATCCTGTATACAAGTCACCTTGAGCACCTCATTGTATGATGCTGTGATGTGCATATGAAGGAATGACTTGAGAGGTCGTACTGCATTTACGCCCGTACTTTATCATGGTGGAGTGATTATAATCTGAATGAAGGAAGGAAGGAAGGAAGGAATGAAGGCTACCACTTCCCAGTTGTATGGGCATGCATCTTTTACAAGGGCACAGACTTGCCATGTGGCCACTCTCTCTCACAAATGAAGTTGATAACAGCGATCGAAGCATCTCTGAGGCAGCTTCGAATTTAAGTCTTTGCTTTTTCCAAGGCAGTCACGAGGCATTGTGTCTCAAAATGTTTCAAGACAGATCTATCAGTGGTGCTCTACAAGCATGCATGCACATGTAGTCAAGAAGGCTGCTCTCACATTGCGCATCAACACAAAATCTAGACATGAAAAGCATGCGGCTCAAGGCGCACTGTTCCACGAGCAACCAATGCATTCAATGACACGCGCTCTTTCGCAAGCATGGCTTGCATTTTATTCGTGTCTTACTCTGATCCATACTCTCATCAGACTATGCACACACTCCTTTCCAGATACAGTACTTCGAACACCAGCCCTCCGCTCTCTCTGTTCTGCTTCTTGATGAGTCTCTGAGGACTACTTCACTGCCCCAACATATTCCTTGCTGTGCTCCACATGGCCGTGTAGGTCTGCATGAGGCTCTGCACCACCCTGTCTGCCAGGCCTGACTGCATGGCAGGCTTGAAGAAGAAGTAGTCACCGAGTGTGAGTAGAAGGGTGATGGTCAGGGGGATGGCAACCCAACGGGGCACCTCCAGCTTCCTCTTACGCGCCCACCTCTTCAGCTCAGACTCTACTGCCAGAAGGGGGCCCTGAATTGCGAAGAAGATGAACCAGCCGCCAGTTGCGCCAGGCACATGCCCAATGGCATACCTGCACATAGAGAATTCATCCTTTATTATATGCTGCAGCTTGTCTATAGGACATACCTTGCCTTTCGGCAGGAAAAGTTTGTAATAATACTAAAATATTGCAGCAATCAGATATATGCAGATGCCCTGCTTGATACTTAGATCATATCGAGCATCTCTGCATGAGACAGGAACAGCAGCTACTTGCAGGAGATGCAAAGGGGTATAAGTCCGAGCAAGAGAAATCGCACCAGAGTATTACTTCATGGATTATGCCTGAGACCAGGAAGGACGAGGCAGCGCCAAGCCTACGAAGGCCTATGCTTGGCTTGGCATTTCCTCTGGAGGTCTTCACCAGCCTCTTCTCAGTGATTGTGTCATACACCTGGAGCATCAGCATGACAAGGTAAAGGATTGGAATGTGCAAATGGAACAAACTCTAAAAGTCAAGGAGCATTCGCGATTCCCAGTTAGAACAAAAGATTACCAAGAATCGAAGAGCGTTGCCGGCTGTCAGATTCCATCGTCTCGACCAGAAGTCAGTGATCGACGAGGCCAGGAATGGCTTGTCAAAGTGTGGTGCAATCTTCAGGCCAATCAGGGATGAGGCCAGAGTTGCCGGACCATCCATAAGCAGTCCGAGAAAGGCATACATACCCACAGCTGTGCAGCACAATACAAAGTCACAAAATATTGAGCAACCAGCAGCACATGCAGCTGTGAAGATTGCGCAGAAAAAACACCAGTAATTTGCCCAACATCAGATACAGCAGCACGAAATAAAGCTGCGCATATAACACCAGCAAAGGTTCTGACAGATTGGACATCGGAAAAACTCACAGTAGAGAAACTCCACAATCTGGCGCTGCAAAGAAAAGGCTGTGAGAAGGTACACCACGATCCCCAATGTCGCTGCCTTGGCGAAGAAACCTGCCAACAGCTGCCAGTAGGATCCAGCCTCTTCGTTCAGTCTTGCGTTTGAAGAGACGCGCTGCATGGGGGCCTGTTTCTTCTTGGTGATTCCGACAGCCACGCTCAGAGGATCTGCATGAACTCAACTGTCAGCAGCGCCATCATCACGAGTCATTCCAGCATGTGTTGCTGTCTGTTGAAAGGGCTGTAATATGCATGGAAAGGGAGGTGGCCACAAGGGATCGAGCGAGGAACTCACTTTGCTGGACACTCTGTGGAGTGATCGGCAACCACAAGACAGCAAGGAACTGCAGCCAGTCTAGCCGCTCTGACAGACTTCCTCTGTTTATACACAGGCCCAAGACCTGCAGTGAGTCAATTCATTCAGAAAGGACTCAGACACCGCTCGACACGCTCATGTGATCAACAGGACAGTTCCCGAGTAAACGAGAGAGAAATGTGGCCTTGCTCATATTGACGAACCTTGAAGGTGCCCAGCCAGGTGAGCAGGAACACCACACTCATAGCTGTACACACTTCATGCACGGGGTCGAAGATGAAAGGGACAAAGATGTTCCCCAGCAAGATTGGACCAGAAGCAAGCATGCGCTGTATTGTTCCAGGCTTAATGAAGCTGGCCACATAGTAGAGATATGAACCGCCCAGGATACAGTAGAACAGCAGGATTTCCAGTCTTGTGTTGAACGACAGGAACAGTGAGCTCAACCAACCGGTCCACATCTAGAGGTATCTACTCTCAGATGTGAAAATCTAATGCAAAATAAACCTTAGATCTCTCTCACGAAAGTCTGCAGACCTATTCACAGCTTTGGATCCAAAAGCACGTCGGCCATTTCCTCGTTAATGCTGATGAGGAAAGCCTGATGAATCTCAGTCCCACATAGTAAAAAACGGTGTCAACAATAACAGCATTTGCCCGTGTGGTGACTCGGGTGTTGATCAAACAATGGATTTTGGAAAACTTCGCTGTCCAAGGAAACACCTAAATCCCCTCCATTCCTCCCTTAGATTATTAAAGTTCTCTGCATGAGGGTTTGCGCTTGACCTTGTGCAGCCTGCAAGACTCGGCGGCTTTATTCCTGCTAAAAGGCAAACGGAATTTCGTGTTCTTGGGCGTTGATCTCGACGGGTTTCATAGGTGCCCCGTGCGCACTGACAAGGGCAGACTCTGCCTCTGCAGAAAGTTGGTTGGCAAACAGATTAGCAAATATGGCTGATACAGAAGCCAATCCAGCAGGGTTGCAGCACCAAGAAGTAGCTGGTGCTATCGTCGTTGCATCATCCGGGCTAGCAGAACGAGAGGCAGAAGATTCTGAGGATGAGGGTTCAGAGTCTGAGGATGATGAGATCGAGAGAGACTATCCTCCTGGCCCTATCTGCGCGGAGAAATGCACCCTTGGAGGTCCTGGGTACACTGGAGGAGCTGCTAAATCAATCGTATCATTCTTTGTCACAGCCAAGGATGAGCGGGGAACCAGGATCAGGGAGGGTGGGGCATACTGTGTTGCCACCGTGCGCCCTGGAAATGCTGCCCGTGCAGCGGGTGCCGATATCGTCACTGCATCCGTAAAGGACAACAACGACGGAACTTACACTGCCAGCTACTCTGTTGCAGCACGCGGAGACTATGAGGTGTGACCTTGCAAGAGGCTTTGCTTCCACTTAGCAACCCTCTATTTCTTGATGTAGTAAATGCTGCTGCTCACCTTTCTAATCTTTTATATGGTCAAAACATCCCAAGCAATGTTTTATTTGCTTGCCTATGTGGCTTCTATTCAAATGCAAGAGACTGAACGCGTGTGGCTGTTGCGTTTGACACTAGCTGAGTGTCGAGGTAAACGGATCGCCGATTGGCGGGTCACCTTTCCCTGTTTTCTTCAGTCCTCCGGAGCCCGCCGCGGAACAGCCAGCAACGTCTACAGCTACAGAACAGGCCCCGTCAATGTTGGACACAGCAATAGCAGCGTCCTCTGCACTTGATGCTGCGCTGATGTCCACAGCAAATGCTGCGCTCGCCACACAGCCACCCTCAGTGCTGGTAAGCACAACCCTTGTCACCCCTGCATGACCAACTGCTTGTACGTAATCTATGAGGATGGAATGGGATGAGATGTTCAAAAAAATCTCCGGAAGCTGAAAGACGGTTTTTCCTTTTTGTAGGGACCTCAGGCCCACGAAGCTGGTGTCGAATTCCCAATGGAGGCAGGGGTGTTGGACTGCACCCTGCTTGTTGGCAATCTCAACCCCAGTGTCACAGTGGATCAGGTAAACTTCCTCTCATCTCCAATTTTGCAAAATTGATATATACTCTTTGGGTCCACTGGCTTGCGCATCGATGTGACTTGGGTTTTGCTGTGCAGATACGACAGCTCTTTGCCTTTTGCGGCTCAATCACAAACGTGTCTCTGGTGGGCAACAAGAACCAGTTTGCGCTTGTTGAGTACGCCACTCCTGGGGTAAGTCCACAGACTCCTGGACTGTAATGTCCTTTTTTTTCAACTGCTGTCCATGCATCATTCTTTGCACCAAGTGCAATGGGAGGGGCCTTGATCACAGGCTTTGGTTTGCTACATGGAAGTGTCTTCTGTGCAGACAAGCTGTAAGTATCCAACTGACTGTCAATAGCAGGCTGTAGGGCACAGGACGCACGGATAGTTGCTGATACACTAGCTTGGTCTGTGCGCAGGAAGCGGCGGCAGCGTCTGCCATGAACGGCATGCAGGTAATGGACAGGGCCATTGCTGTGGAGCAGGCGGCCATCGCAGCCAAGACCAAGGAGAAGGGCACAGCCAACCCCTACGCAGCCATCAAGGCAGCCCACCTGCAGCAGGTCATGATTGCGCAGATGCAGCAGGCCCAGCTGGCAGCGCAGGTGGCTGCCATGCGTGTGCAGGCCAAGACCAACCCTGGCGGTGTGGCTGCGCCAGGTGTGTTCCCAGCACCCTGCGTCATTCTCGTGCACAAGTTAATCATCCGAATGATTGCGAGTGGCTGTGCGGATGGCTTTCTTTTTGGATTTTACATGCTGTGATGGATGCAGCTGTCTGAGGAATGGGTGTCGGTGCAGGCGCTCCTCAGAATTCAGCGTCCCAGAAGGCTGCAGCCCTGTCTGCCATTGCCGCCCTGTCAAAGCGGCTGGCAGGCAGCGGAGCCCCCTCATCCTTCTCTGCCAAGGTCCCTGAGCGGAGTGTCAGCCCCTCCAAGTACATCTTTTGCCTTTGCAAAGACATTCTTATGCCTCCAGCCTTCATCACCACCCCTTCACACAGTCATGCCACTTTGTGCGCGTGCAACCTAGCCATGCTGTCTTGCCAGAGTTTGAGATTAGTACTTTTGTGTGTTGCGTGACCAGGGCAAAGCGCCGGCGGGATGTGTCGCCCACCATCCGGAAGCGGCCCTCCCCTGTGCGCAGGCGGCCGTCGCCGTCACCGCCGCGCCACCGCCGCGACGCGAGCCGGGAGCGCCGAGACAGGGACCGGGATAGGGACCGCAGCCGGTCCAACCTTGAGCGCCGCGATCGTGGCAGGGACGATGACAGAAAGCGGGACCGGAGGGATGTCGACAGAGACGACAGGGGCAGGCGAGACAAGGACAGGGAGAGGGATGGCAGGGAGAGGCGGGAAAGGGACAGATCTGACAGGGATCGCGAGCGGAGGGAACCCCAGGATGATTCCGGCAGGAGGGGGAATTCGCGCAGGGGCGACAGGAGCGAGCGAGACGGCGACAGGCGCAGGGACCAGGAAGACAGGGACGGCCGCAGGGCTGACTCGTCCAAGAGGGGCCACAGCACCGAGCAGAGGCTGGCGGACGAGCCCGCAAAGCAGAACGGCGCTGCAGCGGCTGCGGCAATGGATGGCGATGAAGACAGCAGGGAGAAGCAGAAGCGCGCAGAGGAGGCTCGCAGGCTGCGCGAGCGCGCGCTGGAGGCGCTGAATTCATCGTCCACTCCCCAGAAGCCTGCGCCGGCCATGGCGCCGGTGCATGCGCCGCCGGCAGCTGCAGCAGAGGCCGATGCCAAGAACGTTGCCCCCGCAGCAGTCAGTGAGCAGAATGGGGTGGAAGAGCGCAGGGAGCGGAAGCGGAGCAGGTCTCCCTCTCCTGTGGCAGAGGACGACAGGGTGGAGCGGCGCAAGGAGAAGCACCAGAAGAAGCACAAGAAGCACAAGCGGCAGCACCGCCATAGGGACAGGGATGAGGACGAGCAGGCAGGTGCAGCCGAGCGACGCTCTGACAGCGAGTGATGCTGATGCAGACATAGACTCAGGAGTGCCGCCTTGTGGCATCAGTGCAAGCCATCTTGAACGACCATGCTTGAGACGGGTGAGGAAGCGCTTGTGATTGCATGTGCAAGATGCTTTTGGGCTTTCAATGAATGGCCAGTGTGCTTTGATAGAGACTTTGCACAATGCAAACATTTCTTTGGGTGGTCTCATTTTACAGCTCTGTCCATCATGCGCACAGAGTCTGCCATGCCAATCCGGTGCAGGTCCCCGTGTCCTACGAGAGCGAAACCTGGAGATCATCTAAATGTCTTTTCCTTGCAGCCAGGAATGTCAACAATGGGGATTGTGACGGTGGAGGAGTTTAGATAGTCGGTGCGGATCCCCTTGTATCCCATGGTTGCGCACGCTGCGGTCCGGTAGGACTGATTGGCCTGCGCCATACCACATGACTGGCTTTGTAATCATATCCCCATCGGCTTAACTTTCAATGTGACCATCAGAAGCTCTGTGCAGCTAGCTGATCAATCTTCATGATTTAAGACATGTACGAACTGCTGCAGAGACCGATCTACTTTCTACTGCAACTCTAAAGCAGCGCATTACCTTTGGCCAACGGGAGGGGCTCCGGCATCTATCGCTCAGATTGTCGATGAATGCAGATCCAGGAATCTTCTTTCCATCTAACAGGTAGCCATTGTCTGCGACTATAAACTGCGTTGGTCCCGTGCGAGCCCTTGGCCTTTCTCCGCTTTGACGGCTCGAAGAAATCTGCAAGGTCACTTCTCTTAGAAAATTAAACGAGCAAATATATCACACTGATGTCAACAGGCACTCCTTGAACCGCACCTGCCCAGCCGGAACCTCCCAATTTCCCAGAACACGCGGAACAAAATCCTGCTCGTATTGATTTGCCGAGAATGAGCGAGACATGTTGGCTACATAGTATAAAATTTTGAAAGTTTTCGCAAGGAGCAAATGCTCCTGAAATAGATTCTTGGAACCCTATTGGGCTCGGTTGCCAGATCGGGATGTCCATTACTGATGGCTGATCCCAAGCCCTGCTGAGCTTCATCCAACACCAGCCTTGGAAGCACTATGGCAGAAAAAGTTCCCCTCTTTCCATAATCCTAAAACCTATCGACAGAAATGCCACAAGGGAAGAACCTCTACCTGGCATCTGGCGTCTCCCATTGGTAGTGGTACACGCACAAGTGTAGTAGCTGACATAGCAAATCGACAATGCTTGCCAGCTTGCCCAAATCGAGCGCAAGGCAACGCACGTGTACAAATAATCTGATCTTACATTCTCCTTTCGCCCCGCATCAGAGACCCCACAGGTTGAAACTAGGCAGAAGGTGGCACCACCATGGCCGGCTACCAGGAGGGGTGTCTCCCCTCTTTCCTTCAAGGAGGGAAATTCGGAGATCTGTTATCAGGAACACAGCAGAGTTGGACCAGGTGGGAGGGAAACCTCTACGTGAGCTGGAGGAGGTACTGCAGGTAGGTGCTGACAGTGCAGGTTCTGCAGCTTCACATGTAGCCATGATCTTGCTCAAATATTGATACTGAAGCTTCCTCATGCACGGTAGCATTGTGCTGTATCCTCTTCTTAGGCCAAGCATCTCCAGAATGTGCAACATTCGACTCAATATCAGCACACACAAGGCCAAGCGTGTGTCTCACAGGCTTTGCAGCAGCATGGGCCTGATTCTACTCGGATAGACCTCCATGGCAAAGACATGGACGAGGAGTGGTTGTCCTACATCCAGCAGCAGGTACAAGACCTGGCATCCTTCCACTCGAGGCTCAGCCATCATGCACACTGTCGTGCCAGTGCACCTTTCGACGCAGGAGGTTACAGCACGCTTTGTGATGTGTGCAGGGGCGCGCACTGGCAGCAGAGATGATGAAGATGCGGGAAGAGGCGCGCACAGCCGCAGACAGGCTGGAGGCGCTGGTCAAGGAGAGGGAGGCGGAAAGGAAGCAGCTACTGGAAACTCAGGCCGCCCTCAGCGAAGCGCTGAGTCACTTCGAGACCGTCAGCAACGAGGCGGAGGTGCATCTCTGCTCCTGTAAAATGTACTCTTGCAACCTTAACAGTCAACATATGAGTCCCCAGTCAATCACACACACTGCTTTAAAGGCTGTGAGACTGGCAATAGTTTTCTGAAGAAGGGTGGCTTTCCTCTGTGAATAACAGAGCGCAGAGAGGCTAAAGGAGGAGCTTGAGGCGCAAACGCACAACCTGGAGCTGTTGAAACAGGAAATGTCAGCTGCCCAAGAGCAGCGGGCCCAGGAGCTTCAAGAAACCATCGCAAGGTTTGGACTGGGACAATCATAATGCTTGATCGGTCCCTTAGATGTTTTGTTCCTGTGCTGGGTATTTGCAATTTCGGACTGCAAGATTGTCAGCCGGCAGATTTTGCATGGTGACAGCATTATGTTGTGAAGGCATTTTCAAGTGTGGTGCGTTGGCTGCAGGTTTCAGGAGCTGGAAGAGGTTTTGGGGCTTGCAGAGATTTCACAGCAGGATGCAGTCAGGACGAGCGAGCAGCTGCAGGAACTCACGGAGCAGCTTGAGTCCCTGAAGGAGCAGGTGCGAAGCCTCTGATTGTTGCTTGTGGCTGAGCTTTAAAAGGCATCCCTGCATCATGTAAACCTCTATCCCATGCCCTGCTGACACACGGTTTGCCTGTAGAGAGCTGGGCCAGACGAAAGATGGGGGCACAACAGCTCAATGTTGCTCCATGTCACTAATCTCAACATTGACCTGGCCACAAGGAGGGTTTACTGCATGCAGGTCGCCAAGGGGGATGCAGCGGCACTGGCGCTCACAGAGGCGGAGATAGCTCGAGACAGAGCTGTTGCAGAGGCGGAACAGTCACGCAGCGAGGCGGCAGTGCTGCAGGAGAGGCTCGAAGCGAAGGCGAGGAAAATCGAGGTGCTGTCTAAGGAGGCCGACGCGGTGAGGGCAGGCTCAGACCGGGAAGAGGAGGCTGCTCTGCAGGAGCTGCGGCAGCTGCTAAAGACTACAGAAGCCGCGGAGGCCGCGGCCCGGGAGCAGTCAAACGCCGCGGGACAGCTGCTTGCTCAGAAGCAGGAGGCGCTGTCCAGGGCAGAAGCAGAGGTCTGTGCAACCTGACGTGCCTGCCTGTAGAACAAGGCTGTGTGCATTACAGTGCACCATCTTGTTCTCTGGGTTCCCAACAAATGCCAGGAGGTTCTGTGGGGGAAGGCAGGCAGCCGGGGAGGAGGCTGTCCCCACTGCCTTCGCCTGAAATATGTGCCGAGAGGAATTTTGGCCAAGAGAAGGGCCAAAACCGGAGTCATGGCCGACAATATTGCTGAGCATGGCTCTGTCCGAGCATGCGTATGCACTGCTGTTGGAGGCGCTGATTGAATGCATGGTGGTTGCTCAGGTGGAGGAGTTGAAGAGAAAGGCGGACGACACGGCGCGCGCGCTGCGAGCGGTTGGCGCAAAGAACAGCGAGCTGGAGGCCACTATCAACAACCTGGCCTCCTCCCAGTCCTCCTCCGAGGACCAGCTGCGCAGCCAGGCCGCCCAGGTGGGCCCTGCTGCCCCTGTCTCTGCACTACTGAGTTAGCAAACCTGTAAAATACTAAATATAATCGTGATAGGCTGCTTTTCTTATTGGCAAGCATTAATATCTTGAGGTGTGACAGCACAGCCTCCTCACTTCCGAGGCGACAGGCATAGATTGTGCCTCTGTGACAAGAGTTGCCGTCGTTGACGATTGATATTGGTGGGTATGGTGAATGTGTATTTGAAGTGCGTGGCGCTGGGCAGGCAACGGCGAGGGTGGGCAGGTTGGAGGAGGAGTTGGTGGCGCTCAAGGCGCGCGAGGTGTCGGCCAGGGAGCAAGCACAGGCGCTGGAGCAGCAAGCCAAGCAGCTGCAGGCAAACAGGGACGCCGGCGCAGACCAGGTCACCTCCCTGCAGCAGCAGCTGGGCCAGTCAAACGAGCAGCTCGCTCAGGCGGAGGCCCGCGCACAGGCCGCCGCCTCCGAGGCCTCCTCCCTGGCCGACAGGCTGCGCGCTGTTGAGGAAGAGAAGACGGCTGCGGAGAGCCGGGCCGAGGAGTACAGCGCCCGAGTCACGGCCTTGGGCCATGAACTTGAGGAGCAAGTGCGAAGCTGTCTGCGGCCCCCATATGAAATAAGCATTTCGATGCCGCAAGAGTGACGTTGTCTCAGTACTTCAGCTGTCAGTCTTGTGTCGAGGCGTCATGTTGCTTTGTGCAAATTCTGGGTATTATCAAAAGCATGCTCTTGAGCATCTGCTTGCTGGGGTGTGCGGCAGAGGAGGTCAAACTCTGGGCTGGCGGGCGACGTCAGGAAGCTGCTGGACGAGCTAGCGGCCGGCAACACACAGCTTGAGGAGGTGCAGGGGCAGCTGGAAACCTTGCGTGCCTCCACCGCCTCAACCATACAGTCCCTGGGTGCGGCCAAACAAATACTCAATGTTTGGCCACCTCTACTTTCGCACTATGCATTCTGTGATTTTGTTGCGCTTGCACTATTCTGTGTATGTTATCGTTCATTCATGCCGAAACCCGCACCCTTGCGTCTAGAGATCCATTCGTACACGAGTGCAGTTCTAGAAATTCATGTGCTATACTCTTTCCCTTCGTGGAAGCCAGCATGCTGAAGTGCATCAGGTTAGTAGTGCTGGGGGCACTTAAAAATTGATGGATTCGTAGTTCTGAATTGGAGCTGAGAGTGGAGTGTGTGGTGTTTGCAGAGGAGGAGTCCCGGGAGCAGGTGCGGCGCATGGCGGAGAAGGCGGCTCAGGTGGACGCGGCTCGCGTGCAGATGCAGGAGGGGGAAGGCCGTCTGCAGGAGATCAGCGAGCAGCTCACAGCAGCGCAGCAGGAGTTGCATGCGCGGTCAGAGGAGGCCCAGCGGCTGGGCGCGTCGGCCGAGGAGGCCGCCGCCGCGCTGGTCGCCGCTCGCAGCGAGACCGCCTCGGCCTTTGCAGAGAAGGAGGACGCCATCAAATTCCTGCAGGTGCGCACAAATTACATGTCGTGTCAACTTGCCCTTCCTCTGTCTCGTGTCAGAATGGGGCCTGTTCTGTTTGGATTGTATCTATCTGGCTCCAAGCACTGTGCTTGCCTCGTTGGTGGTGCTAGTGGACACGCCTTCACTGTGCACCTCTAAAAAGGGTAATTAACAATGGCAAGGCAGTTCCTTGCTGCATTATGTGACAGTTATAGGCTTCTGATGCACCATTAATCAGAACTGCCTGTGCAGGCCCAGCTGAGGGATTCAGAGGAGCGGGAGGGGGAGTTGGGCGCGCAGATAGCGGAGCTGAGGCAGCAGAGCAGCGGCTCTGAGCAGGAGCGGCAGCAGGAGCTGGAGAGCCTGCGCGCTGAGCTGGCAGAGTACACCAGCGGCATGGCCCAGCGCGATTCTGAGCTGCAGGTGCTGCCCAGCTTCTTTCACACACCGCGGTTCACTAAAACTGGTCTTTGCAGTGGTGGGGTTATCAGTTCGTTCCTGCTCCTGACTGTCTTCAGCGGAGCTTCTGCAGCTTATTCGGTATCAGCAGTGCCTTAGTACCTTTGCGGTGTAGGTTTTAATATGTGCTTGATGCTGCAATGCTTCGCAGAGCCATGTCAGCAGTTGGGACAATTCACAACCCCACCATTGTCAGTATGAGCCAAGAAACGTTGCCATGAGCTGGAGCCCTTTTCTTCTGATCTAGAACAAGGTGTTGAGAGGATAGAAGGTGTGTGTGCTGAGTGTGGCGCTGGTGTATGAATGGTGGCAGCTGCCTGGCTGCAGATGCTGCAGGACGAGCTGCAGGAGGTGCTCAAGGCGGACGCAGAGAAGGAGGCCATTCTGCTGGACACGCTGGCAGGCTATGAGAGCGCACAGGCCGACCTCGCCGCGCTGCAAGCCTCCGATGCCAGCAAGACCACTGAGCTCAAGGAGGCCTCCCAAGTCGCGCAGGCACGCAGCCCTTTCCCTCCAATTGCTCTTCTCTGTCCGCTATGACACTGTCTTGTCCAGCAAGAAGGTAGAACGCGCATTGTCAGGCCTTGTGGATGCCTGCACTGCTCCCCTGATGCCATTATGGCACTGATCTGCCTCGCAAGAGATCAGACTAGGCGGCGTCAGGCCGGGTGGGCATTGTCAGAGGTTTGGCCATGGTTGGAGTGCTGGTGTCGATACTCAGAATGTTGAGGTGAAGTCGGACTTTCAGTTAAGGGATCTGCTGATCTACCTGGGTAATTGTGCTCTTCATCTTGGCTGGATTGCTGGCGGCGACTTTTATAATGTGTGAACAAGACATAGAGGGAGCTACTGATCTTGGGTATGTCAGGGGCTGATGGGGCTTGCTTACTGTGGGGCCAGGTGCTGACTGGGGAGGTGGAGCGGCTGGGGAAGCTGCTGGAAGAGAAGGACACACTCATAGCACAGTGGCGCAAGGAGGCCCACGCGGCGCAAGAGGCCGCCGACGCAGCCTCGGCATCCGCCAAAGAATCAGAGGAGCTCGCCATCCAGGCATGCCCCCTGGACAATTGTCTGTCACTGGCACATTCCTCTTTCCATGCTCACAGATGACTGTGCCATGCGAGGCTTGAGGCAGTTGATAGAGATCCTCTGTCAGTGGCAAACCTCTATGTCCATGCTCTTGCTCTTCCAGCGTGGCCAAGCAGCATGGCTTGCTCTTCCCATGCAAGGCTCGAGGCAGGCGGGCTCAAGACAGTGCAGGAACAATTGTCGTGGAGCTTTCAGACATATTTGAGAAAGGTTTCAAAAATGAGTCTGAGTGCGGCAGGCGGCGCGCCTAGAGACGGCGCTGCAGCAGAAGGACTCGGCGTTGAAGTCGGCAGCCGCGTCGCAGCGGGAGGCAGCCGAAGCGCTGTCACGCGCGCGTGCCGACGCGCAGGCATCGCAGCGCGAAGCGGCCGACCTGCGCCGGCGCAACTCGGCACTGGAGGCGGCGGCTGCTGCCGAGGAGGCCGCCGAGTCTGATGCCCTGCTCGAGCTTAGGCACCAGGTGGGCCGTCTCTGCACGCTATAGCCTGCCCTGACATCATTGCATGTTGGAGGGCCTTAGATGGGCATGCTTGCTGCTTGATGACCCATCATGGGACTGTTAAATGCCACTTATAGCCTTGCCTCACCCACCCACCCATCTTGGCTCTCGCTTTTGGCTTGAGCAAGGCATGTCATCGGGTGCCTCCTTTGCCATGTTGGCAGAAATTTTAAACTTCATTTGTGCAATTTGTGTTTTGGGGAGTGTTGACGGTTTGGTGCGCGCCATGTGCGCAGGCTGCAGAGGAGGCCAGCGCGGCATCAGAGCTGCTTGCAAAAGCGGAGGCCGCATTCGAGGAGCTGCGGCTTGCAGAGGCCGTCGCTGCTGAGCAGGGTAAGTTATGCCTGATATGCCATGCCTTTGGTAGGAGCTGTCTCTGTCACACACAATAGAATGACAGGACGCCGGCACTTCACAAAGACAAGTATTCTGTAATCACACACGAATGGCACACGGCTGAAGTTTAGTAAAACAAGTGTTTGGGCCCCGCAGGCACGCATGAGGAAGTTCAGGAGCTGAGGGCACAGCTGGAGGAGGAGGCTGAGATCTCTGCCCAGGCATATGAGCGCGTCCAGACCGCAGAGGCTGAGCTGGCGCAGCTCAGATCCGAGTACACCGCTCTGCAGGTGAGCACTCTGCCTGTACTAGTGCCCGCTGATCGTGTTAGTTGCCTTCAGGTTCTCCAGCTTGCTCATCCACAGCACCACATAGCCAACATGTGTACACGCATGCATGGGCTGGAATAGGATGCTCCCTCCCGGAAATCAGCGGCAGGGATCATCTGTTCAATCCAATATCCGTGTATGTATTGTGGCCTTGTTGTACGAGCAAGGCAGGAAGCTTCAAAGCTGGACCTGGCCCCTCTCCACTAGTGCTTCTCATCACTCCATCTGTTACCTAAGCAGCACACAGGCCACCCTGGACATGGCAAGGGCCCATGCTTACTGTGTGATCAGATTGCCGGTGTCATAGATACTCGGGCCGCGCTGCGCAATACAATGCGCACAATCACCAGTCACAGTCCACACTTTGAACTCCAGGGAAATGTGTTGTTGCAGGAGAGGAGCGGGGACAGCGCGGAGCGGGAGGCGCTGGCGGCTCAGCTGGCGGCGGCACGAACGGACGCAGCGGCGCGGGCGGCTGAGAGCAAGGCACTGCGCAAGCATGCGCGCGCTCTGGAGCGGCAGCTGCGCAATGCGCGCTCGGGCGCCTCCCTGCAGGACATCAAGGCCGTCTCCGGCCGCGACGGCCGCCTGGTGGGTCCACCCTTTGCCTTGCCACCCGCTCCAATCCACGTACCACATAGTCACATATTGTGGCCACATTTGACAAGGCTGTGCCAGCCTCACTGGCTTGACTCTGCGCAGCAGACAGTTCTGCCTCTGTGACACATTGGATTACCACTGACAAGGGCTGTTGCCCGAGTCCGATGGCGCTCTGTGGGCGTTCAGTGGGTCGTTCCTATGCTGGAATTTCGTGCCTTTAAATGCAACATCCTGTGACTTGTTTTCTGAAATGTTGTGCTGCTTGTGCCTTGCAGAAGAAGGCCCTGGAGCGGGTGTCAGAGCTGGAGAACGAGAATGCGGTGCTCAAAGAGGCCGCAGACCGCCGCAGCAAGGTGCTGCACCAGTCGCGCAGCTTCATCAACGCCTACCTGCAGGCAAGGCTCTCTCTTCCTGCTCTTGCAGCAAACCTTGAGGTCCTCTTCTGAATATGTATCTTGCCCTGGATTATGCAATGCCAATTGTGAATGGTTATAAGTACGAACCAACTGATCCTCTCAAATGAGGGCTACTATCCTTTAGCCAATTGAGGCCTATGAAGAGCAGCAGTTGAGGGGATGCTGCATGCGCAGAAAACTCCCGAATTTGCCCCTCCGTCTACGAGCTTTGATGCAGAGGATGGTGGGCCATCCAGTGGGGAGCCCACATCAGCTCCTTTGACTGGCAGCGAGGAAGGAACATCGGCATCAGGTGAGCATTGACTGTGCTGTCTGCCAATGACAAGGGCATCACATGCTAGTTATTGCTGCCAAGTGTGTCATGGTGAGCAGGTGGCACGTGTTGACAAGGCGTATTCCTGAGGTTTTCAGCGGCCTGTGAAGGTGTGTGCACTTTTTCCTACGCAGGATTGAGTGATGGGAATGGGATAGCAGGCCAGCCCTTGCCTGATGCAGCCATCAGCGCAGCTGCGTCGGATGACATAGAAGGTGTCGGTCATACAGTGAACAGCTCCAGCGACAATGGATTCTTTCAGAGGGCCAGTTCAGGCTTTGGGTTTTTCGACTAAATTTGTGAGGGCACCATTCCTGTTTCAAGTCAATCTGCCTGAGATCCATGCCTCCTGCTGTCTTGAGGGAGGAGCCCGCTTGTTGTTTTCATCCAGTTTTGGAGAAGATTTAAGTAATTAAAACATTCTTGCAGTTTAGCCCAATTTCTGCCCGTGGACATATGTGCACCATGAGTGTGCATGTGCATGTCAGGGTCAACGTCATACAGCTGATAATTGTGCTACCACGAATTCTTTTTGACTGGTGGTACAATTTGGATGTTGCGGTGCTACACAGTACCAACATTTTGGATGCCGACATCACCTAAGCTGGGAGAATTCTTTCTCGGTATTTGGCATCCTGTGTTGACACAGCTCAGCTTGGTTGTGATCCCTAAATATTCGATTCCAGAAACAGAAACGGGTGAAATATTGAAATATGTTTGCAATTTACCAAGAAGCATCTCTATAACTCCTAGTACCTAGTGGCATCATGCAAGACTGCGAGCATGCAAGGCTGCGAGCATGCAAGGCTGCGAGCATGCAAGACCGCGAGCATGCGCACGGACAATGTGATTCCTATACTCGCTGCTAGACAGTAAATCATTCAGACATTTGTGCTGGCCAAGTCATTCAGCATCTGGGTGACTCCTTTGACTCCAACCAGGATGCGTTGACTGTCTGTGGGCGCCAGCCGATCCTTGAACTTGGCAAACTTGTCCTCATGCCATCGCAGCAGCTCCTGCCGGATCCTCTTTCGCACCTGTGCAAATGGAATCAGGAGCAAGTTGAGACCTCTCCATCTGCTTTGCTTTGCCTGCCTGATTGCAACCAGACATGGCACAGCCTGCAGTACGTGCCTGCACCTGTTTGGCTGGAAGGGGTATGTACAGCACTGTCCCATTTTGACATGCGCAAGAAAGGAGTGTGGGTAAGGAATGGGCCCCATTAGAATTCACCTCTGCAGGATCAGCGGTGCCATACAGAAGGATGGCCTTGGCATCCTCGGGGTCCTCTGCTGGCCAGGGCACCTCAGAGTATCTGAGACCTGTCTTCCCCGCCGCTATTGCGGTGACAAATGTGTGCCAGCCCGCCTCGTACCGCGCACGCCTCGCACCCACATTGCCCTGCAATTCATGCAGCACATGGCGCTCCTCAATCCATTAACATAGATTTCCCTCCATTAACCCTAAATTACATGCGCAAATCAACAACTTTGGAATGAAAAGATTTTCCAGGAGAGCCTTGATGCCTGCCCGCTGTGTCACGCACCTTAAGAACAGCCTGCCGCCAGGCAGCCTCTTTTGCCTGCTCCTCCTCCAAGATCTTCCTGGACCGCTCCTCTGCATCCCTCGCAAATGCCTGCAGCAGCAGAAGAATCTCTCCTCACGACTCTTGGCAGTTTGCACTCGCAGCATTCATCCTGCACCGCTGCTTCACATGATATAGGCTCACCCTACAGCAGATTGTGAGGCAGAGACAGTTCCATGCATGCAGAAGCAACCAGAGTGGCCCGCACGTACGCAACTGTTACAATCTACTCTTCATCTCTCTGCGAATTTGCGCTTGTTTCGAGCTCCCCAGCCCCTTTTGCAGGTCCATTTGCATTTGGGCAGGCCACAACAATGATGGCTCCAATTCTCAAGTGCTCCCCTAGATTTGATGGACTAACGCACCTGTCGGCGGGCGGAGGCCTCGTCAGCTTTGCCCCACTGCTGGCGCGCGGCGGCGCTGGCCCCGGAGGCTGCGCGCTTGCGTTGCTCCATGCGCTCCCAGATGCGCTGCGCGTACTCGTCCTCATCCATCTCTGCCTCAGCTGCACCGCCATAGCCGCCCCCGCCCCCGCCCCAGTCCCAGTCCCCCCCAGACCTGCTTGAGCAAAGGAAATGTTCTTGGCCTCGCGCAGTTGGTATCGACGGGTCTGATAGATGCTCCGCTGCACCTCTGCACACTGTTTGCAACATTACCAGCCTCTGACCCCACAACTGAAACCACAATGACTTTCAGACGAGAGTCTCAAGTCACATCATCAAACAGTTGTACTAATTTGCCAACAATCCCGAGATTGATCTCTTATGTGAAGAACACTTCGTCGAAGACATGCAGTGCACAGGCAGGATTTGCCTGACACAGTGCATGAATCCAGACAGCTGCAGGGGTTGTCAGAAAGAGTCTAGACAGGGCTGTCAGGAAACATTGAGACAGGTGCAGGGGCTGTCCGGACAAATGCAGTCAGCTGCAGGAGCGCACCAGCCCCAGCCGTCTGCGCCGTTGTCGACAGCGCCCTCTTCGCGCAGGCGCTGGTCCCAGTCGTCGCCGGACTCATAGCGCGTCTGCGGCTCGTCCCAGTCGTCCGGCGGGCCGTCCTCGCCCATCAGCCGCTCCCACTCGCTGCGCTCCTCTGCTTCCACCCGCCGCCTCTTCGCCTGGTGCTCCCTGTGTGCAAACATTTTTTTTGTTCGACAATCATGGGCAGCTCAAGGAGCTTGTTCCTAAGTGACCAATGAATCAATGTTTAGGGGAAAGCAGTCATGTTTCTGTATGAAGGATGGAGGATTTGGTGATGGCAGGTACCGGACTTCCTGTGCCTGCATGGCTGCCTCAATGAGCTCCCGGGCGGACACTCCAGCAGCATTGCATGCGTCGATGTTGGGCGCGGGAGTTGCCTGCCACACCACAGCAAAGTATGAGGGATACAGCGTCCCAGATCCTTGGAATGTGAAAGATGCATGTACTTATCCTAGAGCACTGACCTGCAGCAAAAGAGGCAGAATGGTGACTCTGCCCGACTGCGCTGCAATGTGGGTAGGGGTGTTCCCTTGAAAATCCTCAGACCGCACATCTGCCCCATGCCTGCAACACGTCCAGAAGATGATCTCCTGTTGTCGCGTGCTTTGCCAAGTTCATTCCACAGAACAAACGGGCACACACCTGAGAAGGCACTCTACCACCTTGAGATGGCCTCCACGGCAAGCCTGCAATAAGGATAGCAAAGTGTCAGACTCAAGCATGCATGCAGGGGGTAAGCGTCCGCACGAAAAGAAAATGGACATCATCCTAGGTGACCTGACCTGGTGCAATGGTGTGAAGCCATCTGCATCATACATGTTGATGGCCTGTTCGGCATGGCCCTGTAAGAACTCTTCCACTTCCTCAGCGTCTCCAAGCTGAGCAAGGGAGATTAATCTCAGGTGATCTGACAGCTTGTGTGATCTGTTCCTTCTTTTAGACTTCTTTTCCTTTTTCCTTTTGCTCTTGTGCTCTTTTGCGGGCTTCATCAGGATTATTCAATTCCCAGATCACTGCAACACACGAGCGGATCCTGATCGCTTCAGACTTCCGTGGATCTAACCCAGGCAATCTCAGAGACTAACAGAGGAATTATGCTGCAAATCAATCTATATTTAAAGAACTTGACAGACGAGCTTTTAAAAAATGCTCTTCCTTTTCGGAAGAAGCCACTGGCAGGGAGTCAGCATCATCGCAGGAATCTCTTATATTGTCTTCATCATCATAATCAATACTTGTATTTTAACGTCTAGAACATCGAGCAGGTCAAGACCTGGATCTCTGGAGTCTACTCTCTTAAATCTCTGAGATATCGAAGTGCGAATGATATGCATGCTTTGCCACGTGGCCTCGAGTTGTTCCGCGCCCAGTTCCCACACCCATGATGTGCTGTTAATTTATCAATCATCGTGAGCAAGTAAGCGCATAAATAAGACAAAGCCATCAACGCGCATTGCAGCAACAGGCGTGGCTTTTGAACTTCAGAATCCCAAGCACTGCCTACAGAGCTATGAACACCTGATCAATGGAAGAAGTGACTTGGCCAGCTGGGCCATCGAATGCTACTCTCTGCCAACTTGATGATCTGGCGAGATGCCCAATATGCCACGAGTTCTACAGGGTCCCGCTGAGCCTGTCATGTGGCCATGCCTGTGAGTCTCAGAAGTTCTTGCACTTCAAATTTTCCTTCGCGATGTTGATGCCATTTGCATATTCCGATCTTGATCGTACAATTATGGTCATTGAGACGGTTGTTATCTGAGGCTGTACAAAGAATTTCGATTTTCCTCTGTTCTGCAGCAAAACTTCTCTGAGTTCAGGGCGTCAGATTCTTTTTAAGGGAGCAGTACAGATACAAATGAATTTTATAAGCACATCTTGCTTTTTCAGACCTAGGGATCGCTTTTTCGAGCATGTGCTTGTGGTGTTCTCCTGCAGACTGCTCAGCGTGCATCAGGAGCAACCTGGAGTACCAGGAGCGGCAGGGGCGTGCAAAGTGCCCGCAGTGTCGACACCCCTGTGACACGAGGGATTTGAGGCCCTGCCACCCCTTGAAGGACCTTGTGGAGGGCTATGGAAGGGCACGGCTGCTTCTCATCCAGGCTGCACAGCAGACCATACCTTCTGGGCCGGCCGAGCCAATGTCAGGAAGGAGAACAAGCGGGCGGCTGCAGAAACGGCAGCGCAGCAGTCAGGAGGTTGCAGATGCTGCACCGCAGCTGCAGCAGAAGGCTGCCAAGCCTGATCGGGCAGCCAGGCCTGGGCCTACCATCAGGCATACAGAGGTAATGGCAGATGCACATTATGCGGGCTTGAAGTCACCCTGTGTTTGGCTTGTGGCTTTATTGATGCACATTCCACATGCAAAGGCAGAACAAGCTCTTTAATGATGTGAATGGCGCAGGATGGTGGGCACACAAGCACGAGGAGCGCCAGCACGGTCATCGACATGACCAAGGAGGACTCTGGCAGGAGGCTGCGCAGCAAGAGCGCACCAAGGAAAGACTGCAGTGGCGGCGGGTCTCAACTCCGGCGAAATGCCTCTGATTTGGACATTGCACTCAGCCTCAGCTCGGACAGCAGTTGGGGGAGCGAGTAAGCATATCACCATATGATTTGGCCAAAGTTCCTTGTGTGCCGCTTTCATGCTCAGGCCATGGTGTGATTTCGATGTTGATGGAACATTTGTTTATGCAGGCCGCCTTCACAGAAGCCGAAGCGCAAGAGCAGCGCCTTGGCAGCTAAGAGCACTGGCACTGCCAGCAAGGCTGCTCCAAAGGTCAACGGCTTGCCAGCAGGCTATGTGGAGTGCCCCAGCTGTACCATGCAGCTGCGTGCAACGCTGCTCAATGACCATCTTGACAAGTGCGCCTATCTCATCTCCATTCTGAACATCCACAACGTTGGATTGATTTCCTATGGCCTTTTCTTCTGCTCTTTAGCACATGCGACACCGGATCTCCACCCAATCATTCAAAACTCAAAGGCCCATCCTGAACACATCCAAGTGCCAGGTGTATTGTGACAGGTGCCTGGAGAAGGACAGCTGTGACTTCCAGGTGCAGCCCAGGCGGCAGCAGCCGGTGAGCCATGCAGGCAAGCTGGAAGTGCCGCCCAAGCTGGTCTTCAGCATGCTCAACAATAAGGACCTGCAGGCCAAGCTGCGGGCGTGCAGGCTGCCCACCGACGGCAAACGCCAGGTACACTATAGCTCTGGATTTACCTTGCCTTGAACCTGTTTCTTCCTCGGCAAGAATTTCAATACATCAGGATTGCACTGTCGTAGGCAGCTGGCAGTGACAGCAGCACATGCTGAACACCCTTGATGCATCTGCCAGGACTGGGAGCAGCGGTACAACAGGTTCCGGGTGGAGGTCCAGATCGCGCAGGACGCCGGCGAGACCGTGACCCTGGACGAGCTGGCGCGCAGGCTCACCAAGAAGGACAGGCAGACAGCCGCGGTCGCATTCACCGGCCCCCGCAGCAAGCAGTCTGCACCGGCCCTTGCAGGCACGATCAGCCTCACCTACGGCCTTGATTACATCTGGATGTATTGTCGTCATTTGTTGCGCTCTGTGGCGAGAGTGAATGATGTCGTGGTCTGAGAAGGAGCAGAGCATCAGCTTGACAGAATGCTGGATGATACAGGTGCAGCGTCCTTTGAGGAGCTCATCTCAAAAACCCGCGAGCGCGCAGCCCAGAAGGCCGCCGCTGCACAGCCACAGGCGGAGCCAAATGTGGACCAACAGCTGCACTCAGAGGCAGCAGCGGTCCCAGCGCAGCCGGAAGCTGCCATGCAGCCATGCGAAGCACCTGGGAGCTCACAGCCGCCACAGGTATCCATCGGCAAGGCACCGCCAGCCGTGGATGGAGGTAGCGCTGACAGGCTTGCAGACTCAATTGGGAGCAGAGGTCAGGAGCAAGAGGATGGCAGCAATGGAGACATCAGGAGGTTCAGCGGCCGACCAGTGGACAGCAATGTACAACAGCAGGATGGCCCCGGAGATGCAGTGCAGGGCAAATATTCTGCGCAGATACAGCCAACATGCCCAGGCCAGCACAGCACTGCCACGCCTGGCGGCAGCACATGTGCTGATGATGCCGATGCACCGCCTGATGGGGATGGATTGCGTGACAAGGCAGGCACCGGTGCTGTGCCCATGCATGCAGCTGATGCCGCGGGGGTGGAGCTGCGGATTGATGATCCAATTGAAGAAGTCCCTGACTCAGATCCAGAAAGATAAGGAGCCAAACATTGGGTCTCGTGCAGGAGCAAATCTGTTGTGCAATTGAGTGGCAGGCTGCTACTGAAAGCATTGAACTTTGGTTACTGAATTGGAACAAGAAGAGTGCAATAAGTAACGAAGTCCTGTTTAATGTTTGGTGAGTCTCTTGGCAAAGATAATGACTGTGTTCAGATACCTCAGAAAGTTGAGCCTATTCTGGCTATGGAAGCTACTGGTAACAGGAAATTATAATCGTCTTGAAATGGAGCAGCCTCTCTCCCTTCAATACTCATCTCATACGCAGTAGTACATTGGGAAGCTTTGCTGATGTTTGTGCTCAAAATGCAAACGAACGCGATCTCCCGTCGCACGAAGCAAACTCGATGCGGATGGATCGGGAGAACACGATGAGATTGGCCTCAAGAGCGTTGTTGCTAACGCTCCTCGGTGCGATATGCCTTGTTGAGGCTGCAGGGAAGCAGAATGTCCAGCAGCGGCTCCCTCGCTACCCCTCCGAAGCCACTAGTGTAGCACTTGCGCCTGCAGCAAGTCTAACCTCAGATTGGTGAGACCACCTCGTCCTCACCTTTTTAATTTTCAGAACACATTACAATTATGTTTCATGGCTATAGCAACAATGTCGCGAGACTGGTAGAAAAAGACCGCCTTGCTTTGCAACTATTTAGCAAAGGGGTGTCTCCTTCTTCAAATTTGAGATGGTTCCTGTAAACCTCAACGTTTTGGAAAGTAATATGCAAATTTGTAGTGCAGCCCTGCCCGGAGTGGCCGATCCACAGATTGCTTGACAGGGCCCAAGTTTTCCTAACAAGGTTGGCCCTCTGTTCCACAGGTACAAGGAGCCAATTCTCGTGAGCTTGCTGGATGGGAAGCTCATTGCTTTGCATGGAGACACTGGGCATGAGCTCTGGACGTATGACAGCGGTCAGCCTCTCCTGGCTGCCTCTGGGCCCAAGCAGGATGTCACGGCAGACAGGAACAAAGTTTCGGCTGTGCAGAGCTATGCGGAAGTCTTCCCAGGGTGGGATGGAACGCTGTACAGCTATGAAGGGAAGCCAGGGTCGTTGAAGGTGGGCATAGTAATCTCCCGAGAGGAAGACAGCTGCGCTGTTATCGGACACAAAGTCATTGAATTCGCAATATGCTGGAGCATGAGCAGACAGTCCTGCAATGGTACGACTTTCACAACTGGCAGGCTACATCTTCCTGCTGCTTGCGGCTTGAGTAAGCGGGCTTCCATTTGCAGGTACTTTACGGCAACGTGGCGGAGATGGCAAATAGCTTTCCCAGCCGTAGACAAGAGGGGGAATTGGTGAAAGGCAGCAATGCTGGCGGATTTCTCTTTCTGGATCCTCTGACAGGTGTATTACAGCGGGCACCCCTTGGCGATGGAGTAGGTGTGCTCCTTCACTTCTGGTGTATTCCACTTCCTTGAATATGCCTTGTAAAATCGTATCTATTCAACAGCACGAGGAATCTGACTTGCTTGGTGTGAGGACTGCAGACTTGACGGCTGAGACATTGAAGATGGACACTCCCAGGCCATACATTGTGGGTTGGCAGAGGTATCTGGTGCACAGCGTTGATGAAAACACCGGTGAGACGCTGTGGAAGGTTACCTACGGAAAGATGCGAGGCGTTGGTCCAAATGAAGGGAAGCTCAGTGGTGAGCAGACCCTCCTTTCTCACTCGCAATATCACTGGAGATGACAAACAAATTGGCATGTTGGCCAGCGTGAGCTCCTTCTCTTGAATTTCCAATTCGAATTGTTGACATGGACTGCTGGACTGCAGACTTGACAGGGCTAGAGGCAAGCTCAAATGGCACACTGATGCGCCGAGACACAAGGACAGGGGAGGTCATGTGGGACTTGCAGCTGCCGGCTGCGGCTCTTGCAGCTTTCACAGGCTCTGGTGCCGAAATTTCACTGAACCTGCCTGCCTCAAATCCTGAGCCTGGACCCAGGACAGCGCTAGCATTGCCAGAAGGTGGGGACATGCGCCTGCGTCTGCTTCCTTCCTTGGGCAACTTGCCGGTGCTTTCACCTGCAGAGCTTTTAGAAGCGATTACCTGCAATTTGCATAAGGAAATGTCATTGTGCTGTGCTTGCAGGGAGGAGTGAATTGCTGGAGTTAGGTGAAGGGGTCAGGGAGCCCAAGGTTGTAATGGTTGGGCAAGGCAGCAACGGCCTGTATGCTCTGCCGGCGCCACGTGGCCACTCATCCACTGGCTTGTCACTGCCTGGCCAGGGTTCACCCTCACTGCCACTTGAGGTAGTGCTTCTTTGCTCACATCGATCATTTCAAACATGCCATAGTGGAAGCTTTTTGTAGCAGAGCTCGAGATGCGGATTTTGGCTTTGTTGATATGCAGAACTTTCACTGCGGGCATTGTTCTTGCCAGGTCGGTGAAGAGCCAGTTGCCATGCTGGCTGATGACTGCGAGCCGATGTGGACATGCCCGTTGGGAGTGCATCAGATAGAGGAGTTGCCTCCGCAAGAACAGATTCCCCTACTGCCACCTGCGCAGACAAGGAACGACTCGCCATCCCAGGAAATGATCCTGTCAAATGGCGGCAGAGGGCTCCCCACTGATGAAGGCAGAGAAGACGATGATGGCTCTTGGAACAAGAGTGTCATGGGTATGCCAAATTATTGTCCTGCTGGCAATTTTCTATATCTTCTCTGAGGGCTCGGGTCTTAACATCTGGATGCCCTGCTTTCTGACGCTGTGCGTTGCATTTGGCAGGATGGCTCCAGGTTGGGGCAGGGGCGGTGGTGGGAGCCGCTCTCTTCGGGATGCTGACTCACCAGTACGACGTCGGAAAGCCCAGATGTGAGCTCCTTCCTGTAATACCTTGTTTGCCGCTGCAGCCAAACATTATTCCCCGCTTGTCTGCTTGCATGAAAAGATGTCATGCCAACTTTTATATCCATGCAGTCTGTCACGAAATTTCATTCGTCTCCTCACACGCATGCGACGAAGTAATATGAAGGAATCGGGTTTGATGCATCGGTGGCTGTTGTGGCAGTGTGGACGACGCTGGACAAGAGCCACAAGGCGGAGGGGATTGTGACGATGCAGATGAGCTACACGGGGTCGCAGAACGAGGCGGCCGAGACGGCACAGGCCGCGCTGCAGAACGAGCTGGCTGCGCGCGCAGCCACGCCCCAGCTGTCCACCATCCGCGACCACACCGGCTCCGGCATCGGCAACAACCCCGATGACAACGCGCGCCGCGCCAGGGTAAGCCGTCAGCACCTGTGTGTTGACCTGTGCTCAGTGCCGAGCCCACAGTGGAATGTCTTCATGCATCCCTGCTCAGCGTGGCATGCAATAGGGTGGCCCACTCAGATGTCGTCTGATGCCTTAGGGTCCAGAAGAGTACACAAAGATGTCCTGCATGTGTGTCTTGAAGTCCTGTAGGCGAAAGTGCAGCAGGACAAACCAAGATATTGCCAATGAAAGCAACAGGAACAGGCAGAAATGCTGAGGACCGCGTGTGGGCTTGCAGAAGCGGTGGAAGAAGCTGAAGGATCACAGGTACTCCAACAAGATGATGGGCGCCATCAAGGAGTCCCCCCTGGAGGGCGACAGCAGCGCCAGCGAGGACGAGGTGCGCGTAACACCCCCCTGCCAATATCAATTAGCGCTACCATGTGTCCTTGGCCGCATCCTCAGCCCCACAGTCGCACTGCCTTTGCCAGTGTTGTCATCGTAGAGCGCTGTAGTGACAGGCCCTTGATTTACTGTGACCAGTGACTAATGTGGTGTGTGAACAGGAGGAGGAAGAGCAAGATGAGGATGAGGAGCAGGAGGCACTGGTGGACGATGAGGACAGCCTGCCGCCCATGCAGGCGGCTGCCGGCGACAATACTGCGCACTCCAGCGGCAGGAGCTCCACTGTCCAGGCATGCCTCGTCCCTGCCTCTATCTCTGTTGGACGAGTCACTTTCAGACCTGTCCTGCTGCTGTCCTGTTGCTTCACGCAATGTATCTCTCTAATAGAAAGATGACAACCAAGTCAAGTTGGTGCGAATGGCAGAGCTTTGTGTGTGTGCATGCAGAGCCGCGAGGTGGCGCGGGCGGGGGTTAGCCGGGTGGGCCGCATGGAGATCGGCCCTGAGATCCTGGGGTACGGCAGCAGTGGCACCCTCGTATTTGAGGGCACCCTGCACGGCCGCCCCATTGCTGTCAAGCGCATCCTGAGTCAGGTAAGCTTGGCATTTGGCCTCTTCTGGCCCTTGTTTGATGTTACTACATTCCTCACAAAGTCACGCTCACAAAATACGTTGTGCCATCACTCTATTCTACTTACCTTAGTAGAGATGATGCATTGTGCAGTTCTATGAGCTGGCACGCAAGGAGATCGGGGCGCTGATACTGTCGGACGAGCACCCCAACATTGTGCGCTGCTTTGCGATGGAGGAGGACAACGAGTTCGTGTACCTGGCGCTCGAGCGCTGCCGCCAGTCGCTCAATGACCTTGTCAACAGCGACGGTGGCGCGGCCAACTTCCTCGACGACGCGCGCCGGCCCACGCCCTTCTGCATGCAGGCAAGCCCACTTTCCCTCCCGCACACATATGCGAGATCCTTTTGTTACTGAAGGTGTGCGCCATAGCGCACCAGAAAGGTGGCTGACAGAATATGCGGGGCGGTGCTATTGTGTAGATTTCCATCAGCCACGTTCTTGTATGTTAGGGTGAAATAGGCGGTAGAGCTTCATGAACAGCGCAGGACAAGCAAACTTGATTTAGGGCGGGTGTGATGACATCAGGTGGTGGAGGAGGCTGGACATGGTGTGGTGGCGCTGCACCAGAGGGGCATCGTGCACCGGGACATCAAGCCACAGAACATCCTGCTCACGGAGAGCCGCCACGCCAAGCTGTCTGACATGGGCCTCTGCAAGCGCCTCGCCATCGACCAGTCCTCCTTTGAGAGCCGCGGCCCAGGCAAGACCACACCCTCTGCAACTTGCTCATTGATCCCTTCAGCCATGATTCCCGCTTCTGGGCGTCTGTCGAATGTTCCTGTTGGTGTTTTTGCAATGCAAGTGTGTCTGGGAGCTGTGGGCTGCCTTGCCAATTCTGTCTTGGTAGCAATTGCAGAAGGATGCCTCGAGTCCCTGCCATGGTCATGTATTCTGTACACGCCTGCACACACACACACACACATACACACACACATTACAGTACAGTACATGCAGAAATGGTTTTATTTCTATCGCTCCCATCGCAGGTGGCAGCACGGGGTGGCAGGCGCCAGAGCAGCTGATAAGCCGCAGCGGCGGGGATGTGCGCCAGGGCAAGAGCGTGGACATCTTCTCCTTTGGCCTCGTCATCTTCTACTGCCTCACCGGCGGCAAGCACGCCTTCGGCGAGAGCTACGAGCGCGACTTCAACATCCTGCAGGCACGCCCCACCTCGTATTGCCCTACTGACCTAGCAAGCCCATGCATGAGCCATCGATCCCTTCAATGTGAGTGAGGCTCACCTGCTCTACAGACCCAGCTGGTGAACTTGTTGTAGACGCACCCAGTCTGAGAATTCTCCCTACTGGGCTAAGAGTTGTGGTGAGTCTGTCCAGGTCTTCCAGCATAAGGAAGGCAAAATCATCAATATCACAGGAGAGGAAGGTGCAGACATGTTCATCCATTTAGAGAAGATTGCAGCACATTTGTTGCAGAGCCTGACGCTGCTGTGTTTGTGTGGGGCTGCAGGGGCGGGCGAGCCTGCGGGAGGTGGCACACCTGAAGGAGGCGGAGAACCTGGTGCGTGCCATGCTCGTGCCCGCGCCCAAGCGCCGGCCCAGCATCGCGTCCGTGATGGCGCACCCCTTCTGGTGGCCCCACCAGCGCCGCCTCTCCTTCCTCGTTGACCTCTCCGACCGCATGGAGAACGAGGACCGGGAGGTGACGCCCTGGCCCCTGTCCAGCCCCAGGCGGAGCAATATACACCATCCACAGTTTGCTGATTATGGTGAAGTGGGGGTATTCCAGCCGTCCTCATGGAAGCACGAGGCAGTGAGAGCTGGAAGCTTGATGTGTTGTTGGCTTTCGGCACGCCAATCAATTGTGCCAGACGCCGCTAACTCATCAGGGCTCAGCTCTCTTTTCTGGACACACATGGGAGGCTTCCTTTCGCATGTTCCCTTGCTTGGCGCTTGTATCACACCCTGTCCTAAGACTCGAGCATGCAGGCTGCAGTGGTGGTCTCCCTGCCTCGGGCCAGTCCTGTTTGGCACAAAGACACAACAACAAAAAACCAAGAAAACTTGGCTGAACATCTTGGGCTGTGCACAGGAGGACCAGTCGCTGCTGGCTGCGTTGGAGGCGTGCAGCGAGGAGGCACTTGGTGGCCGCAACTGGATGGCGCGCCTCGACCCGGATTTTCTGGAGAACTTGGGGCGCTACCGCAAGTACCGCCCCGACTCCCTGCGCGACCTGCTCCGCGTCATCCGCAACAAGCACAACCACTTCCGCGAGCTACCCGAGCAGCTGCAGGCCAAGCTCGGGCCCATGCCCGACGGCTTCCTCAGGTGCCCCACATGTTCCGTCACCTTTCCATTACACAGCAGGCCAAAGCTGTTTTAATGGGAGCACTGTTCAGTGTTAAGGCATGCGCCACAAATCTCTAAAGAGCTCCACTATTTCGTACAGACCCTTCTGCAGAAAAATACACAATTATGAAGACCCTTCACAAGGTTTATAAAAATGAAAGAGAAGACCCCCTGAGGAGACGTCTGCCGTGTGATTACCCATGAATTGTGCTCGTATCCGGGTGCCATTGCATCATGGATGAGCCTAAAGCGCTGATGATCATGTACGTGTGCATGCGCAGCTATTTCTCGTCGCGCTTCCCCAACCTGCTCATGGCCACATACTGCTTTGGGCTGCACCGCTGCGCGGAGGAGCCCATGCTGGCCAAGTACTACCCGGCCGGCGCGCGCGAGTTCCCCCTCGAGCTCATGTCCACCCGCCTGGCAGCCGCCACCGGCGCACCCGCCACCGCTGCCAACGCGGCCGACGCCATACGGGTGCGGCACTCCACCCTCAGCTCACGCCAAATCTCCAACTCTACATTGACACTGTCAGCTGATTTACATGCAGTGCCGATGCTGCAACGCATCTTATTGCAGTTGGCGGGGCCCTCCTGCATTCTCTAGGTAATCTTCCTCCTCATGCGTAAAATGCAGATTGGGAATTTTGAAGTAACCACTCATTCACAGATTACCTGAAGGGACAGTGCAGAAAGTGCGCATTTGGAGGCTGTGAACCATGATGGGCTGTGTGGAACAGGTTGTTGAGAAGAGGGCGCTCTCGATGCCGCTGCCAGGCGCGCGGCCGACCCCCCTCTTCCCGGAGCCGGCGGCGGCTGCGGACTCGGGAGCGCCCCGCGCCAAGTCGGCCCCGGACGCGTATGTTCCGTCATCATCATCCGCAACACCGGCATCGCGCGAGCAGGCCTCCAGCCAGGGATCCCCCTTCACCAGCCTCGGGCCCATGCGCCACTCAGCCTCCCCGACCCACCCGCGGGTGCGCCACTGCGCCACGCGCGAGGCACATTTTTCTGCGTTGTCATTTGATCATTTCCTATGCACTGATGGCAGCCATGGCACGCAAGTATGACGATCATGAAGCCGATAATGCTGAAGCGTTGAGAAGCAACTAGATCTGCGCCATGTGCTTGCGTGACCTTCAGCAAGGTTGATGTCTCGGGTCGTTCTGGTTGCCTGTAGGGCCAAGGCCTGCGCTGTCTGGCAATCATTGGTCTCCACACCAAGAAGTGAACAAGTAGCGATTTTCATTGGTGTGCTGCACAGGGGCCGGCTTCTGCCGGGGTCTCTGGGCGCTCATCGGGCGAGGCGAATGGCTTCCAGGGCCCCCGCAACGGCTTCAACCATCGGCCGCCACCGCTGCCGCCGCCTCACCACCGCTCGTCGTCCCCTAGCAACTCTGCCAGGTCCAGCGGTGGTGAGTGGCAGCCGCAAATCATTACAAGCCACATTCAATCCAGACCATTCTCACGCCGCAGCAGAGTATCATCGGGGCACGCTTGTCTTCTGAAGCCTGCCATGTCATGCACAGACAGGCCTAGATGTGATGTGCCTTTGGGGAAGCGCTGCTGCCGTAGTTGTGTTATTGGGCTAGTGTGCTGAGGGCTGTGCTGTACTTGTGGCAGGGAGGAGCGGATACTCAGCTCAGCAGCCGCCGCCGCCGCCATCGCTGCAGCGGAGCAGCCCGAGCGGGTCTATCTGGAGCATGAACGGCTCAAGCATGCTGGGGCCCAACTGGGCATACATGCCTCTTCCAGACCAATCCCAGCCTTACATGCATCCCCAGCAGCATGGTGCGCATGGCCTGCCTCCTCCAACTCTTCCTAAGCATTCAACACTCCAGTTGCTTGTCATTGCTGGGCTTGAGGTGCTGAGCAGTAGTTTGTGTATTCTGGATGGCAGTCACAGAGCTTCTTTATCCAGCTTGTTGTGAGGTCTGCCGGGTTGTGTGCAATGGCTGCCTTCCCCATCTGAAGCAGTGAAAGCAGGGCAGGTAGGCAGGAGGGTCACGTAGCTGAGTCAGCGGTCTTGGCGCATGCAGGGCCAAGGATGGGATCGGCTGACAGCACGCGGTTGAGGGGCGGCAGCATGTCACTCAGCAGCAGCGCTGTCTCAGAGGCCTCTGGTGGCGCTGTGCCACCCTTGCAGCACCGCATCGGGTCACCGGGGAATATGTCCAACAGTGGCAGTCCCCCAAAGACCGGGGGTCTGAGCGATGGCATGAATCCGGTAGCTTCCTCGATGCAGCCGCCGCCGCTGAAGCCCAGCTTCCCCTGTCGTCCGGGGCAGCCGCTGTGCGACTTCTACACCAAGACCGGGCACTGCAAGTTTGGCGAGGCGTGCAAGTTTGACCACCCCGCGCACTTTGGCGTGCAGCTTAACTCGCTGGGACTGCCCCTGCGCCAGGGCGAGAGCGTGTGCGGCCATTTTGAGAAGACGCACACGTGCAAGTTTGGGCCGGCCTGCAAGTTCCATCATCCCGAGCTGCTGCATGGGGCTTAGATTTTTTTTCTTCTGCCAGTGCTGTTTTCAACCTCTTTTTGAAGTCCACATGCTCTTGTTGGAGTTTACACTGGGTTGCTGCTCTCAAGGATTTTTGTGTTTTCCGTTGATGCAACCTCACTGACCTCGTTTTCGCAGAGTGGTTTTTTGCTTGGATGACTGCGAAAATTGCGTTAGTGAAAGAACTTGCATGTGAGGTGGCGACTTTGGGTTGTCAAGAATGCCAGGGTCTCTGCATGCCAGTGTTATGCTGCAAGTCAGAGCGGCGCAGTCAGATGCGCTGTCTCTGCTGCAATTAGGTGGCCCATTGTAGAATGATGGCAGCAGGACCATGCATCACTGTATCAATATTGCTGCAAAATCCTCTGAAAGGAAATGTTATGTTCAACATGCAGTGCATTGAACGCTGTTCATGTATGGTACTCAGTACTGCTTACTCCGGACCACTGTAGATATGAGAGTTTTAGCACTATCAAGATGTTGATCATGCAGTAGAATGAGAGGAGGAATGGTGAGAAGCAGCATTGCCAGATGCATGCCAGACAAGCATGTGTGCGCAATGGATACTATTTAGAACCAATGTAGGCTACCAGATGTCGAAACAAATTGGTGCACCTGAAGGCTCGACCTTGACAAGAAATCCTATGTACTATGATACTTGTAACAGCGCACTGTGCGCTTACCCACGATCCAAGATGCAAAGCATCAAGCAATAGGAGCTAATTTGTCAATATCTGCAGCAACGCTGTGCGCATCTATTTTCTCAGAGATGCAACGTCCTCCTTAACCACACTCCAACTCATCTGTCAACGGCACATGCGGACATCCTGCGCAAGCCCCTGCACTGGGTAGAATCACAATGCATGCCTCAAGGCCTGACGAGCAATACTTGATTTAAGAGCGCCTCTCGAGATCTCTAGGACAGACCGGCGGTCTGAGACCGCTCATTTACGGCACCATATCTTGTGCCCAGCAGCAAGCCCCATGTGCCTGTAAAGTGAGTATAGAGTGCCCATGTCTCTTGAAACTATTCCTGCTGTGCCGTGCCAGAAGGAAACGAATGGAACTGGGACTGTTGTATCTGAAAGGACAGGCCTTTTCAAGCAGCACGTCTCCAACAACAAATAATGCTAATGACATGTTCAGCGCTCCATCAAAACTCCCGGCGGCCTAAATCTATGCTAGTCCCATCCACGCTGCCGCTCCCTGTCCCAGTCTCGCCTGCAGCCAACAGCAAACTTCCTGCTGTCAGGGCTCCACACGTCATTTGTACATATTGCCTGTCTATGAGACTTCCATCTCTCCTTTCAGAAAGCATGTCAATCAATTACCCACCAAGGGTACAAGATTGGGTAGCTCTTCTTCAAATTGTGAGGAGGACATAAATTAATCCGTGCCGGGGTTCCTCAGGAAGCACCTGGAAGACTGGTGGTGGTGGCGTCCCTTTGGGGAGTGCTCCTGGTAGTAACCGCCGTCCTCCTCCCACTGCTGTTGCCGATCGTCAGCGCCTGCCTTCACATGCAACAAGCCACCACAGTCAGCGTCCTGCCTGCCTTGCAAGTTCCCCGACAGGAGGCATCTGCATCCAGGCACAGGGTGCACGCCAGCTCTCCTCTAAATGGGTGAAAACTCCCAGGTCTCAAGCATATGAAAATAGCTAAACATCTCACGCCAAAATTCTGATGTACTCGCACATGCGCGTCAATCTGAAGACTAGACTCCCAACAGCAGTGATGAAGTCAACCCTATAAAGTTGCTGCACACATCTGGAATGCACCACAATGCAGCGCTCATTCACCGCTGCTGCAGTCAATCTTAGACACTGAAGTGTTTCTGACACCTGCGCAAGCGCTGCTGCAGTGCTCACCTCGGAGAAGGAGCGCCTGCGGCCATCGGCGGCCGCGCCGTAGTCATCGTCGTCGGCCGCCTCGGCGCCGCGGGACGGCCCGGCCGGTGCGGTGTCGCGGTCGACCGCCGCATCACGCGCGCTGTGGCCCTTGCTGACGCGGCTGTAGATGCGCGCCAAATTTTCCCCGTCCAAGTTGTTCTCCGTGAACCGCGCCACAAACTGCGCGCACGTCATGACCCCCACGTCAGTTCCATTTTCCCATGCACAAAGCTAAGTGACAACCAGACTGTTCGTTCACTCTTGATGCAATTCAAGTTTGCCTGCAAACCACTTGACATGGAGCCAAGGAGGCCTGACTAGGCAACATTGAGGTCTCCCATGCACCAGCAATTTCTCCCAACATACTGAAAGTATGGAAGACCTGAGCAGGCGAAGCCCCAACTTCCCATGCTTTGAAAGACCTGACATCCTGATACTTCCGTGGGCAGCAATGTGGGGAGGAAGCGGGGTTGCAAATCCCGGCGCAACGTGTTGCATCAAAGACAACATCAGCAGGAGCTGAGTGGCCTGGATGGTTGCTTGGGGGAGGTGTCGCGTGCCTGCCAGAGCTTGGGGTGGAGTTCGTCGGAGGGCAGCCTGCAGCCGGGGAGGGTGCCGGCGGACGCGCGGGCGCACAGGTCTGCAATGGCGTTGCCTACCACAGTCAGGTACTTGCGCGTCTTCTCAATCGCCTTGTCCTTGGGGATGTCGTCGCCGCGCTTCTGCAGCAGCCGCAGCTTCTTCACGTGCAGCATCACTTCCTCGCCCAGCATGCCCTCCCACCTGTACATGTATTCACACCCTTCTATGAATTTCATGTGATAGTGTTCGCCCTCTGTCTCCCTTCTGCGGCTTTACTTGCTTTTGTCAGAGCGTGTGCGCAGGAAAAAACTTCATGCTTTACACCAGCAGTGCAAGACTTGAATCAGTGCAGACTGTTTTATTGCCTTAGTGACAGAACCTGACTGAAAGAGCCCAGGCTGATATGGCTGCTGCTCCAAGTGATGCAGAAACACCGCGCTCAAAGCGTGGAGCAGACGACAAGCGGTGAAGAGGAGGTTGCCGCTTTCGCCCAGTTGAGTCAGACTAGGATGTGCATTAAAGGGAGGTTATCAAGACCAGGAAGTAGAAACGCGGGTCTATAAAGAAGGGGGACAGCAAGAGGGGACAGGCGCGCACTTCTTGGAGGGGGTGGAGGCCTCGGAGTGGCTGCGCATGCGTTCAACGGCGTCTCCTGCCCCGTGGTGGGCCTGGCCGCGCCTCTTGGGCGCCGGGCCGAGGCTGTCGGCGATGGCGGCCGCGGCGCTGCGCGATGGCGTGCGCGCGCTGGGGACGCGGCCGGTGCGGCCCCGGCCGCCAAACACCAGCGGCTGCTGATTGGTCGTCTGCAGCTTCTTCAGCATCGCGGCCGCGCGTGTCTCCAGCTGCGACCCTGGCCCGCACAAATGACATGTTCTCAGCATTGCTACGACAGCCGGAAAGCCAGAAGTAGGCGTGAGGCTGCGCCATGCCGGCTTGGTCTCACTGCGGGAATCCTGACGCCCCAGCACGAGCAAGCTTGCTCTGCAACAGTTCACAATGATGAGTGTGACGGTGCACTGTGTGAAAGAACGCAGGTTGATGAACTGTGCGCGCACCCTTGGGCAGCAGCTTGTGGTCCTCGGGCGCCTCGTAGTTTTTGCCGCGCTTCTCGGTGGCGGCGGCCTCCAGCTTGGCGCCCAGGCCCAGGCGCAGGTCACCCGCCAGCTGGTCCCAGTGCCCCAGCCCATGCCTGGCCGCAGCAGAGCACATATAAGAGGCCATAGCGCTGAAAATTGCACTGATACTGTAGTTGAAGTCCACAGGTCTCATCTCTAGGTGATAGAGGACTGTGACCCCTTCGGGTCAACATCCATTCCCACGTCGCCACAGATGCCACAGGTGGAATGAATGCTTGCTTAAATCACAAATGAAGCTCCCTGATCTAAAGGGGCTTTTCCTCAGTGAGGCGGTGGATGTGGGCCTGATTTGATACATGTCGATTTGCAAGCAGAGTGAAACGGGGACAGGGCAAGGGGCGGGTGGGCGCCCTCACCAGTAGATGCCGAGGAGGAGCATGGCGTCGTCATGGGGCGTCCAGTCGCACATGCGCGCCCACTTGGGCAGCGTCACCGCCACTGCATCCAGCCGGAACACCTTGTGCGGCTCCGGCCCCACCGCCTCAATCTGCACACACATCAGCACCTCAGTTCCTACCCCTAGCCTTCCCCAGCAATAATAGCCCTCTGCTGGCCCGCACCAAATGCCAGATGGCACATAAATGCACATGACCCCAGATGAGCTAGACTGGCATTGGCCGATGGGAGATGTGTCAGGTGTATGAATATTTCAGTCCAATTTGTGTGGCGCCTGCTGGCCTAGGATATTATCCAGGTCCGGAGTGTGTCAACATAGGGGCAGACCTTGCGCGCAAGGGTCTTCATGCGCTGGAGGTGAGCGGGGATCTCAGAGGCTTTGACGGAGACGCCAAACCAGTCGAGCACGGCCGCGTTGGGGTCCTCGCCGGCCATCGCCGCATCACGCTCCACCCGCTCGCACGCGCGCACAAAGCCCGTCCACAGCGCCCGCCTGCAGCGCCACAATGCCATGCCTGCTGTCAGCTTCTCAACTCGCGCATGCACCCCATGCCTCTTCGCATGATGGGTGCTTATTTGTGGATGCATAGCAGGCTTCTTGGCTTAAACCTCAGTAAAGACGCCATGGCCAGCCAGAACATGCTAACAAAGGCAGTCGCAACACAGAGAGCACCAGCAGCGGATTTTATGGCAAAAATGCCGCACACAGAGAGCTGTGCATGTGCATGAGGAATGCATTGCGCATGGGGGCATGAGGATGGGACGCACTGGGCGGCGGGCGGCGCGTTGTCGAGGGTGGGGCCGACCTCGGCCGCGATTTCAGGCAGGCGCGCCTCGAGGCCGTACTGCTTAACGCCGCGCACAAACGCCGTGGCCTCCCGCCTGTTCAGCGCCCTGGGCCAGTCATCCTCCTGCACACACCAACAATTTTTACTATCAGCGCGCAGGTCACACCAAGCAGACCTTCATTCCACGTTTCAACCTCAGGTGCGTGAGCCTGCGCCACTGACAAATCATCCGGTTGTCCGACAACCTGATCAATCGCTAACATCACACTTTCTTATTGTTTCTTTCGATTTGCAGGACAGATCAAGTGAGCCACAAGGTCTGCAGTGGCGGTGTGGCTAAGACAGCACGTTCCCAGTGCAGACAAAATTTGGCCATGCGACCTGCTTTAGAATCTGGAAAAAAACCAAGGCCAAGAGGCATTTCCAGCAATCCTGCTGCTGAGGCCACAGAGCAACACCCTGTCATACGCACATTCACCAATGATTGCAACTTGAGAGGCTCTATTTTGCAAAGCGCCAGGTGGACTTGCCGGCTCTGGGGTGGCGTTGGCAGCAGAACCGGAGTCGGCGGGCCACAGGTCGACGCGCAGAATGGCGCCGGCGACGGGCGGCCCGGCCTCTGACGCGACGGCCGCATCCGCGCCGCCGCGCCGACGCGTGCCGGCGCCCTTGGCCGCCCGCTTGCCCTTGCCCTTCTTCGCCTTGCCGTTCGCCAGGCCCTCCTGCTGCGCCCTCCTCCCGCCCTGCGCATGAAAACGAAATGAAAAAGGATGCATTTTCCCGCTTGATTCCTGCCTTGAACGTCAACTTCTTGCATTATGGTACAGACGCTGCGCCACTCCCTAGCTCTGCTGTGTGCACATACGCTGCATCATTGAAGCGTCATGGGACTGCAATTTGCAGCAAATTCAACTTCTGATTGCACCGGGGCAAGCACAGAGGGGGCGCGCACGTCGTCGTAGGTTTTGAGGCGTGCTGCGCGGATGCCTAGCTGCTCGGGCTCCTCCTCGCTGGGGGCGCGCTCCTTGGTGGGGATGAGGCGGTTCCAGAAGACGGCGTCATCCTCCTCGTTCTTAAACGTCGCCACGTTGAACGCGTTCAGCAGCTCGCCCCCGGCATCCGCATGCGTCGCATCCGTCTCGTTCACCACCTGCAGAGAAGAACTCAAGAGTGAGAATTGCTCAGATCAAGCACCGCTTGGGTGCTTGTCATCCGGAGCTCTGTGTGTAGAGGTTGAGTCTCCAGCAGCTTGTGCCATGGTGAGCTCAGGTTATGGGTGGTGACAATTGTCGTCAAGGCATTTTGAGACTTGGTGGATCTCGCCATTCCGACGAACGAGACAATCATCATCGCTCACCAGTTGCAGAAGGTCTGATATAAAAAAATCCGCGCAAGCGACATGCATGTTCTTCGACACACATTCGGATGCATTCTGATGCCCTCTTGTGACAGAATCCCTGGAGTCTTGTCCAAAAGACAGGTGAACTGGCGCCCACTGCGGGAATGCCCTCTTGTATCAGCACTGTTTAGTTGTATCAGCACTGTTTACGGGGGCGTGAAAATCGCGGGTGCAAATGCATGCTTGGGTTTCTTCAAAGAAAGGGCAATCTTGGATGAGCAGACAGGTGGGGGTAAGCACCTCAGCGCGAGCCAGGATGCTGTCAATGTCCTCAGTCAGCAGCTGGTGGTTCTTCGCCTCCTTGGTGCCCTCATCCTCCTGCACCAACCAGACATTCCTTGTCATGAACACCTGTAATACGTTTGCAGGAGTGCACTGCTCAGAGCAGAGGCGTCGCAATTAGAGCATCACAAGGGGGATCCTAGAGTATAGCACGTCCCTCCCAGAGCTCTTTGGACTGATTTGTCCCCTTTATTCCAAGATTGTGCATGCTCTAGGATTGCGTTCAAAACACTTTGACGCAGGTGAAAAAGCATTTAATTAGGGCAGGCAGCGTGCTTGCCTTGAAGAGCTCCTCGGCGCCGAAGCGCAGGATGGCGGTGAGCTCGTCCTTGCCAAACATCTGCTTAGCGGAGGCGGCGGCTGAGCGCGGGTCGAGCACGGTGCGGCCAGAGGTGTCCATGCGCTGAATCACCAGGTGGTCCAGCACCATCTTCTGCTTTGCGCGCTCCAATATGTCCTCCTCCACACTTCCGCTCGTCAGGAACCTGCACGCGCGCAAGATATCAGCGCCTTTCATGCTCCATATACGGTAACGGTCCTCCTTTGCCAAGGGAACTCTCCATGCAAGCAATTGCATGGCAACAGTCTTTAAGGCTATGCTGAAGAACTTAGTTGCTGAGTTACATCTGCTCAGAGGGCTGCAAAATGCGGATTGATTGCTGGGGTGGTGTGTTTTGGATGGCAAGGGCCACGTGTGAACAATAGCACCATGTGGTTCAGGAATAGGCGCCAAGTAGAGTGAGAGTGGGCACCTGTAGATATTGACGGTTTCGGTCTGGCCGATGCGGTGAGCGCGCGACATGGCCTGCAGGTCGTTCTGGGGATTCCAGTCAGAGTCGAAGATGATGACGGTGTCCGCCGTGGCCAGGTTGATGCCCAGGCCGCCCGCGCGCGTGCTCAGCAGAAACGCAAAGTCCGTCGACCCCGGCGCATTGAAGTGCTCCATTGCCTGCAGCATTGGTCAGAGCCGTTCAGCTCATGATCTGCCTGCCTTAACGGCTTTCTCATATGCTTGCTGTTCTCATCTGCTGCATGGCATGATTGCGATGAGCACCCATGGAAGGGATATTGTGCTCAGCGTTTTCTTTATGACCCAGGGCAAAGGTTGTGGAGAGCCCTGACATAAGGCAGAGCTTGGCACAGGACATTGGCTGAGGTCCTCAAAAGGTCATGCGGAGGGGCGGAGGAGGGGCAGAAAAGAGGAGAGGGTGGGTGTTGGCACCTGGTGGCGCTGGGCGGCGGGTGTGGAGCCGTCGAGGCGCTGGTGCTGGAAGCCGCGCAGGCGCATATAGTCGCTGATGATGTCCAGCATGCGCACCATCTGGCTGAATATCAACACCCTGCACCCACGCACCGCCCTCAGCACTGCACGCCCAACAAGAAATGGCAAGGCCAGAAACAACCATGACACAAATGAATCTAGGAAATGGAGCGCAATAGGACAGCAACTCGTTCGGGATGGTGTCACACTCCATCTCTCGCTTACCATTGTCTATGTACTCTACAGAGACGTGGATCTGCGGGCATTAATACTGACAAAAGGGAAGGTGAAGCAGTTGGAAGAACAGGTGAGTGTGTAAGAGGCAGCGCGCCTGTGGCCGGTCTCCTTGAGGCGGCGCATGAGCTTGTCGAGGAGCACCATCTTGCCGGCGGACACGGTCAGGCGGTCGACGGCCTTGCTGTCGTCGTTGGACCCGCGGAAGTCGCTCTCCGCGCTCTCGAAGAGGAAGGGGTGGTTGCAGCACTTCTTCAGCTCCGTGATGATGTTCAGCAGGCTGATCTGGCCGCCCCCCTTGGTGCCCTGCCGTGGTGCAATTACAGCTTTGATGAGATCACGCCCCGGCCTTCACCTTTTCCTCTTGGGGGGAGAATAGACCTTTTCATGCCCTTGGCTATTTGACAGCCTTTGTCTGACACTTCTCTTACAGCGGTGTGCTTCAGCGCTGCAGTGCCCAACATCCTTGCCCTGGAGCGCTCAAGTGATATTAGCAAGTACTGTACAGGGGACTGAAGGGCCAGGGATGTGGTTCTTTTGCTGCATGCCTCAATTGCCTAGTGGCAGCTTCTGCAGAGGGCATGGTTGTCACCTTATTGAGCTCCTTGAAGTTGCGCGTGAGGATCCACTTGTAGTACTGCTTCTGCAGCGGGGACATGGCCACGCGCAGAATGCGCTCATTCTTCGGCGGCAGGCTCTTCTCCACATCCTTGATCACTCGCCGCAGCAGGTGCGGCCGCAGCTCTGTATGCAGCTGCGTCAACTGCGCAACATGCAACGATGCACCTTTCAGCAATTATTACACTCTCAGAACAGCCACAGCAGCATGCCATATCTTGAATGTCATAGCTCTATCTCGTGGTGAGCGAGGGCGAGCCTGTACACAACAAGCAGTGTTGTGCTCTGACCGCTGGAATGGACGAATGGAAGGGACTGCTCGAGAGATTCAGCACGCTTTGCTGCATACAGATGAAGTTTGTGGGGATGGAGGCTGCAGCCGCACCTCCTCGGCCTTCTTCAGGGAGTGGCGGGCGTCAAAGTCTTCGGCGTTGGGGAACTTGCTGGGCTCCAGGAAGTGCAGCAGCGCCCACAGCTCCTTCATGCTGTTCTGCAGCGGCGTGCCCGTCACCAGCAGCTTGTTTTTGAACTGCCAGGTGGCCAGCTCCTGCACCACAAACAATCACTTGTGATCAGAAGGGACCCACAAGACACGTTCTTCCACATGCTTCCTTGAACAAACAGCATGCATGCAAGCAGTTTACAGAAGAGGTTGTAGTTTGCACTAAAGCGAGCCCTGATCAGGTTCACACTGGCAGAAACTCGGCTCGCAGGGACGGCCGCAGGCACGCACCCGGTAGAGGGCGGACTCGTTGTTTTTCAGGCGGTGAGCCTCGTCCACGACCAAGTAGGACCACTTGATCTCGCTCAGCACGGCCGCGTCCTTGAGCACCAGCTCAAAGGTGGTGATCAGCACGTCAAACTTGTACATTCGCCCACTGCGCTTCCCAGTGTAGAACTCAAACGCTCGGATCACCTGACAAACCACATGCAAATCCGCCCACCTTACACTTGACGTCATGCAGCGCTCAAAGCATTCATGCGCCTGTCACGCAGTTGAGTCCAACATATACCTGATGTCAACGGCTCCATTGTGAGGTCAGCTGGTGCAAAAACAGTGCAAGGATGTCCATGTGTTGTTGCAGCAGCAGCAGCAGGGGAAGCAGTGCTCGAGAGTGGGGGCTGGGACGGCGAGCATGGCATGAGAAGGGCGTAGGATACGCCCCTCAGTGATAAGGGGAGCGGTGCGCACCTCGCGGGACTTGGAGTCACCGACGTAGACGAGAGCGTTGCACTGGGGCAGCCACTTGCGGAACTCCCGGATCCAGTTGGGCACCGTTGACAGCGGCACCACCACCAGGTAGGGGCCCGCTATCTGCTGCCACAGCGAGAGGTACCCTGCGCAAGCATGCCATAATTTCAAAAACCCTGCCGCGTTGTTCTTTGCCTTTAGGCGTGTCCTGAGACCTGCGCTGGAGTCAAGCCACCGGGCGTCGCTGTGACAGTGAGCACCCTGTTGTGAGTACCTCTCTGCAGCCTTTCCATGCGCAACCTGATCTGTTGCGGTTGACAATGTGCTTGCTACAATGACTAGTCAGTCAGCACCCAGGGTGCATGATCATGAGCATGACCACACCCCAATCTGGAAGGGAGAGGACAAAAAGGGAGGGTAGCCGAGGGGTGCGCACCGATGAAGGAGACACACTGGATGGTCTTGCCGAGGCCCATCTCGTCGGCGAGGATGCAGTTGTTGTTCTGCATCCAGGAGTAGATGAGCCAGTTGAGGCCCTCCAGCTGGTAGTCGCGCAGCTGCCCAGCGCGCAGGAAGTCTGGCTGCGTCAGCAGCGCCCGTTGCCCCTCGCTCGCGCGCCGCTGCGCCTCCAGCCCGCGCACACCCTCTATTAGCCGTGCCTCCCGCTCCTGCGCCCACACGGCGTGGTCTCAGAGCATGTTTACTGAGAATCTTCTTCATAGATGGTGAATTTCTATCTGGTTGGCAGCGCAAGGGACCAGATATTTGCCTTTCGAAATAGATATCCACTCTCACTCTCTGAGCTGCATTCAGTCAAGGCGTTGTGCTCACCACCAGCGCATGCACCACAGGCATGCGCTCAATGAGGTTTGGCCTTGAGCCCTGGACCTCGGAAGACAGAAAGGAGCCAGGTGACAGGGGATATTATGACTCCTTTGGACAGGAGAGAAAGAAGATGGCTTGTGCTTTTGGTTGCAAAATGACAGTAGCCGCAGGCTGCAGGGTGGTGATCCCCTCGGTCTTCATTGAAGGGTGAGAATGGCACCTGATACTGGTCCACGCAGTGCTGGCCCTCAGCTTTGAAGATGTCCTGGAAGTTCTCCCAGGTGCACTCCCCGTATGGCAGCCCCTTCCACTGCACCCCCACAGTCACCGCCTCAGCACATCAGCCCCTCACAGACACGACAACACCCTTGACACCAGAAGCCTCCTTTGTGGCAGCGTCATCAGGGCCTCTTTGTCTGTTACAGTAATGGTCCTAACACCAGGAGATCTCCCGTGGCAGCGTCACTACAGGCACCATGTCTGCCATGCGCATGATAGCGGTCCAATGAGGAGGGCGTGAAATAATGCGGGACCTTGACGAGGTAGCGGGGGGTGCCGTCCGGCTCTGTGCGCTGGGCAATGACTCGCTCCACGTGCATGTGCTGCTGCACCAGCTCCTCCTCCATCTGCCGCTCCACATCCTGCAGCTCCGCCTCCTCCGGCGCCAAAAACTTGCGCGCCGCCTGCGCACCGCCATCTTACTATTGTCAGCGCCCCACAACGCCTCAAACCGCCAGTTGCCTTTCGTCTGAGCACAAAAAGTGAAGGATCTTTGGGGGCCCTGCATGCCCTAACACGCTGGCAGTCGTACTAGTCTGTCACTCCTTCTGCCATACATTTCTCTACATTGTGCCAAGTAATGATCGGACCACTTAGGAGCCATCTGAGGCCTTATCATCCAGAGATGTATGTACAAAATCAAATCAAGGGGCTTGTCCTCCCATCCAAAAGCCCCAGAAGGATGGACAAAGTGTGGGAAGGCAGCGGGTGGCGGCGGCGTGCCTGCTGCTCGTCGGTGCGCTTCATGTAGTTGACGAGGCGCTTGTAGCCGCCCAGCTGCGACAGCGTTTCGCGCGTGTCCCAGGAGCAGTGGATGTAGCTCCACCTCTTCCACTTCACATTGAATTCGCGCGTTGCCCAGGGGTCCCCCGGATATGGCTCTACGCCCTCCATGTCCCTGCATCCCCCAGCATAGCATGCTTCAGCGCTCCGACCAGAAGCGTTCCCTGCCAATATGCGCCCCCAAATCAACCTTTTCCACATCCTTCCCTGCAGACACATTGGTAGAGCCTCTGCTACACTCCTCGAGTGTCCCACCGCCCACAACAGAAAAGCGAGGCATGGGGAGCTAAAGAATATCCTGTCTGCACTGCGCGGCAGTACACCGCGGTCTTATGCCTGGCCCTGATCTGAAGGCTGAGGTTCAGGGTCATGCCTACAGGCATACCTGTGGCTCAGCACACGCTCCACCTCGTCATCCAGCCCCTCGTGGCTGTCCATGAAGGCCGGCACAATCTCCTTCTGCAGCTTGGCGCGCTCCCGGCGCTCCGCCTCGCTGTCCTCAAAGTCACTGTTTCCCCCATAGCCGCCCTCGTCCGTGTAGGATACCTGCACCACCCACCGCACCAGCAATCTCATCAGCCCTGGCACCTCCACCTATGCTAATACACCCGCCATCCCTCGGCACATCCTCTTTGGCAGCAATGCAACCTCCATAAATGCATGTGTGCTTGGTTGTTTCAAATGGGCCTCCTTGTGCTCATGCCAATCTTGTGCACCCATACTGCGCTTCTCAATAAGCGTAGCGGCAAGTACAGGTTTGTATGGAAGAATAAGAGGATGTGGCAGGAGAGGAATGTTGCTGGGGGCTGCACCTTGCTCTGGGATCGGCGCCCTTTCCGAGGCATGTCATCATCGTCGTCATCGTCATAGTACGAGGTTTTCCTGCGCTTGGGTGCAGGCGCAGGAGCCAGCGCCTCCGGAGCAAACTGGAAGTGATCCGGCTGCATGCATGCAACACACATTCAGATTCCCCGCTTCTGAATCATCCTTATTGTAGGCGCAACTGTATCGCTTCCAGCCCTGAGATGCTTTCAGCCCCAGCCTGCCCTGCAGCAAACTACCGGCCTGCCACAGAGGATGCAGGACAACATGGGCACCAGCATGCGTGCAGGCATTGCCATCGACTCAGCACCTTCGCAGGGCGGCCTCTGAGCCCAAGGGCCGCTCGCTGAGCCATCTCATAGTCCTGCTCCTGGTACACGTTTGGCTGCCTGTATGCCTGCCTGCCCGCAAATTGCTGCCCGTATGCGTCCCCATGAGCCTGCTGCGCATAGCCTGACGCGTGTACGTGCCCATAACCGTCATTCTGCACTGCCTCTTCTTCTACCTCTTCCTCATCCTCACTGGCCACCACCTGTGTGCAGGGAAGAAAACGCGTTGATTTTCTGAGCAGATAAGAGCAATTTGTTATATGCAAGCAAGCACACTCCGATCCCGCGTCCCCTGGGGGAGGGGCTGGATGCTTCCCTTATTTGGAGCGCGGTATATGCATCTGAAACAGTGCCAGCCCTCACCGATGCTAAGCGCCTCTTGGCTGCGGACGCCGCTGCCCTCTTGGGCCGAGCTCTGCTGCCGTTGTACTCTGCATGCAGCTGCTGTGCCAACGCTGAGTCCTCGTCCTCAGAGTCCTGCTGAACTGCTCGCCTCTGCTGCACCATGCAATTCTTGTCAGAGACACCTCCTCTGACAGGGAAAGGCCGGTTCCACAGTAGAGATGGGTAGCGACAAACACATATTTGTGATGAGCAACACAGTGCCCAAAAGATCCCTTTTTGAATATAACTGACACTACCAATCCCTCTGCAAGCATGTGCTTCCATCAGCAACGGCTCCGCTTACCTGCGAAGGCCGATTGCCTTGGGGGACACTCCTAGGCCTCCTGCTGTGCACCCCATAGTCCTCATCGCCGCTGTCATCCCCATCTGGGCCTACAGGACAGGATCCTGGCTTATCTACAAGAAAAGACCAGCAACAGCATGATTGTTGGAATGCACATATTGAATAAGGGCACCATTGTGATCATGTGGGCATCATTGTACGGCCAAGCTACAGGAAAAAGGAGGGCTCAGCATGTGCACTGTCAACTTTAGGTTGTTTGTGCAGCCACACACCTCCCTCATCATCCGGAATTTCATCTTCGTAATACCTCCCAGCCTGTGCATTATTCCTGTGAAGCATATAGCACCAAAGTCAACAAAGTATGCTACCATCTTCCAATATAACGATGAGATCGAAAGGACTGGTGGCCAGGATGCAGGGCACGCAAGGCGCCATAGAACGCACCTTGCCGGCAAAGGTTCATTGACATGCGGTGTAGCGTTTCCGTAGGCCTGGTGTTGCGGTATGGCGAGCTGGTTTTGCGGAAGATAGCCGCCCAAGGCAGCCGCGTATTGCCTTAAGTGAGCTTGTGGGTCCAGCCTTCAAGACGCCCCAACACATCGCAAAGTCAGTTTATGATGATAAAAGCAAGGAGAAACGTATTCTTTCGGTCGGCATGTCAGGCAGTTTGATCGTGACTGAACTTGCCTGGCACTAGGTAAGTGGACTTGTCACAACAGATCTAAGTTTCAGCTTCACTCTAAGTCCCCACTCGACATGGACTTGCCAAAATTCGTAATGGTGCACAACATACAACGATGTATTACTACATATAAGGAGTCACATGCTTGGCCCAGCTATATAAGAGTCTTTCATGTGAGTGCTCACCCTTGCTGTAGGTTGCCGCCTGCCCCCTGCATCCACTGAGGAGCTTGCATGCCATACTGAGCATACGGATTTGGATGAACATTTCCATTGAATGCCCCGCCAAAATTCCCATACATCGCTGCTCAATGGTCGAGACTCCTCAAGAATATGTTACACCGAGGACTTGAAGTTTTCATCGGCGTGGCACAAGCTCCTCCCCACTTAGCTATTTTCTCGCACCCATGCATTCTAGCACACCTAGCAGGTTCCCATTGCAGCAGCACACAGCTCTCCACAAGGTCTACCGAGAACCACCAAAGAAATTAACGCAGGAACGCCGTTGAGGAGCGAAGCGTTTTGGGTGATGACGTGCTCTCTACTTCCAAGGCACGCTTGAACATCACGATCCCTTTAACGAACATTACGCTTGTCAAAGTTTAAGCATTGTTGAAGTGTCTGTGCGCTCCGATCAGCTGTCGGAGGCGTGACCTGGTTCAACACAAGTTGTTCCTGAGTGTATTGAGTTTTCCTTATTACTCACTGTGTCTGAGTCGAACAGATTTCTCAAATTTGAGGCGCTAAATGGGAGCGGGTCCAAGCAGACAAAGACCAAGGCCACAACAGCAGACGTATCCACCACCGAACGTCTACCAGCAGCAGGTGTCCAGCATAACGAAGTTGCTAAGGGTTTAGGAGGGGCTATCATCAGCTGAGTCTAGTTTGGCGTGATTCCTGGATCTTCTAATCTCGAGTTGTCAACAAGGATTTCTCGAGCTGTGTCTCTCCTATGCTCTACATCACAGGTGCTCCAAATGCCGGTGCTCAGCAGTTCTGGCTTGCTGCAGGGCTTGCCTCCGTTCTACCAGGATCCCCAGTTCATCAACAATGGACACTACGGTCAATGGAGGCCGCCTTACCCACCTGCTGGACCGTTTGCACCGGTATGCTATGACCTGGTACCTTGAGGAAGCTGACCTGGAAGCTTGTAACTGAAACACCATAATCGATTTGGAGGGTCAGGAAACTATCTATGATAGGTGGTGGTAGCAAATGTCTTCTTATTTGATTATTTCTTGCGACTGTACTTGATGGGGAGCTTGTCAATTGCACGTGCTGCTTCTCCTCAAGGTTTGAAAAGGCCCGTCATGGTCGACCAGAAATTGCATATGGGCCGCCTCTAGCTGAGGCGAGTCTGACAGACTGTGATGTTTGTTGCTTGCGCAGCCACACCCGCAGTTCAGGCCGCCGGGGCCACCCATGCATCCACCCCCGCACCACCCCATGCAAGTGCCACCCGCAACTGAGCTGACGCAGACGGCCACCATCCGCAACGCAGTCAACCTCAAAAAGCCCACGCTGCGCCTGGAGCCAGTCGACGGCGACTCCAGCCGCCTCGCCGTGCACTTTAATTTTGACGCCTCAGAGCCCTGCAGGTGCGCAGCCTGCTGTTCCCGGCCTAGAGAGTGATTGTCTCGGAAAATGGGCGTTTTTGCCGTGGGCATGTAGCCGCTGATGGGAGGCCATGGGTGGGACTTGTTCCCTTGACGGGCTTGTCAATGTTTTGATGGTCGGGTAGATTAACCCGAGGGACTGGGGTGTGTTGGCGCAGTGTGACGACGTTTGTAGTGGTCATGGAGGACCCCTCGAAGTCATGCGCGCTCACGCAGTTGAAGCAGGCCGTCACAGAACCTGTGTTGTATGAGAAGGGGGTGCGCGCCTGATTGACTTCACCCAACACTTGCCTTCTCTGCTCACATCCTTGATCATCATTTCCTGCAAGCCCCTTGTATTACACAATCCGCCTGAAGGGCGTTCTTTTGGAAGCTTGAGGTTCCGCTGTTCATACCTGAGTGGGCAATTCCTGCCTGCCTGTTGTGTAACAACTAGAAGGCCACAGGAGCCGTTTAATTGGCTGTCTGATGGGCCCCTGAAGGAGCATGGCTGCGGTTGTGCAGCTGGTCCTGAAATTCCCCAAGGATGGGGCTGCGCATGCAGTGCTGGATGTGGGGCTGTATGAGGACCGGGAGCTGACATCGGCTGACGGGGAGACCTACCCGCTAGTGGTCCGCATGGAAACCATCACCGAGAAGGGCAAGGCCGACGGCCACACCCTGCAGGTGCCTGCTCCACCGCAACAATGCACACATGTCTTGTGGCACGTCTGGGACAATATTGTGTCTGCCGAAGACCTGCTGTGCCCGAAAGGCTAGATACAAATCTGCACAGGCGGGGGGCAGCTCATGTTGCTGCAGATCTTTCTGCACCCCGCCAGTCCCAAGCAGACGTGCTGTGTGCATAGCATGAGTCAGCCAACATGGGTTCCCTGTGCTGCGTGTTCGCTCTGGAGAAAGCTTGACGCTTACCGGGTGTGTGTGAGCTTGGCTGGTCCTTTGGGTTCCTGGGGTTGCATATTCACTGCAGAGAAGGTGATTCCTGAGCTGGTGTGGGCTCTGTGCAGGAGCTGAGACCCGGCGCGGCGCAGAAGGTGTGGGTGCAGTCGCAGACCACCTTTGCGGTGCTGGTAAAAGACGAGGAGGGCGGCTGGGGTGCGCGTGTGCTGAAGCAGAAGATCTGGGTCGAGGGCGTCTCCTACGAGCTCCAGGAGATCTACGGCATGGAGAACTCAGCATCTGTGCCTTCCGTGGTGTGTTTTGCTTCCCTCTTCCATCTCCTCTTGCACAGAACAACTTCATGCATGTCACGCCCCAAAGCATCAAGAGCCGTACCCCGGCGCCGTCCCGCCGTGCCCCATGGGATAGGCTTGGGTCCATCACAAGGGGATGATGCAATGGCAGTAGGATTAAAGCAATGGCATCAGAGTTCAAGGTGTTTATGCAAAGTACAGGCCAATTCCCCCAGGGCATGGATCAGACTGGAGGTGCGAGTGACTGATGCCTACAAGAGCATGTGAGGGCAGAGAAGCGATTACAGTCATAAGAATGCGCGAGAAGCAAGTAAGGAGTGCTGATGCCGTGCAGGGCGAGGGGACTCTGGAAGAAAATGAGGAGCGGCTGTGCGTCATCTGCCTCGTCAACGAGCGCGACACCACCGTGCTCCCTTGCCGGCACCTCTGCATGTGCCACGACTGCGCGCAGGTGCCCGCACATGCCATGTCCTGCGATTAGCCGTGGCCTTTTGCCCGAGGCCTGTCTCTACACCCTGCCCTGCATTTCAAAGAAGGCTTTACGTATGGCAGGCCCAAGCTTGTACCTTAGGGTTCAGTAGATTACAAATTCGGTGCTTTGTCTTGCATTCCCCTGGCTTTAGCCTGCTCTGCTCCAACCGCGGGATATGTTTCCTCTGCTCGGAATTCAAATCACGCGTTGCATGCACCTTTCACAATGTGCTCTCTTTGAGGTGGGATCTGGCAACTTGTGCAGGAGCTGCGGAAGCAGACGTCCAAGTGTCCAATCTGTCGTAATCACGTGGAGTCCCTGCTGCACATCAAGATGGCCCAGCGCAAATCCAAGCCGCCAGTCGACTCGTCTGCCAAGGTTGCTGAAGCCGTCAAGGACCTCAAGTTGTAGTATTCCCCCAGGGAACCCTCAGAATACGCATGCAAGGTGGCCACCTCTTGGGATTCTTTTTTTTGCGCAAGGAGTAGCGCCGGGTTTCACTCAGAGACAGGAACGCTCTGACCCCAGTTGGTGAGGAGTGGTTTGGAGCGTCTCTGGCTGATTATGATTTTTTGATGGGCAAAAAAAAGGCTATGCTGGATTGTTGGCATACTGGATGGGCATCCTTGCAGACATCTCGGTTTGGTTCTGCTGATTTTAGTTGATACCTCTCCTCCTTGGGACACTGAACATGTCACTGCCAGTAGCAGTGTGATGACAGCAAATGCACTTGTTGAGCTGGCTGGTATGTATAAGCCTCAAGTCAAAGGGAAGAACTTTTCTATCAGAAGAGTCCTTGACATGATGATGTCGACAATGTGGAGGCTAACAGAGCTGCATCATGATATTATTATTCAGGTTGATGTACTATTTACCTTATGTCGAAGTATTATACTTGCTGATTGGTCATGTAATATATAGGGTTTGTGCAACTCAGCTAAACGTTTAACAAGACGCCATACTGCTGTTGCAATCGTATACCATGGTTACAAATAAGGTCATTGTGGACATGAAAACATCAGTTGGACCTGTTTCAAGTGGTCAATCCTGCACACTGCTTGTGAAGGGGGGTGCTATAATTTGTATGCATCTTTCCTTGCAGCCCTGCTCTCTATGGATTGTGTGACCAGTGCTTTGATGTCTGGCGTGCTGCTGAACGCTCCTGCCACTATCGGCACCAGCATGAATGCATCTGCTGGGCTGATCTCCTCTCCCTCCCTCAGACCTGTAAGCCACACAGCTCCCGGCCATTCAACTCTGCTGTACAGCCTATGGCACTTTTCTGGATGACCTTCCAGGTCAGCATGTGCTTGCAAATGCTTGAAGACAGAAGGATAGATTGAATCGTCAATCAACGACAGGTGCTTCCTCATTAGTCACAGCATTGTGGATGAATAAAATGGTTCGGACCTAGGCTGAGCTGGACAATGGAGTCCACTGCAATGTCGATCTTATCCTGCAGTTTTCCCCTCGGCTTCTCGGTCATTTTGTACTTCTGCGCAAGCAAACACGGACAATTTTGATCTAAATTTGATTCAGAAGCACATGGATGATGCGAATGAGGAGGGTACACAATTAGTCCAGGCCAGGTATGATCTGCATGTGCTCACCTCATAGATTTCATCTCTGGCACCGTCAATGCGTTCCACCTCGATCTCAATATCCTGCCTGCGTATGCAATGAGGAGGCTCAAGGCACCTGGCTTGGAATACCCAAATCTTCATGGCCCCGGCTGGCGGGGGCCGGTATAAATTACGAGCACCGTGCCCACGGTTAATTGGGTCTTGCTTGGATCTGGCGAGTCCATCAAGGGGTGGGATTTTGGCAGCCTTTACTGCAGCTTGTCTGCAGGCGCACCTTGCCTCTGGCAGGAAAAGCGTGTAATAAAAATAATAATAATCATCATCATCATCTTCATCTTCATGGACAAGTAAGAATTGCGGATCACAGGTGTGAAGAGATCAAAGGGTGCGGGGACACACGTGACTCTGACACGGCGAGCTGACGCCATGATGAGCTTCCCTGATACAAGGCCTCCTGCTGTTGTGGCCATGTACAGGTACAGCAGCACAAGTCTCCTCTGCCCCACCTGCCGAGAACTCTGACACATGAGAAGACAGGTGCACATCGCCAGAGCCGTGACATAATGTTGTGATACATTCGACATGATCACAGGGCAACGAGTGAGGAGCGACAGTCTTTCCCGAGCGGATGCAATGCTTGCATGATTGGGAGCATTCACCTTCCCGTAAGCTCGCTCCCACTCTGCTGTGGCTTCCACAAACTCAGGCAGGCCTGACTCGTACAAGAGCTGTCTGCAAAATTCCGGGTACGACTGCAACACACCGTACTGTCAGCCAGCTTGAAGCACGTCTATCTTGTCATGAGCAAGCAGATCTTTTAAGGCAGCACTGCTATAGCGACTACACGAGTTCTGCAAATCTCCACCATGATGTCATTGCCGATGCCACCAGACGGGCTGCTCAACCTCGACAGCAATCCAACGACTGGTAAAGCCCCTTGAATTTGCCTCGCCACCCTTTTCACAAAATCCAGCGGTCCCCTGATACCAAGAGAACTTCAATTCATATATTGAGTCCCCAAGGAAGAATGCAACAAGCAAGAACAAATCATTTCTTTTTACGGTCCACATGAGTTCATCAATGTCCTCACCCTCCTCCTTCTTGCAGAGCTGCCCTTGCGCACGTGAGTCGCCTTCTTGATCTAATGGGAGCAATACGCGGGGAACAGCTTGCCAGTTCACAACTTGTGCTCCTTACTGCATACAGAAAGTCTGTTGTCTTAGATTCTCATGAATCTGAGGGCACCTGAAGAAGTATTTATACGTCAGATCACATTGGCTGTTTGCACCTGTCTTTGGATTTGCAGTCCATCCGATGAGCCTTGGGTCACAAATTTGCGCCATCACCGAGAATTCCACAGTCTATAAGAGCTGTTGTGAATGTTTATTGTCCAGGAAAGATTTGACTGTCGGATAAATGTTCGAGATCAGAAACTCCAATGCCCTCACTTCCCTTTCGAGATTGAGGGGACAACGAGGCGGCCATGTTGCTCAAGTTCTGTTGGTCTCCTCGTAACTCTGAGCCTACAAAAAAGCTAGTTGGTTCTTGGTTGACAAATAGTGAAAGAAATTGATCCGAGATCTGACACCTTTTAAGAGGGGCACAAGTCATCATGGCACTTCAGCAGGGACAGCGAAGGCAAGAAGACATCGATTTGGTTGAAGACATTCGAGAGCATTGGCGCCAGCCTAAGTTCTTGTTGAGCAGATTCCAGACATGGGTGACCCTACAGCCAGTTGCTGTCGAGGCTCTGGTGGCAACGCTTGCTGGAAGTGGTCAGGTGAGCCTTCGATTCTTATTTGGCCCACCGCAATTCTCCAATTACGACCAAAGACTTACTTCTTTGCACGACTGTATAAAAAGGTTCAAGTGCAAGAATCAGTATTTACACACAAAACACTCATACTAGCTGGCCATCCTGATAGTAGGTGTCATTTGCCAACAGGGAGCCTTGCTTGGTGGCGTGATGGGGTCCATCTCGAAGATGGATCCTAATTCAACAAATCAGCTGCTGAATCAACCCAACTCCAATCCAGGTATGCTATCTGCCAACTGGCCCATGGAATGCCATCGTAGATGTGACCATGAGTTCCCCACGGGCTCACATGAAATATGGTAGTGTCTGTTGCATCGCAGACATGGTGAAGCAGATGCAAGCGTTCCAGAGCGGGGGGCCCTGGGTGCAAGCGCGCAACTTTGCAGTGCTGACCGGTGTGGGAGCGGGACTCACAGTGGCCATCAAGCGGATTCGAGGCAAAGAGGATGTTTACTCCACGTGCGTGCTCGCACACATCAAATTGAAGCTTCTCTTCAATTACTGATGTCCGTTGGGTTATCGCATGGGTCGTCCTGCATGCATCATCGGTACAGCTGAGAGTGCCCATTGAATCATCATTGTCATTTCTCTGGTTCTGATTTTCAGAGATTTGCATGTGCAGGATGGCCTCGGCTTTTGGTTCGGGCGTGGCATTCTCTCTGGTGTCCGGCATGACAGCGGGGAACAAGCTGCAGGGCGCTTTCACAACAGGCACCCTCTTTGCCCTGTTCCAAGGCGCCTTCTACCAGGTGAGAGCAGCGTGGAGGCAATTGACCCTGCATCAGCCTTCAATGATGCCTTGAGCAGTATAACTAAAGGCCGTCTTGCATTAGTACACTTGTTAACTTTCTTGCATGCTGTGCAGCTCGGTAAGAAGTTCAAGTCTGGAAACACCACAGAGGAGCTCCCAGAGTATGCTCGCGCGACCCACCTGCTGGCAACACTGGGCTTCCAGGTGAGCGAATGGGCAGCAAAGCAGCACCCATCCCATCTGACCATTCCCATCTGTCCTGCCTTGATGCCTTCCATAAAGTACTCTTTACTGAGGAACACCGCATGTGCAATTGCAGAAGTACCAGAAGAACTTGAAGACAGGGCAGCTCAACGACAGTACCCTCATGCTCTGGAATGACAGGTGAAACTTCCCCTACTCGACCCCCATCCTTGCCATATGACATCCATCCTTCAAGCAGCTCCATCCTGTGTTTATTTGCTTACTTGTACATCTATCCCTCTGGAGACAGAGCCTGCGCACACAAGGCTTGGCTAAGTCAGGCCCTGAAGGGGGATATCTCTAAGTGGCCTGTGTCTGAGGCGTGGTTGTGTGCTGGCAGTGCTCTGAGGGAAGTGAAGATCCCACCGGGGCCGCGGCTGCTCATCATGCACCACCTTGAGCGCTACAGGCATGTGCTCAAGCCGGGCATGCCGCTGCCGCAGCCGCCGCCGCTGCCGCCGCAGCACATGCAGGGGCAGGCCGCAGTGCAGCGCAAGTAGAGCTGCGGCTATAACTGTCGCTGCATCTGTCCTTGATCACTTGTGGTAGTGCGATGGAGCGAGCGTTGCGGGACGTTCACTGCCGCTATTTGAACGCTTTAGGCTTGGGGGTCTGACAGCCAGCTCTCTCTGGCTATTCTGGGTGTGATTGGCTCAGACTGTGTCATTGTTATTGCTCTAAAATGGGACGCGGTGTTCTAATATGGCGCTCTGACAATGGAAGTCTCTATTACGTTTTTTACAATGTTTGGAGGAATGTCGGTGGGTTGCCTATCTGCTTGTCATAAGTGTCCGCATGCCTACCCCAACCTCTGTAAAAGGCCTTGAACACGCAGCAGCAGTTCTTCGATTTCATTTGCAAGGGGCGGTATGATTTTATATTTCATTGCATGCAGGAGCAGACCCTAGTTCTCTAGTCAATAGTCAATCCAGACTGGCATGTCGGGTCTCTTGTCTCATCAAATCTGCGCACGATTTCTCGCAGCAGGGGCTGCGCAAGACGGTGGCCCCATGAGGATTTCTGGCCATCTACACTGTCATCTGTCCCCCAGTGCGCAATCATCTGCGATGCTGAGTTGAACCAGTCCATCTCATTGATGAGGGGCTCCACAAACATGTTCTCTCCGCTCTCATCCCAGTGCGTTCCCAGCACAACGTCCACACGCGCAAACATTCGAGCCACCTGCAATGTATTTAGAGGTGTACTTTGTGCCACTTAGCCATGCAAAGTACACGGCAGTACCTATAGTAGTCCCCGTGACATTTGCAAAACTGAACAGGAGTGGTATTGATGTCAAGCGTGTATAAATGAGCTGCCATAATAGTCCCACTGAGAGCATGCAAGCATACGTACATGTTTTGCAGCACTATTACACAGCCAGACTGCTGGCACAAGTCCTCTTAAGCTTTCTGCCCCTGAAGCCAGGCAATACAGTCTACTAGACAGTACTGCCTGGCTTCAGGGGCGGTAGTCCATGCAGTCATGTAGAGGGAGTCCTCACCGTAGTCAAGGACCCGTTGTGATGAGCGGCCATCGCACGAGCTCCGCTGAGCGCCGCGTCAACAATCTTCTGGTACAGCTCTGGACAGGGCCAGGGGCTGCGCCTCTGATTCAGCTTGTCCACCATATCCAGGCCCCCCACCTTGACTTTAGAGGGCTCCACACCCCCATCTGCACTCGCCAAGAAGTGTGAGGAGCGCAATGAACCGTGTGCGAATGATAGACCAAGCCAGGATTGCCTTCCCGCAAACCTGCCGCATTGCCCACTTGAAAGGCTGCCTCACGAAGTAAACGCAATGGATCCTATGGAGTGGAGACGCTTGTGATATAATTGTAGCAATCCCTGCTGTGCATGTCGTGTCATGTACTGTACATTACATGTAATTACATGTAATTACATGTGGTGCCTCCTAAGCTGGGCTCCAAAGGAATGCACATGCAAGAACCATAGGTTGAACGGCACTGACTTGCAGCAGGTTTGCTGCGCTGAGAGAGCTCACCAGGAGGCTCGATGACGTCACTCCAGAAGTAGCCGGGTGGCAGCGTCAGATTTGCCATGTAGATGCCCTCGTCCAGAATAGCTGGCGTGTAGACAACCACTGTGTCCTCTGGAGTCCCCGTCGCTGCTGCGCCGCCTATGAGATATACCCTGTGCATGCACTGTCACATGTCAAGCGCTGCTGAATTATATTACCAAAAGGCTGACGCATGCAAAGAGCTAGCATGCCCTCGTTGTGTAATTCAATGGACCTAAGGCACCAGCTTGACCTCTGGGTGAGGCAGTCTGTCACAGGCCACCTGAGGCAGGAATGCAAAGACATCTCCGGCATGAATTGCACCATATGTCCATGTTTGTAAAAGATCAGGCAAAGAGGCTTGAACAAACATCATGCAGATATCGTGGTGTGCAGCGCACCTGTATTCCAGGTCGGGCATGTCCATGATCTTGGGCTGCAGCAGCCACCCCTCACCACAGCTCCTTGAAGCCATCAGCTGGGCTGCCTTTCCCAGGTAGGGCTCTGTGGATATGGCGCCAGAGTGTTGCAAGTCTGACGGAACGTCAGCTGGCAGAGGCGGCTTTGCTCTCCAGGGCTCATCCCCCCTGCAATAGCATCGCGTGCATGGGCTATGCTTCTGTCTGAAGATGCTGAAATTCAAAGTGCTTGTTGATGTGGGTGCAGGTGCCTACCTGTAGGTTTGATGGTGCCCTGTTGAATTTTGAAGGCGCAGTGCCCTGGCTGGGAAGTCGAATGAAGTCATCATAATGGCCCCCTCTGAAAATTCTCTCTTTATAACATACTGCCAGATCTGCTCACCATCCTCGGTCATCTTAGCACCTGCCAAGCATCCCACATTCAGAATATCACTACACTGGATATGTCCACTCCACAAGGACATTTTGAGCGGGAAAGAGTTGAGCAAAACGTCTATCTTTGCTCTCCTTCAGCAGATTGAAAGCACTATCCAGAGGCCGCGTGCTCACCACTAATTCTGCTCACATCTGCGCCGTGCCTGCGCAGTTGTTGCAGCTCTCTTTCTAGCCGCAGCAGGCCATCATATATTGCTTCCATGGTAGCGTCCAGAAGAGTATCAGTGCTTACAACTATGTCGTCATTGTGGCACAGAGCCAGAAGCTCTGCATGCCAAATATAAAGACCTTGCTAAAAATCACTGGCTTCACATCCCATCAAAGGCATCATGCTACTACATGTTAATCTTCTATGCATGCTGAGAACTGCTAAAGTTAGCAAGGTTGTGCAGCAAGGTGTACCGTCTGGTGTGCCTGGAGTCTCCACAAAAGAGGTAGGGATCGGCGGAGTCCTTCGCACGGTATCAGCCTCAAAATAGCCTTGATACATCCCATGCAGCTGCCTCTGTCATGTCACTACACCCTTCTTCAGCAAACGTAATCTGCGCACTTGCAAATAGGAGACGTGTTGCAGCTGAATAGTGTACACTGGCAAGCAAAGGGGACAGAAGGTGATGTACTGGAGTGGACCTTGTCTGCCAGCGTGCCCCATTCTGCCAGGCTCGGCAAGGTGGTGACTCCAGTTACGTCGACCAGAGCCTGCACCTGCTCAATGACGTCCTGTGCATCCCATGCAAGAGGGTCCCGTCCGAGAGGGGCCAGCAGAAAAGCATCGTGGACCCGCGGCACCAAGCGAGGCAACAAGAGCACTGTGTTCTGGAGACCTGCCCAGAAATAGACAACATATCAGGAGCTGCCCTAATAATGGTCATCAGTTGTGGGGCAGTCACGACACCCATGCAATGGACAGGGACTGCTCAAAGGCTGCACCTGCACTGAACAGAAGTCCATTGTCTGCTGCAGGCGTATCAGAAACCTGCGCTGCACAGGCCACCGTTGACAACGATAATAATTCTTGCCTTGAATAATTGCAGGGTGGCGTAAAGCTGCACAACATAGCAAAAAGCGAGAGGAGCATGAACCTTGCTGGCGTTGAGCGCGGCCTGCCAGAAGCTGTCCACCGAGGTGACGTGGAGACGGTCAAGGGTCAAATTGATGGGCCTCTCTGCGAAAGGGTGTGCCCCATCTACTAGGCCAAGCTCCCCAAGGCTGCCATTTGACCTGCCCACCATCATATTGTGATCCCTCTTCCCCCAACTGTACATAGTCTCCTCAACAGAACACAGTGCTCAATGAATTCAGCGCTCAACCAAGTTAACATGTTTGGTGTGTTGTCATGGAAAGATTGCCCCATGGAAGCGAGTCATTGTGAGGAAATCAGGAGCTCAATGTCGCGCACATTGCAGCCTGGTACATGAGGACAAGGTTGGACGGCAGCATGACACTCGCATTGCCATGACTGAGAACATCATCCACAAGCTCTGTGAAGGTGTTGTAAGGAATGCCTTCGAGTTCTGCTGCTCTGTGTGTCCTATCTGGGATCTGCGGCAGGGCAAGCCAATCTCAATTTCAGACCCTTCCACTCTCTTTCGTGTGCAGACCGTGCTCGGCTAACGCTAGAGACACATCAGGCATGTACCTGAAGCAATTCTCCTACAGATAAAAAGTCCTTGAGACTCTTGACCCAAGGCAGCAGTCCTGCTCTTGTTAGATGATTGACAGGTATCTTTTCCCAGCAAAGATGAAAATTTGGATCCAGAACGAACAGGACCTCAAGGTCACTCAGTACTGTTTCTGAAAATTGCAGGCTGGGCAGCCTTTCATTCGGATCATCCGTGGAAGATATCAGATCATGGGGTTCTCCAGTAACCTGCGTCGACCAGTGCCTCGAATGTATCACATCCGCAAAATTGACCACAATGAACGCGAATAGAAGGCCCACCCCCACTGACAGAAAGTCTCTATTGGGCAACATTTCCTCTAGAGATCGCTTCGAATTCGCTCACATGGTGCAGGGCAAGATGAGGCCTGATTGCGTTGTGAGAAGGTCCTTGAGAGGCTCATGAGCGTCGGATGTTTCCTTGGACAGGTGCACTGTGCTCACCTTGGACTGCATGCATAGGGCTTTAGGGTGATGATAAAATTTCGAGGGGCTTTGAGATCTCGAAATCCAGCTCTGCTTTGCGATTCAAGGTCGTGAATGAACCACATGCGCATCGTTTTGTACACCTGCTTAACTTCCATCAAGACGATCTTTTTCAAGGTATAGTATCTGGTTGAGTCGGATGGTGTTCGCGCTTGAACAGACGATGCCTAGCTTGGCGGCCAGCCGATCAACGAATTATCATCCTGCGTTCCTTTTCAAGCAGCACGTTGCATGCAGACAGCTAGCCTATGGTATCAGCAGGCATGTTTTCGCGACTTTAATAAGATAAACGAGTATCTGTGGGTCGTAGATTTATTAGTAGTATTGGCTTGTGTGCTTTCACATGTGTGTATCAGTTTGCTGCTTGAAACCAGGCACCATTATGTGAGGTTTTTGGTGCATCAACTAGCCTTGAGCTATCACTGAATATGAAAGACATGAGAGGCTTGGATAGAATTTACGATCGTTAGTATGGGAATACTAAGCTTTGCGTGGGCTCTGCAGGAGGCAGCAGTGTTGGACCAACTCAACGTCTGCTAGACGCTCGCTGGTGGTCCGTGCTGGAGGTAGACATCTGCATGATTATTTCATTCTACATATTGTTACACACTCCGTCAGCTTGTTGTACATGTGAAGGAAAGCAGCACAAGATCTTATCTGTTCTGTGCTTGGCTGTTGGCAGAATGGAACCCACCCACTGTGGCAGAAACAAAGAGGAATTTCTACGAAGCCTTCAGCCGCCCTATTCCCGGCATCTACAGCAATGTCATCCAGGAACTGCTAGTCCAGCAGCACATCATGCGGTACAACAAGAGCTACAGCTATGACGAGGCGAGTCAAAGGCTGCACCCTGGCATTATATCGCTGAATCGTCGAAAAGGAAGCATGCAGACAATTGTGATGTTGTTGCACATAACCCCAGCTATAGCGTTGTAATGTGCATTATGTCTTTTGGTTACTTGCAGGTGTTCGGTCTCGGGTTTGTCAGCGTTTTTGACCAGGTTTTGGAAGGCCTCCCAGAGGGCGACAAAGGTGCACTCTTCTCTGCGTACATCGGCTCACTCGGCGAGAATGGAGACCAGTACAGACAGGTACAATCTTGGGCGCCTTCACTTGAAACGGGGTTGCTTTCTTGCATGGCCGATCAGTGCAGCAGATTTGTGGGTGGGGCACTATAAATGAAGTTCCGTTGTTGCATGGCCAATCAGTATGTGGCACTCACCATCGCTCACGCTGTTGCAGGACGCAGAGAAGGTTGAGGCACTGGCAAAGGAGTTGTCGGGGCCGGCAGAGCTCAAGCCGGATGCAGAGGGCAGCGAGCTGCAGAAGAAGCTGGCCAGCATTGCAGAGCGCTCCAGCCAGGGCAACTTCCTGTACACCAAGTTCTTTGCCATCGGCCTCTTCCGCCTGCTGGAGCTCACCGGCGCCAAGGACCCCAAGGCCCTGGAGGGCCTGGTCTCAGCCATGAAGATACCCCAGGAGTCTGTCAGCCGCGACCTCATGACCTACAAGGTGGGTACTTCATGCATAATCATGCCTATTGGCACCTCACACCATTGTCATTTTGCATGAGGAAGCATGTGAATGAGTCAAGGGTGCCCTTTCAGAAAGTACGTGCAAATTGACATCGTCATATCAATACAGAGAGCATGCTAGGCCCCGTGCATATCGAGAGGGTGGAAAGCTGTTTGGGAGGCGTGCAATACTTGAGATTGGTGTATAGATATGCAAATGGCTGATACGGGATGATCTGCGTTTCAGGGAGTGCTGTCGAAGCTGAGCGCGGCCAAGGACCTTATGAACGAGATGTATGCGCGCGAGAAGAAGAAGGCGGCAGAGCGCGAGGCGGAGAAGAAGGCCAAGGCCGACAAGGAGGTGCAGACTGTGGATGCTGTGACCTCTTGAGCTTGGAGCCCTCTTTATCCAGGCTGTATGGGGACCTGTTTTGCTTGACCGGGCTGGGACTCTGGGACTTCTGAGGCATTACAAGTCCTGTGGTACATTCCGCCAAGGAGATCTTCCTTGGCCGGAGCACCGCCGGAGCATCAACGAGGAAGGATTGTTCCAGACCAGACATCCATGGTGTGCCGATGTGTCGGACTGGGGACCAAGAGGATGCGTTAAAAATGAGGGTTTTTTGGGCATAAACAAGGCCTTGCTGCTGAGGCCGAGCTGGGAAACCAAACCTGCAAGCCCTGGCAAAATTACTGTTGTTGACAGCAAATTTTCAGGCGCGCTGTTCGTGCCAAGACAGCAACAGTTGCGGTTATCTCTGACTCAGAGGTGATCGGATGTGATTGTGATTTGCAGAATCCGAAATATCTTCCGTCTCGTTCGTATCCACTAATAGTGCCATTGTAGGCAGGATTGCAGGCATGTTGTGAAGGACAAAAAATATGCACAATGTGCGCTGTGCAACCGCTGTGAGAGAGCTGCTAGTTTGACTGTAACGAAAACATACTTAACTACTCCGAGTAGTTAGAGTAGAAGGGAGTCCCTTCAAGTATGACTGGAGTTGCAGAGAATCTGGGGACATCTTGGCTTCTGACAGCACCAGCTATCTGATCTTAAACATTTTTCAAGATCTCAAGGTTCTAGACCTGCTAGAAACATTTGCTCATCATCCATGTGTTCATGCATGCAGCTCTCTCGTGATTCACGGCCCGGGCCCGTTTCCGTTGCATCGTCAAACCAGATGTCGCCATAATAGATTGTCAATTCCTCTCCTTGCTGCAGCACCATAAAATTATTGAGGTGGTGCGCATTGTGCACCTTCACACCCTTTCAAAGAGAAATACTTTCCGGAAACTCTGCATTATTTGTTAGGGAGCATCTATGACAGGGCCGGGCCGCACCGAGACGTCTCGTGCAGCAAAGAACCGAATGAGCAAGTTGTGTCTGTCGACGCGATAGTCCAGGGAAGGTCTCCTAGAATGGTTAAAGAGCGATCCGACGCCGAGGCACAGCAGGAAATCGCCCTTAAACTTGAAAAGGTAGTGCTCGAGGATAGTATGCCTGGCCCATCAAACAATGTGATCATGCCAGTCGCATTTGTCCTCAGTTGAACAGGCCTGATGCATGGCACCAAGCAGCAGCAAAGAAAGCCCCCTGGGAGATTTGGTGAAATGCTTATGGCACCTCATATGCTCGTTGTACTCGTCTCTAGGTATCAATATGCAATGCGCCTCTTCCACTAACTGTCCCTTGCACAAGTCCAGCCTTGCAGCAACACCTGTGTGTACCCTGCTTTCAGTACTGTACACATAAGAGCAAGAAACTTCCTACGTATTATATAGACGGCCAGGAAAGATGGTTCGGCAGAGGGGCACCAGTCACCTCGAGCTTTGTCTTCACCAGTCTTCAGAGGAGTCTTTATGATCTGGTAGGAACACGAGCAGGAGGCATCGCGCTGCATTCTACTTAAAGTGCTATCGGCGCTGTGTTGATGTACATCTTCGGTGTTTTCGTTGATCATGAATTGTCTTGAGTGGGATACAACAAAGTAGATCAGCCCGCCAACTGCTTGTGACGGTGTCCTTGTGTCCAGAAAGAAGACCTTGAAGGGCCGGATATCGTCCTGATGTCGTAAATGTGTTTGTTTGTGAGAAAGAAGGGAAGGGGACGGTTGAAGGTGAGGAATGGGCCAGCTTCCTTGGTCGTCTGTCGACATCAAGGTGTCGGAGTTCGAGGCGAAGAGCGTAGCTAGCCGCACCTGCCTCCCTCGGAATCCACCCCAGAAAGAAGCATTTCAGAGGAGCGTCCACTATTTTCCAGCTAATCCATTTCTGTTGAAATCAAACGCACCACGCACTCTGCATCACGTTAATTATTGAGTGGGACATGGTTTTGTGATGTGATCCGGTGAGCTATTATAATTGACGTTACCTGGGAAGTCGCAAGCCAGCAAGATTGAAGTGGTTGGTTTGCCATATTTTGCCTCAACCACAACACACAATCTATCTGAAAGCTCTTCAGGTCTTCAGCATAGTGACAATTCTGACTGACAGCAGTGACAGCCATGAAACGTGCGGCTTCAGAAAGTGAAGAGGGAGGTGGACGACTCACCAACGGGGTGAAAGCCCCACGGTTAGATCAATCAGAAGCAGCAGATGCACACGGAAGTGAAGAGGTAAAGACAATTCCCATGGACTTATAGAAAAGTATAGGTTGTAAAAAAAAAGGAAATGAAAGTCTCCCGGGAGAAAGGGTTTCGAAGGGCCGTCAGCAGGACAATCCGCGTCTTCTTCTTCGTATGTCAAACATAGTCGCATGAGAACTTCTTTATGGGCTGCTTAATTCCTATCCTGGAGGATGCAACTCGATTTGTATGCCCCTGCTGTTCCTCTACTACTGTATCCGTTCAATCAGGCAAGAGCATGCTGAGGTGATGCTGTGTCCGCTGACCGTTATGTAAGAAGGAATGGTCTAGTTCCTTGATCATAACATATGAGTGGAGAGCTCGATGCTCTCTGTTCGAACAAACCGTACGTGTGAGCTGATAGCAGGAGAGGCCTGAGGGGATATTGCTTAAAGAGTTAGATGTCTCGATCTTCCGGGTGGTTTGGTGTGCAGACGTTTAAGCACATTGATTTTATCACAAGGTTGCCTTAAGGATGCCTCATGTGGATCACAAAAGGGGGCCATTTTGTTCACTCGTCCGCTTTTCTGCACCTTACAATATCTTTGGTTATCCACCTTGGCGCACTCTGCTCCCTGCCTTGATTCTTCATCAGTTCTTTTCTTGATGACATAGCTCGTCTGACGTTTTTTTCCGTTTTGTGGACAGGATGAGAAGAATAAGAGCATGAGGAGGAGTTCCAGACCAAAGGCCTTCCCAAAGCGCAGCCTGCGGGATGGTGGGTTACATAGTCCCTTCTCTTCACATGCTTGTGTGAAGCCAGTGTCCCATCTTGTATCAATGTGATGGAATCCTGCACTGTACTTACAGATCACCATATTTTCGTGCTTTGACAGATGAGCCGCTGCCAGTGCTGCACTATAAAGAGGGAGAGCCGCTCAAAGACCTGTCGAAGTATCTTGTGGATGGGGAGGAAAGATTTGTGGAGGTAAATCTCAATGCAGATCAAGTTTGCCGTCTTGTCACTTTCCCCGTCTTCCTGGTATATGCGCGCGCCTTACTGACCCCTGATTCTGCGGGGGCAGGTGAAGATACCAGCAGAATGTATGAGCAACGGCAATCGGCAGGTGCGTTTGCCAGAATTTGTCCAGAACTGGAGCAAAACGTGCAGCACATTTTCGGCAGCATTGCCTTATTCAGCAAAAAATGCCCTGTGCTTGCACGGTCGCTTGCCACAGACAAGTTTGGTGCAGCTTGGGCCTATGTGATCACCAGTGGCTCAGGAATCGGGATTCCGCGCAGGTGAGGGCGAGGCAGCTGTGGGGCAACGAGGTGTACACTCAGGACAGCGATCTGGTGGCGGTGCTGATGCACTGCGGCTTCTACAACCATGCGCTGTCGGCGCCGCCCGCATCGGCCGCGCACGTGCGCGCCGTCGTGCAGCCGCTGCCGCCGCAGCCGGCATACCACTCGCGTGCGCGCAACTCCATCCGCTCCCGTGCCTGGGGCGCCGCTGTTGAGGGCTGCTCCTACCGGGTGCGCCCCCCAGCCACAGTCTGCTCTCAACATGCTGCTGCCAGAATTTGCCATTTGACTCTCTCGTGCTAGGTCCTGCATCCTGGACATGTTGCTGCCGAACTTGGCCAGAGTTCTTTGTTCTGCCTGCTTGGACATGGGTTCTCCTTGTGCAAGACCCAGGGGCCCATTAGGCGTGGGAAGGGTGGCAATGTGGGCAATGAAGTTGACTTCTGTCACGAGATGTCTTGAGGGTGAATAAAAATCCGTATGCGAGGCTGCCTGCTTGATTAGCAGGATATTCAAGGTGCCTGAAAGTCTAGATCCGCTGCAGGTGGAGAAATGCGCGCTGGTGTCAAGGAGCGGGGTGCTGACAGACTTGGAGCCCAGCCCGGATGGGGCGGCGGCCGTGGTCCCCACCTTCACGCCGGCGCAGTACGAGCGCGCCATGAACACACGCGCTGCCGCCTCCTCCATGGAACGCCGGCAACGCACCATGCAGGTCCGCCCTTGCAATGCCTCAATGCCCAGCAACTTTCCTCTTGTGACCTGTCCAGCCTCCTGCACGATCTTGAGGGCCTTTGCATGTCCATGTCATCCTTGCCCTCACTGCCTGACGATGGATGTCAGAAACACGGATTCTTCCCAAGTGGTGCATTCACCTTGAGACCTGTTGAGCCTGCCAGGCTTGAGGTCTTTGTCCTCACTGTTGCTTCTGTGTCAGCTGGGGGGGGGGGGGGTGGATGGGTAGGGAAAGCTATTGCGAATTTGTTGGTGGGGGAAGTGGGGGGTGTTCTAATAAAACTGTGTCAACGACCTGTTCTTAAAAGACAAACTGGCGGGGGGGGGGGA
>JADEYI010000107.1_pt1 | contig 157314 bp, 233 predicted proteins | sample 8542331 | NCBI WGS metagenome assembly JADEYI01 (sample SAMN16510988, study PRJNA670497) | mine drainage metagenome | isolation source: biofilm near Copperflume 1 | place: Germany: Marsberg coppermine Kilianstollen | collected 2018-02 | reverse complement strand
CTGCCCGTTTAATGCTCGCCTGCTCGCTCATCATGGTGGACTCTTGTATTTCCCCATCCTGCGGTTCAGGTGCAGACTCGTCCATGTCTGTGGCTTTCTTTATGTTGAGGAATGCTGTGCTTGATTAATGAAGAAGTTGAATATTTTAGAACCTATTTGAAGGCAGTACCTGCTTCTCGCAGTACTTCTTTGCAGCTTTGGAGGAGTACTTTTTCCTTGCCATCCGGTGCACTGGTAAAAAGCGTTCGCGAGAAAGAATGCTGATGTTAGGCCTTTTAGCTGATAGATGCGATGCTGGTGATTCCAATATACTGGCCAAAATACACAATGGTCTGTCGATTGTTGGGCTGCCTGAGCTTCGCGCCAAACAAGTCCTGATATGAAGGAGGCTGTTTCTGAAGGTTCCAAGCGATAAAATGATGCTCTGCGCAAACTTCAAGGATCTCCAAGGTGGCTTGTGAGTATCGATGGAATCTGGGATATGTAACGACCTGAACGACGACCGAAGAACGAACAAGTCCAGAAACAGCGCCGTCGCCGACAGCCCCAGTCTCGAAGGGGAGGGAATCTAATATAATGGCAGCCACTCTCTTTTCCGAGACTCCAAGCTGAGGATTGCTGTCCTTTTGAACAGATCGTTCAAACTAAGTGTTGATCTTGGATGACGCAGTGTGAATGATGGCAACCTGATCCGTCCAGTGCTCTTGCAAGTCGTGCCAGATGGTGAAGGCATACCTCCGATATGAATTAAGCACTACATTTGGAGTCGTCACATCAAACTCTGCACTCGTGCACGACAACAGTGGAAAATTTGTTATCACTGCTGCACTTGAGAATGTTGCGGTTTGGAACATACGACAAGGCACTTTGGTGAGCCAGATCAACGTCTCGATAATGAGAGTGACTCTCCCTGACCAGGATGCTGTGATTATTTTGCGTTATTACTTTACAAATTTTTAGTTCAGGTCGACTAGTGCTACGCCCTCGACTAATAGAAAAGCATGTTAGGAATCAATGTACCCAACTTATGGATCTTGAAAATACACAGCATGCAGTGAGATTAACAGGGCCTACCTGCTGCGGCAGAGTACTCAATCTGGGTTGATTTGGTGCAGGTGCGCATGCTGGTGCCGCCAACCTCTGCAGAGGGCAGGGCACCAGCAGAGGTGACACAGCTGGCGGCAGCCCCTGCCTCGCCCCACGTCGCCGCTGGCCACTCCGATGGCACCATCCGCATCTGGAACCTGGAGACTGGGGACTGCGAGGTGTGCTTGTTTTCACGTTCCCCGCTGTTCCATGCACCTGTGCCACGTTGCAGCCCCTCTGGACGTCTAAGACATCAGAAGCTTGGCCTGGCAACAGAGAGCAAGAAGCCAGCACTGAGCCGCCTGCAGTGTCCTCTGCCACTCATGATGATAATATGTAGCTCATTGACACAATGTCACTGATACACTGTGCACCTCCTCTTCCAGCAATAGCCTAGATTACAGACTGAGTCATGTAGATCATGGCATGCAGTACATGCAGTGCAGATCACGGTACTTGAATGGGTCAGTCATCGAGGGAGTGGTTGGCTGTGCAGGTGACATGGACGGGGCACAGGAGGGCGGTGACAGCGCTGCGCTACAACAGGAGCGGGGGCATGCTGGCGTCCGGCTCGCAGGACACTGACATCATCCTGTGGGACGTCGTGGGCGAGACCGGCCTGTTCCGGCTGCGCGCCCACACCGCTGAGGTCACTGACCTGGTGCGCACTCAGCAGTTCAGCCTTTTTATGTTGTGGCAGGAGTGAGCAGACTTGGTGTGCTGTGGCCAGGACTCTACCAGATTGAGAAACGCCACATCATTGACAGTGTGAGCAGTGAGTGCGTCTATATGGCCAGCTGGGGGCTGGAGAAGCTCGTTGGGTGCACGTGCATGCCAGCAGCTCTGATGTGACCTTGAGATATTTGTCAATCTACCTTTGCTGCAATTTGCAGGCGTTTGTGGAACGCTGCAACGTGCTGGTAAGCGGGAGCAAAGACGGCTACGTGCGCGCGTGGGACCTTGGCACCCAACACTGCTTCCAGACCGTACTGGGCCAGCAGGGCGAGGTACGCTACAGCATCAATGAGTGCAGAATGAGATATGGCTGTGGCATATGGTCATGTGTTCGTGTCAATTTTGATGCATCCTAGTATCCTAGCATCATAATCTTTTCAGCATATGATGCAGGGTTGTTCTCGGGCTCGTCACGGAACGTAATATGACGCAGCAGAGGGTCCCCTTGCTGCATCGTATTGTGTTCCTTGCCACGTCTAAGACCTGCTGTGGCTCTCCTGATGCATGTCCGACGTATTTCAGATGCTGTGGCATGCATGCCTGATCGATAAGTGCTGCAGGTGTGGTCGCTGGATGTGGATCCCTTCGAGCACCAACTGGCGGTGGGGGGCGTGAGCGCCCAGGTGCACCTGTTCCGGCTGGGGGGCGATGCCTCAGATGCAGGCGAGGCGGGACCTTCAGGCCGTGAGGCACGCACCAAGGAGGTGTGTCTGAGACACATGCAAGTATTTTCTTGACTCGCCACCATGCCGAATTCTGTTCACACCTGTGTTCATGCAATAATTTTCACTGCATGCAATTCTGGGAAGTGGACTCCTCAGGATGATTTAGGAGCCCAGGATCATCGTTTGCGGATGTGGCATCCTTGTTTATCCATGTGTCCCTACAATGTGTGATATCAATAGTGAAGGACGTCTGGTGGTGTGTGCAGGTATTGCATGCGGAGGGCAGCGTTGCGCGACAGGCGCCGGAGCGAGTGGCACTGCTGCGATACAGCCCAACGGGCCATGTGCTGGGTTGCCAAAGCGCTGGCAAGGTCCTGGAGCTCTTCAGGTGCCCATACACTCTCTTTTGCACGTCCTTGATACTCACTGATCTGACGCCATCCTACATCTCTCTGAAAACATAAACCAATTTTAGATTTGCTCATAGGAATTTAGAATTTAGCAAGATGGTGGCTCAAGCTCCTGCCAGCACAGCAATGGGCAGGCTGAGTAGCAAAATGTTGAGGTTGAGCGCCTGTGTGCAGGTTGAGGTCTGAGAAGGAGGCTCGGAAACACATGCAGCGGCGGAAGAAGCGGAAAAGAGACAAGGCTTCCGGAGGGGACGCAGAGCAGACCGGCACAGCTGTCCAGGAGGCTGATGCAGCTGGTGATGCCATTATGGCATCCGACCTCTTAGCGCCCCTGCAAGTGAGTCACCAATGGCTCACAGCTGCTCAATATTTTGGAAAATGTTCACTTGCTCTTGACATGCAAGGAAGCTCCTTTCCCAGTAGGCCTTTGATGTCTTCTTAATCGCTCCAGCTTTGATCCAGCTTTTAGACATGTGCTGCAAATGCTGCTCAGTCATGCTGGAGCCAGTTTCAAGGCCCTGCCTAGATGTGACACGAGGCATCATTATTAAGCACAGACTGCTTACGGGCAAATGCTAAGCGGCAAACGTTGACTACAGGTGCTCCGAGCAAAAGCAAAGATCAAGGCATTTGCGTACGGGAAGCAGAATGCCAAGGGAGTGGTGGCCACTGTCACGCTGGCGCTCTCCAACAACCTCATAGAGGTATTGCAACAAGCCATGCCAATAAATTGCCGGTCACCCTGCTATTCAGTCTCACACTGGCATGTTCACATGTCCTGGCCATGAGACTGCCCTGCAGCGCTGTCCGGGTCCTTCAGCTTCAGCACCCATGCAGCATGTTGGAGCCATCGGGGGCCTTGTTTAGCTCTGTCAGGAAGCTACTAAACAGCTGCAAAGCACGTACAGCAACTTGCAATTGCAAATCAAAGAGAGTAAGAAAAGTTTTGGTGGAGACTGCCCTCGCAGCGCTTGTCGAAGCGCTTGATGACTTCAGCATCCATGCAGCATGCTGGAGCCGTCCCTGGCCTTTTTCAGCTCTGTCAGGCAGGCACTCACATGCTGCGCTACGCACTACGCTGCATACATGCACTACCTTGAAATTCACTTTCAAAAGATTGAGCGAGTAGTCATTTGAATTGGGCTGCAGAGCTGGAGCGTGACGGAGGAGGAGTGCAAGCGGCTGAGGGCTGTGGATGCCCCGGGACACCGGTCGGGCGTGCGCGCATTGGCGCTGTCATCGGACGACGCCGTTCTGCTGTCGGCCGCCGCCGGCGCTGTCAAGCTCTGGAACCCGACCTCCGGCGCCTGCCTTCGCACCATTGAGACCGGCCAGGTGGAGTCTCATCAGATATGTGTCATGTTCATAATACGGACTCTTCTCCGTCTTGGAACCTGAGTAACAATTACTAATACGGAGTATTGTCCGTCTTGGAAACTGCGCATGCCATCAGCAACGGCACAAATGCTGCCCCATGCAAGAATGATCCCTGTATGTGGAAGTGCGTCCTCCAGCTGGTGATCTCCGTTCGGCTTCTCCCATGCTTCTCTGGCAGGTGTTATCCATTGGAACTGAATGTCACTGTCAGGCCTAACAGTACGGTGGTTGGCTTGCCGGAGTCGTTCAGGTCCATTTGAGCAATTGCCATGGCAGCCTGGGGAAGCTAGACATGCTTTGTCAGGCCACAAGAATATATATAGCATGCCTCTGGGATATTTGTTTTGCCAGTCGTGTTTGGCGCTGCCTAGATTTTTGATGCCTGCGTTGTTGACCACATGGGGTGGCATGCAGGGGCTGTGCGCGCTGTTTGCGCCGGGCAACAGGCACGCGGTGGTGGGCACAAAGGAGGGCACCATCCAGATCCTCGACATCGGCTCCTCCGAGGTCTGCGACACCATCGCAGCCCACACCGCTGCGGTGCGAGACCCATGCCCTCATCCAATCCCTCATCCGTGCAATCACCAGACACAATGTCATTTTTGCTGAAGCAATGTGACCTGCAGCCCTGCATCCCAAAGCCAAGTGCCTGCCAGATCAGATGCCTCTGAATTGCACGCACGCGATCCTGACCATCCCGCATGGCATGAGCCGCTTTGAACAATCACACATATGCTTCATGCACGTTCATGCTGCATGTCACTGGTTGGAGCCAGCGAGAAGCTGTTGCACTGTCCTGGGTTCTTCACATGGCTCTTGCACTGACATTGCCACTGACTGGACTACATTCCAATGTGGCATCATCTGCTGTTTTAGGATCCCCACCCCAGCCCTACAAATGGGAGGGGACAAGTAACTTGGAAGGATGGTAATGGATGTGTAATATGAAAATTTTGCTGTAGGTGTGGTCGGTGGTGGCGCTGCCGGACAGCAGCGGCTTTGTGAGCTGCAGCGCGGACCACGACGTCAAGTTCTGGGAGTGGGAGGTCACCACCGAGGCGCCGGCTGCCGGCGCGGCCGCGGGGCCGGCCGCGCGACGGCTGGGGGCGCGGCACGTGCGCACGCTGAAAATGGCCGACGATGTGCTCTGTGCGCGCATCAGCCCCGACGGCCGGCTGCTCGCCGTCTCTCTGCTTGACTCCACAATCCAGGTGAAATTTGGTGTCCTTTGATGCAGCGTTGTGTCACAATCAGCGCAGAATTTTTGAGGGTGGGGAAATGTCGCCGTGCTGAGGATGTCCCAAAGGAGCTATTTGCATGCTTTCCGCCATCATGAAGACCCTGCTACTGCTGTGTCCTGGGGCATTTAGTCCCTGACAAGTATTTTCCTTGGGATGCCAATGTGGCATTTCTAGACGCATGCTTGTCCGTCGCAGTTGCTCCCTTTTTAAAGGAGTCCTTACAGCCTACTTGGAGCCTTTCTTGCAGCCTTGACAATATCTTTCTCCGCGCAGGTGTTCTTCATGGACACGCTGAAGTTCTTCCTGTCGTTGCACGGGCACAAGCTGCCGGTGCTGAGCATGGACATCAGCAGCGACTCGACGCTGCTCATCAGCGGCTCCGCCGACAAGAACATCAAGATCTGGGGCCTCGACTTCGGCGACTGCCACCGCTCCATCTTCGCACACTCCGATTCCATCATGCAGGTCCGTCACCTTTTGTTTGTTGGACGTTGACATCCTTCCCAGCCTTGCAGGTGGTGATAGGCACGAGCCTTTCTTGCAGCTCGTGTTTCCTTCCTCAATCTGCAAGATATGCTCGCTGCCGCAATCTGCATGGCTGAAGGGATTCGCACTCGACAAAGCTTGGTACTTTGATGAAATTTACCTAACTCTCCATCAGTGGGCTGTTATTTCTGAGCGCATTCAATATCCTTCTCAACCATGCCCATGAAGGCGGTTGCAAGCCTTCCTTGCAGCTCTTTGCTGAGTTCTCTCAGTCTACACGGAATGCTCTATGCGGCCTCCTGAGGCAAGGCTGGAATGACTCGCACGTCACAATACTGCCCACGTGCAAAAGCCCACCTGCCCATTAGGGCGCTGATTGCCAGTGCAATACTGCAGGAAGCTGTACTGTGAGCAAAATATATTTATGCTTGTTGTCACTGGGCAGGTGGCGTTTGTTCCCGACACGCACTATGCCTTCACGGTGGGCAAGGATGGGCTGGTCAAGTACTGGGACGCCGACCGATGGGAACTGCTTCTCACCCTGGAGGGCCACAAGGCAGAGGTGTGCTCTCTTGTGCCACCCAAGCTCTGCTGCCTTGCTGCTGACATGTCACCCCGCGGTGACACGTCAGCATACAAAGCCCAGCGTTGTCTTCGTCTCTGTTCTGCAGTGAGCTCTCTGCCTTGCTTGGTTCTGAGGGCTTCCTGCATAGTGGAGACTATAGTTGCGCCCATGGCATTGTGATATAGGGAAGGCATGCAGGGATGCTGCCTATTTGCACAATTGTCTTGTCAATAATCTGCCCAGAGGTGTTTCTCACGCAAAAGGGGTGGCCGGGATATGGCCTGCCCAAATCCAAATCAAGCTACAAATTTGAGGCTGAGGAGTTTGACAACTTGATAAGATTATTGATTACTGGAGATTAAGAGTATAAATAAGACGAGGCAGAGCGCCTATCTGCAGACCATCTCAAACGAGTGGCTTGGAAGTGCCCCCCATGCGCACTGTGCTGGAAGGTCATGCTTACACATGCTCAGGCAGTGATGAGTCATGACGTGGGAGTGACCAGTGATGGCGGCTGCCAAAACAGGTGTGGTGCCTGGCGGTGAGCCGCGCGGGGGACATGTGTGTGAGCGCGGGCGCGGACCGCTCGCTGCGCGTGTGGCAGCGCACCGAGGAGCCCTTCTTCGTGGAGGAGGAGAAGGAGAAGCGGCTGGAATCCCTCTTCGAGGCCGACCTCGAGGTGGGGCCCAGCTTCTTTGCCAAACATGCACCTTACTACCACGCTGCAGATATTATGTGAATGGATGTGCTTCTCGTAAACACCTGCAAAGGAGAGAGGCAAGCATTTGCTGCATTGCTGCATTGTCCAGAGTTATTATACCTTCTTTATATTTACGGCTTTTTATTGTAGGCAAGGGAGTTATAATCAGAGGCAATAGCAGGCAAGATAGGCAGATTCAGGCTTCAACAGAGGCAATCATGGTGACATGGGTATGGGTGAAGTTAACACATCAAGTGGTTGTTGTGCAGGAAAATGCTGCGAGCAAGCAGGCGGGGCTGGAAGAAGCGCCGGCTGAGACAGGCACGGCGCTGGCGGGGCGGCAGACGCTGGAAGTGCTGTCCGGCGCCGAGAGCATTGCCGACGCCCTCGAGCTGGCCGCCGCTGAGGCCGAGCGCCACAGGGTGCGCCCATCTCCTTTGCTGCCTCAAATGCTTTCCCTTGACGTCCCCTTAGATCCTGATAGTGCAAATCCTGATGTTCTGTCTCTGCACACATGGGCAGTGACCAACTGAAGTGCACCTTCACTCTTGCAGATGAAACCCTTGGTGCTTTTGCACATCCTGGATATCACAGGCTTCTTCGGTCCGGTCTCAGAGCTACTCTGGTGTACCATATAATTACAGTAGTACTCCTTATTGTAATGGTGCTGAAAACAATTGCACATACCCAACGGGCACCAAGAGAACCGCTACACAATGCTTCACAGCCAAAGGACCGGCAATAACGAGTTTGCACGACACTATGGCGCTGCAGATGATCATACCAAGCAAAACAGGCACAAATACATCTGCAACGCTCTGCGCAGGCATTTGCTGCCGAGGCGGCGGCGGCCGGCGCGCCCGGCAAGGCGCCGCCGGCAAACCCGCTGCTGGCTGGGCGCAGCGTGGAGGAGTATGTGCTGGCGGCTGTGGGTCGAGTGCGCGCCGGGGACCTGGAGCAGGCTCTACTAGTGCTGCCCTTCTCCGACGCGCTGCGCCTGCTGCACTACCTCTGCTCCTGGCTCGCACGCGGCTCCCGGGTGCGCTGCTTGAGTTGTACTGTCATTCTTCCTCTCTTCCTTTCGCTTGGGAATACTCAGCCAGCATGCACATTGTTCATGGTAGAAGGTCCGCTGCTGTGCAAGCAATGATGAGACTCTTACTTGAGAAGATGACATCTCAAGACTTTCATGCATGTGACTTGTTTCCTTGGTGACGTTTGCAGAAAAACACGGCGAGTAGCTAGAAAGAAAACATGTGAAGACTGTATTTTTCAGAGGTTTGATGGTGAAGCCTCCCGTCAGTGTCCTGAAAACCCGCATTGTCTCCCTGAGCACAGGTGGAGCTGGTGAGCCGGGCGGCTGCGCTGTTGGTGCGGCTGCACCACGCGCAGCTGCTGGCGACCCCATCGGCGCGCGCCCCCCTGGTGCGGCTGCGGGGACTGCTGCGGCAGCGCACCCAGGGCCTCAAGGACACCCTCGGCTTCAACCTGGCCGCCATGGCACACCTGCAGCGCGCACTCAAGGACCGCCAGCAGTCTGCCATGGCCTGAAACTAACATGATGGCTGAGAATGACGATTGCTGGCTTTTTGCGGGCAAGCTTGTGAAGCTGATGCGCATGAGGGAGCGAAGCTGTAGGCGCAGGGTTTGGTGGGGCCTTGTGGAATGTCCAGGGGGGCGCAAGACAGCACTTTTTGGTACTTCTGGGCAATCCCAGGGATTGACCTCTGCAAAGCAGTCCGCCATGATCTGAAACCCACATGCTGGAATACATTGGTTGCCTGGTTTCTGTGACAGTGGGCGTGTGCCATATTACTTGTTAGCGTGGTATGCGTGCTTGAACACAATGCACCTAGCTAGTACTAATAGATGGCCCGGTGGATATCGGGACCAGGGCCCGAGAGCATGCAGAGAATTGGCCGCTGAAATCATCTAATGAGAGACAACGCAGCATGTCTGAGAGTGCTGCATTAGAAGTCAGTCGGCTTGTGATGCCATACAGCCGAAGGACAAAAGTTGATCATGATGTGGAGTGCTGCCAGCAAGTACGGCGAAATTGATGTCCTTCAGGAAGGTTCTGATGACCGGCCTCATGCACTTCGTAGGCGCATTTGCCCAAATGCTCACCACTGCGGCACAGTAAAATTATTCACCTAGTATGATGCCGTTGCTACAGCATACCGCAGCATGCAATCAGTGATGTCTCGTGCTGGCTGACACACAACCTTCGCATGATCTCAATCTTACCTGTGCTCGCTGCATGTCACTGACATGATCGTATCTCTGGGAAGTGGAAGCATGCAAATTGCAACCAAGCCATTTCAATGGATTTGCATTCCCCCATCAGCCATTTTTTGCCGCTAGCGCTGACACATATTGGCATTGCCAAAACAGATGTGCCATGATTAGCAACCCTCGCCGTGTGATCCGGGAAAATCTCTTGCACAATACAACAGATCGGGATATTCTTGCTGGCATGTAACTTACAGCTACAAATTGCCAGCTGTACAAAATCCGTACAACAAAGTAACTACCAACCTTTCCATGCCTACCGTGCAGCAATATGTGTCAGAGAGATGAACGTCTGTACTAGGATCCTGCCAACGGCTTATTTGGCAACCCATATCAATTGTTTTCATGGCTTTAAAAGAGGTGGCAGTCTGAGCCATGGTCACAACTCAAACGCCCATGCAACAAATATGTACAAGCACCCAACCATCGTTCAAAAAATGCAAAACTATTTGTTTCAACCGTTGCGGCTTGAGAGGATGTTAGCTTCTGAAGCTCATTTGTGTTGCGTGTCTTGTCAAAATTGGTACATTTTCACATCGGAATACCAGCTGTACTGTCTCTGCTGGGGCAGAGGTCGGTCCCAGATTCCAAGATTTGAAGCCGGTCAGAACTGGAAAGAGAACGCCGCGCTGCTCAGTTTACTCAGACACCGCCGACTGACAGTGGCAGTCACTACTAAATTATGCACCCAAGCTGCATGCAAGCTAAGGCTGAGGCTCTGGTGCAGCCACACTTAGCCTCAAGGTCACTGCAGCAGGAATGCCAGCAGAACGGCAAACTCGGCGTCGCTGCTGGCCTGTGCATCGCTGCTGCCGGCCTCCTCCTCAGTCCCACTGCCCACCTCCCTGCTCCCCGGTGCCGCCTCATAGCATAGTGTCTCTGCATAAGAGGCCAGGCTGCAGCACTCATCCTTGTCACCGCAGCTGGTGTCCTGAGAGCTGCAGCTGCCATCTTTGCTGTAGCTTCCTGCACCGCTGGGCACGCTGTCCACGTCCTCAAACCAGCTGCCCACCTCAGCACGACAGCTGTCCCCGTCAGTGACATCATCGTCCTCGTCAACAGAGCTGCTGTCCTCGTCATCGGCAGATGAGCTGTCCCTGTCATCAGCAGACGAGCTGTCCTCGTCAGAAGAAGAGATGTCTTCGTCATCAGAGGAGCTGTCCTTGTCAGAAGAAGAGCTGTCCTCATCAGCAGAGTCGCCGCGCTGGTCTCCAGAGGCGTTGTTTGCCTCCCAGTCGGCAGAATTCCACCCATCTGTGGAGGGGGAGGCCGGCCGCTCCCAGCGCGCATCGTCCAGGGCCGCTGCCAGCATCTTGTAGAGTGTGTCCAGGCAGAGGGTGCTGGGCCGGTTGATGCCCTGCAGCACTGCCGCCAGCAGCTCCTGCGGCAGACCCTCAACCACCGGCACAATCTGCACGAGGCATGACAAATAAAGCTGGTCAATCTGCTGCATGAGAAGCTTGAGGCATGGCAGATTCAACAAACTTCAGACGATTGCATGCAAAGCTCCATTGTGGCACAAACGCATAGTGATTAGTGCAAACTCCGGCAGACACTATAGAGAAAGGCCAACTCTAAAAGGCCCACCATGCTTTAAATTGCACTGCAGAAAGTGGTCAAGCTGGTCAAAGTGGCCCAAAGGTGCAAAGTGCAAGAAAGGTTCAGGCGCACCTCGTCGATGCCGATCAAACCCCAGGTGCTCCGCAGCTGCCAGCCGCAGGCCTTGGTCCATGATCTGCCCATCGGGGCACCTCTGCAGCTGCTCCTCGGAGTACACAGCGCGGCACTGTGCGTCCACCCGCGCCTTGTCATCGCCGTTCAGCCCCTCGTACTGGTCGTCCAGCACGGCTACAGCGTTGCGCCTGCTGATCAGGTTGTGGATGACTACGCAGGTCGCGCGCATCTCATCCGCCTTCCCCTGCTTGGCAGCCTTCATTGACACCGTGGGGGTCAGGAAGGTGTGCGACCCCCTGCGCAGCCAGCCGGCACATGTCAGGTCTGACCTGGCGTGAGAGTGAATGCACCCCCGATGCCAGCCCACGGGGTGGGCTATCACAGGGTCAGAGCAAGTTCTAGGCACAATGGGACACCGGCAACAATTTTGTCAAAAGCCTGGCGTGTGACAGGCAAAGCAGCCCATGCAGACTAAAGACCATCTCTTAGTCAGCAAGGAGCAGTCAGGCAGGTAAAGGGGACGTACTCCCAGTCATTGACATCCGACAGCCTCCTGGCGCAGCCAAAGTCGGCGATCTTGATGGTATCGCCGGAGCACAGCAAGTTTCCCTCCTTGATGTCTCCGTGGATGTAGCCCGCCTCATGGATGTGCCTCAGTCCCCTGGTCAGCTGGCACGCGATGTCCAGGGCCCGCCTCTTCTCGATGGTGGGCTGGCTGGTCTGTCTGGAACTCCTGCGCGCATGCATGCGGATGTCAGGACGAGCGAGCACAGATTGCCAAGTGGGCAGGCATGCTGGCATGTGGATGGCAATGCAAGCAGGAGCCAGCTCTGGTGCATGCACTTCAATGCAAGTCCTCATACATGAAAAGCATCAGTCAGGCAAGGCCCTAATTGCCAAGAGATGCAATCAAGGCAGAAATGTGCGCACCAGATCTCTCTCCCCAGGTCGTGGTCTGCCAGCTCCAGCAACAGCGCATCCCTCACCCTGAATGCCGGCTCCACGCTCTCCACATCATATTCCTGGATGCCCACCTGTGAGTTGGAGGCCCACGCCACCGCCGCGATGATGTTCTCATGCGGCGGGATGGCTGCCAGGGCAGCTTCCTCGCGCGCCACCTCAGCGCGTGACTCAGCGTCTGGGTGGGGGACCTTGGCGGCCAGCCGGACAGTCATGGTCACTACAGAGATGCAGCCCTGGCCGCCGCTGGTGAACTCGTTCCTGTTCACGCGGAATTTTGCACCCTGCAAGGCACCGGCAGCACGGTCAGCCACGATGCAAAAAAATCTCATATGACATGCTGTGGGCTTGCGCAGACAGCATTTTGACACGTCAGCTGCTTTCAGGGCAGCAGCAAGCATGCATACTGCCAATGCAGTGCCCCTCGGGATGCTCCATGCCTCTTGAGCAGTATGCAAGTTGGTATGCTGCACCTTCAGGACCCCTGGAAAGGCTGTATATTACACGGAAGGCTTAGCAGGAAATGCTGCTCAAATCACGCCACCAGACAGATCTGTTTATTTCCAAAAGCAAGTGGTTTTGGATGCGGACCTGGGGCGCGCGCGGCAGCCTCCTTGCATTTGCTATGCTCTCCTTCTCTGTCAGCCTCCTCTTGATCCGCCCAAGCTCCTCCTGTGGGGTGGCAGACAGGGGCACTTGAGTGGACACACGGGCATGGCCTCTAAAATGCAAGTCAGCAGTGCGTCAGGTATGAAGCTCTGGATCCTGTGCAATTGTCCCTGATGCATCCATCGACTTGATGCAGGTGCACTGAATAAATACACACCGAATAAATACACACCAGGCAATGACAAGAGGACAAGGCCCTGATATTATGATCAGAACTAGGCGTCTGATGTCAAACTGGTGCGCGCACCTGTTGCCATTGGTTCACAAACTCGTGCTGTGACACAGTGGCTTCCAGCTCTTGAATGCGCGCTTGCTTGGCGTTGCTAGACCCTTGTAGGGCGTAGTAGCACACACGCATCGCCTGGATCTTGTCTGTCTGCAGCAACACCCCCACCAAGTTGGCAATTGCAGGTGAGTATATACCTGCCACAGGAATCACCAGCAGAGACGGCGTTTGCTGGATGAAGCCAGAGTTCGTGCTTCAAAAAGGGTTGGGATGAATGTGAAGATCACCTGTATTTTAAGGCTGCCCTCGAGGTCATTGTAGTCCTCATCAGCAGCTTCGAGGTTCATTTCCAGCATCTTTGCCTGCAGGAGCGCCACAAGATCAAACTTGGTCCACACAGAGAATATATGGCCGAGGACAAGTGACAGCAGCGTGTCCTGGCTTCTGGCCTGACCCTGAAGGACTGCATTTTCTGCACTGTTGGGCCACGTTGAAAGAGCACAGGCTTGTGTGGCGAATCCTGAGCAACCGACAATTGTGCTGCAGTGTCCGATTTCAAGGCAGCCTGATCGCACCTGAGCGCGCCACTTGGCAGCCTCCTCATCCTTTTCCTTCACTTGCCACTCCAGCAGTAGTATTTTGGCGCCCATACCGGCCCCCTGCGCAAATGCGCCAGCTCAGATGGTTCACCAAAGTGCACAGCACTAAGCTGCCAATCAGGCACTGCATGCAAGTTCTGTGCTCTCTGATGAGACGGTTTTCGGTGTTCTCACCTCCAGATGTGAGCCAGCGGATCCGGTGAGCTGCGGAGCTTCGATCTTCGTGCAGCGATCGTTGCCAGTACTCCTCAGAGACCCCTGAAATGAAGAACCCCCAAATGGCTTTTATGATTAATCAATTCAACTAAAACCCGTTCCTACGCTTCGAAAATCTTTATCGCCACCACTACGGCGTTGCTGACTTCGTGAGAATGGCGCCCATCAGGCGCCTAAACCCTGTATCCCATGTATGCGGAGATGAATGATACACTGAAAATTATTCTCATTACTTCGTGCGTGTCAGAGCATCCCACGCGCACCACAGCGGAAGTGAGACAGGTACTTGTCCTCAGCAGTGGAACAGAACACCTAGCATGCTGGCATGTACATCGGCAAGTAGATACCTGGCTGCACGATTGATCCAGGCCGCCTGTTGATATCAACCTCCAAAGGGTTTGCAGGTATTGCGAGAACACCATGATGGCGTCTTGTTCACCCTGATATACAGATCACCTTATCCACGCCTGACAGTCGGCGACAGGGCAACAGCGCACAGTCGAATCAAGCGTTCTGTCCACAAAGGATCTCAAGCAAGAAAAAGCGATTGCTGCGAAGAGCCTGAATTTTGACCATCTGAAGCTGCCAGATGCGGGTTTGTGCGATTTTACAATACGCTAACGCCCCACGGGTTTAAATAGGTGGGGGGTCCCCAAGAATCAACTAGAGGCTCCTTCAGGAATCCAATGATTCCAGTATATATGTTCAAACAAGGCTTGACTGGCCAGAGCATTTGCATGTATATTGGTGTGACAAATTACAACCTCCTTGACTTCACAGGCGGGCAAAATTTGCTTGCAGCTGTGCAAGCATTTTAAGTAAGACTCGTTCGAAAAAGTTTACGTGTTGACGTGTTAACATTGTGACCTTGCATGAAGCACAATTCACCTCTCACCCGCTGAAACCCTCAGGCGGACCTGCTCTGATCACTCACGCACTCACACTGAGCAGACCATAACCTATCAATCAATCAAAAGTGCACATTACTGATTTATTTGGATTATTTGTCCTATCAAAACACTGGAGATCATGAGTCGAACCATTGTACTTGACGCTTATGTAACATAAGACGCCCACAACCATGCTGACGTAGATTTTCTTTCCATGCATTGTTGGTCGCATACTAAACCCTTAACGGGCTTTTCCTCACCGACCGGTGTACGATCCGGGCCTGGGGACCCCCCTTCTGACTCCCACCGCCGGGGGCGGCGGAGTTGAAGGCGGCTGCAAGGCAGCTGATCAGCCGGCCTGCTGAGGGGGCGCCTGCTGCGCGGCAGCTTCCTGCGCTGTCTTCATCACTGTGTCAGCGGCTTGCACCAGCTGCTGACCTGCGGCCACCGGCGCTGCCTGCCCCGGTGCTGCGGGTACCTGTGTCCCCTGCGCCCCACAATTGTTATTCTTATTACACGCTTTTCCTGCCAGGGCAAGGTACACTTCCAGGTAAAGGCTTTCACAATCCCACCCCTGGCTGGACTCGCCAGATCCAAGCAAGACCCAATCAACCGCGGGCACTGTGCTCAGTACTTGTACCGCCCACCGCCAACCCGTCCCCCACAATGCTGATTAAACCCAGAGCAAATTCTCAGAACTTCTTCCAGACCCAACAGTATTCATCAAAGAAGCAGATCTGCTCCTATCCAGCACTGCAGAGGACCCTGAGACAGGTTCATGTCCCGGTCAATGCTGGCGCATGCCAGCCTCCTCCCAACTCCCATCAATCTCCCCGCAAACCCCTCACAGTGACGGCCAATGCCGAGTGCGGCCCAACTTCCACCCACAAGCCTACGATTACCTCAAGATTGCAAGAGCTTTCCCAGGATGCATGGGTGTGACAGAAAGAGCATGGGATATAGTGCGGCTTGGGAGAGAGGGGAGGTGCAGCAGAGTGGGCAGGAGCGCACTGGAGCAGGGGCAGATGCTGCAGGGGTAGGGGGCGCTTGGCTATCTGCAATGCCTGCCAGCCACATCAAATTGGCCTGCAGGCGCTGCTGGTACTTCACTGCTTCATCCACTCGTCCAGAGTTTATGCACTCCAAAATGGTCTTGATGAGGCTCTCGTTGTCCTCAAGGTACTGCACGTGAAGCAGGTAATTGATATATGTGTCAGATTATTGATTTGCCGTCGGGATGTTCCAAGACACTGTCGCATGAGACGTTCTTCACCTTCTGAACTGTTTCGCTTGTGGGTGCCTGTGCATTCAGGGCTCCGGGAAGCAGTGTCGGTGGCTTTGAACCGGGATCCTGCGCTTGCACTGTGCACATAGAATTGCTCAATACAAGAAGGGCTGGTATTATGAGTCACTGCCAGACCCGATGCAACACATCAGCCTGCCAGCTGTTGTTAAGAGGTCAGCACTTCTCTGAAATGTCAAAACTACGTTTCTTGTAGTAAATAGGCAACAAATCAGATGTCGGGCATACTTGAAGCAAAAGCAGTAAGTCAAAGTCTCATGGGTGAGGTGTCCAGCCAAGTCACGTATTTAGCCACGCGATCCAGCCATTGCTTTGTTCGAAACTACGGTTGATTTTGACTCAATTTGGTTGAGGATCCTCCTGAAGAGTGCTGTATCCAGCATTCATGTCGAGGTAGGGTTCACGTGCCTTAGGGAAGCTTCTTCGGCAGGGTTTCTGGAAAACATGCTTTGATTCTGAAGCGGAATAAAGAGAAAATGTCCCAATGGAATAATATTATTGAATGATAAGGGACATTAATGTTTGGTACCGATAGCAGGTCGAAAACCCCGCGGTTATTTTTTCCAGCAAATCAAAAGTGTGAAAACAAAGCGTAACTGGTGAGGTAACCACTATTGCTACACAATGGGGAAACGCAGAAATACAATTATTACAGGATTAGAAATTACTGGTTTTCTGGGCAACAAGATATCCGGTTGAAGACGTGTGGCGATTTGACATCTAAGCCAAAGTGATATTTCAGTACCTGCAGCGATTGAAGAGCAGTAAAAAGTGCGTGAATTCAATTCGGCACTCAAATGGAGACCATTGTGATCGACGATTCTGATTGCAGCGACCTGTCCAATGACGGGGTTGCTGACACAACCGACGAAGCACACGGTCTCATCCAGGCGGAGGGAGCCCCTGACGAGGTGTGTGATGTTGTTGGTGAAAGCTGCTCAATACACTTGACTCACCCCACATCGGCAACACTGGCAGGAGTCAGCCTGCCAAAGCTTCTGCAGACCCTCCTATTTACTGCCCTGCTTCACTTTTGCTCTGCAGGGTGGTCAGAGGCTTGGTCCCACAGGCCTGCAGGCGCCTACCGCGCATGTGCATGCTGAGCCCATGCAGCCTCCAATGCTGCAGCCAGCGGTGCACACCACTGATCCGAGGCAGCAGTATCTTGCACAGCTCCAAGCGGTGCAGCAGGCTCAGCAGTACCGCCAGCTCGCACCGGCCGGCTTTGTCGCTCAACCTTTGCCCATTCAGCAGCCGCTCCAGGCAGCACAGCATCAAATGAACGGCCTGGGGACCGCTCCCAATCAGGTGGCCCCACAGAATGGGGCTGCCTCCTCCGCTCAGTGGATGACCCCGCAGCCAGCTCAAGCCATGCCAGACTCGCAGCAGCAGCAGCAGCAGCAGCAGCAAGTTTATGCTGACCTGGCCCGCCAGCTGCATGCAGCCCAGCAACAGCAAATGCAGCAGCAGGCACTGCAGCACACAATGTACAATCCCCAGCCAGCTCTGGCGCCAGCGCCGCCAATGTATGCCTATTCAGCACAGCCGCAGGCCTATGGCTTGCAGTCTGTGGACACCGCGCAGCTGCAAGCCCTCATCACTGCTCAGCAGATCCAGCAACAGATGGCGCAGCAGCAGAGCCCTGCCTGGCCGGCAGCGGTGATGGCTCAGCCTGCGCCTGCAGCCGCCACCTCAGCACTGCAGCATCAGCCGGCGCAAGTGTATCCGGCAGGACTACAGCAGGGAGCAGAGCCGGCCCAAGCGCAGGCGCAGCCAAGCCAGCAGCCCAACTTCTTTGCAGCCGTGTGGGACAGTATGCGCGCTGCAGCCTCCGCCCTGGGCCAGGAAACGGTGCCTGCTGCACCGGCTGCAGTGCGAGCGCAAAGTTCCACGCAGCCTCCTGCAGCAAGCAGCCGTGGAGCTCGGGCAGTCAAGGCGGAGCCGAGCACGGCAAGCAGCAGCGTGCTGTGGCAGCAGGCGGGAATGTATCCGGCGCAGCGGGTCACGTCTGCAGTGAAGGCGGAGGCCCCCAGTGGCGTCTGCGCCGGCTCGTCCAAGGCGGGGCCGAGCCAGCAGGGAGGCGATGCGATTGATGATTTTGGCATTGTTGGAGCTGCCGAGGGGGCGGACAGTGTCGCGGACGAGGCAGCTCTTGAGGTATGGGACTGCTTGTTGACCTGGTTTCCCTTTGACATGACTGATGGCCTTAAAGGCACCATGCGAAGCCATCACCAGCACTGGGGCAAGCTAGCGACAGGACAGCCACACCCTCATTAACAGCCTTGTTGCAGTCATGTCTTGTTGGCAAGTTGGGGGGAAGGGCATGTGCCAAACAGCTGGCGTCATGTGCCGGCGTGTTGCGCCCAGGGTGTCTTGGAGGGCTTAAAGATGGCGGATGCTCCGGAAGCTGACGTGCCGCCCGGCAAGATGACCGTCACATTGCATGCCTACCAGAAGCGTGCCCTTGGGTGGGGCCGCCTCTGCCATTGTGAGCGATGTAGAGATCTTTCAGCGCTCTAGCTCCTACCCACCGTGCTGGCTAGTTGACGCATTGATCGTGAGTGATCAAAGTGATTGCAATGAGAAATCTGGCTTGGTTGGAAAGGGCGCTTGCACAGAGTCATTGTGTTGAGGCTAACATCTGCCTGGTGCTGGCAGGTGGATGAGGAAGCGAGAGAACCCTGGCAGCGTCAACGCGGTCTGCGGCGGCATCCTGGCAGGTAGGACACGCCATACCTTACTTTTTCAAATAGCAGCCAGCCCATCTCAGCTCAGCCTTCCAAGGACCCCCTTGTACTGTGAGCACAAAGTGGCACACCACTTCTGCCAAGCACAAAGCTGGCAAGGCTCAGCGTGCTTCATCCCAAGCTAGAGTGACAAGCCTCATAGAGAATACATGCCGTTGTCAGATCTTCAGGGCTGACATCCTCTTCTATCTGGAATTTTGCGCAGACGAGCAGGGCCTGGGGAAGACGGTGCAGGCGATAGCGCTGATCGTGATGGAGGTGCCATCGCGCGCCAATGCGGAGGCGGCCCTGGCCGACGCGCAGCGCGAGCAGAACATGATGGCGCTGCACCCCGAGAGCGCCGAGGCGCGCGCCGCCCGAGCCGCCGGCATCGGCATTTTCCCGGCCGGCGCGTGCGGCGGGTCAGCCAGTGCAAGCGGCGACGCAAGTCCTGGTACGGGTTTGCATATTTCAAATATGCACTAGATCGAGGCATCATCTGCACCACTAGACGGAGCGATCTATTGCACAGCATCTCAAGCGGGGATGCTGTCTCAGGGGTCAGGGAGTACCCAGGCATTTTGGCTCAAATGTCTTATAGTGACAATAGAAAACCTAGTGCATGCAAGGCAGCATCTGCTGGAGTGTGCGGCGGCTTCTTGTGTGATCTTGTAGTGATGGTTGGTATCTTGTTGGGTTTCTTGGTTTACCTCTGACTTGGTAAGGGGAAGCCTTAAGATAGAAAAGGATGGAAGGCTGTCATAAAACGCTGCTGCAATGCACCTGATCACTCATCCTGTTGGTTTGGAAGGGCGTGTCGCATCATAATAATATACAACAATGTATTCATCTTGTTATAAAATCTTTCTGTGTGGGTGTGTGAGGTGCAAGGGAATCATTTGTATGCGTGGCACAGGCCTGCACTTTTATGAGCCATGTCAGGAAGGTTGGAAATTCCTAATTTTGATGTGTTGTGGGTACAGGTGTGGGTAATAATGCGGACAAGGGCAAGGCAAAGGCGCAGGATGAGGCAAGCGAGAGTCCTCCCAGGAAGAAGGTTAAAAAAGGGCCCATCCAATACGGGCCTTGCGGCCGCGGCGAGTTCTGCACCTGCGCCATCTGCAAGAAGGCCAAGGACCAGCAGGTTTACATATTATTGATCTCATTTCTTTATTTGATTTATTTCTCATTTCGTTCGGCCCTGGCGTGCCCTCACGGGCCCTCAAATGTTTGCCGGGCTCAAATGTTAGCCAACTCTCCTTTATTCCCTTTTTCTGCAGCCCGACACTTGGGCATGCAACAAATATGTTTAAGAGGAGCAATGCATACCACCGCATTTAGAATTCTGTTGCATGAATTTTGTGCCCAGTTCTGTACGCTCGACCGCGCTTATTCGTAAGGGGCTCTGCAGACCAAGATTAGTGCGCTTTGGTGTCCCTCCTGTCCTTGAGGTTCTATTTTGAAAGCCATTTGCGTCTTTTTATCGAGTCGGATCGCTGGTGGTTCCTTGGTGGCAGACGCGGAAGGCCTTTCTAAACGCACTCTGAGGGTGGAAGGGGAATGACCAAAGCGTTCGAGATCTTGCTGCGAAGGAGAATCTGCAAAGACATGCAGCAACTAAGGAGGAAGTGCGTCAGCTGCACATAGTTGCTGGGTGACACAGAGGGATTGTGTGTGCGGTGCAGAGGAAGGCGGCTGAGCGGGAAATTCAGCGGGCGTGGCGCGCCGAGATGTCTGCGCGGAAGGAGGCCAAGGACCGCGCCAGCCAGGGCCCTCCAAAGGGCCAGCCAGTCAGGTGGGACATGCCACTGTTCAATTTTTTTAAATCTAATGCTTTTTCCTGCAAATCTTCTCAAGCTTGCTCCAAAAGGCTTAGAGGGATAGTTCAGCGTGCCCGAGGCTTCCAAGCGCTATATATAAATTGCAGGAGCCCGCTTCAAATTTGTAGCGACGTGAATGAGGAACAGGTTCAGTAAGGTGGTGATGTGACGGGAGGTGACTGGAGGTAGAGAATACCTAGGAGCGCGAAACAATCTCTGTCTCTCTAAGGAGTTGCAAATGGCCGCATAACTGTTGTGTATCATGGCAGGACCAAGGCGCCGGCTGCGAGTGAGCAGAAGCTGCTGCTGCCGGACATCATGAGCCCAGATGGCAGCGTGGCCAAACGTACACTTGTCGTCTGTCCCCTCTGCGTGGTGCGCACCCTTCCTCACCTCACTCTGCCAGCACCCACAATGTCATCATGATCCACATTATTGATGGCCCGCCTCAGGCCTGCCAAAAGCGCTTATTGCAGCACGCTTTGAAGCGGCCGCTCTTGGGGTGATTCAGTGACTTGAGTGCTTGCCAGAGGGTCCTTGTCTGCATGTTGTGGGTCAAAAGTCGCCCCTCAGATAGTCCATCAAATGCTGCAGATCATGTCAGTATCCTTCTTGTGTCCGTGAAATATTAGCTAGAAGCTTGCCTCGGCACGCACAGAGCCCTGTTGACAATGAAGGTCAGGACTTTATCTCAAAATATAAGTGCATGTGCATATGCCTGATGATGCGCCGCAGTGAAGTCAGATGTGTGCTGCCTGATTTGGCGGCAATTTGAATTTAGATGTATCCTGCCTGATTAGGCGGCGCAGTGGGTGGACGAGGTGCGGGAGAAGGCCCCGCAGCTGCGGGTCGCACTGTACCATGGCCCCAACCGCAGCCGAGACTTCACCCCCGCGCTGCTGGCCTGCTATGACGTCATCGTGACCACCTACTGGGTGCTCGCCAGCGAATTCGGCGCCTCCCCCCAGGGGCTCCTGTACCGCGTCCGCTGGCACAGGTGCGCTCTGCCGCTCTCCTCCCTGCAATTTGTGCGCATGACCTTTTTATTATTATTATTATTATTATAACACGCTTTTCCTGCCAAGAGGCAAGGTGCGTCCTGCAGACAAGCTGAAGGTGAAGGCTGCCATAATCTCACCCCTTGTTGGACTCGCCAGATCCAAGCAAGACCCAATCAACCGTGGGCACGGTGCTCAGTATTTATATTGCCCCCTGCCAGCCGGGGCCATGGTACCTTCTGTCAGTAGAAATGTTGTCCCATAAGTGGACAAGCTGATAGACTTGTTGGAGACAGCCATGGGTGTGCCGCCCACTTTTGAGCAGAGGACCAGGATCTGAGGTGGTCCAGAAAGAGCCTCACTTGACTCTGTGCCCCTGCGCTGGTTGCATGCAAATGACGGTTGAGCAGGAAGCAGACTCTGTCTGTATGCAGAGCCGAGCGGCGTGCAGCCTGTTGCGAGCCCAGAACCAACGAAGTGCAGATCTTCCCTTGTTATATATTGTAGCAAATGATACTTTGATGATGATTGTCTGTAGGACAGCGGCTTTTAACATGCAGAAGTGCATGCAGTGGTAACTTGTATGGGCAGTGCTTATGTCAAGCGAAGACATTGCATTGCACTGGTGGGAGCGCTTGGTTGGTGACTGGTTGTTATCGCCAATATAATGGTCTGTAGGCATTGCTCAATGGAGGTTTCATATCTCCGCGAGCCGGTGTGCGCTGGCCAGTGAGAAGCATTGGGGAAGAGGTCAATTGGGGATCTGATACAAAGCCATACTTGGTACTTGAATGTGTTGCTGTTCAATGCAGGTGTATCCTGGACGAGGCGCACCTGATCCGCAACAGCCACACCAACGCCGCCAAAGCCGCCGCCCAGATCGACGCCACGCGCAGGCGGGTGCCCGTTCTTGTCTGAAGGCACTGAAACTGTATCGATACTTTTGCTCATGCAGGTCGCTCAGGGAAAGAGCAAGTGCTTGCGAGAGGGATTTGAGCCGATTTTGACGTGTGCATCATGGGATCCTGCAGGTGGTGCCTGACAGGGACCCCCATCATCAATGCGGCCACCGACGTGCACATGCTCATTGTGTTCCTCCAGTACGCGTGAGTGCTTTCTAAATCTCTGCAGTGCTTTGCTTGGCTTGGCAATTGTTCTTGCAGGAAAAATACCAGATCAGTTTCTTGTCTGCCCTTTCTTCTGCGGAGACCAGCGTCAAAAGCATCCCAGACAGCCCCTTACAAGAGCCAACAGAGTTGATGTGTGACAGGGCCCGCATTGGCTCACGGTTTCCAGGATAGGACCAACACAATTGTCTCATGCGCAGGCCGTTCAACAACATCGAGCTGTTCAACCGGCTGATCCGCAACAAGATCGAGACGGTGAAGCTGCGCAATGGCCGGCGCATCACACCCAACCAGGCTGCCCGCGATCAGGGCTACAAGGAGCTCCGCACTGCCATGCGAGTGAGCTGCCCTTGCCTTTCCTCCTCCTTTCCATCAACCATGTATCACCTCACTTCAATGCTCCACAGGAGGTGGTTCAATCAGGCAAACGCCCAGTAATATGCATGAATGAAACAAATGCATCAGTCTCTGTCAATTGCTCTTAAGCTCACCTAAATTTATTGACGTGAGCCGGCATAATCAAGCATGGGTTGCGCCAAATCATCGAGCACATCAGAACATGCTTTATTACACTGGCGAGACGATCTGTATCAAGGATGCCACACATGACTTGCAAGAGTGGCGTCTTGCGCTGCTGATAACTTAGTTGTTCCCTTTGGATTACTGATACTCCTCCCCTCATGACTGATCATCTGTCACGGCTTGTAGGCGGTGACGCTGCGGCGCATGAAGAGTGACGAGTACAAGGGGCAGCCGCTGGTGGTGCTGCCGGCCAAGGTGATTGCGCTGCGGCAGATGCAGTTCAGCGAGGAGGAGGAGGCCATCTACAGGGCCTTTGAGGAGAAGTCCCAGCTGGACTTCAAGGAGTACGTGCGCAAGGGCTTTGGCGCCAACTACTCCCACATCCTGGTGCGGCCTGCTCACTACCTGGCTGGGAAAGTATTATTCTCTTGGCAAAACAGGCGGGGGATGACCTTTGCTTTGCCAGTTTGTGTGCAATTTGTACCCATCCCACATCCTGAAGCGGCCTACGCCACTCCAGTGGCAGGGGATATTCTGGGCAAAAGAGTCGGGCCATGACTTTTGCTCAGTCAGTGGTTGCTCGTGTCCAATGTGAGGACATTCCAAACCCCGGTGCGGTCGTGATCACTCATGTGGCTGGGAACTCGCCTCTTGCCAGAAGAGGCAATGGATGACTTTTTATTGAGGATAGCTAGTGTATAATATAGTGCGGGCCTTCTGAGGTTACTTCTAGTGCAAGGCTACTTTGGGATGTTATTCAAGTTACTTTCGGGATATGGCATGCTTAGCATTCGTGGCTCCGGTTGCCTCTCAGAACTTGGCAAGCTGTGAGGGGTGTGTTGCATCTTGCTGATGGGTGCGCAATTGCCCTGTGGAAGAGTTGCCATGAAAATGAGCCAACCATCTCTACCCACAAGTGCGCTGCTAAAGATTAGTTTTTGTGGCACTTAAGGTTGGCAGCTGCCAGCCGTCTCCACTCCACGCTTCCTTTGAAGTTTCCTGTTGCGGTTTGCGCGTGAGCCATTTGCCGTGTAATTCTGCAAGGTGGCCTGTGCGTAAGGTTTTGTGAGGACTGCAGCTTTCGACTAAAGGAAATTTATTATTGGTGCTGGCAGGTGCTGCTGATGCGGCTGCGGCAGGTGTGCATTCACCCCTGGCTCGCACAGACCGAGGACGCATCTGCAGCCGCGGTGGCAAGCGGCGAAGACGAGGAACAAGACCCCAAGGCTCACCCCTCTGGTGAGAGGCCTGCCCCTTGCCCAAGATCCAAATCATGTCACTGTCACCTCTTAAGTGTCCTTCCTTGTGTGCATCTTTTCCAAAGACCCATAAACACATCGAGGACTTTTGATAAGAGAGAGTACGAGAGATGTCATGAACAAATTCCAAGTGCCCTGCCAGTGTGTATGCAGCCACTGGCATTGCCAGAGCCCTGCCTTCATGCGAAGGGAAGGCAGGGCGTGTGAAATGTACGCTAAAGCCTTGGGCCCTCGAAAGCATGGGGATGCTTGCATGCATGCATGCGAGCTGGGGGTGACAAGAGGGTGAATACTGTGGCAGGGCTGAGCGTGGAGAGGGCAGCGGAGCTGCTGGAGAAGCTGACTGGCGGCGATGTGGGCGAGTGTCCCATATGTATGGATGGAGCGCAGGATGCCGTGCTGACAGCATGCGCGCACGGGCCCTTCTGCCGAGAGTGCATCATCAGCAGCCTGCAGCACCAGGTGCGCCCAGCAATGCAACTTACCACTCATACAAGAAGATTCACACACTATTCAGACAAAAGGCTCACAAAAAAGTCACAATGCCGTATGTGTTGTAATAGTTCTGTCATATGTTCCTGTACCTCTTGCTGCTTGAGCTGTGCGTGCCTGAATTCTTATCGTGCCATACAAGTATCACAGGGTGGAAAATTCGGGGGTGTTGTGGGGCCGCACTACTTTATTTTGACACAGTTTCTAAACTTCATTTTTCATATCATCTCAGAGGGCGCAGATTGTTAAACTGGTGGATTGCGCATGCGCAGGGGGGCGACCAGGCGGAGGGGACCTGCCCGCTGTGCCGTGCTGAGCTGGCCCCGGCCAAGCTGTACAGCGCGGCGCAGCTGCAGCCGCCGGCGCCCATTGACATCGAGGAGGAGGCCGCCGCCCTCGACGCCGCCAAGCAGCCGGACGATGACTGGGCGCTGGAAGAGGAGCGCTTTATTTCGTCCTCCAAGCTGGACGCCGTTGTGCGCCTGCTGGAGCAGTACCGCGAGTAAGCCACCTTTCCTCTTGGCATTTCACACGTCTGAAAGTGATGCACAGATGCACTGCACGCTCTGGGCAAGGGAGCTGCCCGTTTGGCATTTGGCGGCCGAACAGAATTTATGACAGTATCTGGGCGTGCCTGCGCTGCTTTTCCCAATGCAAAATCACCCAAGGAAGCATGTTATGCTCCTACGTACAGATCATGTCACATGCTCATGATGTGAAGAATGCTCTGGGGAAGATTCAGCTGGTGGGCTTTCTTGCCGATCAATGTGCATTCACAGTGGCATGGGCTGTTTATAGGCCGAATGCCCTACGTGCATCGAAGGGCACAGGTACAATAAGCTGCACATGGCTTTAGGGGTAGAGATCAAATTGCATATGGCTGCAAGAATATCGATTGATTGCGCATGGATGCAGGGAGGACGAGGCGGCGGGGCCGGGGACGCTGCCGACGAAGACGATAGTGTTCAGCACGTTCACGCGCGCACTCGACCTGCTGGAGCGGCGGCTGCGGCCAGGCGCCATCGGCTTCCTGCGCCTGGACGGCCGCATGCGCCTCAGCCAGCGCACTGACGCCATCCGCGCATTCGCACGCGACCCCCAGGCGCGCCCCTTGCCCCATACCTCATGCCCCTTGCGAAATTATCTTTCGAACACCCGGACATTGGCCGGCTGGGGTTAGTCATTAGTACGCCCACGCGCGCATCTTGCCCCATACCTCATTTCCCCTGCAGAACTCCCCTCTCAACCACCGTTCAGGGGGTCCTAAAGACCAACAGACGGTAATATCTGGTACTCCCAGACCTGATTTCTTGCCGGCAGGGGGTACTTGATATCATGGTGATCTCCAAATGCCCCTGTTGCCTGTGCCCTTCTGGCCCGCTCGGCGTCGACTTCTGCAAGCCGTACGCTGATATGCGCGTCTGCTTCAAACGTACTGCAGGGATAGAATGGCCTTCACTTCACGGTCGCTTTCCTGCAAGCTATGCAGGCAGTGGCCGATGTCAGCACACAGCCAATCACAAAGCCGAGCGCGCAGCTGGCATTGACCCAATGAATGCTTTTGTATTGCTCTGCAAGCAACACACATTGGCTGATGGGTGCGCTGGGAACCAATACACGGATATTGGTGCTCTGAGTGCTATGGTAACTAAACACTATTCTTGGATTGCATGCAGGCGCGTGTGCTGCTGGCGTCAACCAAGGCGGCGGGCATGGGCCTGAATGTGACTTGCGCATGCCGGGCCATCATCCTCGACGTCTGGTGGAACGGCGCCTTCGAGGACCAGGTGCGCTTCTTTAGGCTCCCAACACACCATTTAGCACTTGCATTGGTACGAGGATACCGCAGATGTCTCCTGAATGATTGCCTTGCAAGTCCTGTGCGCCCTGAGGCCTCAGATGACCTCTCTAAATGGGCCACCAATTGCGTAGTTATCAAAGCAGGAATGCTTGATTCCAGTCTGGAAGGGTGATCTCTGGTCAGATAGACATCATCCCTGGGACCCTGTTTGGGATGCAAAGGGGCTGAGTTTAGTGCTCTGTTGCCCTGCTCTCGAAGGCAAGCACGCTTTGCGTACATGAGCATCAGTGTGATTGCTTTGGAGTTTGGGTGTAAAATGGTGCACAAGGGTGGATTGAAGGGTGGGGCACGGTGCAGGCGGTGGACCGCTGTCACCGGCTGGGGCAGACGCGCGAGGTGCATGTGTCCAAGCTCATCATGACGCGCCGCGACCCCTCCAAGGAAACCGTGGAGCAGCGGATCATGGTCATGCAGGTCCGCACCCTCAGCTACTACTACCAAGGAGTACAGCTGCCCAGGCAACAGCTGTCTATTCCGATCACTCTACCTTCTTATGAGCTCTCACCACCCTGCAGCCACCTCTGAGCTTACTTCTGTGCGTTGAACTTCCTGGCACATACCATTGGCCCATCCTTGCTCATCGTATTCGTGTCTGCACCCCTGCTGATAGCCACAGGAACATGACATGCTCCAGACTGCGCTGTGTTGCGCACAACAAGGTGACATACTGGGATTCGGAGACCGGAATCACAAATAGAAAAGCAGGGGTACTAAAAAACTGATTGCATTTGGAGGCCCCTGAGAAAGGTTCGGAGGTGGGGGGATGAAATTGGGGCCATCGGTGTGCGCGCAGGACCACAAGAGGGATATTGCAGAGGCTGCGCTGGGCAGCGAGGGGACCTCCGGTGGAGCACGCCTGTCGCTGAATGACCTGCGTGTCCTCTTCGGCATTCGCCGAGCCGGCTGAGCCGCGCTCAATACCAGATACCTTAAAGCATGAGTATTGTTGGCAGTGCTGGACAAGGCTCCTTGCCTGGGAGTATCTCCCGACTTGGCCAGCACACTGGCTGCTACAGCTCAAGAGCTGCTGCTTCAGTTTCTGATTAGCTGGATACATGCTTCTAGTCGGCTACATTTCATCGCATTTTGAAAATGCTGTTTTATGCTGCATACCTCGCAAGACCACTCCACATGACCGGTACACTGGCTGCAGGGGCTCTGGGCTGCTCCTTCAGATTTGTATTAGCTGGTAAAAGATATTGTATGTTGATGATTCTGGCGGTGGGCAACTGTCAAAGTTGGGGTTTTGTTGTGTCTGTGCATTCTGGAACCATGTTGCTGCAGCAGTGCTGTGGTAGGAATGCTAGGACTAGCTCTGTGGAGCTTGAGTTCTGAGTGTTTGTAGACGTGAGTCTGGTGGACACTTTGTATAGTGGGGCAATTTTACAAGAAGCTCAGCATCTCTGCTTTCCGGGGAGTTGCAAGTGAGCTGTATTGCCGTATAGGCCAGCGTTTGGGATGAGCCGGGCTTTTTTATCAGCGTCCTGGCCTAGCGTGGGAAGGAAGGAAGGAAGGAAGGAAGGAAATTTCACATCATCTCCAGACGCCCAGGGCTGATGGGACAGTGTCCTTCATGTAATTTTGATCATGCAGTTTGTGCTGGCATCTTTGTGGCGTCTTCTCTGATCAGTCAAGCTTGCAATTGGAACATACCGAACTAGTATACTGGTACTCGTATACTGGTACTATATGCAGAATCCAACTAGTACTACAGTAGTAATAGTACTACTACTGCTTCAAAAATTGTCTACTTTTTCTGATCAGAGACAAGATGACTCTCTAGCAAGGCCTGTGCTGAAGGATTGCTCACCCTAGGGAGGACTGAGGAACTGCCAGAGTGGATTGTGACATCATACATGTGATGTGATCAAGGAGATCTGAGACACCAGAATCTTGCTCTTCAACACTTCCTGATCAAAAAGGACTTTATTGGGGATCGTTTCAATTACTGTGTATTGCCGAGGCGTCTGGTACTTGGCGTTCAGTATCCAAGGCCATCGGCATTTTAGAAGGTCACCTTGGACGATGGTGTTGGACATCTTAATCGAAATCTTGCGATCCATCTGGTCCTTCGTATTTCCAAGTAAGGTTACAGATGACTCTCACATCCAGGTACGGGCTTGCAGCCCATCAGCATACCGATGCATGCAGCGCAGATGCAGAAACTGTGTCCCATTCATTGCCGCTCTGACGCACAATACAAATCAAAATATTTACCGACAATTTTTACAAGCTTGTGAATCCATGATAGTGCTGGTGAGTTGTTAAGTATCCACGAAGGCTGATGAGTTCATCAATTAACTCAGTCAGAGAACTTGTGCTCATTGCAGCCTTGCTCCGTTGTCAAAGCGTGATGCTTTTCTCAGTTATTGTCCAAGACCACTTGTTCGATGGCATCTTTGGCTAGATCTCGGGCTCAGAGGCAGATGCCAAGATGAGATCTCTCCAACAGATCACAGTTTGTGCGTGTGCAGGAAGCGCAAATTGACGATGCTCATCTGGGTGACGGGTCCAACGCACAAATCGACAAATTAATCGTAAAGGAGCAGCACCTGAGGAGCCTCTTGGAGAAGCTCTTGGAAGCAGATGAAAGAGAGGTTGCACTGAGGGCACAGGAGGAGGCACAGAGGGCAGCTACAGCAGCAAATGAGCAAGCAGAGGTGTCTTGTTCTCAACTGCTGCACTGCTGATATGTTTTGTGCTATTGCTGCCTAGTCCGTTCTGCATTCCCCCTCCTTGCATTCAGCTGCCATGGTCACAGTGTGCGTTGCCTCTGCAATCAAGGAATCCCATCATGCCTCCAGGTTGCGGAGGAGAGTGCTGCCTCCCCTTCAAGCATGGCAGACAACAAGGTTCAAACGGTGGATGATCAGACTGCCCGGACACTAACACTGGATGCAGACAATAATGCGATCCAAGCCCATGTAAAACACACGCTGCCCCATTACTTGATAGACTTTACAGCACCCTGTTGGAAGTCTTGAGGATCTCTGTGTGCTACAGAGGTCTTGTGCCGATTGTGACAGTGTTGTCACCATGCCTATACTTGTCCAATCTTGCAAAGCTTGTTCCCACCCACTGCAGACGAACATACTTTTTTGCTCTAGACCCGCATCTGACTCTTTGGTGGTGCTGCAGCTGACAGAGACAGAGAGGATTCTAGAGAAGGTGCAAAGAATGACTGCCGAGACACACACAATCAACGTGCGGACAAATCGTACAAACTGGAGAATTTGTCACGAGATGCTGCTGAGGGGGAGCCTCAAGAATCACATTGTCACCGTGTCAGCATTCCTGGCAGAGGTCAAACGCGTAAGTATGCCATCCTACTAAGTGCCACATACACACATAGAAAGTTACAATGCTTTTCTGAGGCTGTCTAGTCATCCTCTATTTTTGCTCATTATGCAGTCGAGATCGGCACCTTCAGTAGTTCAGCATCTGCATGGTGAAGAGAAGTGCTGCTTGTCTGTAGGCAAAGAAATGCAAGGCACTGATGGTCAGCTGGGCCAGAGAAAACTGCCGAGACTTGACTGCAAAGCAGATAGAGAGCCAGACAGAGACAGGCGAGCTCTGGTCCAGTCTGGCAGTGGCAACACGCTTCAAGGAGGCTGTCAGGCGAAATCCTGCATATGCACAGAGGAAGCTGCCACTCTTCACGCTGCAGGAGCTCAACAGGGAGCTTGTCCATGTCAGGTAGGCAATCTTGCTGATACAGTGCCTTTGTTATTTCTATTTTTGTTACTCACCAAGGCCTTTCACCTCAATACTGAGTGCGCGAATCGGGAAGCCTGATGCCCTGCTGCGCTCAATAGGCAATCTCCACATGTCGAGCAGCACCTGTAGTCTGCTCATGCAAATCAAAAAGCAAGACAAATAAGACCAAAGTCCTCGTTACGCACTTGTGCGCACTACAGATCTAGACCATACTTCCCATCGTAGCGCTGCATAGCAGACCTGCATAGACAGGCCAGCAGATGTTCACACCCGGGATGTGGACATGTGCAGGTGCCACTGCTGCCAGGAGCTGAACGACAAGCTGCGGCTGTGCACGGGCTGCGAGAAAGCCAAGTATTGCTCCAGGGACTGCCAGCAGAGGCACTGGGTGTCCAGGCACAGAATTGAATGCAAGGCGGCAGCAAAAGGACGCACTTAGGCACTGAGCTATTGAGAGCACAGTGGAGCAGAGCACAGGTTGTGTGTTGTACAGACAGCAGTGGTGCTGCGGCAGGAATGGTAGGAAGAGGACGCATCAATTTTGAGTGTTTGTAGATGTGATTGTGCATGTATGTGGTGGACAGTTTGTACATTGGCGCAATTTGACAGGATTCCACAGGAGGAGCACTTCTGCTTTCCAGTGTATTGCGAGTAAGTTTTCTGTAAATAACATTGTTCATATGCGCCATCGGCCCCGGCTGGCGGGGGGCGGTATAAATACTGAACACCGTGCCCACGCTTGATTGGGTCTTGCTTGGATCTGGCGAGTCCATCAAGGGGTAGAATTTTGGCAGCCCTTACTGCAGCTTGTCTGCAGACGCACCTTGCTTCTGGCAGGAAAAGCGTGTAATAATAATAATAATAATAATAATAATATGCGCCAAAGGCTTAGAATTCTGGTTGGAAGGGCTCAGCTTTTGCAGCCCTAATTGATGTCACCAGATTGCTGAGCAAGCTGCGCGTGAGTTATGCCCTGGCCTTAGCGCTTGTGTCATGAAATTAGTCATCCCCTAGCCCTGGCGTTCAACGCCAGTTGCGCACCGGTCCTCCTAGCATTAATATTGGAAAATATTTTGTACATGCATCTGAAGATCCAACATTCGATTTATTGTGTATCACGCGTCTCAAGCTTGGTATTGATGGCATATGCAGCCTACAGTTACCAGCCGCTGCGTTGTGGTATGCTTCTTCTCACTAAGATGCAAGTAGACACCAAGGCGCACTGAGGCGTCAGGCAACAGCCAAATTAGGGTTTAAAGTACGTACTCGCCTGTGACCTCGAAGAAGTGATTTGGTGGCACTAGGAGACCAATTCTCTGCTGATCAAACACTTAGCTAAGTATATCAGGTACATTATTGCGAGACCTCTGGTGTTTGTAGCTTCCGAACTAACGCCGACGGTAATATGCAAGATCACTTCGGAACGATCTCTGGTGACGGATGGGTGATGGACATCTTGGGATCGCTCTTTTCGACCGCAGATCCAAGAAATTCTGCACATGATACCCATCTCCAGGTGTGTACTTGCAGCCCATCAGCTCTCCAAGGTCTACCAGGGCGCACAGCGCTCATGCAGCAGCAGTGACCCTTTCACCACAGTCAACACAGCTTTTCGCTGACGTACATTGTATATCTACATGTTTTTCAGTCTTATTTAGGGTTGCAAGCGTGGAAACTACCATTGTTCTGAAGGATCCCGGAAGGCTGATGTATCATAAGTTAACCCAACTGGAGGACACTGCTCATATCTTATGACAACCTTTCGCCCTACATCATGAGATGGTGCTTTCAACTTGCTCGTCCGAGGGCACAAGTGTGCTTGCATCTGCGGCCTAGATCACACGCTAAGACGCAGAAGCATCGGTGAGACGCCTTGGTTAGGTCAAAGAAGCTCAAGGGTTGCGAATGTGCAGGTGGCGCGCAGTGGCGATGCTCATCTTGGGAACGCACAAAACGACAAGAGAGCCAGACAGGGGCAGCACCTGAGGAGCCTCTTGGAGAAGCTGGATGCAGAAGAAAGGGAGGCTGAAATGAAGGCACAGGAGAAGGCGCAGAGGGCAGCCTCAGCAGCAAATGAGCAAGCAGAGGTGTGTTGTCCTTACTTCCTGCAGTTCTGCTCTCTTGTGCGCCATTGCTGCCCCCTTCTAAACTCTCCACATTCAGCTGTCATTGTCACAAAGGGTGTTCCCTCTGCACAGTCAAGCAATTCCCTCATGTGTCAGGTTGCGGAGGGGATCACTGGCTCCCCTCCAAGCATGGCAGACAGCGAGGTTCAGGCGACAAATGATCGAATTGCCGGAAGGCAATCACTGGAGGCAGACGATGACGCGCTCCAAGCCCAGGTGCAACACCATGCTGCCACATTAATAATACAGTACACGCTTTTCCTGCCAAAAGGCAAGGTGCATCTGCAGACAAGCTGCAATTGAAGGCTGCCAAAATCCTGCCCCTTGATGGACTCGCCAAACAAGACCAAACGAACCATGGGCACGGTGCTCAGTATTTGTACCAACCCTTGCCAGCTGGCTGCCCAATTGCTTGAGGGGCTCTCACAGCAATCTTATTAAAGTCCTGAGGACCTGCATCTGCTGCAGAAGCTTTGTGCTGATTGATCAAGTTTTGTCACCACATTCATCTTTTTCAAGTCCTGGTGTCAGCTCAGTACAGCCTGTTACCATCCTGTCACATTTTTTTGAATGACTGCAAATGACGCTGAACCTTTGGCGCGGTTGCAGCTGGAGAGAGTGCAAGAAAAAATTCAAGCTATGACTGCCGAGGCACACAACATGAATTTGCAGACCAACCGTATAAAATGGCTGCTTTGTCACCAGTTGCTGCTCAGGGGTAGCCCAAAGAACCGCATCGTCACTGTGTCAACGTTCCTGGCAAACTTCAAATGGGTAAGACTATCAGTTTGCTCATTGGTTTATTTAGGCAAGAAAGTATGCACTATCAGCATATGTTCTGTCCAGTCATGGACTCCAATGCTCAATTAGGCTCTTGAAGGCTGGCAGAGAAACAAATGCGACGCTTGAACAGTGATCTGAAGCAGAAGTGCTGCTTGTCTGCAGGCAAAAAAGTTCAGAGCAAAAATGATCATCTGGGCCGAACAACAAAGCCAAAACATGGGCGGCTTGACTCCAGGGCAAATCAGGAGCCAGACAGAGACAGACGAGTTCTGGCCCAGTCTGGCAGTGGCAACACGCTTCAAAGAAGCTGTCAGGCGGAACCCTGCCTATGCGCAGAGGAAGCTGCCTGCTTTCACACCGCAGGAGCTCAACAGGGAGCTCGTGCATGTCAGGTGAGCAGCTCTGCTGACAAGATCCGATATTTTGTTTTATTTGCACGCTTGAAGCTCGCATGCATGCTCTGCTACGCTCAGCATATCCAGCAGCACGGTGCCAGCACCTCAATTGCCTCGTGCAAAGTATGAGAATGATAAGAGCAGGACAAGCTTTGTTTTGCACATGTAAATACAGCAGATCCAGAAAATGCTTCCTACTGCTGCACAGCAAAACAGACTGGGTTGAGAGGTTGGCAGATGTTCACACCCGGGATGTGATCATGTGCAGGTGTCACTTCTGTCAGGAGCTGCATGACAAGCTGCAGCTGTGCACGGGCTGCGAGAAGGCCAAGTATTGCTCCAGGGACTGTCAGCAGAAGCACTGGGTGTCCAAGCACAGAAATGAATGCAAGGCAGCAGCAAAAGGCCGCTCGTAGATAGAAACGCTGAGTTGTTGGGAGCACAGTGGAGCAGAGCAGCTTAGTTGGGATAGTGAGGCTGGCGTCAGTGACTGGACTGGCTTTGAGAAGGACAATCCTTCAAGGACTTGACCTGGGATGCATGCAAGCACCCCTATCACATCCAGCTCGGTCTTGGTGTGCTTGGCCGTAATGTGCTCGGCTAGCGTCCAACCTAAGAGTTTTCTGATAGGACGGGAAGGAAAACATGTTGCTGTACAGCTTGTGTATATATACATGTACAATATTGATTAGGTAGGGTAGTGCAACTGCAATGAGAGTTGCCATCCGCTGGGTGCCAAGCTTGGTCTAAGGGCTTGGGACTCCCGTCGAAAGAACAACGCGTCGGATCAGCCAGGCTTGTGATTGTTACAGAGGGGTGCAACATATGGCATGCATGCATAATTAAATAATTATCTTGTGATGGCGAACCCAGAGCCCAGAGGACACTGCCTGGAAGGGATAGAGGGGCGCGGCCGCCCTAATGCCTCGAACCCCCCACCTGTTGGAGCCCTCTTATTGTTTTTGTGTCACTTGGCATTAAATATAGCTGTCCTGGCTTGTTCATCTATATATACAGCACAAGCTTGTGCTGTATATAGCTTCTAGTTGCTCAAGCTTCTACTTCCACCGTAAGGTGGAAGTAGAAGCATGCTTCTTGCGTGGTGGCCTTGGGCAACCTAATTAATTCTATCAGCTGCCTTCGGTGGAGGCGTATCCTGAACATGTGTAAATCATAGAGTGAAATGGACAGCCGTACGCTGTGCGCAGACGCGTCCCGTCTGCAAACTGCATGGTTCTGCTCCCATGAATCACTGCAAGAACCAATAATGTATTAGGCTCTCAGGCAATCACTAGTAGTGCGCAAGGCAGCCCCCTCTCCCTACCAGGCGCTCGCACTGCCTTAAAGCACTAGCCCACGTCATGTATGCATACCCCCGAGATCGCTCTGGTTTCCACTCATGGGCATACACAGGTCCACACGCATGCAAGTTTCACTTATATATGTGAAAGTTGCACGCATGTGGACCTGTGTAAGCCCTATGTAATTGATGAATTCGGAACCCCTGTGTATGCCTTATCATATTCGCTGATGATGTCTCACTGACGCGTGTCAAGAAGCTCGGTACCATGACCAGTAACATTTGGAATGCGGCAGTCCGAATGGACCACCAGCTGGAGCTCACAATTTTGGACTCATATGCATAATAATTATCACATGCACTATGCTTGTGTTTAATTGGATACTATTATTTGCATCACTCTATTTGATCCATTTGGCGGAGCTTCCCCCGGCAACTCTTTATGAAGTCCTGATATATTCTATATATTATATTGATCAATTTCACAGGCCCTCGACTTCCCCAAGCTTCCGAGGCATGAGCCAAATTAGGGTGTGAACTGGCCTGTTACACAAACCGAGAGCCGGCAGCTTTAGGAGACCAAGATGTGAGCTCAGCACTTGAAAATTCCTTGAAGGTATTCTGAACTGCGTTAGCCCTGAATTTTGACGGAGACACCGGCATTATAGCAAATCCCTTTGAACGATCACAACTCTTGCGACGGACTGTGAACGATATGTTGCAATCCCTCTGGTCCTATTTCAGTCCATTCAAGCCCGCGGAAAGTCACTGCAGCCAGGTGCGTGTTTCTAACATTACAGGACATGTGTACCCAGACAGACGATGCTGAGTGCAGCAGCTGTTTCGCTTTCTATATGGTCCGCGCTATTTGTATGAGACACGCTTTAGATTGCTCAAAATTTCTATTTATTTTTGGAGGCCTGAAGCCCCAGAATGAGGGCTAATTAGAGTCCAGCAACGTTCATGGACTATGCAAAGACTGTTTTGGATGGGTGGTGCTCCATAACACGTTTGTTTATGCGATTCCTCAAATGATGACTTGATTTTATTCTGCTCGTCAACTCACATGTCCAGTTGCACAATTGAGCCAGATCATGTATCAGCGGGAGAAATGATGGTGGAGGCAGATGTATAGAATCAGATGGGGGGAAAGCGCAGCTTCTGAGGGTTTGTGTGTGCGCAGGAAGCACAACTTAATGATGCTAATCCTGGGAACCAGTCCAGTGCACAGAGGACCGCCATACAGGAGCAGCATCTCAAGAGCCTGTTGGAGATCCTGGAAGCAGGTAAAAGGGAGGTTGCACTAAGGGCACAGGACGATGCATACAGGGCAGCTGCAGCAGCAGAACAGGAAACAGAGGTACCTTCCCTGACATATTATAGCGCTGCTCTGACTTGGAGTTATTGAATCACGGCTGTTGCTGCACCAACTATTTTTAATGCCCCAGCTGGTACGATCACACGTTATCAATTTCAAGTTCTGCGATGCTTCAGATGTACATCTGGCTGCCCTTCTGACTTGCAGGTGGTGCATTCAATACAGGATGCAGAGGAGAGGGCACAGGAGACTGATGGCTTCCAAGCACAGATTGAAGACAGTCAGCTGCAGACAGCGGAGGATGAAACTGGAACAATAGAACCACTGGAGGCAGACAATAATGAGCTCCAATGCGAGGTGTGTGACAAATGTGGAACAGAAATTTCAAGACTGCTATTGATGTTGACTTGCGCCACATGCCTTGGGCTCATGCAGGCGTAATTAGAACAGTGTACAAAGCGGGTGCCTCTTTGACAGCTTAGAAAGCAGACAGTTGTCAGCCACCCAAAATTCTGATGGACTGGTTCTGACCATGCCACGATGCTGCAGGCATCTGCAGACACAGCTCCTGCTGATGGCAAGGAAGAGGGGCCGGACACAATGGAAGCTGCGGCGCACAGAATAATGCTCCTCACCAACACTGCAAATTGGCTTTCCTGTCGCAACATGCTGCTAGCTGAGGGCCGTCCATCTAACCTCAAAGTGTCTGCATTCCTGAAAGAAGTAAAAAAGGTAGGGACCACGTTTGCCACTGCAGTAAGAGGTCAACATGTGGCTCCAGTGCCACCTTTCAGACAGTCCACCTTCCCTCCAGTGCTCCAAGATGCTACTTGCGCTGTGCTCAAAAGCACCCGAGAGAGCACAGTGACATTTGCAGACACCCAATTTAAATGACGCTGATCTGATCGGCAGGCGAGGAGGTACAAGGCGCAGCTGGACAGCTGGAATGAGCCCCCCAGCCACCGTTTGACTCCAGAGCAGGGCAGGAGCTTGGCAGAACCAGACCACTACTGGCGCATCTTGGGAGTTGCCACGCGCCTCAAGCATGCCGTCAGGCAGAACCGCGATTTTGCTCAGAGGAAGCTGCGGGCCTTCACGTTGGAGGAGCTTGAGAAGCAGCTTGTGCATGTCAGGTGAGCAGTTCTGCTGACCAAATGCCCCACAGATGGAACCTGACAACCCTCCAACCCCTTGGCAATCCCTTCTGCTTGGCTTAATTTTTTCAGCAGCACCTGAAACGCCCATGGGTGAATACTGTACTTGCTGCAACCCAGAGCAGGGAAAGCACTTGAAAATTGGCATTGTATCATTGCAAATTTTGCACAATGCTCTTTCCTTGCTGGTCTGCAGAGCAGATATGCGCACAGAGGGTGACAGATAGATGTGATCATGTGCAGGTGCCACTGCTGCCAGGTGCTGAACGACAAGCTGCGGCTGTGCACGGGCTGCGAGAAAGCCAAGTGTTGCTCCAGGGACTGTCAGCAGAAGCACTGGGTGTCCAGGCACAGAAGTGAATGCAAGGCGGCAGCAAAAGGACGCGCATAGGCAGAACTGGGAGCAGAGTAGAGCAGAGACCAGATGCTGTATTTTAGATGGGTCATGATCGTTTATTGGGAAGGACTTGATGTGGAAATGTATCCTTGTAGCCCATTAGGTCCAGCTTGGTCACGCGGCAGGGATCCTCTGTGGGTATGCTATTGTACAACATCTTGTACAAAGTATCTGTTGTCCTAGAAATTGCAATGACATCTGCCATCCACTGGACGTGATCGAGTGGCAATTTCATGTCAAATGTGTAACCACGTGGTGCACCGGTTCTTCAAGGCCTTGACACCTGAGACTGTATCTTGGTGCAAAATTGCCTTTCAGCTTGGCGGTACTACCGCCGCGGTAGTGATAATATTGTGACAGCTAAAACAGCCGTTTGTACAATGTAACACTGATCAGCTCATGAGGAATGATTGCTGCACATGGAGACCATACCAAACCAGACCACCTTTAAATCCGCATGCATGGAAGAGAGGCAGGGAACGCCAAGTGTGACCTTAGTGAATAATGTTCGGAACAAATGCTCTGCAGTAAATGCATGAGCCTGAAATATGAGGGAAATTTGGCATCTTTGCTAGGAAGGCAATACCAACATGTGTCAGCGCTGGATGCAAAGTGGGCTGATGGAAATATGCACATCCCTTGAACTGGCTTGGTTGCATACTCTCAGTTCCCAGAGATACGATAATGTCAGTGACACGCAGCGAGCGCAACAGGCAAGATTCAGATTATGAGAAGGTTGTGTATGTACCGTTACAGGTGGTGTGCAAACAGTTATCAATTCTGTTCCCAGCCATTTTGTGCACCCCGCATGGGCCCCGAACTATTCCTGGCATGTTGCGGGTGGCCATTGGCAATCCTAAGTTCTGAGTGCGTTTGCATGCATGCCTCGTAAATCATACACTTATGTCATGTGCACAGCACCACCAACAAATACGACGGCGTTAACAGCCTGCTCCCCGCACAAACAGACCCCTGACACCTGGCGGGCTACTTCTGCAATGGCTGCAGCACACATCCCTTCATCCCACCATAAGCTCTGGCATCATCGGCAAGGGCCTAAGGATATGAAGATTGAACGCACTAGCCTCTGGTGTCCCAAAAAGCAACACTCATCGATGCATTGTTCTTCCCGAACAGAAGCTTTAGCACCAGACGCCCTGCAAGAGAACCTCAATGCAACCTCTGAGCGGCTAATCCGCACCTTAGACGAGCTCCCAGAATGCAGGGCGGAGCACTGCTTCGTTGCACCAGGTCACAGCAGTGAGGCGTCAGGGTGCAGTTCAGAGCTTCACATGCACCCAGAGCTTTGTCCGACTGTCGGACAGGTATTCCTGCGCACTGCAGGGACTTGTCGCTGCCGGGTCTGAGCCTCAGTCGATCTTCACGGCAGAGTAGATCTTGCGGACAAAGATGTAGCAGGCATAGAAGCCGATGGTGCCGGTGAGGCAGAAGAAGGAGTAGGAGACGATGAACATGTATCCGAAGTACATCGCCATGGGCACCAGCTGCACAACAACCACACCTCCAGTCAGACAACAGCTGCAGTGAAATAGATGCCAGTGCCATGTCACACCCATGCTCTGGAGAAAATTAATTGATCAAACAGGGTCTTGAGCCAGGCAGTGGAAAGAGCTCGTTGTGAAGCTGTGGCAGCCGCCCACCTTGGTGATGTCCAGCTTGGTGTAGAAATAGAAGGCAGAGTACAGGAAGAGGTACAGCGCAGAGCTGCCGGATGTGAAATATGAGCGCCACCTGGACCAAACACACAGTCATTTCAGGGCTAGGACAGCTGGAGCAACGGCTGCACAGAAGCCGGCCTGATTGAGGCCAAAGTTGATGGCAGATTTTTTTCTGCTCTCCGATATAGAACCTTCGGTGCGCAGCAATTTCCAGAGACTTTGCAGCAGGCGGCCGACAGAGTGTTCGCACCACCAGTGGTAGTCTTCGGAGCACAGCTGGAAGTAGCACAGGACGATGGTGATCTCGGCGCAGGTGATGATGAGAATGACAAAGACGAGGCAGAGGAAGCCAAAGAGGTAGTAGAACTGGTGGAGCCACATGGAGGTCAGGATGAAGAAGAGCTCGATGAAGACAGCCCCAAATGGCAGGATGCCTCCCACCAGGACGCTGAACATCGGGTTCATGTACCATGCCTGCATCAATCACAAAAAGCCATCTCAGAGTTCAAACCTCAGACACATTTTCCTCATGCACCACTTCTCTAAGACACCACCAAGATGCAATGATTGACTGTTTCGCACTCTTGGTGAAATTCATCATAATGGCTTCGATTTTGAATGAGGTGTCAGCGCACCTGGTCGGGGATTTGCCGCGGGATCTTGTTTGTCCTGACGGGGTCCTCGGGCGCGGGCTTCTTGAAGCCAAAATAGGACCCCACAAAGACGAGGGGCGTGGAGATGCCAAACCAGAGGAAGAACAGCGCAAAGAGGGTGCCGAAGGGCACTGCGCCGCTGCTCTTCTGGCCCCACACCAGCATGTTGAGGGTGAAGAAGACGGCAAAGAGCACCCCCGGGAACAGTAGCGCCATCTTGAGCGTGGTCTTCTTCCACTGCTCGCCCTGCGCATGCCATCATATACCAAACCTCAACACAGGAATCTACCTGGCCATGGGAATCTTGCTGGCAAGTGTGGACAACGCTAGTGCTGAATGGGCATTCAGCAGCAGTGTAAAAGGGGAGGCGCCCACCTTGAATGTCTTGTACAGGCGGCCGGCTGAGTAGCCGCCGAAGATGCCCATGAAGACGAAGAGGAGCAGCATGGCGGTCATGAGGCCGCCCCTGTTGGCGGGAGACAGGAAGCCCAGCACCGCAAACACCATGGTCACCAGTGCCATGCCCAGCAGCTGCGCGCCGGTGCCCACATAGACCGACAGCAGCGCGCCGTTCGCGGGTGCCCTGAACACATCTCCGTGCACCTGCTCACACCCCAGGGCCCCATATCACCAGGTGCTCTTGCTGCAGGTGAACCTCGTCACTCCAGGTGAGTGGTGACTAACGCCTGGACTGCACTGCACCACAAGCTCCCAGTAATGATCCTTTGTGGGTATAACTGGGATGGTCACAGAGAGCAAAGCGTACCAGCTTCCAGCCTGTCTCCTCCTGAGCCTCCTCAGCGGTCTCGAGCTGGTTGTACTTGGAGATGTCACGGTGCAGGGTGCGCATCATGATCATGGCGACCATGCCGCTCAGGAATAGGACGATCATGAGGGAGTTGATGATGGAGAACCAGTGGATCTGGTCATCCGTCATGATCAAGTAGGTGTCCCACCGCGACGCCCACCGGATGTCACTTTGCTGCAGCGCACATGCACATGCCTTTTAGAAGCTGGCTCACTGGCTCTTTAGACAATTGTGAAAATTGCAGGCATATTCGTGTGGCTTCCTCAAAAGCAAAGAGATGGGTAGGTGTGCCCAACCTTGAAGCTGACATCATATGTGAAGATAACCTCCTCGCCCTCCTTCACCTCCTGCTTGGGATCCTTCTCGCTGACAAACTTCATGCTGTTGGAATTGCAGGTTTTCAGCTCTGGCCTGTCGGCGTTCCACTTGCCGTCATACTTGTGCTTCACTGAGAAGGGCTCCACTTCGAAGCCAACGATGCGAGACAAGTCCGTCTCAGCATCACGGTGATACAGGATCGTGAAGCGCAGGTGGTTGTGCAGATATAATTTGCCGTTCTCCTGCGTGTGCACAAATACTTTCGATCGTGCTCTTCCGGGTACATCTTGAAGTCTCGACCAAGCCACCGACTCGTACCTCTATTCTCCCCACTGGGAAGCCGCGCTCGTAGGTCTTGAAGGGCTGCCCATTGTCATCCCTCAATCGCACAATGGCGATCGGAAGGTTGTCCAGGATCCTGTTCGAAGCCAGACCACCGTGATCTCCTGGTTCTTCACAGGCATTTCCAAGTGCATAGAAACGCAGCAAACTGAAAGACTCACATCAACACCCGGTAATCATCTTCGATCTTCCCCTTGAAAGCTTTTGCTTGGTTAGCTGACAGTGCATCGATCTTGCACAAGGTCTTGCACTGCTCATCAACTCTGATGAAAATCTGCAGCACAGCAAACTATCAGTTTCCCTCCAAGACACGACTTCTCTAGATGCGTTGCCAAAACACACGGACGCGCACATTAATAAGAACTTGGAGTTCGAGATAGAGAACGTGCATTTGAGAGGAGAGTGCCTTGCCTCATATGGAGAATTCTCTATACGATCACCACGCAACACCTCCCCAAGGTTCTCAGCGCTGGGGAGAATTTTCTCGGGACGGCAGTATGGCATAGAGTAGTATTCATATGGCAGCTGTGTCCTGATTGACGTCAATTTGTTCACCTTCAAGACAACTTTGTCCCCCTGCAGGCCACAAACCAGGATTGAGGTCCAATGTGAAACCCAGCAAATTGCTTCTTGCACCCAGTTGTGCGCAGCACATACCTTTGCATAATCCTGTGGTGCAACGCCAGGAAGATAGAATCCAAGAGCCGGCACGGTGGTGACGCAAAGGAAGATCAGACAGAGGAGTGTCCTCTCCATAGCTCCCATGCGCCTCAACCCCTGCCTATGTGCGAAGCAACGATCTTCTCACTTTCGTAACAATCTCATTATGCTCTGTTTTTTCACGTGACTCCTGGTGCCTCCCAATATCTATGAATTTCCTGAAGAAGAGGCCAATGCAGACGTGCCAGTTGACAACGCCGCATGACGGGAGCATTCCACGTGGAGACCCAATGGCAGCAAGGCGGGTTGCATGCGTGACCTTACTGCAAGGATGCTTCAGTAGTAGAGCAGTATATCATGCAATGATGGTGAGCATCCTGAAGTTGGCATGCCGGCTCATGAGAGGCTCTCATTCAGAGCGCTTGCGTGCAGATCTACTAGTAGATCTAGATATGTCACAGCTGCAGCTGCATGCAGGGGCGGCCCGGGGCGGGGCTGCGGCCGCCGTGGGCTGCTCTGGTGCTACTGTGCCTGTCAGCAGATGGCCTTCACATTTCATGTGTTGATGTGACTAGCACGGCGAGGATTAAGCTGCTCACATCTCAGCACCAGCGTATAGCACCGGTACCGTGAAGTCTCGGTCACCGCATAATCGGATCATGAGTTGCGCGGCCAGCAAAAATGCAACAGGAACGTTTGCCAAAGCATTGGTAAAGCTAAGGAAAGATTTCGAAGCTACACGGCGAGCGTTTGCATGGAGCACAGGAGCCATCATGGGCTGCCCCTGCAGGAAGGACTCGAGCTGTCCATTATACATGCATGCACATCTCAGGTCACGACGGCTCTGCAGGTGCAGCAATCAGCAAACAATGAACAGTGTCAACGAAGATTCTTCAGGATCGTTCATGTCGTGTGGTTCGATCTTCATTCGTGGCCAAATCGCCGGCGGCCCGCATCCCCACTGTCTGCGCGTGCATCGCTGCGCATGGATCGCCGTTGCGGCTGCCGCGCATCCTCGGGCCGCCCCGCGACCGCGCCGTTCCAGTCCCTCCGACCTGCGCAGCCCATGCATTTTTACTTGCTTGCATGACACAGTACTGTTCGCAAGGCGAGACACCACAAGACCCGCGCAGCCCATGCACCGTCGCTTGCGTGCATGACACAGATATCTTCACAGGGCATGCAGAGACACCACATTTAGGCAAGCGGGATGCAAGACACGCAAGCGCCGTGTAGTGAGAATGGGCTGCCTCGCGGCTTGAGTGCAATGCGCAATGCATACAAGACGCCTCCAGGCAAGAAGGACAAGTGACTTGAAATCAAAGTCTAGCTGCAATCTGAGCGGGGCTTTCTAGGATAATCAGCGGCATCTGCATGCTGCTAATTCCAGAATCTCCATGCTATTAGTGTGAAGGAGGCAAACCTTGGGGAGATGAAAGTCTGGGGCCGGTGGGAGGTGGTGGGCCGGGGGTCCCTGAAGGGGGGGCCAGCAGCGCTTTCCTGGACACCTTCACATGGCCGCGCGAGTCGCGCCCCTGGCACAGCACCTCCAGCGACTCCCCCTCCTCCAGCTCATCCTCTACACTGCGCACCTGCCACCCCACCCCGAAAACTTCAGAGTCTATTGCATGCAGACGGCAGAGGCACTTCCTTATGGCCTGCCACATTGTCAGCATTGCATGGCAACACCCACATGGCTCTGCATAGCAGTACAGCAGTCTTCTGTACTGCTATCGCATACAAAATCTGCCTCCTGCCAAAGTCTGCTTCAACGCACGCGATTTGCGAGCCTTCAGCTGTTCTGCATTGTAAGGTACCGTATCACAGCAGATATCCACGATCTTCAAAAGTGCCCTATTATGTACATTTTATTGTATGCTGTGCTGCTTGTGGTTGGTATGTTTCAGGAGATGAGGTGGTGCATGCTGGCGGCTGACCTTGTGATGGGCCAGCTCGGAGATGTGAAGCAGCGCCTGGAAGCCATTTGGCAGCTCCACAAATGCGCCGTAATCCATCAGCCGAACCACCCGTACATTGTACACAATCCCCTCCTGCAAAACAAATGCGTTGTCGATTCCGTTTCCCCTTGGCTCTGATGTGCACCGGCATTCTTCTTCGTTCCAGTAATTGAAAACGTTTGTCACAGAGAAATTCAAAGCCAAGTTCTAGTGCAGGTGCGTTGCGGGTATTGAGAGTGTGACAGCGATAAGCACAAACCTTGACATCAGCTCCCGTGAATGACTCCAGCATAGTCTCGGCTGCCATGAACTTGTCCTTGGTTGGAGCATACATGAATGCCACGCCCTCATCCCTGACAATCAGCTTGGCGCCAGTGTCTCCCTCCAGAGCCTTGATATTGCATCCCTGCATGCAGAGAACATCAGGTTGGATTTCCATGTGTGGTGTCGGGGTTAAAGAAACAGCCTGGCAACATTTAAAGAGACAAACAGGGGCGAATACTTACCCCGGTGCCGATGACGCGCTTGATGTTATCCTTGCCTATTTGGATTGCGCTGTGGTGCGCTCTCTGCTTGATGTCCTGTGCAGGCATAAGATGTTGAGTCGCACTGTGAGGCTGCATGTCTGCTGTTTCCACCAAAGGTACCAAAGTATACTAGAATCTTCCCATGGGGCTTCCAATGCTTCAGGCCAGATGTACCTGCTTGATGACTGTCTCCAAAAAGTCCAGCTGCGCTGGGAGCGCCTTGCTTGCTGCAATAATGCCAGCCTCCAACATTTCCAAAGTCACCCCTCCTGCAGCACACTTTTAGGCACATTAGCAACGCAAATGCCTGTATTGTGTGCCCACAAAATGCAGGGCACCAATAAATGCACAGTAGCAATCAGAATGAGGTGTTGAGGGAGTTGCACAACAGTGTGTTTTGTTCCATGTTGAGCAGATCGTGCCTGGCATGCATGCTGTGAGCTCGAGCAGAGTGAAGCCAACGCGTGTGCCGGCAGCATTCAGCTGCATGCCCCCAAAGTCCTCTTCAAGGCCGCCTGCATCCACCAGTACCTCCCAGCCATGCCCCTCACTCCCTCCCTCATCAAGACCCTCCTCGGCCACTAGCCCAACGCTCACCCCTGCCCCAAACACCAATCTCCCATCAGCACATCCCCATTTTGCCACCACATATTTTTCACCCTGAAAAAGATTGATGTCACGTGGCAAGGACCAGTCTATTGTCTGCCCTATCAAAATTGCAGGCACTTGGAAGGTAAGAGCTCCCAGCAGGAGCCAGCGCCTCTCATCCAAATGCAGGACAGAGGCAGGAGGCAGGCACCAGGGTCCTAGAATTAAAGAAAAGAGATCATTCAAATCCCCGTGCAAGCACCTGCCACAGGTGAAGTGATGGGGACGCCGGCGGCGATGAGGGCCAGGGAGCCGCTGCTGACGGCGGCCGACGCGGCGGAGCCGTCCAGCGCCAGAACATCGGCCGTCAGCCGAACCGCAAAGGGGAAGTGCTGCGGATTGGGCATGACCCCCGCAAGCGCCGCCTCCAGCACTCGGCTTCCCGCCACCTCCGCCCTCTTCGCGTCGCCGGTCCGCGCCTTCATCTGCAAATGTACATCTTACGGACTTGGTCTTCACTCATACAGACTGTTTTTGACACCCTCATGCCTTCCTCATTAATAGTCTAGGATTACTTCTAGGATTACTCAGTCCTCATATGAGCAATGGAGGCACAGGAGGAGGCTCACAAGTCACAACAATGTATAGGAGTTAATTGACAGGAGTTAAGGTTTTGTTACACACTTATATCCCAGTATCATCTATCGTCAGAAGCTGCAGGTGTATGGCAGCATCAAGGAATCAGCATGATGAAGGTTGCAGAAGTAGCAAAGGAAGGAGCGGCTGACCTCATTGACTGCGAAAGAGGGGCATGTGTAGTGTGCCAGAAATCGCTTAGACTCCATGCCATGGATAGTGTCGGTCATGAGGCCATCCTGGTCGTTGCCGACAGTGGCGACCGACATTACCTGCACTCCACATTCATGCAAGTGATCCCTGCTTAGATATTGGGCAAGCAAGGTTGCATGCAAAGCTACTGTAACCTGGGAATAATGGGCATTCATGCACTGCCTTGTTTGTGGACTGTTTAGCTGCTGCCTGGAGGCCATTCTCACCTGGGTGCTGCCAAGATTCAGCAGCGCTGAGCCATGCACTTCAGGGAGGAAACCAACCTGCACATCACCGTATGCTGTCTCACCTCAGACTCACAATAACCAAAAAACACAATCTCCTCTGAAAAAAAAAGGGGGTTCTATATCTAACCCCTTGATGTAGAACCCCCTGAAAAGAACGGCAAGAGAGTCGACGGTAGGGTAGAAACAACCAGAAAGAAGAAAGGGGAGCAAAGCATTTACTTGGGAGGTGGGTTGCCGGGCGTCTGCAAAGCCACGGCCGTCGGGGCGAGCGTTGCCAGAGAGCACCAGCGACCTCAGGGCTGCGGCTTGGATGTTTGTCCATGAACCATCGATGTCCTTTGGAGACGCGCACCCCGAACCCGGCACGCGCATGTGCTGCAAGCATGCCACTCCATGTTTTCATCACCCTTAACTGATGCATGGATTGCATGGGAATGCATGTGACACTAGTGACGATAAGAACCAATGCACGGCATCTCACATTGACAGAGGTATCATCCCCACTGTTTCAAACAAGCAGCTTTACAGGAAGGTAGTGCACAAAAGGGAGGCTGACCAAGTACCTCGAGCCGAAACATGCCGTTTGCGCGCAACTTGGCCTCCAGATCTTCCCTTGCCTGCTGCAGTGCGCTGCTGCGCGCCGCATGCGACAGGCTGCTGTCTGTCATGATGGCATCCACAGCCGGGCGCCCATACCTGTCATCAGCAGAAAAAACTACAGCTGCCTGCCATCTTGACATAATAAATCCATTTGGCGCCTAAGCCAGTTCACAGGCACTCTGATACTCCTCAAAATCATGAGCTGGCAGTACAAGTAAGTACCTGGCTGCATTGAATAGGGCTGCAGGATCGGGCCGCAAAGAAGGAATGCTGCGCTTGCTGCTCTCTGCAGACTCAGCCAGCCTCTGCTGCTGGGCGATAACAGATGCAACTTCCTCGCGTGCTGCTTGCAGTGCACTCTGCACCTCCTCCAGAGAGATTCCCCTCCCCTGAATCACAGAATGCCAAATTCGCTGAGACAGCTTCCTTGTCTTTATTAAGAGGAAGCTATTGCTCTGGCAGTGATCCAGGTGCCCCTGGAACCAAAACTTCTTCATTGCTCAAGGACGCAGGTTGAAGAACGAAAGACTCCAGTGTCGACTCTCAGCTGCATGACTTTGGGGTCCCAACCTGCAGCTCAAAGAGTGTACACCGCTGTTCTGTGCCTGCGTACAAGACTGACATGTCCGCCGCCTCTAAGTGCTCGCCACTTGGATTCACGACCATTCTGCTGCCTCGGCCGTCTCGTACACGCGCCACTCGCACAGCCGCGATGGGGCCTGTAAAAACACATTGTGCGTTTGTATTTTTAAACGTAAAAACTTGTTTGACGCGGTGTCCAGCCGCGATGGGCCCTGTAATATGCACACGGTGTCCTGTTAACGCAAGCTGAAACAAGCATTGATCAAGTTGCGCATGAGTGACTCACCTGACCACGGGATGTCAGAGCTTGTCAAGGCAGCTGAGGCTGCATTGATGGCTAGCACTTCAGGATCGCCGCTGTTGTGACTGCTCACAAGCATGGAGTGCACCTGCAGGAGCGCTTCAGCTTCACCACCACAGATGCATCATCGACAGCCTAAGTAAAAGAAGGAATGCTGTGCAAGCATGTCAGCGCTGGTTGCTCTTGTGAGAAGGCAGCAAGGGCCCACCTGACACCGAGATGCAAATCCTGGTTCAAACAATGGTTCCAGAGCGCTCTCCATCAACTGAGCAGCCGCCATCTCCCTGGATGTCGGTCCCATCTCCCTTCGCAGCCCAGTTCGAGGAATCCTCCCGGCAGCAGAATACCGCTCCTGGTAGTTGACCTTCACACCAACAACGATTGTTACTGTCAGCATCTCTGGTGGAAACATCACTGGTATCTTTCATCTGCTCGACCGCTTTGCAAATGAAGCGCGTGTAAACGCTCAGGACTGGAAGAATAGGTTAATTAGACAGCATACCTCCAGGAAACGTTCATACACGCGCGCTTTCCACAAAGGCTGAGGGGGCGGCTCGCAGACGACAGCAGACAGCACAGATGTGCTCCCGCTTCTGGCTACGGCTGCCCCATCTGCAAAAGGTGCCAGCACCCCTGTCTCCAAGATGATGCTGGCATTCCCTGCCTGACCTGCATCATGAACGTGCAGTATGCTTGATTCATCACATGATTCGCATAATGACATCATTAAAAGCAAATTGGAGCTGTGTTGAGCCCCACAAGTGAACTCAAGGACATGCACAAGCAACTCACCCTGGCCAATGTCAGCTCGGCGATCTTTCTCTTCCTCATTCTCGACAGATGAAGAAAGAGTTTGCAAGCATCTTGTTTGCTTACTAGATGGTGCTGCGAATGGCTGTGGTGAGAGGTGATTGACGGAGGAAGCAGTCAGAAGAGCTCCTGTGGAGGCCAGATCTGTTTACATCAGGTCTCAAATTTCCAGCCAAAACTACCTGATCTCTGCAAAATAAGATTACCGGGTCATTTGATAGCCATCGAAACCTTCATTTGTCAGCTGGGGTCTCACACCTGTCACGATATTCCTTGTATTTGCGTAGTGTGTCTGCAAACGAGCAAGATAGCAGCACACACTCCGCCGCAACATCAAATTGGTGAATTGAAGCCTATCAACCTCTTAAAAGTTGTATCATATTTACCAGACGCATGCAAATGTTCACGATCATCTCGACATGAAGCTAGAATGGACGACTGCAGGCCATGATCTCACACTGTCGGAGAGGGTCAATATAGAAAAAAAGTTTCAAAATTCTTGAAAACAGACAGGTGCAGACTGTTTTTAGCCATGTGAATATCCAATTCGTCTTTCTCTACAGGGCCTATGGCTGACATGGACATCGGCATGTCTGGATCCATCACTTTAAAGTATCGGGCTTGAAGGCCCGCAGCTGGCCACCTCTGCACCATGATCTGTTGACTTCCAGTTCTACCAGCTTCAAGTGCTTCTCGCCCAATAATGATAGGCTCAATTACCTGTGCAGCACCGCCCAACCTGAGGAGATCAACGAGCAGGGGGCACAACACTTGACGTAACAGTTACTTGCATGCATGACTGTACATGTAGCGCCAAGGCACTTACTTCGACAGGATGGGATTCAGTGTCCTCTCCGTCTCTCTGCAATGCTTTTTGTCCCAACGGCATGTTGCTGGGTGTTTGCCGAAGGACATGTGCCGCCTGTGATTGGCATGCAAGCATGTCAGATCAATGCTGTCAATGGTGCAGACAGCTCTTGTGACAAGAAAACGAGAAAAACGTGAGGGTGAGATGCTCGCCTCCTCATCTGACATGCCCTCCTCTAGGAAGACCTCCATAAGTGGAAGGCACTCAAAAGTAAGCATTGAACGTATGTAGGTAGCCCCACAGGATAGACATTGTTCGTCCTAGCACAACAGCAAATTATCACTCATCACAATATTCACAGCAGGTGATTGCGTCATCCAAGAGCAGTGTGATTACTTATAAAAGTTGAAAGCAAACAAGGCAGTGCGGGAGAAAGACACAAGGAAGCTGATCGGTATCATAATCGTCTTTATGATAACAGGCATTGTTTATTCAGGCAAGATATTGCTCACCTGCATGAATTGCAGGTCCCCAGATATCCCACATCTGAAACAAACTGGCAATAGCTCTTCGGGAAGAAGGCACTCCTTGCAACGCGAGAGTAGAGCTGCAACTTCTATGTCTTCCTGCAATAAGGCCACATGCATGTTTTCTCTATCAGGCTGTCTGCAGACAACGCTTCGAACAAACTGCCCTGAGTACTGTGATTAGTTGAACATCGGCACCCTGGGGAAAGTAGTACCTCTTGATCTCCAGGAAGACAGTATCGCAGCAACTGAGAAAGTGCTGCAGCGGCCACAATCTGGGCGCCAAGGGCTGCACCCTGGCTGGCCAGGCATTGCAAGACTGCCACCATGCTCACTCCTGCCGGCATGTGCGCCGTCCCCAACTGCACACCAGTCAGTCAATGCCAGCCGCCCTCCATACAGGTAAATATTTTCACGATCCCTGACAAAGAATATGTCACTGAAATTGAACCATAAATTTCACTGAAATGGGGACCAACACTTTTATCGGATGCTCTGTAATCACCTGCAGAAGGCGCGTGAGAACAAAGTGTGCAGCATGGAATAGAGTAGAGGGCACTGCATTGTGTGGAGCTCCTGTCGCTGCCTGGTGTATCAGCTGGTAGCCACAGTAGATCTGCGCTTTAGAGTAGTGACGCTGAAATGACTCCAGTGCCTTGGACATTTCCGAGGTGCTCCCCACTACTCCCTCCACCTGCATGCAACCAGAGCTGACTTGGCTTATGTTTCTTTTTGTTCTCCTTGAAAATTTGCCTTAGAGGCAGGAAGTGCTACATCACAGTTGACATATGCCCCTGAGTTTCTAAATGGAGGCCACAAGGCTACCATTTGTCGGTTACCTGGGCAAGAGCACCCAGACCAACTCGAAGGGCATGGCGGGCAGCATTATAGAAGCTTCCTTCTTTGACAGCCGCGGTTAAAAGCTGCTGCAGTACACTGCCTGCTTCCTCCAGCATCCCAGCATCCCTGGTGCGTGCACAAGCACACATGCCGTCACGGGCCATGCATGCGCATGTGTTTTGTTGCCTAGTTTTGCAAGCAAGGCTGGTCAATAAGCTGCCGGAAACTGTTGTCATGGCTCACTTGTATAGCGTATAGGCCTCCTCATGGCAGCCAGTTGCCAGCAGGTGGCGAGCTCTCGGGGCAGCAACAGTCTCTTTGAGATCTGGATGGAGTCTCAGAAGCACCAGGGCCTCTTCCCACCTCTGCTCATCAACTGCCATCTCAGCAAGTGCCTGTTCAATATCAAAACGACACCAAGGTCTGTGGTCAGATAGTCTGAGCAAGCATGCTTCAACATGCTTCAATTGCATTGAGAGGTGTACACCTGCAGCGGCTGTGCACTTTTGTCGGGATATGAATGCAAGCGGTCAATATATCCCCTCACAATTGAGGCCTCAATCTGGAGGGTCACATCCCACTCCCTGGCCAGTGTCATGTGGCAGCTGACTCAAAAGTAAGTTGCTCAAAGTTGTGTGAGTCAAACTTTTTGTGTGAATATTATTATTATAGTTACACGCATTTCCTGCCAAGAAGGTGCGTCCTGCAGAAAAGCTGGAGTTGAAGACTGGCCATAATCCTACCCCTTGATGGACTCGCCAGAACCAAGCAAGACCCAATCAAACGTGGGCACGGTGTTCAATATTTATACCGCCTCCGCCAGCCAGGGCCATGTGAATATGTTCCTGCTAAAAACGTGGTCTGGACGAATGGCTGACCTTGTAGTCTCCAAGCTTGTTGAGCAGCTCACGGGCGGTGTCTGCTTGGCCACTGCTTCTGAAGGCGGCTGCTGCGCGTTGGAGCGCTGACCTGTCACCTGCACTGTCAGCGTCCAGGCTGGCGGCCACTTGCAGGAGGCGGTCCCACAGACCATGCTCCGCCAATAACTCCACAGCACCCAATTTATCACCTGCCTGAAAGTTTGAGAGATGGACATTCATATGTCATAGTTAGGGATCTTTTTAAAAGGAGCTGACAAGATTATTCAATGTGCTTCAGTCGATTGAACCAGGCAGATTCTATGCTAATGTGGTGTCAGTATTGCCTTGTGATACAAATGCCATGTCATGCAATGAAAGAAAAACACAGTGAAAGGAACACACCTTCAAGAGAGCTGTTGCAGCAGTCTCATGCTCAGAGTCCTGTACTAAGCCTGATCTTTGATTTGATAATTGCTTCTGGGTTGGCTTGGCTGGCTGCTTCAGCCGGGTGCCATTCAAGCCCCTGGGCTGTGCTGTGGCCCTCGCCTCTTCAACAAGATTCTCATCCGAAAATTTTGCCATTGTCCTCTCTGGAGCTTCAACCGTTCTGACGTGCTGAGAGTCACCTTGGGTTTTGCCCTGCAATCACAGCGCTGTCAGTGTATTGACAAATCCACCCATACTCATCAATGCCACCACATTATATGTCCTTCCTAAAGCACAACCCCTGTGCGATCTTCCTTCCTTCCTTGTCCAAAGGTGCTTTCCTGTTTAATAGCATCTATCATTTGATTTAGCACCCTGCACCCTTAGGAGTTGGCTCAATATCTTTTTCTGGAGGAGGGGGGCTTACCAGGAGTGAGAGCGCAGCAGCACGAGCAAGAGGCAGAGATAGCCCCTCAGAGATCTGCCGGTTGAGCCGCTGCACAGCATGCAGCTTGCGTGGGTCATGCATGCGCTTGTATGCTGCCGCTGCATGATCCAAGCGCAAGGCCTGTACCGCCGCCTCCGCAAAAATCTGCCATCCCGATTCTGTGACACCCAAGCACGCCACCTGTATGCAGCTCAATCTGTCTCTGCTGCTGTACTCAGGAACAAGCGCAGCAGCAATTATCAGTCTGCTCAGAGCTTGAAGGACACATTTGGCTGAATGGGGAGAGCCCTTCTCATGCTTGTTGCAAAGATTGCCATCGGCCACAGAAAAGGTGCATGTTGCAGCAAAGTTCTGGCTTTTTATGGGGCGCAGACCTGGTAGGCCTTTTCGAAGTTGCCGAGGTCCAGGAAGGCTTGCAGCGTCGGCAAGAGGGGCACCTCAAAAGCCTGCATGGCCAAGCTGTGCAGGCAGTACACCTTTGACCCCGAAAAACCGACCACAAATCCCTGCATATCAAGCAAACATCTCAGGCGTGCTGTCGGTCAGTCAGTCTTCGCCGTTTCTGCAAAGACGGAAACAGAGTCAAAGGATGACCACACAGCAAAATTGCCTGATGCATGTATATATAAAAACCTGGAACTTCTGTCGCTGGATTGGAAGGTCTGCAGTCTTGGTGCACAGGTGGCCATTGCCAGAATAGGACAGCATGTCCTCGAACTCTGTGTTCCAGGCTGCACTTGTGGCACCCTCAGCGCTCCACATCAGCGCCCCGCTGGCCAGCTCATAGACATGCACCTCGGAGCTCTCATCCACCACGGCCACCAAATTGCTGCTGGCGCTCATGTCCAGACACCTGCTCATGCACAAATTGTCACTTGCTTCATCCGTGCGCAAATCAAGGTATCCATCTGTGCGCAAATGAGGTCTCTGCAAGTCTTTACAAGTGGATGTGACCTCTAGAGAGACTCGAGAGCCACGCTCCACTCCCTCTCCAACCCCCCTCTTGCTTCCTGTGACCTCTAGAGCACTCTTATACGTGAGCATTCCAGGATAGTGAAAGCTCTCACACAGGCTGCATGCCGCAGCACACAGAGGATATTTATGAGACTCATTCTGTGGCTGGTGGAGAAAGTGCAAGAATCGAGAAGACTGGAGAGCAATAATTCAGGTGTTGCTTGACTTACCTAGTCCTTAAGGACTGGAAAACGTGTAATGATAATAATAATTCTGTGGCAAGAAATTCGTACTCTAGGACGAAGATATCTCAGGGCAAGGGGAGCACACCGCACAGGGGCGCTGTGGCGCAGCTGGGAGATGGGCTCCTGTCTGTCGATGGAGATGTGCAGCACGGTGCCGTCCTTCAGCCCGGCCAGCAGACTCTCATGGCCCTCGGGACCCCCCACCATTCGCACATAGCGCACGGGCGCCCCCACGCTCCACACCCTCTCCAACTCCCCTTGGAATGTCCACAGCTGCAGCTCCCTCTCCTGAATTTCCCCACAGCATTGCAATTAAATCTTTTCCAGAGGCACAACCTCGTCGAATAAGAAAGAACTGAGACATCAGTCGAGGACTGTGCAGACGTCTGAGAAGCTTGTGGCATGCATGTCCAGAGCCTCAATGAGTGAAAACCGGCCGTCCCTGTCTACCCTGTGTAGTTTGTCTACTTGAAACGCCAACAGGTGACTTGAGGTGCTGGTACAGCAGTGCGCACAGGGCATGACTTAACAGGATGATCTCATTCGTGTTGCATACTTCATCTTCAAAGGTGTAGATCTCATGTAGGGTGCTGACTCCAACAACGGGAGGCAGGCATGACATCAGCCCTATTGTGGCTAGAAGGAGTCCAACGCAATCTGGCTCACTGACCTGGCAGAGGATGAGGTGGTGCGCGGCGACCATGAGGAGGTTGCAGTCGAAGGCCCGCTCCACGCGCGCGATCACATGCATGCCCAGGTCCCTCAGCGCAGCATCGGCGGGCAGGCCATACACGAGCACGCGCGCGCGCAGCTGCACGGCCAGCCGCCGCTCATAGACCGCGATCTTGAGCACGTGCGCGCCGCAGCGTATCGCCGTGCGGCCGCCCGTCGCCATGTTCTGCACCGCCACGCCCGTCATGCCCTCCCTGCACATCAAAAAAAGCCCTTTTGGCACTTTTTAAATCTGCTAAACCGTAATATCCCACCTTCCCACGCTTGTCACCATCCAACCTTACTGCCCACATGTTCATTTCCAATGGGACGTTGTGCCTGTTGATCATCTTGAAGCTTGTACATGTATGCTCGAGTATGTGCAGCCATCCGGGGCACATGTGGTGTAAGAATGAGTACCGTTGCTAGAAGCAGCTATTCAAGCCAAATTGCATGCAAGACCGACAGTACAAATGCACTACTTTGGGATACTTTGGAAAAGGTGTAGCACTGTCCGGCTGAAAACTTCCTTCCACGCTATCTAGGTGGAGAATTCACCTGAATGCGTAGTAGTCTTGGAACAGGCCGTGCACGGTGGCGAAGGTGAGCTGGTGCACTGACAGGTGCCCGTCCTGGCAGGTCACAGCCACATGAGTGCCCCCAGTGCGGACCGCCAGGCTGGCGGCTGGACTGTTATGTTCTGCCACCTCGACAATTGGGGCGCCCTCCCGAGAGTGCAGCATCACGCGGCCGTCAGCATATGCAATGCACATAAACTCGCCTGCAGGCATTGCAACTATTGTCAGCACATGGCATCACACTGGCTAGTACGGTACCCAAAGTCCTACCTGACGTCAAAAGCGCATGTGCAATAATAATTGAGGCTGCACCGTCTTGTTCACCTGAGTCAAAATAGGCCAGTGCAGTTGCTGGTCTCCCAAGTGACACACTTTTACCAGCCGCCTTGCCAGAGGTGCCATGGAAGGAGAGGAACCCGTCACTGCTAAGGACTGCTAACTCGTTGTCCTCTTCATTCCTGCAGTGCAGCATGAGCTCCCGTGTCTCGACTTCAGTCCTTTTGCTTGTGCTATTCTGGCAATCGTGAATATGCTGACTCGCAACCATAATTACAAGGCCAGACCTGAGCGGGCGCCAGGCTATGCCAGCAACGGTCCTGTTGTGTGAGCACCCCAGCCCCAGCTCTGCACCAGCGCTGTCTCTCAGGCTGATACAGCCGCCCTCCTGCGCCAACGCGAGGATGCTGCCAGACCAACTCCAAGCCAAGAATAGGACCCGTGCTTTCACCTGCATCATGCGACATATCTCACAGATCTTTGCAGCTGCCATCACCTGGGCGCTACAATGCTGTTTATGACTCCCATCTGGGCTGCCATCTTGGGGCCCTTCCTCATCAAGGAAAAGCCCACCAAGTGAGCCCCTCTCTGATGTGCAAGCAAGGTACCAACTGAGGCCAATGCATGGGAGGTCTAACACTACTTCTGGTCTTGAGCACTGGATGATGCAGCTGCCGCACCTTGTGCTTGGTGGCAGATTTGGTGATGGGGGACCAGATAGCCAGGTCAGAGCCTGATGCGCTGGCCAGGTGTGAGGTGGTCCGGTCATATGCTAGGCAAGTCACTGCGTCCCCATGACTGTAGGTGTGTGCAATCTCGCCTTCAGGCGTCCAGATGTTGACTCGACTATCCCCCCCGCCAGTGGCGAATGACGTTCCGTCTGGGGCGCAGGCCAAACACCTGGTGTCTCCCTGCTTGAGACACACTCTGCTTCATCCTGCATTGGAGGCATAACCCAAGCAATGACAGGGCGAGTTTCATGTAGGCCTTGTCATGATTGGCAGCACCTTGTGAGCTGGCAGACTGCGCAGGGAATCTCCAGTTGCTGCATTGTGGGCCCTGACTCCAATCTTTCCAACTGCTAGAAACTTGGTACCATCTGTTACACCAGGCGTGTAAGTTCTTCAAAGATCGCTTTGCTTACATGCCTTCCCCGATCAGTCAGAATGACATCCTGCCGTACCTGGGCTGAAGGTGATGCTGAGCAGGGGACCAGATTCCTGCACGTGCACAATTTACAATTAACAGCTGAAACTGGTCTCAAAAATTTGTTGAGAAATCACGTTATGCAGCCAGGCTGCTCAACACGAATTTGGAAGTAATTGGCCTAAGCTGCACACGTCGGATGTCCACACAACGAGACTGCGCATAGAGTCTCAACGATGGCTATGAAGGACCCTCGTCTGGTGCTATCTCTTTCAACAATGTGCACGGTTCAGTTGCGTATTAAGAGCAAGAGAAGTTGAGCTCGCAAAGAATAGCTGAAGAACAACGAAAGTGCACGGTTACAAGTGCCACGGTGGACGTTACACAAGCAGGTGCCAAATGTGGATTCAGCTTGATGGGAGGTGATCAAGGCAATTGTGTGTCGAGACATCCCACAATTATATCGGTAGTATGCCCATTCTCATGAGATCTCTGCGCTCTGCATACGTGCACAGGCTCAACACACATAATTATTCTTGTAGAAGGGGTTTTGTCCCCATGGCCGGTCCATTTGGCAAATCTGTTGTGCAAAATCCAACAAGACAGGGAAAGCCAGCAACTGTGATATTTCTACATGGCCTGGGTGACACTGGAGCGGGAATCGCCGCAATTGGCCAAGCTCTGCGCAGCAGTACTGTGCCCAATATCGACCATGTCAAGTGTGCTCCTGACCTGTATTGTCACAATTCTATATGTCTGGAAACTGTGATACTCTTGTCGAATTTTATTAGATGTAAGTAAGGGCAATTCATTTGGTTACCTTCTGTATTGTACAATCACTGCTGGTGATCCCCATTGCCAGGTTTGTCTTCCCTACAGCGCCAACTCGCCCTGTCACAATGAATGGCGGCATGAGAATGCCAGGTAGGGACTCTTGCCCACTAGTACGGTACCCGTCTTTTAAGTGGCAGTGTGTTTGGTGATGTCTGTAGTACCTAATGAGGAGGGAAGTGGGCTGGTAGTCTGGCACCCATGCAGATCTAAAATATATATATATGCTGGCTGGTGAATCTTCCACACTGCTCTGTGCAGCATGGTTCGACCTCGATCCACGGATCATCGGCTCAGTTGATCATGAGGGCATCAACAGCTCAATCCAATATCTAGGTACGCAAATCCTCCCCAAATATCATGGTACATAATTGCTGCAACCTTATTTGTGCAAGCTATTTAGTCGTGATATCCGTTCATCTGAGGTGGTCGTTTTCACCACACGGGCTTATTCCCCTTTTGAACTAGGACATTCCAAACAATTTTTCTACCAGAAGGAGTTGTGCATGAGCAGAGGAGCTAGTGGCAGAGGAAGTGAAGGCTGGAGTGCCCCTGGAGCGCATTGTGATTGGAGGCTTTTCCCAGGTCAGTGCTTGCCTTTGCTAGTCAGCCAAACGGCTTCTGCCTGCATGCATATTATCCGACATGCATGCATATGCCCACGCAACTCCCCAGCCTGATATGCGGAAGAAACAAAGTTCTAATTTGTATCGGCGCCTTGTGCAGGGGGGCCACACAGCTCTCAAATATCTCTTTCAAGCAAGCACCGCACCAGCGGCTTGCATAGCACTGTCCACCTGGCTGGAACCAACCTTCAGTAAGCAGGTGAGCTGTACTTGTCATCTCACTCTGCTGTCAGAGATTCTCTAGTAGTCTGGGTAAGTACTGAGTATTTGAGACCTGTTGCTCTGGTGATGGCAGGTCCCAGACAGGAGCAAGGCAGTGAAGATCTTGTTGGGCCATGGAACCTCAGATCCACTGTTGCCTTTGGCCTTAGCTCAGAGCACTGCAGCCCTTCTGAGGCAAAAAGGTCTGTCGCAGTGAGTATCACAAATGTGTGTATTTTGTGGAATACAGTATCCAATTATTAGAGCATTTTTAGATAATTGCTGACAGTTTTGCTCTTGTCCAGGACTGAGCAATGTAGACTTCAAGACCTACAATGGAATGCAGCACAGCACCTGCCCAGATGAACTTTCAGACATCAGAAGGTTCCTATCACAGACTCTGCCAGATGCTGATCCACCATCAAGGTGCTCTTTCTTCTTCATATGAGGGCCTGAATGCAACACCTTGAAAAATAGCGTGGATATTTCTGGCTATCCTGTGCAGTTCAATGAAGGTCATACGTGATGTGATTCTTCTGCAGGGAAGACATTGACAGAATGTCTGTGAAGGAGCTCAAGCAATTCCTGCACAGCAGATCAATTGATACCAGATCCTTCCTAGAAAAGTCCGAGTTTGTAGAACGGGCTAAGGCAGCTTTGTAAGGTGAAAGTTGAGCGCACTGAGAGCCTTTCTACATGTCTGCCGGACCAGATTGACTTTCATGCAGAAATTGTGACCCGGCCTATGTTGCAGAAGGTTATCAGCACCAAGGTGGCCACCATGAGATCGCATATTCATTATAACGCTTGCAGACATTTGGTTTGAGCATTGATGAGCGGCAGCCTTCGTGGATCATCTACAGCGAGGCTTTATGATACCATTCAGAAGAATTTGGACCTGCTGCGCCGGGATTCCATAGATGGCCTATATTCCATCATTATTTGTGTTAGTCATGATTAGCTAATTCTTTGCTCAGGTCTGCAGAATGCGCACCGTTACCGCATGCCAAAATGCATGGAAACTGTAGTTTTGACCGAGCTTGTGTGCTTTAAAGCAAATTTACAATCTACTTGCGTTTGCGTCTTAGCTTTGCTGGAGCAAGAAGATCTGAATGACAGATTTACTTTATGCATGACAGTGCCACTTACAGTGAGTAATGCAAAACATGATCCTGGACCAGGACAAATGTACATGTTTAAATAAGCACCCCAGAAGAGCTTTGTGTCTTGCAAGCTATCACCCACAGATCTATATGTTCTCCGATAAAGCTTAACAACAAAGCATGGGTAACAGATGTTCCTTTAGAGACAGATCTGCACAGCTGAGGTGGGTTTTGGGTGACTCAGCAGTCGGACGAGCAAGTAGGTCTGGCAAGACCCAGCTGCGCGATGTTACAATGCCTTCTTGATCTGCTCTGCAACAGCCTCCTGGGGTGCATCAGCCTTCAGCTCCACCGTCTTAGTCTTGTAATAGTCAATCACCTGCACCCCAACACAGTGCCCCGACATCAGACCATGTACCCTTCGAACTTTGTCCGAAGCAATCTGCAGATATGGAAAACAGGCATCATGGTATGCAAGCAGAGCATCAAGCAGCACAGGTTCATCCCGCATGCTCTCACGAACTCAGATCAACCCCAAATGCTCTCAAGAACGCCGTGCAAGAGAGTCCAAGCCGCACCGGAGATGTTTGGGAGTGGAATGCAGCCAGGCGGGCCTTCAGGGTCTCAGCATTGTCATCCTTCCTCCTGATGAGCGGCTCGCCAGTAACATCATCCTTGCCTGGGGTCTTGGGCGGCGCAAACTTTTCATGGTAAGAGCGGCCGCTCGCAGGGTGTATCAATCGGCCAGTCACACGCTCCACCTGTCATAAGAGAAATTATAAATAATGCTGCCATCTTTTTCTCAATAAGGCTGGATGGATCAAGAAGGGCATTGTAGCATGCATGTGCCGAGGTTCTGCCTGATGCAAGCGGAGACTGAAAATCTTACCAGCACAGAATCCGGCACCATGAAGTTGAGCACCCTGTCAATGGCAATGCCTCGCTTCTCCAGCAAGCCATCCAGCTTCTGCGCCTGCACAAGCATTCTCAAGCATCAGCACCTCTGTCAGGCCATTCATGTCCTGCTGCAGAGCACATTGCAACTGTCTCACGCTGTCCTGCGTAGAGTGAGAGCACCTGAACAACCGTGCGTGGGAATCCATCCAGAATGAATCCCACGCGGCACTCGGGCCTTTGCACAGCCTCGCCAATCAGGCCCACCACAATGTCATCGGACACCAGCGCCCCAGCATCCATTGCCTTCTTTGCCTGCATGTGTGCATGAAGTGTGCGTGGTGACGCTTGAAAGGGCTTCAACAAGATAACGTGCTGAACATCTCGCAAAGGGGGATGTTTGTCCACCTCGAGTCCGAGAGGTGTCTTGGCTGCCACGGCAGCCCTGAGCATGTCACCAGTGGCAAGGTGACACAGACAGTGCTCCTTCTTGATCTTTGGTGACTGTGTTCCCTTTCCACATCCTGGGGGTCCTGCAACAAATAATCTATTCAAATTACCTCGATATTTAAGTATCTGCTGGTATCTCTCTTTATTCTACATACAGCTCTGGCAGAAGTCAACAGAGGAAGATATCACATTACTAGATGATGGCCAACGGTATTCTTAAAGTTGGAGAGATGAGATTCACCAATCAAAATGACATGTTTTTCTGGTTTTGTTCCGCAATCAATGCGCCTTTGAATCTCTTTGACGAGCTCCTCGGTTGATACCTCGTCAAGATGGGCCGCCATTGCTCGGTGGAGGTGCTTATCTAGCACCTCTCCTGAAGACAGACAGGCTATATACTAAGCTGTTCTCTGACTTTCATATGAAGAAATGCACCGTCCTCACATCCAGTTCTGTAGAGATATCGATCTGTGAGAGTGAAGCTGTAGTAATATATGACTAAAGATGATTGTGTTTGTGCAGATGATTTGTTGTCTGACATCAAGATGCAGAGGTGAAACATCTTCAAAATCTGGCAATTTATCTTGCAGTCATGCCAAGTCATCCCATGGGACGATCAAGGTCACTATGAATGTTTGTACAAAGTCTCCCAAGTACTGTACACAGCGTATTGACCGCAACCATGCAAATATGCATGCAGGCAGTCAGTCTAGGACAATGCAGTCAGGATCACTAGATTCTCTGGCAACCATTTCGACATCCACAATGTCATCATCAGCATTCAAGAGGCCCTTTTCACATGGCTTCTCCTGACCTCCATCTGCATGCACATCCTGCTCACCAGACCTATTGATCGTTGCTGCATCAGCATCTGGCGGTTCTTCTGCTGCTCCTGCTGCTGCTGCTGCTGCATGTGGCTCCTGCTGGGGTGGGGGCCTGTCATCCATGCCAGTGCCCCTGCTGCTTTGAGGTGCCTCTTCAGCCGCACCGCTAGATGCATCAACTGTCTGCACTAGCACCTCAGAAGCCTCCTCTGTCACAGTCCCTGCGCGCTCATCAGCCGGCTCCTCTCCCTCAGAGGCTGCACCACTGCCCGTTGTTGGAGCATCGTCTTGCAAGGGACTCCCGCTGGGAGCATCTTTGGGGCTCTGGGCTTTGGTCTGCTCTTCAGGTTCACCCTTGTCGAGCAAATCCTCAGATGAATTCTGCCTGCCCAGAGCCCGCGCTTGTGTCTCGTAGGCGAGTAAAAACTTCATGTAGGTGTTCCTGCAAGCACATGGTTAACATTAGAATTTCGATGTATAAGGTCATGTTTGCGCGTTGCCAAGCATTACAATTGTGGTCATCTAACTCGAGGATGCCTGGGCGGGCTTACTTAAGGACAAAGCTGGCATTGGTGTGGGCGCTCTTGTCGATGCCAAGCTTTGTCGCCACTTTGCCCCAGCACTTATTGCTTATCGTTGCTTCAAAGCCGCCATGGGTCTGCACTACTTTATAGAGCTGTTGCAGATTCAAGTCAACCCCTGCGCACACAACGGCTGCTGATGCATGCGCCCTGCCTCCCGTAATGTTTCTAGCGCACAAAATTGCACAACGAAGGAGCTGCTCCATTGCAAAAGTGAACGAAGGTCTTACCGCAGATGACTGGTTCCCTGTTGAGTCCAAAAGCCTGCCAGGGTGGATTGGCCAGGCGGCCGGCCATGTAGTCACCGACCAGCGCTGCGGCCTCATTGGCATCTGCCGCAGCAGCCGCTCTGGACCTCTTTGCTGGCTGGTGCCCTGCGCAGCAATGCCCTGTGAGTAGCTGCCCTGATGGAGTAGGACAGCCTTCCTCTGGTTCACCCCAGGGCGTGCATGGCCCTAGCATGATATCAATTTGACATGGGAGCTTGCTCAGAGATTCCTAGTCTCTACTATACATTCTCTGTGAGTTTGCTGTTGCTTCGAGCTCCCCAGTCCTTTACTTTGCAGCTCGATTGGCATTTGAGCAGGCCATATCTCTTTGGCCCCATTTTCTCAGGTGCTCCTCTAGATTGGGGGACTAGACACAATTCAATCGCCCATACAAAGAAGTGATGTTGGCGACAGACCCGTCAGGTGGGCTTCGCGCTCAGGGAGAATTCCTGGCTGATTGGGCAGCAGGGCTCCCAAGGGGTCTGGGGCAGATTCGCGCGACATCTTCATGAGCTCCTCATATGACATTTGGTCCACATCGATCACAGTCACGCCTTCGCTCCCGAACGAGGATGGAGGCAGCTCGTCAGGCACATTCTCCACAGTGGGATCGCCAGGGATATAGCCTATGTACCTGCAAAGGCAAAACCACATGGGCACCTCAGACGTCCGCATGTCAGCTACTGGATGCTGCCCTGTACAATGCCGGTACTGAGATGGCCCTGAGACTGCAGTGGTGATTAATATTAGGACGTTGGGAACAGGCTAGCCGTGAGGCGTGTCTCACTGTGACTGCAGGTGGGCAAGCAGGTCCACTGCGGGGGCCTGCACAGGCTTCACAGGGCCCGGTCGCGGGAGCTTCGCAGCCGGCTGAGTCTTGACAGCAGGCTGTGGCTTGGCGGCAGGTGGCCGCGTGACAGAAGCGGGTCGCTGAGGCCGGAATGCGGGCGGCGGTGACGGCTTCCCGGTGTACCGCACCAACTGGCTGTGCCTGATGTCAAGACCTTGCCTCTGCACACAGCAAAGCCTTCGACTCAGTGCCTGCACCCCAAGCAGCCTTGCAACATGATCAGACTTGCACTGATGAGCCTGAGGGTCAGAATCAAAAGGAAGTAATGGTGTGCAGGAATGGGCACTTGAATTCTGCACCTGCAGCCAATCACCAATCAAAGGGCCCGGCTTCCCATCGGGGTTGACAACCCGGAGGCTTGTCTTCCACTTTTTGGAGGCTCCACGCCCACCAATCTTCTCAAGCTCTGTCGGTGAAATGTCATTCCCTGCCAGTGGTGCCCTCGTTAGTCAGAAGGGCTTTGTGTTCTGTTACGAGAAGTGCCGTGCATATGGGTGAAGGGCATGATCAGCTGTTGAATTGATGATGATCATGCCAGATCCTTTGAATTTCAATCACATCACGATCAATGTCAATGTTTTCATTGTGAAAGTCTTTGCAGGAGGACAGTGCTTTCTCCAGCAGAACTGGCACCTTCATACAGTATACGCGCCCTCTTGATGTCCAAAACTCCTTTGGCATCACCACACATGACATCGACGGTGTCCTGAATTCCCTCTGGAAGATCCACTGGCTCCACAGAAGGACTCCTTGAACGTACATCTACCTCTATCTTGACCCTCGGTTCCTTGTCCATGCTCGAGTGCCAGCAAAATTTTGTCCTCTTTGATCAAAGCAAATGAATGACAGCTAAAGGCCCAAACCAGCCTTAGCTAGGATAATGCTTTTGCATGACATCAGCTCAGCTCCAGAGTTTACATGGAGCGTCATTGAGTAAGTGACAGTTACGCAAATGCTACACGTCATTTCAAACAAATGATCTCCTTTCTGTGACCTCTGCAGGTCAATGTGATTATTTCTGCCGATGGAACATGCCATGGATGGAAACAGTGCACCGCACGTGGCCAGCTGGACCTCTTTGGAAGCGATCATTTGCGATGATGGCAACAAAGAAAGGATCGCATGGGAACCATCTTTAGTATCTAATTTGACGCTGCATCGGCTGGATCGTCAAGGCGTGAAATTTAGCGCTGCACACTCTGCCCAAATTTTGCATGAGGTTTCCCTCAACTACTGAACTTTAGTGAAGTATGGCGGAATCAACTGGGTCCCATCAATATGGTAATATTATTCTTGCTCATAGAAGTGGGACGGTACGTGCTATTCATGCCCTTTCACGATTGCTTTCGTTGTTCATCACTTTCCATCAATCAGTTAGCTTCTTCCAATTGAGTGCCCCGATTAAGCCAACAAAATTTAGATATACTTCTTGTATCCATAAAAATTGTTTCCAAATCATTTTTGCTGTCTGACAGAGCACTGGAAACCTGAAAGTGAGCAGCAGTGGCTTGACTTGGAAGAAGGCGGGAGCAGGAAAGACCGTGGAAATCCAACAGGGAGGTAGGAAATATCTAATGACCTTCAGCCCGCAAGGGGGATTCGGCTTTCAATATGAGCTCATATGCAAGAAATTATTGTGCACAACTACCGCCACCATTCCTCACACAAGAAATTCCGCAAAGCCCCTTTTGGTTGTGCCTGCCAGATATCGAAGGTTTCGTATGGAGCAAAACTTCTCGAGGTTGCCAACTGGCAGTGAAGAAGAGCTCAGGCCCCATGGTCCAATTCCTCGGGTTCATTGACAAGGTAAGACCTCTCACCTGTGCTTATGGGCTCCAATTGCTCATAACCCTCTTGCCACACACTCACTCTCTTCTGTCTCTTACAGGATCTAACGGCCCTTCGAGGAGTGGCATCAGCCATGAATAAGGAGATTGAGGTGTGCACACGCTGCGCTGGCCACACGCCTTGTTGACATTTCTGGTCTTCACAGATCAAATCACCATGATGAACAGTGCTGAATAATCGCACCGGTGGCTGCGATACAGGAGCAAGCTCTGTCCATCAGCGGGCGCAACTGGGGAGGTGCCACAGTTGAGGAGGGGACCCTGGTGTTCCGGGTTGGCAACAAGCCAGCCTTCCGGATACCCTTGAGGGATGTGGGCCAGGTGCAGCTGGGCAGGGAGGAGGTGATTTCCCTGCCTGCTTCACTGATGCTCCAAAGTATGAATAATATCTCTTAATCTGGCTGTCAGGGTGATCACCTGGCTGCTTCATTGACGGAATGCAGACACTTCAGAAGTTTGTGATATGTAGATGGGCAGTGACAGACTGCCTACAAGACCAATGAGCCTCAGGTGGCTCATACAAGGTCTCTAAAATGTAATAATAATAATAATAATAATAATGATTGATGCCACACAATATGATCGGTTTTTCATGCGACAAGCGATGCATGCGCTGCCAGTGGCAAGGGACAGGATGGTTACTGGCATTATGGGAGCAGGTGACTCTGGAGTTCCCTGTGGACGACACAGCGGGTGGGGACAATGAGGATGCGCTGACAGACATGGTGTTCTACGTGCCAAGGGAGGCCACGGGCTTTGTTGAAGACGGCGAGGATCAGGCAGCCAAGGTAGGCTTCATGTCAGACTCTGGTATGAAATGCAACTTGGCCCCGGCTGAGAAGGGGCGTTATAAATACTGAACACTGTGACTCACTTGACCAATCCGCATCAGCAGTTTGCTAAATCCTCACTCCTTAGCCCCTCTGTCTTCTGCCCATCAAGCGGCAGCTGAAGGGAAGACAGTCAGTGTTGATCTCGCCCGCTGTACCCTGCTGTTCTGGATGGAGACTGATGAGAGATGACAAGAGATTAATGAAGTGTGACGGTCTTGTGCTTCCCCACACAGGTGATGTACGACCAAGTGTTGGAGCACACAGACGCTGGAGTGGCCACAGAAGACGCGGTGGTCACATTCGACAGCCTGGCTGTGCTCATCCCTCGCGGCCGCTTCGATGTCGAGCTGTACCCCAGCTTCATGAAGCTGCTTGGACAGGTGCACATCACAAGTTTGCAGCTTCCCACACCACTCGCTCTCTTTCCTGGCTTTCATCTCCTCCGCTGTGCCAGGTATGGGATGTTCATATCAGTGCTGGCATGTTTATTAATATGCTTGTTCTTGTTGCAGGCCCAGGATTTCAGGATCCAGTACGACTCCATCTTGCGGCTGTTTGTGCTGCCCAAGACCAACACGCCCCACACCCTGGTGGTGGTTTCACTGGACCCGCCCATCCGCAAGGGCCAAACCCACTACTACCACATCCTGGTGCAGTTCCCCTCTGACGAGGAGCGCCAGATCGAGCTGGAACTCTCTGACGAAGCCCTGGCAGCCAAGAATGAGAAGGTGCGTGGAGCTCACAAGATGTATGCTTGCATCTCTGTGAGATTTCAATTGGTTTTCAGCAATCACTCATGCTTTCCTGTATGGCTTAGGAACACCATGTTCCTTGCATCTGTGTCCTGTATCTTGACGTGATGGGGATCTATGTGGGGGGATTTTCGGCAAGCATGAAGAAGCACTGTGTTCTAGCGGCAGTGGTGATGCGTGTCGCAGTGTGGAGGCAAGCTGCAGAAGACGCTGGAAGGGCCAGCCTATGATGTCTTTGCCAAGGCGCTTCGAGGCTTGTCCGGTTGCAAGCTGACCAAGCCTGGCACCTTCCGGACTGCAGATGAGGCTGGCTTCGCTGTCAGATGCTCCTACAAGGTCTGTCCAAGCATCCCAGCACCCAACTTGCACAGTGGCTGTGCTTGTGACCTGCAATTTGGAAGTGATCTTCATATGTCAGCCAGTACCATGATGCCACTCCTTGCACTGTGCAAAGCCGAGCTTGCGCTGCATAAAAATCAAGGCCCCACTCACCTGGGAATGGTGCCTTGACAGGCGGATGATGGGTATCTGTACCCCTTGGAGAGGGCGTTCTTCTACATCCACAAGCCGCCCACACTGTTGGTGCATGACGAGATCGAGAGCATCGAGTTCATGCGGCAAGGCGGCGGCGTGCTGGCCGCATCTGCCAAGACCTTCGACCTCAACATCCGCATGAAGACCGACAACAAACCGGTGCCGCCCTGATCACCTAGTATGACCGTGGTTTGTAAAACATGATCTCCTCGTTGCGCCCATGCAGATTGAATACCCTCCATGTTTCTAACACTCAGGAAGAACAAACCTGAGCAATCGACAGTGTTGGCAGCGTGGCAAGCTGCAGTGCCAGACAGCGGGCGGGGACTGTGCAGACTAGTCTTTTAGGGGTTGTGCAATTAAGTCTGGAAGGTGTTGGAGGGTGCTGGGCGGGCCTGTTAGTGTGTTGCTGAGCACCTGAGGGTGGGGTGCGCAGGAGTACCTGTTCCGGGGTATCCAGAAGTCGGAGTGGCAGAACCTCTTCAGCTTCATCCAGGCCAAGCGGCTGCGCATCGAGAACCTGCGCGAGGCCGAGCTGGGCCCGGCCGGCGGCGGCACCGCGCTCGACCTCGGCGACGACATCGACACAGGTTCATCTTTGGCCCCTGCGTATGCTGTGCTGCAAGCCTCGTATTAGCCATGCCATGCCTGTAAGGGGCGTCATGCAAGTGCTGGAGCATGTCTGGGGTGGCATGAATCGGATGTTAAGAGCTTGCAGGCTACTACCTGCCATGTTGGGCATGTATCAGGGGTAGCTGGGTGGTGTATGCCTGTCAGTAAGACTTCTTCAACTGCAGGAGCGTGTGTGGGGTCCCAAGCACTGAGGTCATTTGCTTCAAGCCAGTTTTATGCCGTGGTGGGCATGTACCAAGCGGAGCTAGGTTGTAGGAAGGAAAGAAAGCCACAGCTGAGACTATAAAACCTGTGTGTGTGGCGTGTTGCAGGCCTGGCGCAGATGGAGGCGCACGGCGACCTGGACGATGACAGCGAGGAGGACGCCGACTTTGACGCCGGAGCGGACAGCGGCGCTGGAGAGGACGACGACGACAGCGGCATGTCTGATGACGAGGACGAGGTGAGAGTGCGCGCCCTCCTTTCCCGCAGTACAAGCTTGCTCTTTGAGGACAGACCGCAGCGGCAAGAGCAGGGTGCCAGCTGCACGGCAGAAGAGGCACCCTGCCCAGCCGTGTGGTAATGGATCTTTTAGATGGAAATGGGAGGGAAGTATTTTTCACCCATGGAGATTAGGATGAAGGTGGGGGTCCGTAGACACCAGGGGTCGTCGGTTTTTATGTAGAATTACGAATTTTCAATTTTCGGGGCGTCGAGATTATGCTCTGCCCGGTTCTCGTGGAGATTGCAGAATTAGGTGACTGCCCCTGCCAACGATGTGCCCTGTCCACTGTCAGACGTGGGTTGGCAAATCTCGAGTTTTCGGCGTCCGTTGGTCGTCAGTTTGGCTTGGAAACCCGCGGAGAGACTGAACGAGGCGATACATCATGGGAGAGGTGCGCACCCGGGGCTCACAGGGCCGGGCCATCATAACATCCGACCAGAAGCCAGTTGACAGCTGGGGAAGTGCGGGCTATTGTTGAAACGGTCAGGCGCAGGCAAAGCTGGCCCACGTGGATGTCTTTTGTGGGATTGTTTCTGTGAGTTCGCGTGGGACCCGGACGTCTCGCTTTCGGGAAGCTGGCGGGTTCTTACGCAAAGGACTTGGCGCTATCCTGCGTGTCGTTGTTAAGCAGCAAACAAAGTAGGGCTGGCCCTTCCTGGGAACGCGTGGCAGTTTCTTTGCTGGCGCATCGCGCATCGGAGTTTCTGTTGAACGCGAAGCAGGCTTCTCGCGAGTAGATTAAGGGTTGCTCGTGTCAGAGATTCGGGATGCAGGAGCGCTGGGATTTGAGCGGGCCAGTGGGGCCGTGTGCCCTGCATTGATGTTTCAGCACCGCTCCAAAGTCGTGCTCAGATTCTTGCAGCAGCGTCCAAGAGTCTTCTGGCCAGGAAAACCTTTTCAGTAATCAGCCCCAACAGTCAAAACAGTGGGAAAGCTTCAAATCGGATCTTTTAGAGGACAGTACATATGTATGTAGCGCGTCCTTGAAGCTAGGATTCGATTTACTCCTTATGAGTAGTGTGCACCTTTTCTTTCCAGCAGTGGATACCATCAGGTGCCCAATCATCCAAACTTCTGAAATTTCTCCTGAGACCATCGGTCTTTGCCCAGATATTATTGCTAACCTTAACTTTGCAATCCCATATTTGCCTGCAATCATACTAGTGATCAGCCCCTGATCTGTGATCTCTGGCCTTGGAGGTTGTGTGGATTCCCACAAATATCTTTCTTTTGTCAGTGGCTTAGCCAACACGTCTCTGATCCTGTGTTTTACTTGTGCTGTGTGCAGGAGACAGAGACAAAGAAGAAGGTGGCCAAGGCCCCCAAGGCCAAGGCAGAGCCCAAGCCCAAGGCAGAGCCGAAGAAGAGAAAGCCGGCCCCAGCCAAGAAGGACGACAAGAAGAAGAAGGCAAAGAAGGATCCCAATGCCCCCAAGAAGGCCCTAAGTGCCTTCATGTTCTTCTCCAGTGCCAAGAGGGACGAGGTGGGTCTCAATCCTGCTGCCTTGCCATGTCTGCAAACCAGGGCAGGCACTCAGCAAGCAACTGAAAACTGAACAGATTGACGGCAGCATGTTTTGGGGTCCTGCACCAAAGTTGTTGCTGACCATGTAATTTTCACTTGTGAGTATCTATTTGCAGCATATTTCAGCAAGGTGGGAATGCAGACCAACATGCGCTGCCTGTTGTATGGCTTCAGGTGAAGAAGGAGAATCCCGACATCAGCTTTGGTGAGGTTGGAAAGGCGCTTGGCGACAAGTGGAAGAACATCAGCGCCACGGAGAAGGCCAAGTACGACGAGATGGCCAAGAAGGACAAGGTGTGTATCTGATGACAGCTCAGGATCACATGTATCTGGATGCGCAAGTACTCTCGTCCAGTTCTTGTTGCTTTGTCAATGCAGCTGATGCCGGATTACCATTTTCCTTAACCCGTCTGAAGACCTCTGTCATGTACCAGCTTCTGCTCATTGCTGTAGCGTGACTTGTTTGGTTGACACTGACAAGGCTGGCAGCAACAGCAGGTCGATTCGTTGCGATGCATGACAGCACTCCAGTGCATGCACCAGGCCATTGTTCTTTGTTCCCGTCTCCATTTTCTGAGGTGTGGTGCTGATGTGGGTGCAGGTGAGGTATGCCAAGGCAAAGGAGGCGTATGAGAGCAAGAAGAAGGATGAGGAGGAGCCCAAGGAGGAGGAAGACGAAGATGACGAGGCAGATGATGACGAGGAAGACGAGGACTGAGTGTCTATTCAGTCCTGCAGCCGCTGCGCTGCCACGGCAGCCTGAGTCCACTCTCACGGCAGCAATACTGACGGCTCCTGTTACATCGCCGTGCCCACTTGCGCTGCTCAATAAATACTGTAGTAGAGTGGTGGTGGTGCTGAGAGGGGCAGCAGACTTTGTGTGACGCCGGGCGGTTGATGACGAACAGTGCAAGCCTGGAACACAAGTGATTCGCACACAGAAACCTCTCGAGCATAACCATGCCTGTTCATAAGCTTGAACGTCTGAGACAGCCCGCCCGCATTGCTGCAGTGCAGCTACAGTTTGTCAGCAGTAGGTGTGGTTTAGCATGCCTATTGTTTGTGCTGTACAGCATGTGCTCCCTTGTCAGACCGAATAAAGCGCATGATGCTTTTTGACAGCCTCTGAGAGCAAGGGAGGCTGATATGAGCTCCGGTGAAACAAATGCCTACAGAAAGGAACTCGTGACGTGTAATACTGACCGAGAAATGAGACACTAACTACGGAACTTGGCATGCATTCCATCAGCATGCATTGAAGGAGGTTACGGAGTGTAACGGTCTTCTGTAACCGTCATATGTAGGTGCTCTTTCCGAAAGCTCTCAGATTCTATTCTGTATGCGGACCTTCGTTGCCAATCATTACCAAGATTATAAGATTCCTGAGAGAAGCCGGGTTATTTGAGTTCGAAGCATTGCGCGCTTCGACAGCTCTTGAGCTGCGGAAGATCTCTCAACGGATGCCCTGCACAAACTTGGTGGAGGTCTGAAAGAATGTCAAAATCGAGTTCAATAAAAGAAGCGATCGGTCGCTTCGAGAAAGAGAACAATGTCGTGGCCAATGAAGCTGAGAAGGTATGCCCAGGCACTCTCCGTGCTGCCATTGGAATCTGGGAGGCACTGTGAAAGAGACTAAATCGGCATACCGTCTCAAGCGCAGGTGGATCTGACGGCACAAATACCTCCTATCGAGAAAATGGATGCAAGTCTCGGCGTTCTCAAGAATTGCGAGTGAGCACTGCATTTATAATATTTGGCTTCCACACTTTTCAGTGCTCTCTTGACTTGCCCTGATGCAATCATTTCCGTGTCACGAATCATCTTTACACTGCAGGCACTTGTCTTTGTCGACAAACAACATTGACAAGCTGGGCGGCCTCAACAGCCTGCCCAAGCTGAAGGTCCTTTCCCTAGGCCGCAACCAGATAAAGAAGCTTGAAGCACTCGATGGCATAGCTGAGACACTGCAGGAGCTCTGGATCTCATACAACCTCTTGGAAAAGCTTGTGAGTCTCCCCTCAATCCGCAGGGAGGCCTTTGTTAGTTCTCAATATATAAGGAGCGGCGCCAAGAGCACTATGTAAACAAATCCTTAGTGATATGGTGTGGTAAGCTAGAATCACATTCTTATGGCGTCTGCAGGCGGGCGTTGAAAAGCTCGTGAAGCTGCGAGTGCTATGGATGTCCAACAACAAGGTCAGAGACTGGGCAGAGCTAGATCGCCTCGCTGCAAATGCCTGCTTGGAAGAGCTTCTGCTGCTTGGCAACCCATTCAACCCTGCACCAGGCACACCCGAGTACAGAATGGAGGTGAAGATTATTGCCAACAGTCTGTGATGAGTCCACCAGACCCAATTGTTACAATTAGCACTAATGCTGAAGGCCCTTTGCCTGCTTCATGACATGCTTCTTACTAGCCAGGAATCATTATGTTCTCTTTAATGTGTCGGTAACACTATGCACACACATCTTAGTCAAGAGCACAAAAATTCTGGTCAGGTTTACTGAAAACGTCACAATTCTGAAACAGGTACTAAAACGGTTGCCGGGGCTCAAGAAGCTGGATGGAGTGCCTGTGGAACCAGAGGAGCGGGAAAGTGCAAAGGCTGCCTAAAAATTGTTTATACCTATCCTAGCCTGTATTCCTCGGGCTCAACCACAACCCAACATTCATTCCAGCTGGCACTTCCCCAAAATTCAGCCGCTGCTATATAGCATGCATGGATTTAGAGTGCATAGTGGTAAGCTACAAAAAGCAACTGTGACCGTTTCGGCAGCAACACTAAGGAGGGATGCCTTGTCAAGTTTGCTGCTGCAGTCCTTCAACTTGATTGCAGGCAGTTCCGTTCTGTCCTGGAATTACTTCCTTGAACAAACAGATGCATGCCATGTGGCCATTCCTCTATGTCTTGACACAGCAACATGCAAGACTCTTTCTTGACACTGCGCACACTGCTCGTGCTGACCGGCTCCAAACACCCCCTGTATCTGCTTGCCGCTGTACAGAATCTCCTAATCTCCCGCCTCAAGCCACTCCTCACACAATCACAAAGGAGGCCTCGGAACAGGAGCGGTCATGGGTGGCGGCAAACTCGCCCAGCAGCGCTGCCGTCAGGCCCCCTGAGGGCATGTCCTCCAGCGCAAATAGAATATCTGCGCAGGTGATCTGGGGCACCGCAGTAGCTGCGCCGCTCTTTGGCTTGCACACCATCACTGCGCGGCCGGCCTCACTCGAGCGGCTGATGGATGTCAGCCCATGGAATGCCGCCTGAGACACGCCACCCATGTCCCCGATCAGCCAAACACCCTACCATGACTTGGGGGCACGCGCAAGCATGAAAGGCCTGCCAAATGCAGGTTCTCTAGGGGCAACAAGGCAGCACAACAGTATTGGCACGTAATGGGCTCCTTAGCACATACAGAGAGAGAGAGAGAGAGAGAGAGGGAGGGGCTCACCAGTCCATGGGCAATGAGCCTCTGGAAGCCCTCCTCCAGGGGCAGCTCCAGCTGAGTCTCATCCTCCTGCACACACCCTCAGCCAACCGTCATCCTCTTCCCCACGCCCCAAAATTGCACATCAATTGTAGCCAGCACAATCAATAGCTGACTGGAGCACAGATAGGTTCCGGGGAACAGGGGGTGCAAGGGCGTGCCTCCTCCAGGAAGTGCAGGAAGCTGAGCTCCATGACGGCGACGAGCTCGGGGCTGACCCGTTTGAGGGAGGTGCGCGCCTTGCGGCTGACTGCCGCCCACTGCTGCCACGCCTGCTGCGCTGCCCCCGGCCCAGCCTCATCCGCGCCCCTCTCGCCCTTTATGTGCGCCTCCCACCTCTGCAGCCGCCAGGCTATTCATCAGACTGCACAGATCCTTTGAAAGCAAGTTCCTCAAGCAGGGAACTAGCAGTGACTGCATCATGGACTGAGGGGTGGCGCTCACCAGCAGGACCTTGCTCTGCTTGTCAGGATCGATGCTCCGGAACATGTCCCAGAGCGCCGCGTTCTCTGGGCTGCTGATCTGCTCCAGCCAGCTCACGCGCACTTCACCAAATGGCACAGGCTGGAAGAGCGCCTCCATTGCATCCGCCGTCAAGGAGCCTGTTGCATGCACAACAGCCGTCATGATTGTCATAATGAGTATCTCATGCGCCATGTACCAAAGCAGCTTCCAGTCAGGCGTGTGCCGTCTAGGTACAGAGTGGACCATGGATCGTGGCTCAATCACGTCTGTACGGCCTGCGTGGAGGAGTAAGGGCCTACCTGCCATCTTTCTGAGGACCAGATCCCCAAGCCAACGCCGGCGCTTCCCTGCACACAGGCAGATACCTGCTGAGTCCTTTTTCAGGGATCATCTGCTCGTAGGTACTCTCAGGCATAGCATGCAAGCACTATGTTGTCATGAAGGAGTCCAATACGTCTGAAAATACCCACATGCTGTCCAAGAAAACGCCCAAGTCAAGAAGGGCTTATGGTTACCTCGTCCAACGGCCAGCAACTGCTGCACATCTGGATCTGCGTTGCCATTGTTGCCACCATGGGCGTCCCATTTGCTTTTTCCCTTGCCAGAGCTCCTTCTCGTCTGCCTCTCCAGGCTGTTGTCCATGAGGTACTCTGACAACCTCTTCCCGGTGCCATCAGGCATGATATATGGACGTGTGTTTGCCATGTTTCACATTTTCTTATACACAATCATGAATTGGAAGAGGATCCACCCATTATCACATTATGGGATACTCAGCGTTGCAGTCTTTTTCGCACCGCCTTGCCACTGGTGCACCTTAACGTCTGTGAGTATGCAAGTTCTTCGAACACTATGCTCTGATCTGAGACTTTCACCCGCTTCCTTGGAGGACAATGTACTATCGCTTGTATCTGATGAGACGGTCACCGTGGATACTCGCTAGCAATGCAGAAAGGGCGGGTTAACCGGCCGGCCCGCGGGTGCATGGGGAGGGTGGCTTTCAATTTACGCAGCATTCAGCCAGCACCAGGAGCATTTCCAGGTTGCAATTATAATAGGAACTTAGGATCACAGCTTGACAAGACGTTAGGCAATACCGTCCGCATGTGTTGCAACTATTTGCGAAGCCATCCGAAATCATTTTTCAATGTACGGAGCTCGGTTGGCGTATGATGCATGATCTTATGGACTGTTTGCATAACAATTACTCAGCAGAGCATTTTAGAAGACAGATCGATGATTTGCATGCCTGCATGTGCAGATCAACAATCCTAGTGGGTGGATCACCTTTGCATTCCTTGAGGCAGTGACCCTGTGAGGGGCTACAGACCCGTTTCTATAGTTTAAGCTGGCACATTTCTGGCATCGTGACTTTTCACAAGGCCGTGCATCACCAGCTCGGTCCCAAGGACGTCTGCTTCCTCGAGCTTGTGCCATCTTGTTCACTATAATCTGCACCTCGATAGCAATATATTCTCGGTTCCAAGGCGATTCAGCAGCATCATTCAAACCTCAAGCTGATTCTACCGGGTCCCATGGAGGTCCAAGAGCGCCTTGGAGCCACAATGGTCTTTGGTTGCTGCTGGGAACACACAACAGAGTACTGTGGCACTCCCTCTTGACGGGAGACAATGTGATCCTTCACGAGGGGCAGGTGCATCTCAATCTTTCGTACAGAAGCTTGGCAACCATGCCAGTGGTCTTCAGCTGTCGACGCAAAAGACTTCAGGTGAACTTGTGAGTTGCTTGCAGGGTGTTTACCATGGTGCCTTTGCCGCAGCAAACACTTCAGTGGCTGGGCCAAGGGATGTGTGGATTCTATCGCGGCCGCACAATTGGCGGCCAAGGACTACTGTTGAGGAGCTGTTGAAGATCAGCCTGGAGACAGGCACTGTCTCTGACAGGGTACCCATCAGCTCCAGGCAAGTGCTCGTATGCGCCGCATGAGCCTGAAAATCTCATGTTTTTGGTTTCGTACCAATGCCCAGATATCATGCAGACAAGAAATCACACACTGATAGGAAACATTGAGCGATTCTGTGTTCGGGCACAGGTTTGCCCATGATGCAGTGAGGCTTGGGCGGCATGTATACATTGCCAGCACAGGCGATGGATGCATTGTAGAGCTAGAGTTGCCTGCATGCAATCTGGTCCAGAAGCACCCATTTTTCACCTCCAAAGAGCACATCAATGCCCTGGCACCCGTAGGCAATGACTCCCTCTGGGTGCTGCTTCACAACCGGGGAGAGGTAATAATCCTCCCACACTTGCATGTTACATTTTCTAGCTCTATCAAGTGATGAAAGGTACCTTGCATCATGTGGGTGCAATCATTAGCCCTCCGCATGTGTTGGTGCGCAGAGTGATGTGGTTCTGGTTCACCCGAGTACGGGCATGGAAGCTGTCAGGCACAAGCAAGTAGGCATGCATGCCCATGGCTTGGTCATCTGGGGAAGCATGCTGCTCACCCTTGATTCTGGACGCGGTGCTCTGGTTGCTGTTGAGAGCGTGACGGGCCAGAGACAGAAATTGTGGCAGGTGCGGAGTCGATCCTTTCCCTGTTGCTGCGCATGCTTCTCAAATGTCATGCCAGGAGGTACAGAGACTACCTTGAAAATTTTCTTTGCACTCCCTGATCATGCAGCAGAAGGGATCACAAAATGTTCTGGTGCAGGCCCCAGGGGGGGATGTTTTTCTCAAAGGGTTGGCCGTCGTTGACAACATTGCGTACATTGGCGTGAGCCCCCTGGCTGAGCGCAGCATGCGAGCTGATCCTGGGCTCGACTGCCAGCTTGCAGCCTTCCACCTCATTGAGGAGCGCTTGCTGTGGATTCGCAAGGTACTACCACAGCTGACAAGACACTCGATCCAGGTGTTCACAACCTTGGCAAATGGCAATTTTGCATGATCAAGACTGCAGGACAGTGCTGAGAAGGCTGATGCTGGACCGCAGGTGCCAACACATGGGCTGCTGAATACCATTGCTGCGCCGCATCTGTCTGAGGCATCTCCTTACAAAGCAGTATCGACAGGGCAGGCCAAGCCAGGAGCTGCAGCTCCTTTGGGTGGGATCTGGAGCAGGGTTGTGATAGGTTGCTGATTGCCTTTAGTTCCAGCTTTAAGTATGGACTCTGAGGGCCCTTCTGTGCTTATTCAGAGGACATGTCTGCAATGATTGGGGGATATTGGGCCAGTGGGCTGCCGCACCTGAAAAGTACCTTGAAGAGCAACTGGGATCCTTCCAAGGCAGACCCTGAGTCTCTTGCAGGCATCCAACTTGCTCTCCTCAAAGTTGACAGTTCCAGGCTGAAGGTGATCCTTTATTGCTGGTCCTCCCACTGGCAGCATGCTAGCCAGCACATCCATTGACACTCTGTGAAACCTGATCAGAGTATGTGACTGCCAGTACCCATGTGCCAAGGACCATGATGATGGCTTGATTTTGGGTGAATACTTTGTCTCTTGTTATGGCAGAAATAGACTCATGATGGGCGTTGCAGGCAGCCATTTTGGAGCAGGGAGAGGCGCTGTGGGATGCTACAGAGCAGCGGCGCAGCAATGCATATCTGAAAGGGCGCGCACAGAACACCCAGCGCTACAAGCCTGGCACCCAGGAGGTGCTGCTGATGTTCTCTGACAAACAAGGAGGCGCCATCTATCGCTTCCCATACTATGATCGCCTCAAGAAGGCCTTGGAACCCCTCCTTGAACAGGTATGATGCACTCTTGACAAGCTGATTTCACCAGCACCTTGCTTGCACTAGCACATCATATTTCATGCCGTTCATTAAGTTTGCTTGTCTCTCAATTTAGGCCACTCTCAGTGCAAGCCACTAATAGCAGCTTGCTGTACACAATGCAAGCCAGGTCATACATCGCAGCTTGGAGATGCTTACTGTCACAGAATCCTCAAAATTGACTGCGCAGGTGCTGGGCAGGAGTGACATGGGCAAGATATTGCGGCTGCATTTGGCACGCGTGCTGCCGGGCAGTCTCATACATATCCACCGCGACCAGGGGGGATACGTCGAGCGCGGGCACCGCATCCATGTTCCCCTACAGGCTGACCCGTCCACGCTGGCGTTCCTGTCCTGCCCCACTGCACGGCCCCACGCCATACCTGCTGCTGTGACGGCCTCAGAGGCACTGCAGCTGGGATGTCTGCCACTGCAGATTGAAGAGGGTCTGGTGAGCCTCTCACTGAGACAATTATCACTGTCCACATTTTTGGCCAGTAATAATTGAAAGCACCAAGCGTTCCTTAAGGCTCTGGTCCAGCTCATAATGGCCTTAAAGTTTAGATGCCAACAAGGGAGCTTGCTGGATGGACGGGACCATTGATCATCATGCATGTCATGTGGGGCTCAGGTCTTCGAGATCAACAATGCTGTGGCGCATCTGGTCCACAACGATGGGAACATGAGCCGGATACATCTGATTGTGGACGTGGCAGAGCATGCTTTGCCGCCTGCCAGAGCCCTCGAGCCTGGGCAGCAGTGTGCTTACAGGAGGGACACCATTGTTTGCTGAAATTGCTAGGCAAATGTTGCATGTGAGCCTTGTACATTGCAAGTCTTGAAGTACGGGGCTTCAGCCATCCTCATGATTTCTGCATAGATATAGAATGTAAATCAGCTGGGAGATCATAAGACACAGGTGCAGCCTCCTTGCTTGTGAGTTCCTGAGGCCCTGAGGCGTCTGCTCCTAGAGCTCTGATCAGAGAGATTTAGAGCTCGAGTTCCAAATTTTTACATTGCTCTCGAGAGGCAAATAAGTGTAAGATCATTCTGAGGGGAGGAGCAAGAAACTGTAGACATGAGTGATTTCAATCTTCAAAAGTTCAACCATTGCATTCTAAGCAAAACGCATGCATGCACACACGACACATGCAAGAATGCCTAATTGGGAGACAGTCTTCTGGTGCCGTCTTTCCTGAATTTCTTGGGATCCAGAATCACGATCAGTTGTCAGAAACCAAGTACAGTTGGCTTGATCGCACTTGTTTATGAGAGCGCTATGGATTCTCGTGCGAGAAGCGCAAAGCGAGATTGCAACGTGCACGCAAATCTGTACGTGAGAAACCTCCCAAAGGACCTTGATGAGGGCACATTGCAGCAGCTATTCCAGAGCTTTGGCCCCCTAGAATCCTGCAGACTGGTCAAAGAAGCCAGCAGTGGAATATCCAGGGGCTATGGCTTCGTTAGATTTTCCTCTGTGGGTGCTGCTGAAGCGGCCATCAAGGCACTGAATGGAGCTCGTCTGAGCTCGAATATATTGGAAGTGAATCATGCAGAGAAGGATGCAAGTCCCACAGGCCCAGGTAATTTTCAGCCAACATAAAGCCATTTTTAAAATTAGTGAAGAGTGTGATCATCAGTCAGACGTGGTCAAACATACCTTCACAGCACTTTTTCCTCTGGAAATGCAGGGCACAATCGGAGCCCATCAGACAATTTGTACTGCAAGAATCTTCCAGCGGACTGGGGAAGCAGTGACTTGGGAAAGCAGGTCAGCACGTTTCCCATGTTCCTGATCATGATATGATCAGACAGCCTGACTGCCAGAAGCGGCCCAGAGAGGAGGATGCACATTGGAGCTCAGACAATGCACTGAATGGCCTGGAGTGCCTCATTGTCCTGGCTGTTGCCCAAGAAGCGGCGCAAGAATTGATGTGTTTGATGCAGGAGCTGAGAAAGCTTTTCTCTGCACATGGCACTGTCAAGGAGTGCAGGTGACCAGGCTTGCCAGTGCTGATTACCTGTGCAAGCCTCTGCTTCAAGCTAATTACAAAACATTTGCATGCATTCTGAATGAGGCATGCATCATGGGCTACTCTATTGGTGAAGAAAGAGTGCATGCAGGATATTCCCTCCAAGCACAAATGCTGCAGCAGCCCAGGAGGGCGCATGTGCTCTGGTGCGCATGGGTTCTGCAGATGAGGCGGCTCGTTCAATGGAGTCCATCAACAGCTGGGCAGCATGCACAGGCACTGGCACAGGCGGCCACCCCATACTTGTGCGCTATGCCGACACTCCTGAGGAGAAATCCAGGTTGGTAACCTTTTCTGTGAGTCAGCAACTCATGTTGTCATCCCATGCCAGGCCATGCCGTGGCGTCTTAGTACATTGACGTCATGCATGCATGCATCTGAGCATACTTCACAACCTCTTCCATCGCTTGCTCCCTCAATGCAGTACAGTGAAGGACATATACTCCATCATGTCCTCGATGTATCATGAGAATCGCCTATCAGCTGTTCCTTGCACTCCTGCACAAGAGCGAGGAACAGGATTGCGACACTTCCTGATGCTGCATTGGCAGGAGGCAGGCAAAGCGCTTGAAGACAACTTATGTCAGCCCACACAGCCAGCGCAATCCACAGGACGCGCATGTCCATGCCGGCCTAATAGCCGCCCCTTCAATGATTTCCAGACCCACCTCTGCCCTGGCCCCTGCGCAGCCCTCCCACTACAGCGCACACCCACAGCAACCTTTTGGGACGCAGGACCACGCAGCAGCCGGCATATTTGGTGCGCATGCTCGCACACAGGCACCGCTGCATTTTGTCTCATGCAGAATAGATGTGCTGGCTTGAGTGGGAGAGCAAGGAAGGCCCTGACACAGAGTCAGCGTCAATGTTTAGTCCGCCCGATCTAGAGGAGCACCTGAGAAAGGTGGGACAGTCGTGTTATGGCCTGCCCAAATGTAAATCGAGCTGCAAAAAGAGGGGCTGGGGAGCTCGAAACAGCAAATTTCAAAGGTAGATGAAAATTAGAGACTAGGAATTGCTCAAGCAAGTACCTACGTGCGGGCCTAGTTGTCAAGTCAGTGCTGTGGCTGAAGGAATTTTTGTCAGTGCAGGCTGTCCATATGGGTATGCACCAGCCACAGCATACAATGAGCAGCCTTACCCACTGTCGCCTACTCAGCAGACAGCCTCCAATGGCACAAATGCTCCCTTGGCCCACCAAGCAGCAGGAATTCCATCCCAGCAGGTAAACTCTGCAGGAACCTCTGCTCTATATGTTGATCAACGCTCATGAGCGAAGAGGACAGAATGCACTTTCTAGCATATGGTTTCTGGGTCGAGAGCCCTGCAGATTTGATCTTGAGCACTTTCTCTGGACGGCAGGCTCCTGTTCAAGGCCACTTTGGCGCACAGCAACAGCGCGCATCCCTGTACATCAAGAACCTGCCCCCTGGAGCAGACAAGCTCTACCTGTACGAGCGGTTTGCACGCTTTGGCGCCGTTCTGAGTGTCAAGGTGAACAGCTGCTGCAGATCCGGCCATTGAGCTGATGGCCGCATGCTTCCAGTGAACAATACCGGTAGAATGGACAAAGTAATGTTTTGAGTTTAAAGCATTATGGCTTACAGCATAAGAAAGGTCCTCTACAACGCTTGTCCATAGGCTGACATCTGATTTAAGTCTGCGGATGGCAACGACATCCTTTGCAAGACTGGTGTTATACATCAGTAGTCTTGATTCATTCCATTTTCCATGGCAGGTCATGACGGACCATGCCAGCGGCAGGTGCAAGGGTGTGGGATTTGTCAACTATGCGACGCAGGACGCTGCATGCGTCGGGATTGCAAGCATGCATGGAACTGCTGTGGATGGCGGGGTGCTGCATGTGAGCCTCCAGCGGCAGAAATGAGAGAAAGCTGAAAGCTTGCAGCATAGAATCTGGCTTGAGAGCCTGCAAACATGCTGAGATTGATATGATGAGCACTGCATGCTGAGCAACCTCTTGTTACTTTGCTAGAGCTGCTGAGTCAGCTGTGAAAATGCACCTGCTGTACATAACGCTCTCTCAAGCGACACATTCCTGGTCACGCTGACGAGCCTGTAAGATGGTGGAAGAGCTAAAGTAACCGGCTTTCACGCAGAAAGGACTCATAATCATGGATCTTGAGGGCATGCCGATCGTCTCGATCGGGTGCTAGCAATACTTCCCGTAAACGTCGTTGAAGGTTGCGATCTGCAAGACGCGTGCCAAAGTTGTTATGCACCTCGTCCATACGAAGCTCTGGTTTTCAAGCCACTGAACGTGCCTGACGATCAATGCTGCAAAGCAGAATTGATAGTCGATGACTGGCATACTGTTCTGCAGGGTAGGTCAGCATGAAGCCAAGCCAGCGGGTCTTCCTGTGTTTTCTGGTGGGAATAGCGAGTGTCGCTGCCATTTCATGGCCTGTTTGCGACAGGACAGACATGGCCTGGACAACAGACACCCCCAGGCTCACTGGGCAGTACCCCTTCGCCAGCCTGCTCTGTGCGCCCTCAATCCCACTCCATGAGCCTCCAGGGCTCATGCAGAGAGCAATTCTGCATTTGGAATTTTTAATAGTACGCACGATTTATTTTAGCTGCTGAGCTGCATGCTTGATTAAGCATCATGTGCGTGCTGTGATGCTGTGCAGTGACATGCTCGGGCAACCTGAGCATTGAGGGCAATCCGCTCGATGCATGCCTCAGCTTTGGGACGGTCTGCGGCCACGACGCCGCCCGCGCATTCTGCCGCTACTTGGGTGAGGCCCCTGACTTGATACGCCCCTGACTTCTGGTGGGCTGATTTCTCAAAAATCTGAGGGCCTTTGCACATTTGAGGCTCCAGTGCATGCAAATCTGCTATTTTGGCCGCAAAAACTGCGGCCGTTACTTGCACCACTGCGCAGCATGCATGCTGATCTTTCAAAACCTTGAATGCCCTTTCACGTTTGAGGCTGCAATGCATGCACATCTGCTTCTTTTGCTCCAAGAACTGCGGTCATTGCTTGCTCCACTTCTCATCATGCATGCTGATCTCCTAAAACCTGAGGGCCTTCTCATATTGGAGGCTCCAGTGCATGCACATCTGCTGCTTTCCTCCAACTATTTTTCGATACTCACCACTGCTTATTGCTCAATGCATTGTCCATGCGTTGTAAAGGAGGAAGCTGAGAAGAAAAGGGTGCATGTGCAGGTTTAGACGGCGTTGCAGATGACAGCTTTGTGGCGGTGCCGGCAGCTGGCCCCACGCGCGCACTGTCAGGCGAGTGGTGCGTGTCGCCGGGGCAGTACGTTGTTGCCTCCAACATCACAGAGGCCGGGCAGATCAAAAAGGTCGACGGCGTTCCCTGCAGCCGCCTGGACGGCGTCACATGCTTCCGCAGGTGCTGCACTCTTCCTCTGGCATGTTTTGAGCAGCGCAGGGAGCTTGGAGGCTTTGTTTCAATATTGCCATACTGGTTGCCGGTCCATAGCTCGAGGCAGGGCAGCAATTGCGCTGTGGTTAAAAGGTGATGGCGTTCTGCCCTTTTTCTATGTTTCAGGACATCATCAGACACATCAGACAGAAGGATCATACATGTCTGAATAATTGGTCAACGAAGGCTTCCATCAGACTCCTGAGGTATCAGGTGCCCCTTCCGACGTGGGCTGACAGGATCTATGCTATACATGCCGCATGATTGTCCCCATATATGTGGTGCAGAAGTTCTTGCCAAAGCTGCATGTGCAAGGCGTGGCATGGCCGGGACCTGAGCACTGCTGGCAGCGGGGACCAGTCTGGAGGAGCTTGGCTGCCCGAATTTCCCCTGTTTACTGACACTTGGGGACTTGATCAGGAACTCTGATGAACAGCAAATTGCATGACACGAGGATTTGCTATGCAGGCGTGAGGTATTTGCGAGCTGGCTGGCCGCCAATGTGCCCAGCTCTGTTGGTCAGTCTCTGCCGCTACCGCTTGAAGGAGTGCCACCCGCTCCCAAAGTTCCTGGCAGCCCTGTGCCAGCTACGATCATCATTGCCAGGCCCATCGCCTTGGGACGCAGGCTGCTGCAGGGCTAGGCGTGCTGTGTCCATGGCAGAAATAAAAAAGCTGTGGCAAGACTATCGACAGCTTTGCAAATCTGTGAAGGACAAGTGTTGTTGCTAGCGCTGCCTCCCGCTTCCATGTCTAATGTGGGCTGTGAGATGCTGGCTAGAGAAAGATGACATGATCCTGTGAGTGACTGGGCCGTCCAGTGCCCGAGTGCTCTGGGGCTGTGTAGGGTGTTGGCAAGCTGAACGATCGGCATTATTGGCCTCTGGTGGATGCAAGAAGATTGCAAGAAGACTGCAATAATTGAATCTGTTGCCGTGTGATTGGAATAGCTGACATGTATGACACTAGACCAGTGAGCCAGTCGACTTTTGAGTGTACACATGTGCTAAGCACGTGCTGAGTGGGCTCTGAGGCTACTTTCCCAGGACGATTGGACCTGTGAGCTTCCTGTTGTGTGGCAATTGGCACTATTTTCTGCTGATTGGCACTATTTTCTGCTGATTTGCAATGACACTGTGACTGGTTTCATGAACTCTGATGCCAAAGCATTGTCAGTGGAAAACTTTCCTTGATCAGTGGCCCTGGCCGTTGTACTGCCAGCCGTGGTATGCACATTGAATGTCACAGTCCTTGACGCGCCCCTCTGCAAGGTTGCATCACCAGAGCAGTAGGCTTGGAAGTATGTGTGTGGGCTGCATTTAGATTGCCCTACTACTAATACCCTGGTCCTGATGCGTAAGGCTTCACATGTACCTGAGAGTGGTGCATATCGGTGAGCGCATCGATCAGCCACGCAGTTCCATTCCCCATCAGCCCCTTGCCACAGGACAACTTTCTTCCCCAGGAGCGTCACTGGGATTGGCTTGGACCCATCGACGTCAGCCAAGATCGCAATTGCTTACCAATTGCACTCCCAATAAATTTGTCGCTCCCTGCTTTACAGTGGTGTGTGGGCATCATCATGTGCATTGTCTTGCATGCATGTATTTCCCGGTCCTCCTTCGATCTTCAGATATTTTGAGCAAGTTGCAGCTTTGAATGCTGCTAGCACCATCATCCATGCAAATCCGTGGAGTCCCACACTTGAGCAACCACAATTTTACGGCCCCATCCCACCTGCTTCCTTTGCGACTGGAGCTGTTCAGCAGGATATCCAACAACAACAATATTAAGAAAAATATTCACAGTCTTGTAGCTCGCAGCGCTGCCCACAGCATCACCGTCTCCTCGCAGCCGCGTTCCGCGAGCGACTCCGCCGAAGCCACATGACAATCCATAGCGCGCCCAGCAGCACGCAGATGTTAGTGAAGTCCTGGCGGACCCCCCCGTCGGACCCCCCGCCGGGGCCCCCGCCAGGCCCCCACCCGAGGACCACCCTCGCGCGCAGCCACCAGAAGGCCAGCAGCGGCGCTGCCCTGTGGGCGGAGTCCGGCGCGCGTTCGACAGCGTTCCAGTACAGCTCGAGCGCGCGGCTGGCGTTGACGCGGGTGCCGCGGCCGGCCGCGTGCATCCATGCCAGCGCTGTCATGCCCTCTATGTCCCCCCGCTCGGCCGCCTCCTCATACAAAACCAGCGCCCTGCTGTGATTCGCGCCCCCCGGGATCCCGTACCTGCATCACAAAATCTCTGCTTGGAGCGGTGCCCACTATTGTCCTGTCCGCTCCGTTATGACATGTACTCAAACTTACCTGGCGCGGCTCGAGTACATCGGGAATATTTTTATGTAGACATCTCCAGCACGATGTGATCACGCGATAGGAAATGTGCCTGCCAGTGCTTTCAGGAATGATCAATCCCTCCGCCAATACAGCAAAACCTCAGCATCCACAAGCAAGTTTCTTGCTGGAACCCACCAGGCACACCAGGTAATAGCATGTAACCAGCAAGGAGTTCATGAGGACCCCTCTGCACTTTCCATGCAGGCGAAGGAGCTCGCAATTGGGCTGGATTGAGTCCTGGCTACAGAAGGTGGTAAACACACAAAACCAGACAACCCTGCGGAGCGTAAACGAGTCTTCTGCAGGCACGGCAGTTTCAAAAGGAGTGGCGCCAAAAGTTTGCGCACCTGTCCCCGTGGAAGACGAGTTCAGCGGCGTCCACGAGGCCGTCGCCGTACTGGTGCTCGATGGCGCCCGCGCGCAGCAGCAGGTCCAGCGCCATCGCGTTGGCATCCGCGCCCCCGTAGCCGCGGCCGCGCCGCAGCAGGAACGCTGCGTTGTGCATCGCAATCGGACTGCCCTGCTCCGCCGCCATTGCCAGCATTACCAGCGCCTTCCAATGGTCCCCTGCCGCCCGCCAGGAATGTTTAAATCCGATTTTTTTTGCAGTCCGCCCAATACTGGGGAGATGCTCGCCAATTTAGGGAGCCAGGATATGGCCTGCCCACATTAAACCGAACTGCCAGGAAGAAGGGCTGGGGAGCTCGAAACAGCAGGAAATTGACAGATTGACAGATTGATGACAAATTTTGATCAAGCATCGGCGTGCGGACCATCTCTGTGAGTATAAATACTGTTCCACCCAACTATCAGCCACTTCCAGCATGTCTGGAATGCGCCTAGCTCCTCTTGGCAGGGACGCTTTGTCAAGATATTTGATGGTAAGAATATACCATCCGCTCATCATATGGGATCCCTGGCAGTCTAGCGCAAAGAGCTCTCCGGGAGAGCCGCCACAGACATTCAGAGAGCAGACTGCTGCCACCAACAATTGCTGCCAAATTCAGAGTCCAAAGGACTTCACAACCCATTATGGACTCACTGGGAGGGGAAGGCTGTGGCACCTTCGTCGTGAGCCTTCACAGCGGTTTCAATGGTGGCGCTCCAGTCGCTGCGCTCGGCCAGGACCACCCTCATGTACCGCGCCGCCTTGGTGCAGTTCCGTGGCACCCCCAGCCCCGCCTCATGAATCAGCGCCAGCTGCGCGCCAGGTCATCGTGTCAGAGCACCGGTTTCTTGAGGGAAGGCTTTTGTAAACAGAGCATTCGTGTCTGACCGGAAGCAAATTGGGCAAAATTCACATCCATGCCATTACCAACACGATGTCAGTATTGTTCGTATGATGTTTCCAAGATGCAGGTCAATGAATACAGAAGTATGATCTAGCACAGCCCCAGCCGTTCATACTTTGAGGAGTGTATGTCATTCAGGGGTTCTGCATGGGCCACATGGTTATGTGTAAAGGGAAAGTAAGATGATACCATGTAAGGAGCTTTGTAGTGGTTCCCGGTGTAGGCGCATTGGTACTTCTCCTCCGAAAGTGTCAGATTAATCTTCTCGAGAGCCACACCCTCAAACAGCCCTGCAATTACCCACACATCATCAGACATGAGACGCATAGGGCAGTCAAGACTTGCTTCGATTTAAGGCAAGTATGCATGCATTGCCTCATCCATACTGCCGATCTCCTCTTTTGACACCCTATTGAATCAGCCTTATTCAAGGTGATTGGGTTCCATGCCGGGCACAGCGGTCTGCAGGACAAGGCAGCCCAGAGATCTCACCACCGTAGAGGCTGCCCAGGTTGTAGCAAGCATCTGGGTATCCCATGAGCGCCGCTCCTTCATAGAGATCGATGGCTGCAGATGTGTTCCTGGGTGTCCCAAAGCCATGCATGTGCATGTAACCCAGAGCCATGAGACCGGCGGGATCCCCCAATTCAGCGGCTGCTTGATACAGCACCAGGGCCTGCATGCCCACATGACACCCTTTGTTCAAGAATTGTGCAAGAGCTTGGATTGTGCAGTTCTCCATAAGGACTGCCTCAATTACCCACTGAAGGATTGGAAAGGCAAGATGTTCGTGTGACACTTGCCTGCCATTCAGTGCATGGTTCGGAAGAGTCGTCAGCAGACAAAACCACGCAACAACAGTCTGCCCTGGACAAATACTAAATTCGAGGACTGCCATTTCACCCACTTGTGCTTCTCACCTGCTCATAATTCTGCGGCACCCTGTCGCCATTGACGAGCCAGTTGCCGAGCTCAACCATTGCAAAGGGATCGCCCCCTGCCGCACGCGCCTGCACATTCTGCGGCGCCTCCTGGGGCCCCCTGGGCCCCCCAAGTCCGCCCAGGCCCATCAACCCCAGCGCTCCCAGAATGCCCTCTCCACCCCTGCACATACAGTGCCACTCGCATTGTCTCTCCCCTACATTAACCATGACTTGGCCATGGGCCCTGCTGTCCATCTGGGCCGTCATTTGCTGACAATAGAATGGCAGGCCGCCGGGGAGGAGCACAAGACAGTGAAGTACACGGCAGGGTGGGGGATCTGAGCTGGGGAAGCTGATCGTCTGGGGGTGCATCTTACGTTCAAGTTTTCTCTCAACTCTTTCTGATTTTCTTCTTCTTTTCTTTCTGCCGCCCAGGACTGTGTTTGCTGCAACATACCGCAGCACTCCATGAAAAGTGCAGCGTCAGAGGCGGCCGGCTCACCCTGCTGCATCGTCGAGCTCCGCCGCCTCTGCAGCTCTGTCCCAGAAGTTCCATGGGTAGCTGCCGTCCCTCAGCCGATGCCGCAGCAGCGGAGCCTCCATCGGCGGCATCCCCGCGCTCCCGGCCGCCTCTGCCTCTTCCAACAGCACCTCCGCCGCGTTCCTCGCCAGCCTGCATCCCAGGCAAGGCTCCAGTCACCCAGTCCTTGACTTCAACGGGTGACTAAATTGTTGGTTGGTGGGCCTGCATCCAGACCCAGTGAATACTGGGGTCCAGGTAGCCAATTGAAAGTAGGCCATGCACCGTAAACCGGTGCACGCCCTGGCGGTGATGCATCAGCTTAAGAGCATCCCACAGAGGTTTCCCTACCCCAGAGGTGGCAGGGAGTACTGTATCTACGGGAGATTCTGTATCTGAGGTAGATGCACAGTGTAGTAGCACATCTGGAGGCGGCATGGGAAGGGGTAGCAAACGGACCGCATGCCCTCTGTGCAATTCTGCGCGACGCCGCGGCCGTGGAAGTACCGGTCGGCAAGCGCCATTTGGGCTCCCAGGTCCGTGGCTTCCATCGCCTGCCTCAGTGCGTGCACTGCAAAGGCGTTGTCGCGGTGCACCAGCGGAGAGGCAACGCCGCTGGACGCCAGCGCTGCCAGCAGGAAGGCGGCCATTCCGCTGCGCAGCAGCACGTCCTCGGATGTGTCATTGGCCCCGCCTGCTCCTGCCCAGCCGTCCTCCACCCGCGATGCAGCCTGTTCCATCAAGCTTAGCTTCAGAATTAGGAGCTCCTTCAGCCCATGCATTCCTGAGTCTGGCTGGATTGTAATGTCCTAGAGGCAAAGTAAATGATAGTGGGGACTACCTACGTGGATCACAATCACGCAAACATGTTTCAAATCACCGCTTGGGACTACTCAATTTTCTGCACCCATGTGCAGGTGCTGTTTCTGCAATTTGTGCACCCCTGTCTTTCTCCTGTCTGCCTTGCCGTGACTCATTGTGTGTTTCTCAGAAGACCGAGCCAGGCATTATCAATCATCTGTCAATAAGATATACAGGGACAGTGAGTGCGATAGAGAGCATGCCTGGTCCCTCCTGTGCCCATGCAGCCAAATATCACCAGGTCCCAGGAACTCGTCTAGCTCCTTGAACACCGCTAGGAGCTCCTGCACACCTGCATCGCATCGAGCAATACATTTTATTTTCTCCTCTATCAGCATTATCAATGGTGAGGAGACCAAATCTTTTTCTTGGTGGCAGAGAGGAGGCAGCCTCACTGGAGTTGATGTCCCTTTTGTCCTTATCAAAGAAGAGCCTATCTTCCAAATTGAGATATACGGGACTTCCTCGATCAACAGCAAGCTTGTCTGAAGTTGGTTCAGCTAAAGGTAAATCCAGAGCAGTGCGAAGCTTCAACGATGCACTGATGCTCTGCGCCAGATCGAGATTATTGCGTTGAGCTTTTGTTGGAGAGGAAATGCTTAAAAGAATCAAGAAGCTAGCCAGTAATCTGCTACAGCTCCTCAGATGCTGCCACTCAGCGGTAACGGCTTTCGACATCTGATGAATAAATCATCCCTGAACTATGTACTCAAAAGAATGTTCATAGTATTGGGATTTGATGAAGATCACCCTTTAATTTCGAAATATTTATTTTCCAAGAATGATCGGCGATCGCAACCGTGATGGGGATGCGGATGCGTATACGCATCACTCGCCGAGGCAGGGCTGAACAGGACAACCAGCTTCCTTCGTTTCACGTTTCATTTCTTTGAGACTTCTGTGTCGATTCCTGGAGTGTGCTGACCAAAGTAAGCAAAATGTCTAGCACGGGCCTGTCGCAGAGGCTAGCAAAGTTCAAGCAGAATTTCTCGCAGATCCTCGGTCCCAAACGCCAGGGTTATTCAGAGGTTGGCCTGAATCAGCCATTGGTATCATCTCACGCCCAGAGTGATGATGAGTACTTTCAAAAGCATGGCGTGCTTCGACCGGGCAGTAGGCCTCCAGCAGGTGACCAATATCAGGTTCCAGGAGAAGCATATGCTGGTCCTGGGCAGAACGCTGACATGGCATACGCAGCCAGCGCCTCCACCGCCATACCTGACGAGGTACAAACCTTCTTATCGCTTGCTCGGGAGGAATTATCGGATTGTGCTGAGCGTCGCAACTTTAGGGTCTAGCATCGGATCCTTGGCGATCATGCGCCTCAAACTCGCCATAGCCATGATCGGCATCGCTATGTGGTGATAATTTCATGGCTACTATGCCAAGACGTTTTGTGGGATGGGATGTTTTTGACAGACCTTGGTGACATTGTCTTGAGGAGCTGCTTTCGAAGCACGCTTTACGGAAATAGTGAATGTATAGGTTGGATGCAGTACTTGCTGATATAAAGCCAGAAAGTGCCTTTCTCCACCACTGTTGGTATGGCTAGAGTTGATAGTGAAAGTAGATGGTATGCCTGTGACAGGCAGATGAGCTCAGGGCACTAGCAGGCCTGGCACGCGACGCTGGAGAGATCCTGTTTGAGATGGCAGCCATGCATGATGAGACGGAGGCAGCACAGGACATGCTGGAAAAGTCCCAACAGCTGGAGGTGAGAGCTTATTCCTGCATGCATTGTGACTCATAGCGATGCCTTAAATCCCATGCGGATGTGGGCTTCCTGTGCCTCTCACATGTTGGCAATGGCAACCCCATGTCGCACACACATTTGCTCAGACGCCAGCCATCGCTGACCACATGTTGATGAGTCACATTCCTTGTGCAGGCGCAACTGCGCGGTATGATTGGGGACTTCAAGGGAGGCGATGAGACGGCCGTGGCCCAGGCATTGGAAGCCTTCGACATCTTGGACCATTCTTTGACCGAGTACAAGACGGCTGTCAAGGGCGAGACGCCGTCAGACCCCACAGCACAGGCCGCCAATCAGCAGCCGCCTACAGCTTCCAATCCCTTCCAGGTGAGCAGCCACCCGGTAGCTGCATGCGTTGAGTGAGAGTACTTAGCTGTGTGCGATGGCGGACACAGCTTTTCGTGAGCATACAGGTGCCTGGCAGGCCAGTGTGTTTGCACTGCTGCAAGGACACCTGCTATCAAACAGCCTGAAGGGGGTTGCAGGTTCCTTGAATTGCCAGATGTACCCCTCATTCAATTTTGACCCCACGGTTCTGTGCAGGCCAACCCATTTGGAGGCGCCAGCACTGCTCCCATCATAACAGCTCCCGGCCAGAAACCCAAAGCCGATGAGGAGCCTCCTCTGATCAGCTTTGACTGATGAGACCAGCCGCTATTTTTACTCTGATGGCCCCAAAGTGACATCGCTGTTCTTGCGTCCTCAGCAGCTGGCCAGTCCATGGAGTGCAAAGTTTCTCCTTCAGGATCTGAGCGTCTGGCAGTCCAATTGTACGAGTGTTTCTTGTGGTTTGGCGCCGGACTTGTTTTGCTGGTGGTTGTGCACTGTGATAGACGGCTTGAATTTATACTCAAGGAATGCTGCAGGAAGCATGGATTAGGTGTGCATGCAATCGTTGTGTGATTGAGCCCAACCCAAAAGTGCTGTTAATCTTTTGAAAAGCCTGTACATGTTGGAGAAGAAACTGTTGCTGATGGGATGTCGGAATCATTGGACAGTGGGGTTTCAGGCAAAGGTCTGTCCAACAAAGTGCCTTGTGCAAGGCAGTCTTTCTAGAGATGAATTTGCAGCTAGTGCATGCAGTGCAGTTTTGCCACATTGCCATTGGTACCGAGGACCTCATTTGCCATACAGGGGCAGCCATTGCAGGATCTTGCAACGGTGGGCAATTGCAAACTTTGAAATCGGTCTTACATGTAAGAACGGCAAATGCCTGTGCACTGCATTCTAGCTTCATGGTCTTGATGTCTACGGAATTTGTTGCGTAGCGGACGAGTGCGCAGCTTGTCACACACTCCAAAACAGAATTCCAGACATGCAACTCGCCATATGGTGTGACAATCACACATCATTGCATCGCATCTAGAATATCCTGCACAGGATGCACCTTATGGGAGGGGCTACTGCCACCGGCAGTAGGAAATGGCAAACTGCAATCTTCCTAGGGGGTGGATTATTTGCAGATTATCTAATTATCCTTTCGGTGCTGAATGGGGCAAGCCTGCTAGATGCTGATCTTGTTGTTTCAATACAAGGACGAGATCCGATTCAATGCTCTTTAGCCTGCATTGCCACATGTGCACAACACTGTCAAAAGGCTTGAACATTTGAATGCAGTTTGCTCCAAACTGGTTCAACCAATCATCAGCAGACGCTACCCAGGTTGTGCCATCAGACGCCAAAGCTGGACATGGGCTGATGGACAAGGGCACTACATATTTGGATGTTACATCAGCCGGTGTTAAACAAAGGTGCACAGGCCATCAGACACGACAGAGGTCGCCTACAGGGGCGGTGTGCAAGGTCTATGGCCGTTTGAGGCTCACTGATTCAGCTTGTTGCGCAGGTCATGCAGTCGCTCAACTGTACTGCTTAATGCTGCTTGCTGCTCCTGTACACATGTTCCACACTGCATGATCACCAGCTGCAAGTGCCTGTCAATCTTCCATGAAAACCCCCAAGATATCCGGGCACAGGATCGCACTTTCAGCATACCTGCTTGCAGTCCAGGACACGGTTGCGCAGATTCAAGGCGGACAGTGTATGTTGGGCCACAACCTGGAGACTGGGACCAGTCCAAATTCAGCTTTAACCCAGCCGAGGGTAAAGGAGCCTTGCAATATTTGCAATTCGTGGCAGCTGGAATTCGTTCAAGACCATTATTCGAGATCTCACCTGCTGGTTAGTCTGCAAAATTGGTCTAGAAAGTGTCTGTAGACTCTCCATTGTTCTCAAGAACCCATCACATGCCTTTGACAGTTCCTCGCTCCTGTCCACCCAGTCTTGTTGAAGCAAGCGGATTCGGCCTTCCTGCAAGATAATGAGTGTCATCTTGACTTGCATGAGGGACTCAGAGGTAAGCAATACAAGGTGGTGATGGTTCTAGTTCGGCTATTACTCGACGTTCTCGACCCGGCCACACAAGTGGTGCCCCACTTTTTGTCGCAGGTATAGACACGGAGATCTTACCTCGGCCAGCATGACATCTCGCAGCATGTGATGCTGCAGCAGCATGCAGCGGTTCAAGGGCGCCACTCAATGGCTCGGTGAAACGCCAGCAAGAGAGGGTGTTGTCTGCCCTTGGCTACATGGGATCTTGTTTGAATAGACTAGACATCATATGGGTGAGGAGATGCTACGAAAAGATCAATATATAGCATTTAGGCAGTCCCTGAACGACCCACAGCCTGGCACATCGGCCCTGGGATGCTATGCTTTTGAAAACTCGTATTTGTCAGTGGGTAAACCTTGTCTCAATGGTCATAGGAGGCAAAAGATACAATTTTGCGCTGTTAGCGACCGATGCATCCATCTGCCCTGAAACTGGAGTCACCTAAAAGTGCATAGCGCCTCGCGTGGAGCAGAGAATGAGCACAGTTTCGCGTCATCTTCTCTTTTCAGCGAGCAAAACGCGTTAGTAACCGATAAAGTCTTACAGCAGTGGCAGCACCAATTTCTGGTGTGCACTTGGTGTGAGATTGTCTTTCGAGTCGACATTACTGGTGATAACAGACCTCTTTTGCACTGTCACGGCCCAAAGAAGGCCTCCCGAACCAAGACTTGCCGAGATTCGCCGTTGGTGTAGAATAGCTTCCCGAACGCGCCGCACCTGCGTGTGAGCAGGCTATTTCTCCCATTTTACAGCGGAGACCGTGCAGAGCTTGTAGTCTCAGCGGACGTGCCCCTGATCTGTAGGGTCATAGCAAGCCGCCCGTCCACCATCGCGGGACATGCACCTCTCTGCTTTCTTCCGCCGGTGAGGGTGTTGTAAGTCTTGGATACCGATAATGGGAATATAGAGCTATAATTTGCAAAAGCTAGCGCATGCTTTTCCCTGCATGCTGTGTAGCTTGCATGGCAGACTTTCGATGGGATGGTGCTGAGAGTCAGACCGACCCGGAGACAAGCGAGGGAACTTGTATCTAGTTGTCTTGCGCGATTGGCAAGGTGTTACTGCATTGACATTTCTCTCTGGGTCTTTATACGGGGCTTTGCTGGCGATACCGAAACTTTAACTCGAGGGATGGCGTCATCGTGGGCACCCATCCTTGTTCAGAGGGTACACTGAGTTTTAGTCACGTCACTTGATGATGTCAGAGATAGAATTTTAATGTTGGGGCACACAAACTGCTTCAGGGTCACCTTGCAATTATCCTGAGAAGGGCGCACACAACGCGTTTTCAAGCTGATCCTGGTTCTGAACTTGGAAAAAAACAGTATTGCACTGTATCTCTGTTGCGTCAACTCACCAAAATGTACTGCTTGCAGGGATCTGGACGGAATTTGTTCTTATTAAGGGCCCTGGATGCCCACAGGCCCTCCCTCACGCAGTGAGGGCAGTCACCTGGCATGGTGATCCCCGGCAACCAGCCCGAAGCCACCGATGAGCTCAGCGATCGCATCCCAAATGCGGCTGATGCCGGTGCGCAGGCTGTGCTGTCATTTCCTGCCCAAGCGACAGCTTGCTGCACCTGTTCTTCTCATGCAGCTGAGCAAGATGTGCATGCCTGCGCATGCATGACACTGGTGATGTGCTGCTTTTGCTCCTGGTTGCACTCACTGCTTTGCTTGGGTGTGCACATGCAGACGGTGACAATGAAGAGCTTTACGAATTCTTCCCTGACCATTCCGTGGAGAGCCTGTGCAACCTGTTTGAGCGCATGGGTGGGGGTCGGGAAGGAGACAGTGCACCCAAAGCACTCATAACTGTCACCCAGCTTGCACAGAGCCAATCTGCTAAGCTGTCTGCCAAGGTGAGCTTTGCCTTTTCTCTGGCAAGTCTGGCCTCACATGCATTGCTTGGTTCTGTCTCGGACGTTAGGGGTCCGGCACGAGTTCCTGGATCCTGGGCAAGAAGGTCAAGCAATAGAGGGGCCCGCTGACACGCTGCTTGCTGCTCGTGCCCTCCATAGTCAGCAGGTCAAGGCTGGCTGCTGAGGGTCCAGTTCATTGACATGTCGCATGGTGGTACTGGCAGGGGCTTTTCAGTGCGGCGATGGGGATGTTGCGTGCGGAATTTCGCCTGGGGATGCTACCAATTTTGGATGTCCTGATGCGCGAGATTGCCGAGCGGGAGGTTTACATCAAGGCTCACGGCCACCTTGAACCGCCGGGCCGCAACGACCACAAGTGGCTGTGTTTAGCGCATTTGTGCGAGGTGGCCGCAGCGTGCGCGAATGCTCGATATCACCCGGGCGAGGAGCTGCTGCAATCCGTTTGTACTGCGGCCCTTCCACACGCGTCACACCTCTCTACAGAGGCACGCCACCCACAACCGCTGAAATTGCTGTGTCTTGAATTGTGCGGCTACGAAGACTGCGTCGGGGATACCACTGTGAGCACGGATTATGTTAATGTCTTGAGGTGATGCAAAGAGGTGTGCTGATGGAGTCGCGTAGTTTAGGGAACCTCCTGTGCGATGGAGGCATGCCAATTGAATGATAATAAGGGACAACGAGGCTGAGGCTGGTGTGTGGGGTGTTGTGTGCAGTCTCTGGTCCAGACCGCGTGGTCCATGGCAAGGCTGGGCTACGAGGCAGCTGTGCCCTTGATAAGAAGTCTCATGTTGCGCGCCAGCAGCACGGTAGAGCAGGTGCATATCTGCGGCCATCTTTGAGGCACTGAGATCACAAGATTGACACGAATCTGTCGTTTCAGCACCCTTTTAATATCACATGGCTGAGAGCAGGACTGAGATGGAAGTGTGTGGAAGAGGTACTTTGCTCGTGGCAGTTCCGACAGTAGCGTTCAGCAGCAGCGGCGTGGTGACAGGGCAAGAAGGGCTCCGGTACAAGATTGGAGAATAGCAGCCTTGGGAGTACAAAGACTGGAAGGGTTAGCATAGAAAGGCACTTTTTGCTTTAAAAAATTACGGCGTGCTGCGCAGTTGACGCCCAAGGACAGGGCGCAGCTGTTCTGGGCGGCAGTAGTGCTCGATGTGGTGACCCCGTCTCTGCTGGAGGACTTGGGCCATCTGCTGGAGGGGCTGCAGAGCCAGGATTTTGGCAGCGACTGGCAGGCCCGGCTGTTCCAGGCCCACATGGCCCTCGAGCGGGATGGGAGGTACAGACAAGCGTGGCAGCAGAAAGGTATTTTGGCGCTGCTGCCGGGGGAGCTCCTGGCGCAAGCTGAGGCTGCCTGGCGCTGCGCTCTTGCGGACACCGCCGAGACGCAGGTGCGTGGTACAGTGGGTTTCATTATAAACCCGCACCTCCGTCGGTGCAGGAAACTTTTCAAAGCAACTTTCAGGGGTCTGCCTGACTCCAAAAATACCGAGGTCATGCTCCATTGGATTGGGCTTGTCGAGAGCTTTCCGAATCTCGTCACAAAAAAAAACGTAGGGTTCATATTTTAGGAGATATGGTCTTATTGGTCCACCCTTTTCCTTAAACCTAATTATTTTTCGCGGTTTTCAGAATGAGTACTACAGTATATCAACCCCGCAGCTTGCACAATTTCGCGTCCCTTCACATGCAAGGGCACCCTCTTCCAAGCTCCAAGAGCCACAGGTGCTTGCAAGAGCAGGGCGTGCCAGATATGGAGATGTGTCTTGCCATCCAGCGGTGGCCGAGACCAAGCAGATGCGCTCTGCGGAAGGCAAATGCCCTCATTACTGCGAGCAGGAACACTCACAGAATGGTTGCATCCATCACCTTTTGAGGCATTCGACCCACCGCATCGATCTGAAGGCGGCTTCTCTCTTTGTATGATTGATGGCTGCAGTCTGGATATTGGTGGGCATCTGTTGAATTTCGGTTGTGGCTATTTTGCAGGCACAGCAAGAGGCCAGCGCAGCGCTGACAGAACTGGGCCTCAGCCATGCAGCAGCCGTAGTCACAGAAGGCGGCCTCCTGAAGCCGGATGTAATCGTCATGACCCCCTCTGGCCGCGTTGCGCTCACCCTTGAGCAGCCCTCCGCATTCTCCATAAACACCCCTTACCGCCCTCTGGGAGATGCCATCTTGAACAGGCGCCTGCTCGAACTCAACGGCTGGAAGGCAAGCGCAGCCCCTTTTGTTTTTGTGACACACTCCCACACTGCTTGGGGTGGTTGACATGCACTTTTAATTGCGCATTGTTGCAACCTGCGAATGGCTTATGACTCATGGCTCCAATGTGTCCTGTTACTTGCGCACTGTTGCACCCTGCTCTGCAGACATCCATGTTGCAAGGCAAACAGTGGGTCTGGCTGCTCGCCGCTTCTCTTGGTCATTGGATTTGCATGGAGCAAGCAGTGATGATTTTTGGGTGTGGCACAGGTGGTGAGCATTCCCTTCTACCAGTGGCAAAATCTTGGGACGCTGGAGGCCCGAGTGGCTCACCTGCGCGAACTCCTCCTTCCTGCATCAGCGGGTCCCCCACCAAGGGCACCTGTCTCTGACAGAAGCGCATCCGCCACGGTGACACGCGGTGATGCCTCCCTCCTCCATCAGCACTAGCAATGCAGTTGTCAGCTTTCATGCACTGGCTTGTAATGGCCCGTAGCGCCTTGTTGGTTCACAGGTGTATCAAGCCATCACATGCCATGATCTTACGTATGAATATTGTAATTCTGGTTTACTTCATGCATAATGTTTTTGGTTACTAACTGGTATTATCACATAGTGCAGAAGTCGTGCGATTTTTCTGAGGTTGCTTGCCGTTGTGATGTGTGCAGAGGCGCTAAGGGGCATGCAGAGCGGAGGAGCAGCAGAAGCCTTGCGGTCTGATCCCGGGTTGCCGGCTGCGCGCCAGCGCAGCCTGTCCTCGACCAACCTGGGCTTGCTGGGGGCCGCGTCCCCCGGCGGCGAAGCCCCCACCACCTGGGGTCATTCAGCACCCCCCCTGGCCGGGGGGACCCTTGGCCGGCAGTCGTCCCTGGACAATGCCGCGCTCCGTCAGACCCACCCCCCCACCCTTGTGAGCCAGCTGCTTCCCGCACAGCAGGTCAGCACCCTCTCTAGAAGCTCCCGCTTCTGACATGTATTATAGATTAATTTCTATTGGGGGTCCAATGAAACTCCATTGATGGAGAAGTGTCGCCCTCGACTGTCAAGATGTGCCAGGGTAGCATGGGTAAAAAGGATTGATGTCGAGGTGGGTGCGTCACAGGCTGCAGACGGGCCTTGTGGCTCACCAGTCGGGTTGCAGGGTCATCTGATGTTCTGCATTTTTTATAATTTTCCTCTTGTGTGCAGGGCCCCAACCCCTTCAGCAGGCAGGCCGGTGCAGCAGAGCAGCAGCTGCTGCAGCAACAGGAGAATGTCCGCGCAGGGCACCTGTCGGACCCGGGCGGTTTGCGGCCGTCGCAGGCGGCGGCGCAGCTTCCGAGCAGCTTCCTGCCGCGGCCGCCCAGTATGCACCCCACCTACAGCGCGGGCGGCGGCAGCTCCAACCCATCCGACGTGTCCACCATGCTCACCACGCTGTCCAGCGAAGGCTCCCGCACCGCGCCGCCGCCGTGGCATGCTCGCCACGCCTCTGACACCCTTACCACCACCAGCGGTGAGAGCGCGCGCACCACCAAGCCGCTGCCTTGGAGTGCCGGCGATGCCGGGGGCTTTGGCAGTGGTGGCAGCGGTGGAGCGGCCGGGGACTTCGGCAGGGCCGCTGAGGGTGTAGTAGCGCATCTGCGAAGAGGCGACTCGGGAATCTCGCAAGGCGCCTTGCAGCAGGCTGCAGCCGGGTCGGATGTGCTGCCGGAGGGCAGGAATTTGACCGTGCCGGAGCTCGCCGCCAGGCAGGGCCCATCCTCTCTTTCTTTAGTTGCCCCGTGCATATTGTTTTCCACAAAATGCTATGAGCCTTTAAGGTTTAGAAAGGCTGTTTGATCATCACGCATGGTCATTGTGAAGATAATCTGCAGATGGCCCTGTTGATAAACATAAGTAAATTGCCATGTGATGTACTGCGCAGGCTTGCGGCGCTGAGCAGGGGCGAGGGGCCGGGAGTGGCGCACTCAGTGGCCGTGTCCATGTCGATCTCCCAGCCGAGCGATACGCAGTACCCCGAGATGTCACCGCATCCCGCCGAGGCCGCCGCGGCGCTGCGGCTGCCGCAGGCCGGGATGCACCCCCCGCTGCATGGGGTCCCCCCGGGCCTAGAAGAGCAGCTGCTGGCCACAGGGGTGTACGTGGGTGTGGGGGATCCCCATGCGTTGATGAGGGCCCCGCCGCCGATCATCTCCCCGGCCGGGGGGCCCGGCGCGATGCCGCTGAGCGCGCAGCAGCATGCGGCGCTGAGTCAGATCCTGACGCCCGGCTCGAGGGGCACCAGCCTGGGCTCCCTGGGGCCGCACGATAGCGCCACAGACCTGCGCCAGCTCTGGCAGGCCGTTGCTGGGCTCGACCCGGGACAGCCTCCCAGCCAGCTCCCACAGGCACGCCTCTGTCCATGCACTCTCATCATCTGTTCATGACACCATTTTGACCCCCTACGTTCTCCTGAGAGACATGCAGGACGTTCACAGTGACTATCAAGCAGCCTGCAATGGTTTTTGCAAGCTTTAGAGTATGTGTGCAGCAGCAAGAGTACATTTCATTCCCTGTCGAGCTGGATGAGAGCTTATAAAGTTTACCGAGGCTTTTATCTTCTTGTGCAGGAGGCGGCGAATCCGGCGGAGCTGAAGCGCATCATAGAGGGTCTGCCCCTGGAGACGAGCGCCGTGGCGGCTGTGGAATGGCGCCTTGGCCAGCTGGACCCCCCGCAATTTGCTGCGCTCCTCACCGAGCTAGCACGCGACAACCATGCCTTCAGGTGTGTGGGTCGCATGTTATTCTCCTGGGCCTCACACTTGCTTTCCCTACACACCAGATAAAAGGGGCATTGCGCACTTGGACTCGGTGACAAGGATGATAAGTGGAAGACTCAGTGTGCAGCTCCACTACCATCTGGTGCGCAGGAAGTGCCGCAGCTTTACTAACTTCCACATTGCTTAGGTCCTGCCTGCACAGGATGCGCTAGCCATGTGCTGCATGGACGTACTAGACATAAACTCTCCTAGTGTACTGTAATACGTTAGTGTCTCAGGTAGCTATGCCGATGTCTCGAGGATGGGACGGATGCTACACACCACATGTTATACAGCATTTCCACAGCCCTTGGTACATCGGCAGAGCTGCCAGGACGGGGGCCTGGTCTTGCCATGCCTGCCACTCTTGGAGCTTTGGAACTTACGCAAACAGGATCAGGGGGGTATCACCTCACCTTCAATTGGCCAGGGCGCCCACAACTTTCACATGGGTGTAAATTCACGCTCGAAGTAGACTCACACGGCGTGTGTGTCCTTCTGCAGGGCGTGGCAGCTGTTTGACTGGGTGCGAGCGCTGCCGGAGGGCCACGCACTGCGGCGGCTGTGCGACGCTGACACGTACACCACCATGATCACGCTCTGTGGCCCCTGGCAGCAGCTGCGCCGTGCACTCCAGCTCGTCGCTGAGATGCGCGCGCGCTCCCTCGAATGCGGTGCCCAGGTTCGAACAGTTCTCTTTCATCCATTGCAACCACCTGCATGCATGCTGTCAAGTGGGTTCTTTTTTATTTTCATGATTTAGCAGCACTATGACTAGTTAGTCATAAGTTCCGCTGTGTTGAGCAATGCATGCTGAGGCTTCGGCCCCTTTCCACCGGAGCATTTTCACGCTAGGCGGGACACCTTGCTTTCTGCGGCTTTTCCCTTCTCCTCCCAGGCAGGAGATGGGCATTGGGAAGACTTCATTGCATCTATAAATTGCTTGAAATGGCGCTGCACCTGCCAGGTAACTGACATATTTGACGGTGTTTAAAACAGGCTTATAGCGCGCTGCTGCATGCGGCGGTGAAGTGCGGGGAGACAGATCTGGCGGTGGACATTTACGGGCAGATGGGGAGGGAGGGAATGCCGCGCGACCGCTCCATCTTCGTGGCGCTCATCGAGATGTTTGTCAAGCTCGGCCGTGTCCCGGACGCACTCTCAGCGCTGGCCGATCTGCATGCGCTGGGCGAGCCCCCCGACACCCACCTCTACAATCTCGTCCTCGTGGCCGCCACCAAAATGGGTCCCCCGCGCTTTGCGCTCACGGTATACCACAGGTGTGTTACGCCCCTGAGCTGCTCCTCTCTCTTGTTGTTAGCATGGGCAAGGTATGGCTCTCATTTGGGCGATTGCATGTGTCACCTTGAATCCGGATTGACAACTTTAAGAGGGCTGGACAGCCAGCCAGCAATGTGAGTAACTATGTGCCCCGCAACAGAGCATCCTTGGTCCCTGCATGCACCGCTGATCCTTGTGGCTTTACATGCAGGATGGTGACGGACGGCGCGCAGCCCAATACGAAGACGTTCACGGCGCTGATCGGCTCCTTTGGGAAGCCCGGCAGCGTGGCAGCAGAGCTGGAGGTGATCGAGCAGCTGCTCAGCCACGAGCCAGGCGGCGTGGGGTCGGCCGCCACCTACGCGGCGCTGATGGCCGCCTGCGAGAAGGCCGGGCAGGGCGACCTTGCACTCGCTCTCTTCGAAAAGATGGCCGCGCAGGCACGCCCCTACATGCATGCTTTTGGGCTTCATGACCAGCCAGCCGTTCTTGCAAAAGTTGAGAGTACATTCTGTGGCAACAGTAGAGCTGTTGCTGCTCTTGAAACTGCTGGCCGGCTGGTTGTACTGGGGTGCGAGAGGCGGGATTTTAATGAGCCCAGGTGCATGTAATTTGGCTCTTCAGAGATCCTAATGGATGAAGGGGAGAGATGAAGACAGAGCAAGATGATGCACAGTCACTCGTCTGGGAGGTGACTGGCTTGATGTTGTTTGGTGCGGTGCAGAACGTGCGGGCGGATGTGGGGATCTTCAACAGCATGATTGCGGCGTGCGCGCATGGGGGTGAGTACGCGAAGGCGCGCCACATGTTTGCAAGCATGGCCGAGGCCGGCTGCGAGCCGGACGCCGTCACCTACGCCAACCTCATCCGCGCCTTCAAGAAGGGCGGCCAGTGGTGCGCACCCTTCCACATACTGTTCTTTGCACATTTCCTGAGGGTCCTCCTCTTATTTATTTTTTTCACTACCCTTGAAACCAAGTTGCGTCTGATATACTGGTTTGTTGTCTAGCGCCCACTCTTGGGCACTTCAGGCGCACCTACAAATGCCTTTGCATGGATTCTCTTGCCTTCTTCATTCCACCAGCCTCGTCCGATTGTGTGGTGGAGAGGCCGCAAGCTTCAGATAGATGAGCGCAACAAATTGGGCAGATCCTGGGGACTCCCAGTGGCATTTCCAGTCCTTAGCCCTGCATGACCTGCCTTGCTGATGTAAGCGTGTGCCATGCAGGTGCGCGGCGGTGGACACTTTTGAGGCGATGCTGCGGTCGGGGTCGCGGCCGCACGCTGCAGTCTACTCCTCCATCATCGACGTCCTGTGGCAGACCGGCATCCCCTGGGCCCAGGCCAAAGCCCTGCACCTCTTCAACTCCGCCGTCCAGTGGGCCCCTCTCCCCCGCAACTCCCCTACTAGTTGCCTATTCTGAATTGTCAGCAGCTGCTGCAGCTCTACTGGCCCCGACGTTCCTCTGGAAAATTAATACATGGATGCCATTGAGTACTGGCTAAGTGGAACCCACACATCCACAGGTCTCATATGCAAATGCTGGATCTGTGCTGCACTTGTGCTCGAGTTCCTCTGAGGCAGCGGTACAAGGTCCTGGTTCATTGAGAGCCTTATCTGTTCTCTGTGAAGGTTTAAGCAGATACATTGTCATGGAGGATATGGAGTGCAGGACGGTTGACAGGCCAGTCTAGTAATTTTTTCCCATATGCAGGAGGTTTTGGCTATGCTCAGAACTCACATCACTGTTGCAGGAACGGGTCGCTGCCGGCTGCGGCGGAGAGCTGCAAGAAGGGGACATTGAAGCTGGACCTGCAGTCGCTGACGGTGGGCGTGGCAGTCGTGTCCATGGGCGCCTGGCTGCTGTCCGCGCGCGCGGCGCTGCTGCAGGACACTCCCACCTCCCTCGACGCAGCGCGCAAGCTCGCCGTCGTCAACGGCCTCGGCGAGCACAGCCGCGCCCAGGTGCGTGGCTTTGCTCTCATGTCTGCGCCCTTGCGTGCGATGTAATGCATGAAAGACATGCAACGAGGCAGGGAAGGGGCCGGGCCCGTGGGATGGAGCAGTGGCCTCTCGACGTGACCAGAGATCCCACTGCTCCATTTTGCGATCCCGGCCCTTGTCTGCCTTTCGACCTGTTGGTGGAATAGCGTGCACGCTGCAAATTACAAAGCGTTGCTCTTCTGTCAGGGAACAAACCTGTGCCTTCGTCAATCTGGTATCTTCTGTGAAGGGAGGGGCCCGGCAGCTGGCAGTACTCAATGGCAGTCTTAGTCTTGACTGGCACGTTCACTCCTGTTATGGCTCTTGAGTCATATGTTATGAACATCTCCTGGCTCATTTTGCTGGCATTGTGGTTGCCTACAGTGTGTGGCTGTAATAGCTGCGGCGGACTTCCGCTGTCGGCCAGGATCAGTATTATCACGGCATAGCTGTCCTTGGGTGCTGTTTGGAGCTGTCTCTTGGAAGCATGCTTGGTATCTTTTACCCTACCTCACCCACCTTTCTACAGAGCTCAGCAAGTCTGGGATCCATTGACAGCATGGAAGAATCTAATTGTGACAACCGTGAAGGAGAAGTGATTAGGAATATGTACTCTTTACAGGGGCACAGCGCGGCGGTGAAGGAGGCGGTGAGTGCGAGCCTGCTGGGCTGCAAAGCGCCCTTCCGTCTGGTCCAGGACCACTCGCGGTCGGGCCGCCTGGAGGCCTCCACGCTCGCCCTGCGCAAGTGGCTCTTCTCTGACCAGTTCGACCGCTACCTCTCCCTCGTCCAGGTCATTCCCTCATAATTTCCTTACTTTGGTTGCAGCAACATTGCCACGCCCATCTGCAGAAAGCTGTGTGAGAGGTGAGGGAGCAAAGCCCTGCAATTATAGCCTCTCGTACTGGCGGGTTCTTTGTTAGTCGGGCCCTGTGGGCACAGGGCGCTCATCTGCATGCCAAAGAACTGCTCAATGTCTCTTTTAAAAAAGAGTTCAAGGCAGAGTCCTGAGATTGTGGGTGCTTGCTGCAGGCTGGCCCGGCGGAGATTGCGCCGGAGGCGCTGCAGCCGACAGCGGAGTACATGGCGCACGAGGAGGCTGAGAAGGCGCGCACCGCCGACCTGTGGGGGCGCGTTGTCGACTACGAGGCAATGCACCCCATCTCCCTCAAGGCACGCTCCAGCCCCTTCCCTGCTCTCTAATCATGTGCACGCCGGCATGGTTGCTTTCCTTTGCTCTCTCCTGTGGCCGCGCTGCCCTGTAGGGCTGCAGTTGGCATGTCTTGGAAGCGCATGCTGCTGACAAAGGGGGAATAGCCTCACACAAGACGTGCACTTCAAAGGAAGCTCGCGCAGAGTGCGTGCGTTTTGCTGGCTGAGAACTTGCACCGAGTGTGTGCTGTGGGGGTTGTCTTATATGGATCACGGCACATGCGCGCAGGTGCTGCACGCGAATTCGGGGGCGTACCTGCAGCAGCGCAAGGGCCTGGTGGCGGCGGTGGTGCACTACGCGTCGGCGCTGCGCGTGCCGCAGGAGGTGGCGCACAGCGCGGTGACGCTGATGGACCGAGTCATGATGAGCGGCGTGCACATGACGGACCAGTTCCAGACGCTCTTCATCTGCTCCTGCCTGCGCCTGGCCGCCCTCCACGAAAACGCCGCGCTGCCCTCCGGCCTCGCCGTCTCCTCCCTCACCGACTTCCCCGGTGCGCTCCTGCCACTCGCTTCCTCTGCTGATCACCAGTCGAGGCTAATACTTATGACCTGTGTTATAGCCAGTATCTGCATTGCTTGGCTGGGAGTTGGCAGTCCTGCCAGCACCGGCAAGACCGCCCTTCAGCATGCACATGATGCCCCCCTCTTGCTGCTGCCACTGGGGCCTTGTATAGGGATCTCAGCTTCCTTATTACGAATTATAGTGCTCTATGGAAATGTTTGTCAAGGATTATATACCTGTAAAGAAGCACAAAGGGATTTACAGTCCCTCTGTATGAGCAGCTCTGACTGGGGGTGGATGCAAACTGCAGAGACGGCGCTGGAGCGGATGGAGTCCAACATCAGCGCGGTGCTGCGCAACGACATGGAGTGCATCGCCGCGGTGCACTGCCTCAAGGTCTACTGCCAGCGCCTGGGCTGCGACCTGGCAGACGGAGACGCAGTGCGCCGAGCCGTCGGCTGCGCATTCGCGCTCGCCACCGAGGCGCTGGCCGACATGGCCGTCCTGCAGTTCCCTCCCTCCCTCACCGCCGCCGCCATCCTCGTCGCAGCACGCCGCGCGCAGGTTCGGTCCGATGTGTCTTTTCTTTGCTTGCCATGGTCTTTGTGAGTGGGAGATTTATTCGTGGAGTGCCCCTTTCACATCTTGTATGCCCGTAGCAGAGTCTGGGGAGCATCTTGCGCAACTCAAGCCTCCTTTGTCTCAGGCCTGCGTTGTACTATTATGGTGAAATCCACAGCGCAGCTTTATTTTTGACTTGCAAGCCAGGCTCAACTGCGCCTGGGATGTGAGGCCACAATGCATGCTGCACGGCCGCAGCCGTGGCTACAATGGCAGCGATCGGCAATATGATTACTTAGCACTGTATTCATATTCATCAACACTTCCGATTGGTGCACGCAGGGGTCGGTGCCGTTCTGGCCGTCGGTGCTGGCGCAGCTGACGGGGTACACTGAGGCCAGCAGCCCGCCCTTCGCCTCCGCCATCGCGCACGCCGGCCGCCTCTGCTCCAAGCTGTACACCTCCGTGGATCCGGCCATGGCCGCCTACCACCCATGAGTGCAGCGCAGCTGCAAAGCAAGCAGAGCTCCTCCCCGGCGTGCTTTGCGGGTGATGGTGGGAGAGACATGTCATGGAGAAAGAAAGACACCATATCTTTCCACAGCAGATGGGTCATTGGGTGGTTTGTGGGGGTGGTTGGGCCAGGAAAGATGCTGGCTCGGACTGCCCCCTTTTGTTGGTGTGTGTGGCGGGGTATTGTTGTCGGTCAAATCCTAGGCGGGACCCCCCAAAATGGACCTGTGCGCGGTCAGAGAAGTTGCCCTCCCATTTTCACTCGAACTGCTTTCACGATTCTCGACATTCTTTTCGCGGGCCGCCTCCGCTGGGCGCAAGCTAGGGTTAGGGTTGATCCTTGGAGGAGGGGGCGGCGGCGCCCGTCACATGACGGGTCTGAGGCGCTGCCGCCCCGGGGACGCGCGCCCGCGAGACACAGCGAAGGCAACCTGAGATTACATGGCAGCACTGGCTGCGTTGCGAGATTGGGGCAGGCATGGCACGAGCAGCGTGCTGTGTTCTGGGGCCTACAGAGCACCCACCGCCGCACTCGCAGCCCTGCATTTTGAGCGGGTGGCCCCCCGCTAATCAGGGGGGTCCTGTTATGTTTGGCTGTGCACGCAGCTCCCATCCGTGCGGCTTGCCTCCTCTTGTTTCGGTTTGTGGCACATGAGACAGCTAGGCGATATTTTGGTGCTCGGTGCACAGAATGGGAAGAGGCTGCGCTCGACCCGCGGCACACACACAAGATCATTGGGCGCGCTCCTTGCTTGCAGGACAGACCGAAAGACAGACGGCCACATATTTATGTTCAGGCCTCACGCGCCCTTGGCGACCTCTGCACAGGACTTTGGGGAGGGTGGGAGCAGAGTCTGAATGCTTGGCCCAGTTGCGGGGGCAATTGGTGGCTGAAGCTACCCGCCCTGAGCTGAATTCTGACTCTTGGCCAACGGCGGTCTGTTAGGGTGACTCAGCCGCCGCCAGGGCAACACTGACGCATTTTCTGGCCGGTCTGCTGGGCATTTACTGCGCCGCAACTTGGGCGCATGGGGGACTTGGGGAACTCTTGCAATCTGGGATCATATTGCTCTTACAAGCCAGCATCGCTGGGCACAGGCGGATTACTGGGATATACTACTAGTGTTGGTAGACATTGAGGTGTGCTGCTCAATTCCTGAGGGGCCTGGGCCTGCTGCAAACCAAAGCAGAGGCACTGGCCCCGCCTATTCTGCCCCTCCGGCGAGCTGCAGTGAACAGAGAGTCCTTCCTGCTCTAGGAGGAGGATGGGCAGATGGGCATGTGACGGTGCAGAGCGCGTGCGACAGATGACAGGTATTCAGTGCGTTTGCTGCCGCTGCTTTGAGCTTCTGACAACAAGTTATATTATTTGCACCGCGCGCGCGGCTGGCGCAGACCCCCCAGAGGAGATTTGTTGCATGGCAACGCCGGTTGCATCGAGTGTGCGCAACCGAATTGCATGACGTGGGGCTCTCGACTTAACTGGGCGGCCGCTTTGGCACTACAGGAAGGCTCGCGCAGTATATGCAGCACTTGAAAAAACATAGCTCGCGGCTTGAGAAGATGGGCCCTGTTGTGCCAGCGCGGCCTCATTGCTGCACACTGTTGAATGTCCACACCAGGGCATGCCAGGTGTCAGCTCTGAGCATGCCGGCACATGGGCGTTCAGGAATGTGATGCCCGGGTCAGAGAGGTATTGCAGCAGTGAAAGAATACTTTGCGGTGTGTATGACAGGGTACTGATTCCTGCATTCCTCGACCCTACAGTGGTTGATGTGTTTCATTGATTTGGCAGCACGTGCTGAGTGACGTGCCGGCCTGCAAGAGCATCTGATGCTCGAGCAGGTTGGAAGTTCAGTGCACCTTTGAGGCGCACTGTAGAGCGTATGGTGAGACAGACATCATAAATGACCGCACTCTGTGCGGGAGGTGCCAGCTCTAGTTGAACGTGTGGGATCATGTCATGAGTGTTGCTCTTTTTGTGGTGAAATCGCCAGGGGTGTGGGGAATAAAAATGGCTTGATAGTCACTGCCGGGCCATGTCTTGTGTCAGCGTGCATGTCGTCCATGTCCATGAAATTCTTCAATTGGAAGTTTGATCATTGACGTGTCATTTGTTACTGTGAATGCCTGGTTGCGGCAAGTTGCCTCGATCCCGACATGCAACGCAATCGACTTTATGCTTACAACCCTTGGTGGTATATGCTTGCTCCAGATATCTGAGTCTTGATCCTTGAACACCTCTTCTGATGAGCATTCGCACATCTTCACTGCCCCATGCATTCCGATCCCGAAACAGGCGCAGCACTGCACTTTGAACTTCCATGTATCAATAATAATTGGCCGGTAAACACCCAAACTCAGGAATGCATGGGATGGCCACCAAGGCATAAATTTGAGCAATCAATATGCCTACAACTGGCTTGGAGCATGAAAATCTGCTTCGCTTGCGATAAATTCTGTCGATGATAGTAGATCATGGTCAAGTCTCTTTTCAATTGCAAGTCTCACGCTTGGTATCCCAGGGACCAGCGCCCTGCATCAGGTGCTTGGCGACAACATGACTGCGAAATACCAGGAAACACCAGTCAGAACTGGCACAGATTCCACACCTTGAACACAATGCAGAATTGCACACACCATAATATTCAGAGCCATGCAACTGGATGTGAGTGCCCTCGCAGACTTGGAGGGGAAGCTTGCCTGGTGACCCAAATCCTCCTGAATGGTGGCGGATGAAGCTGCCAGTTGGGGTGATCAGGCTGTCCTCGCCAGGTGGCATATCTGCAACAGCCAGGAGTGTCATCAGCAAGCCAATCAATATTTGCCAATTTGTGAACTTCATTGATAAAGCACACAGCCTACATCATGAGGATCTATGGCGACAAGGATTCTTTGTTTCACAGAGCATGGCATGGCACGATGAACCTGTGACCATCGTGCGAAATCTCACCCAGAATGAGCCTTGCTGTAGACAGAGTCAGGTGCTTCTGCCTGAAGTCCTTGAAGCAACCTGCACCAAAACTGGTCTCCCTCACTTCCAGTACTTTGCAGCTGTATACATGTAAGAGCTTTCAAACTCTTCCTGGCATGTCTGCATCTGCACTTGAGCTGATGTGCAAGGCAAGAAGACTGAGCTCTCATCATGATGCGGTGGCTGAGTTACTGGCATTTCAGTCGCATCACCTGCAACCCTGTGCCAGTTCCCGAGCAGCTGACTGCACCAATTGCATTTTCCAGCACCGTTCTCCCACTGTCTCTGTGGCTCAGCGGGTTGCCCCGGTGCATCAGCATGCACACAACCTGCGACACATCCAATACATGTCGACCTTGATCATCTCCTTCAAATTTATCCCCCTTCCATCCTTTAGGGGCATGCAAAAAGTTGTGCCCCCGCAGTCTGCTCACCCTGATCCCGGGCATCTTCAGGCCTACTGTGCTTGGCTGAGGTCGTATCGGAGTCATCTTCACACCGCCGCCTCTTGCGTCTTGCATTACCCCAAAGAAGTGGCACTGTCTGGTATGGAGCATAGGAGCGCGGCTGCCTGGTCTCAATGGCGGCAGTGGTGCCAGCATCATAAAGGGTGACCAATGGCTGTCTGGGTTGAGGAGAAGCTCCTGGTAAGGCTGGATACTTGTCCATCCCCTGATCGAAAAGCACATCAGCATCGTTGCCTGGCTCAATTGCTCATCGCCATATGGTGTACGAGATCGGGCACTCGTATGGTACCAGTAAACCGTTGATCTGCAGAACATCGACCGCGCATAGACCGGTAGCAAACGTGGAAAGACGGTGCACCTGTTGGTACAAGAAGGCAGAAATATCTCGTTATAACTCTTTGCTTAGATCTGTCTCCTCTGAAATGCTCAGGATGAGCTTCTTGTGCGCGGATGTTTTCCTAAAATGGCTCTGTTTTGTCCTGTCTCCTTGAGACCGTGAGTACCCCTGCTGACTAGTCCAGGATCATGTCCGTATCAACAAAATTATTCTCAATTCTCTTCTTCAAGTCTGAGTCCGTGATTGTGATCAAAGAAACCTCAAGGAGAAGGCATCATGGCTGATGTGCGCCCAGGTACACCAGCCATACGGTGTTTTAGGCTTTCATATGTAAGAGAAATGTCTGCTGGAAAGGGTTTGAGTATTCTTGGAGCCCAGAGATCGGTGAGATCAACGCTCAAGGATCTCAGCAGATCTGGCTGTCTTGAGGAAATTTCATGTTTCTACTGGTTTCTACGGACTTACGTCCCAGAGCACAAAAGCCATGACAGTGAAAATCACTGTCATGGCTTGGAAAGTATACTTCATTAGGCAGCAAAATGCATTCATTCAGGTCTTTGTATGGGCGTGATCATCGAGTAGGCTCTATTTAGTTGGCTTGAAGGCTGGAAAATTTGTCTTGGAGGACCTGATCCAGATAGATCTGTGGTCTCACCCGGCCTTGCCTCAGCGCACGAGAGCTTAAAAGTATCTCTGGATTAATAAAATCACTTTTACCTGGGCAGAATGCTCCAAACGTTCGGAAAGCATCAGATCTTATGCAGCCCAGAGGCATCCCTTCTGGTCAAGGCAAAGCATTTCCCTGCCGCATATCCTCAGGGCAGGATCAGGAGACGCTTCAGGACTACCGTTGAAGCATCCTACAGCAGCGACTCCTCCTCGGGTCTGCACTCTAAGCACATCAGGCAGCGACTTTTATGCAAGCTACTCCACTGCTAAGAGACAAATTCTTAAGTGGTCTGGTCTGCAGAGTCTAGCCGCAGCATACTGGAGGCTTTCTACTACGGCCGCGCTTTTGCAGAGACGCTCAATGCAAAAGTTGGAGCTGTTGTTGAAGATGTGCTGAGCGACATTGGCAAGCAGAGTGCAGAGAGCTCACAGGCCCTCAGGTGCTGCCCCACATTGATGTGCGGTTCTGTAGTGACCGGCCTGGGTGCTGCGACTGGTGCAAAGAGTCAGGGGTCAAGGGTCGTGTGCTGGCGTTGGAAACTTGTTGTGCATTGTGCACATTACTTCCTGCTGCTGTGATGATGAGATGGGTCTGTTCTGATACCAGGGAGTTCCAGGAAGAGGTCGAAGAGAGGGCGCAGAGAGAGTTCTCTGAATCCTTATCAGCGTCCAGCAATGGTGCAAGCTATCCGCCCAATGCAGCGCTTTCCAACACGACGGTGTACAGCAGCGATGGCCGCTTCAGTGCAGGCAATGGCCGCCAGCCTGTAGTGGCAGCGCCTCCAGATTTGCAGGTTTGCAAATTAACCGCTCAAAGCCCTGTTGACTGTTCTTGGCTCCACTCCCGCTGTACAGCTTGCTTTAGCACAATAGGTCCTTGGATGCTTGTGCTCAGAGGAGGTGAATGTGCAGTGGCTTGCAGGTGCCTGCGCTGTCGAGGATTTATTGTGCACACATCATGATACTTTTTTTAGCTTTGTTTGTACATTGCAGGAGACAGTGGATGAGCTCAGAGCGGAGATGGCCTTGACACGGGCAGCGGTGCAGAGCTATAGAAACAAGCTCCAGCAGTATAATCCACAATGAATATCCGACCTGTGTCAGCTTCTGTACTGTCTCTTGGATGCGTGTGAGGCCTGTTGATAAGAAAGAGAACAAATGTAACATCTGAGAACATATTATTTCCTGGTGCTTCCCACGACACATGAGAGGAGTACAGAACTGACCATCACAAGAAAACACAGGACTTCATCAAAATAACATGCAGAAACTGATGACCGTCAACAAGCTGAGCAGCTGATAAGCAGCCCCTCAGGCTACTTTGGCAGGCAGCCGCTTGAGCTCATACACCTGCATGTATGTCTCTGACAGGACAACCATCTGAGACAGGATGTCGGTCACGCGCAGATCGTCCACCTCATACCAAGCGTCCTCTGCCTTGCGGTGTACATGCGCTCTGTATGTCCCCTCGCCTGCCTTCCCATCGTGCAAGATGTTGCACACCAGGTCGTACTTGGATGCCTCTGGCTCCCCAGTCTTTCCTGCACCCACGCCAGCACTGCATGTCTCAACTTCAACTCATGCAAATGCTAACATGCATTGTTCCATAAAACTAAAGACCTCAATATTGTGCAAGGGCCATGCTTATGCAGCCAGCTTCCTACAGTACTATAAAGACTCAAATTATGCTCATTGTGCACAGATCCAAGAATGCATATCCAGGTTGAAGTTTTCGTGCAGCAGTGCTTGGAAGACACAAGGTGACTTCAGTGATGCAAACGAAACAGAGAGGAGCCAGCAAGGTGGGCTGACCTTTGGGGACTGGGACAATGTCTCGAAGCTCCAGATTTCTGACTGGGAAGTTGACGATGGTGGGGTTCTTCTCCCAGAAGAAGTTGTTCTTGGTGAAGCGCTTCATGTGCAGCACCAGGTAGGTGGGCAGCCGCGTCAGCCGGTACCGCCTCCGCCCGGCCTTTATGTCATCGTGTATGCGCCCGCCGTCAAACTTCCGCAGCAGCTCAAAGATGGGCACCTGCGCACCCGACAGCCCAGTGTGAGTGCATGCACAATAGCTGCAGCGCTGCTGTATATATCTGCAGCTTGGAATCCACACTGCTCAAGCCTTGACTCTTCCTTTGCTGTATTGATCCAGCATGCTCCAACCAAGAAGTCCTCTAAATGAAATATAGGCACCTGACCTTGCCTGTCAGGTGGTGCTATCAAGTGTGTTGAGAAGATTCATGATAACAGAGCATGCACAGGATGACTGCTGCTGCAGAAAAGAGAAGAGAAGTGGTGGGCCCCTAACCTGAGGGATGATGTTTTTTTCAAGGGCGTCCTTGTAGAGGGGCGCAGGCGGCAGGTCCAGTGCGAGCATGAGAAAGGGAACGCGCTCCACCACATCCCTCACCTCCCCCGCCGCATTTGGCACCGCTGCCTTCCCCGTACCCGCCTCCACTGTGATCTCCAGCTCTCCCTGCAGCAGTCTCTTGGCTTTTCAGTATGATACAGTGTTAACTAATGTCGCTTGAATTTGCTCGGGCTGCACTAGTCTGTAGCCTCAAAGGCAGCCTCTCTTGGGTCATCAACTCACTTCTGGTGCTTTGCCATGTTCTTCTCCCTCTGAGGATCAAGAAGCTACTCTGCCAAATTGTCCTCCCTCTGAGGAGCAGTACAGTATATCCATTTGCCGCCTCCTTTGTATGGATGGGTCGGCGGCTGGGGTGCTGACCTGGAAGCAGCGCGAGATGATGGAGGCCTTTTTCCGCTTGCCGCCGGTGAGGTCGGCGTGCAGCATGTTGAGGAACCAGGAGAGGAAGTCCACGGGGTCGCTCTGCTTCTCTATTGTGAACTTCTTGGCGCTGGCCGTCATCACCGCCTGCATGAACTCGTGCGGGCTCACCTGCATCCCACAAACCACAACCCCTCAGCCTCCCTTCTGCGCTTCAGAAACATTCTTTCAGTTTGCTCCAAAAAACCTTATTCAGTCTGCCTGAGCAGGGCCACCGCCGAAGTGGCAAGAAATGCTATACACTTTCAGCTCCAAGGACTCCACATCTTCTACATAGGACAAATTCAATGGAACGACAGGTGCACGCATTTCCCTCTTTCACGAGACCTGATGCACCTGATGTTTGTCTATTTCGCAACTTAGAAATGCTCTTCAAGGTGAAAGTTGGCAGCTGGTGGATGGCTTGCAGGTGGTCAGCTGTGCGGACCTGGCCCTTGAAGTTCCTGGGGTTGCAGGCCTTGCGCAGCAGCTCCCCAAAACGTTGCACCAGCTGAGATTTGCAGGACGCATAGTTCTCCGGCAGAAGGAAGAAGTTGCGCAGCGGCAGCACACGCAGCAGTGCCTGACAAAAACCAAAACATTCATCAATTGACTTCCATACAACCCAACGGTACTGTACAGTGTGAAATGGCCGATCATCACAGTCGTCTTTCTCTGCAGGAATTATACGAAGTTCCTGTCCCAGGGCATGCATGCAAGGAGACAGGCGGAAGGGCCCTGACCTGTACAATGACGTTGACGTAGTCATTGGCCTTCATGTTATTGAGGCCCACCAGGCCTGGCATGTACTCGCTGCCGTCCAGAGAGCGCACCCACCGGGCATCTGTGTCCAGACTAGCAATCTGCAGGACAAAAGTCACTCTGTCACTTCCTTCTTTGTCGATAGCACATCCTGAAGTCTGCGCGCAACACTGTCAGCACAGGTATGCGTGCCAACCCAGGTACTTATGTAGTTTACTCTTGTGTTGCCACATCCTGGTGCCTGCTTATGCAACACAGGCAGCACGGGTGAGTATGACAAAACACAATTTGACAGCCTCCAGCTCGCTGCTGCACCTTCTCTGGTGTGAATGTGGGGTTCAGGACGTAGCGAATGGCGTCCAGCGAGCGATCGTCCACTTCATATCCCTCGGGCAGGCAGTACACGCGCCCATCAGACAGCTTCATGAACATGTGGTGCCCTGTCTCCAGCGCATGCGTGAAGGCATGCGTCTGCTGCCCTCGACCCTGCGATGACAGGTGAAGCAATGAGTACCCAGTCATTGCCTCTGATAGAACGGGGAGACAGATTAAACGTGCCTGACACAACACACGTTGGTCTGCATGAGGTGAGAGAGGTAGGGGGGGCCTGTCCAAACCTGGAAGTACTTGCCGCAAACCAGGCAGGCATACACATTGACCGGACTGAGAGACACCGAGCAGCACTTCTCAAAATCGAAGTCCAGGTTCTGCGCAGAAAGAGGAGTTATTAGTATCGGGAAAAAAAAAGTCTGCAGAAGAAAGGGTCCTGTTGCATGTTCTTGGCAGCTTATTCAGAGCGCAAGGAAGGGATGAAATAGCTGTCTCACCTGTCTCGATACTGTGTCAAGGTAAGGGCACTCATGGCCCTTTCTCACTTGTGAGGCTCGCCGTAATGGCTGCACAGGTTCGTCCAGATCGCTGTCATCATCGCCTGCTGGCTGCACTTCCCGTCTAGATTGTTTGGACGTCTGATCCATGATGGATGCTCCATTTTGATGCAACTCCTCATCTTCAAGGTCATCACGTCCGCGCTTCATCAGAACTATTGCCCCTAGGAGGCCACTCTTACAAGCTGGTTGTCCTGGATGCCCGACTGGCCGTCCCTCGGCCCAGCTAGAAAACGTTGCAAACTAATGACAGTAAATGTCCTGATTTTAAAGTTCAATGACCAGTTCTATCTTGACAGAAAGGAAATGTAAGAAGTCACAAAAATTATCTGTCAACCCAAAGTAACGAAGGCACAGAGGGGAGAACTTTGTTCTGGACGGAAGCTACAATGTACACTCTATCTTATGGATTGAAGATTACAGAATGTATAAGGATCAATGGAATAGGCGTATAAGTTTTATGATCATGGCCAGCAGTCCAGTCATCCACAGGGATATGATTCGCCCTATGACAGTCAAAAAGTTTCAAGTTTCAATAATTTCCAGAGCATTGGGGCATCTCTGGTATAATCATTTAACATATTGACAGTGCAGTAAATTCGGACAGGGTGTTGGGATGAAGACGGTGCCGATTCTCAGTCCAATCTGTGCAGGAGGCACCTGTAAAGTGACATCCAGGCCTTGCAAGTAGGTTATGTCAGATCGCCAGGCCCATAAAAATATTCTTGATAGGCTATATGAAGGCCGAGCCCCGGTTGCATCCAAGGTAGAGGTGCACAAAAAGGTGGGAAAAGCAGCAGTTGGCATAAGTGCAAGACAGCCTCGTTGCCTAGGAGAGGTCGTAAAAGGGACAGAAAATTGTCCACCGAACACATGTAAAGCACTCCTTGACAGACCCCTCAATAAGCAGCAGCAGTCCCTTAGAGAGCAGAAAAATAAAGCCCAACCTGTTCAGCAATTAGAGCAACGATATGGGCAGCTAAGACTCAACCCAGTTGATCATAGTGTGTCTTTGGAGCCTGACACAGCACCGAAGCTGCTTGAGTCACCAGAACTCTGCAAGGCAGAAGACGAAATGCCAGGCGTGAAGCGACCAGCAGAGACTTTGGTGAAGACCATCATAGGGGGAGACGGGCAAGTGCCCTCAGTGGAGAACCCAGATGCGACTGCAACAATAGAACTGGCTCAGCAGACGCCAAAGCAGAAGACAAGATCGTTCAGTCAGAGGCAGGTCGCCTTTGTGGACCTGACAGCCGATGACTCAGACGAGCCTGGGCAGCAGGACTGCGCCAGTGCAGATGATGCGTCGCCCATGAGCATTGCCCGCTCATTCACAGACCAGGTTGAAGCACAAACCTCAATGCATGTGTCGCACAGAACGAACCCGCATGTTGTGCGCACGTACGTCACATATATGAACAATAGTGTGTGTGCGGTAGTAAGATCAGTCAGGAAGTACAGAAGCCTTCTTCTTTACCATTATTGCAGGCGTCGACCCCAGGAGGCAGCAGCACGAAGAGTCTGCCTTCTGGGAGCCCCATGGCCATCTCTCCTCTGGCAGCAGACCCCTGCAGCCCTGCAGAGGAGGGCTCCAGCCCCTGCAACACCTGGCAGCCCAGACCCTCTCGCTTCCAGCCAGGGCACAAGGCTGAGGACCAGGTGGGCCCACAGAAACCTCTCTATGATTTAATTTCAACCGTGGAGCCTCATGCCATCTCCTTTGAGATCGCGGGGTCAAGCTTGCAAGCTAATTGCAATCCTCGTTCTTGTCTGTGAGTCCACAGGACATAGCAGAGGGAACGGCAGGCGATGGCAGCGCTGCGAGGGAGTTAGGTGCAGATCAGATGCAGGAGGAGGAGGAGCCAGGCAGACACCAACCATCTTCAGACGACGTAGCTGCAGTGGGTGCTGCAGACAGCGAGCAGCCTGGGCCCACAGAGGAGCACAAGGCAGCCGCTGAGTCCTACCGAGCGGCATTGGCAGCCCTGAATGAGCGCACAGCGCCCCAGGAAGCACCGGCCCCTCAAGCTGCTCCCTTGCTGAGCAGCAGAGGGCATGCACCTGCTGGACTTGTTGAGGCACAGCCTGTGGGCCGGCATCCTTGTGAAAGGGGAGGGAAGGCCAGGCAGCCCAATGATGCCGGCAGCTTCGCCTGGCAGCGGCCAAGACAGGCGCCTGCCAGGGATGCGGCTCCTGCAGCTGTCACAGAAAGCGCCAGTCGCGCAGCAGCCTTGCAGGAGTACAAGGACGCGCTGCGGGTTGCCAGTGGCCTGCCTCCTGAAGCACCCTCTACCAGTAAGTGATTCCTCCTCCATGCAATCTCCTCCCTGTCATTTTACCGAGCGTAAACAAAGGACTGACTCCCAAAGGTCACAGTGGTTGGGCGCTTAGCATTGGCCACAAGTGAATGTTCTGGTAGTGGAGCAGGCAGAAGTTCTCGCGCAGCTGAGACCATTTAGAGTCTGAACTCGGACCTGGGCGCAGGCTTCTATGCACAGAAGGGCAGCCGGGCTGTGAGGCCTTCAGAGGCCCAGACCGGCGGCTCAGCCAGGATATACGAAACATGTGCAAGGCAGCAAGAGGCGGCGGACTTTGCTGACAAATGCAACAGGAAGCTTGCAACCGAGCAGCAGCAGCACAGCAACTCAATGGGCCTTCCGGTACGTCCTTCTCAACCCACGATACCTTTGCTTTTTAACAGGGGAAGCCCACATAATTTGATTGTGAGGTCCCACTCTGCGCACTGTCAGCATGTCTTGAAGAAGCTCCCAGCACAACAAATGTGCGCAGGGTGGTGCCATGTGCCAAGTCCGGCAGATGGCAGCGCTGCCTTCACAGACAGTGGCAGCCATGGAGGAGGGTAGGGCTGCAAGCGCAGTGGCGCGCACAGCGCAGGCAGGTGCAGTCACATGGCTCGTGCCAGCCAACACCCAGCAGCTGGCATGCATGGAGGAAGGCCTGCCTCCGGCTCCATCCACAGGTCAATTCCTTGACAGGAATTGTGTGCACACCTTTATGTTCTACATTCCTTGTACATCAGGTGTGTCCAAACACCTTGCTTTGGTCATTGCAAGGCTGGAGAGTTGATTTTGTGTTGTGGACCTTTGCGCAGGGGATGGCGGTATGGATCGCTGCCAGCAGACAGAGGCGTCCACCAGTGCATCTGCCAGTGCATCGGGCGAGGGCATTCCCGACCATGTCAAGGTGTTTTTCTGTGATGTGCTCTTGGCGTGCATGAATACAGAGTCTTCAGTGCCTGTGAGTGATGAACGCTGTCTTTGTAAAATCTGCTAGTGGGGCCCCACATGACAGGGCAGCTTACAGGGAGCGGCAGGATCATCGACAGCGGTTGTATTTTGTGACAGGTGTTCTGTGAGGAGGTGAAGGGCAAGAGCGGCCAGTACTTCCGCCGCTTTGTGGCTGCCACCTATGACGCGCTGTGGCAACACATCGCAAAGCGTGCCCCCACTGCGCGCCACTTCTACGAGGCACGCCTTTCTTTGCAATGCTCTCTATTAACCTCCCTCTCATTGCTGTGACAAAGTTTGGTGGATTCCTGTGTGCCTGCCCTGTAGGAGGCGCATCACACGGGGCTGTCACAATTGGGCAGGCCAGCTGTAGTTGATGGGTATGTGTAAAAAGGAGACGTGATAATGTTGTACACATGGAAAATATGTTGGTGATCTTGGCAGAAAGAGCTGAAGAGTTTGCACATGAGCGGCTGTGGGGTGGTTGCAGGTGGTGAGGGAGGGGCGGCCGTGCCACATGTACTTTGATCTGGAGTTTGTGCCGGAGTGCAATCCCCTGGTGGACGCCGACATGATGGTCACTATCCTGCTCAACCTTGTGCGCATGGGCCTCAGGTGCTCTTCCTTCTTGTGTTCTTGTGTTGTTTAACAGCACGGCGAGCCGTTGAAGAACCTGCAACCTGCTTGCATTATACCGCTGGCAATCAGTCAAAGCTCGATTTCGCAATGCACCTTTCAGCCGCACTGCCTGCCCAGAGTATGCGCGTGGCCCAGCACAGCAAGCTGCACTATAGACTGCCCATGGCATTCACTGTTGCACGAATGGCACCATGTGCATTGAGGTCTGCACATGGGCCTCAGGGTTGCCCGTCCCGCTGCACCAGAACTGCGTCAGGTACGGTTGCTGCTAAGCATGCTGGTCATCTTCAACAGTGCTCTGCTAGGGAATAAAGGCACATTATCTGCCACACCCTGCCGGGAGACTGCTCGCTGCACACCACACAGCTGCCTACGCATGCAGTGCACGACCGAGGCATGAACGCCAGAACTTTCAAGTGGGGTTCAGGGGTGCGCCGTGTATGGCAGATGCAAGATAATTAACCGGCAGGCGATGTGCAGGGAGCTGTGGGGGCTGCGGCTGGAGGACGGCTGGGTGTGGGAGCTGGACAGCAGCAGCCCTGCCAAGTGGAGCCGCCACATCATCGTTGTCGTCCCGGGGCGAGCCTTCCCCAGCAACCTCGCCCTCGGCGCCTTTGTCACCCAGATCCTCTCCCTGCCCCAGGTCAGCCAACAGCGCCGACATAATGTAAAGAGCGACATGTGCAATCCTGCTGCTTACTTTGGAGCATGCAATTGTCCCCTTGACCTCCTGGATGCCGAACCTCTTTTTATTCCTTGCCGTTCTTTCGGGCATGTTCCTTAACAAGCCTTCTTGACCTTTGCCTCAGGAGAACAGAGTGGGCTATGCTGCATCGCTCATTGTTAAGCAGATTCTCTACTACTGTCCCACATGACAGAAATTCATGATAGAAAGAATGATCAACAAAGTTTGAATGACTGGCTGCAGGCAGCCCAGCTGCGAGTGGAGAAGACCGATGGCCGCCGCACAGGCGAGAGGCACTTCACATCAATAGTGGACACGGCTGTGTACACAAAGTACGTGCGCACAACCTCATTCCTACAACCCTGCATCAAACCCTGCTGTTCCTAGTGTACCAAGCGAGCCGGGGACTACTTAGGATAAGTTCTGGATGAATGCAGGAACCGCCACTTCAGGACGGCGCTCAGCTGCAAGGGCGGGAAAGGCCACGTGCTTCAATCCACCGGCAGGTTCGCCGCAAGCCAAGGTAATTTTAGGCTCTCTTCCTCGCATCCTCTATAGGCACACGCAGCAGCCTGTCCACTATGATTTTTTTCTTTAGCCATCAGGATGACTGTTTTCTCAATGACTGCTACTGAGTGCTAATATTATCACTGCTGCGGCTTACAGGCTCTCAATTGACCGAGCGGGAGCTCTTCATGCGCACGCTGGTGTGCAACGTGGAGACGGGCGCCCGGCCGCTCGCATGCGGCGCGGCCGAGCAGCTGCTGCGAAGCCGGGCCGGCCCGTCCAACCGCCGCACTGCGCAGCTATCCGATAACGCCGAGGGCCTGCAGGTGAACTCACCTGATCACAGAGTGTTGGCATATAGTGGGGCATGCAAGGGTGTCTGCACCTGTGGGACATGCAAGATTTCTGGACAATGTGGCTGCTTTTGAGGGGTGTTAAGAGGTAGGGAGTGGACAGTGTGGTGTGCTCCTCTTGGGAGGTGCATGTGAGATCGAAGGGCGAAGGGCGACAGAGGTGTCAGATTAGAGGGTGTGTGCTGCAGGTGCTGCAAACGGCTGCTGCGGCTGCGAAGGTGTGCTGGAAACGAGACACCCTGGACGACGGCCTGCCGCTGCTGGCCCCCATCGAAGGTACTTCTACTTTCCACGAGCAAAGTCTCATTGGGGCCTGAGACCTACCTGGAATTTTTCCGTCCATGGACTCTGTTCAGAGTGTGCAGAATTCCAACACTCAAAAAAGCACCGAGACCGATACACAGTAGCTTTCATAGCAGTACTCGTCCTACGTCAAGATTTGGGATCGTGGGCGCAGAGCTGCAGCGTTGGGGGCAGCACGTGGTGGCGTTCATAGAGGATGTAGCAAAGCAGCGCGCCGGCGGCGCACCCGCGACCGTGCGGACCATCGCACACTGCGGCACCGCCGGCCTCGTGGCATACTCCATGTTGGGTGCGCTGCATCCCCCACCAGCCTCAAACACATTCTCCTCAGTGGGGCACCTTCAGACATCCTCGAGCAGCTTTGACTGCCCAGGAAGGGCGCTATGCCTGTGCCATGCAGCGGAAGTTTGCTGTACAGTGCGCCGTGTGTCACCTGCGCAAGCTGCGGTGGCTGTCGGGAGTTCTGTGGTGCTGCGCAATGAGTAATTGCTTTGCGTGCGCGCAGGGCCGGGCAGCCACTGGTGCGAGAACATCGGGCGCTGCCATGCGAGCAACCATGTGTTCTTTGTGGTGAGCATGTCAGAGGGGCAGTATGCGCAGAAGTGCTACGATCCTGACTGCGCCCACTTCCGCTCTGCGTGGATGCCCCTGCCGCCGCACCTGCTGCTCAGCCCCGACTCTGTCAACTTGTAGTTGTCATTGAGGGCGCTTGTTTCAATGAGCATGGCGAGTGGCCTGGTAAGCTGTGTGGGGTGCCACGAGACAAAAGCTAGCAGTGCGGCCGCCTGCCCACTAGGGTGTACTAGCAGTACTGCGCCCCAAGGTTTGGGAGCTGAACGGGGGTATATACGGCAGTGGAAGGCTGTCCAAAAGGCATCCTGCTGGACAAATTGCTCTTGTGGCAGTATCATGCCAGAAGCTCTGCGCCTGTTGCTTGAGTATGCTTTGGACACAAAATACTGGGTCGACCGAATTACACTTCAGGAAGTCAATAGATCCAGTATCATACCAACATGATGTCCATATAATGATTATGTGTCCAAGGCTTGAAGGGCCAGAATATTGCATGTGCATTGGCATAATTATTCTAACCTCCTGGACTTGCACAGGACAAGCATCTGCAACTGCGCAGGTCAAAAGGGAACACACAACCCTTTTTCTCCTAAATTCGATCGTGCCAAATACTCCAAGTTGATTCTTAAGGACCCCGGGGCCCCTCCCTAAAAAACCCGTGGGTTGTTGGCAAATTGTAACGACGCACAAAACCGCACTGGGCAGCTTCAGATGTCCAAAGATCATGAACTCATGCTAATGAACCGGCAATCATTATTTTTATTTGTATTGATTGAGCAAGAGTGCTAGCCTCGTATTCGCATCGCGAATTCAAGCCAGCTCCTTTGCCTTGATCGAGCGACCTGCACCAAACTCGAAGCACAACAAGATGAAGCTCACCCTGAACCTGCTGCGATGGATCCCTTGCTTTGGGGCTACGAAGGTCCTGGAAGACTCCTGCACCCTGGTACGAGCTTATTCTGTGTCTTGCTTCCGGTTTGTGCCAAGACAGTGGAGTAGGAGTTGCACCCTGTCTATATCAAATTGGTGCAGCTGGGCTCGTGAAAAGCACACCTAAAATTAAAAGCCAATTGCAACTTTGTTTGAAGCATGCAATCAGAGCTATCCTTTTGGAAAATATTACCATGGCGCGCCACATCGAGAGACAGTACATGCCGCCAACAACGCCATAAAATTTGTCCGATCTAGGTTGTTGGTGCAATAGAGAGGTTTTACTGACTGTAAGTCTATTCTCATCAGTCTCTGTGTGTCTGCTCGTCTCAGGGTAACCCAGAGACCAAGACTGGCTACTCGCCAGATCAATGTACATCGAAACGAACGGCACTGCTCGTCGAAATTGACAGCACAGATGACGAGGTGCGATGATTATACTGCACTTCCAATTAAGAAACCTTGCGTGAGTGGGGTCACTTTGTGAAGGTTTTGGTGTGGCGGACTCTGCAACGATGTCTACCCAAAGATGCGAGGTCTGAATTTTGCGGATTCTCGCATCGAAGAGGCGGCATGAATTGTTTATGCTGCTTTGCAGATGGAGCGCATCTCTCAGAAGGAAGAGGTGGGGAGCGAGGAGGAGACACTGCCTGAAGAGCATGTGCAGGTGAGATGATTACCTGTCGCACTGCTGTTGTTTAGCTTTTTAAAGATAACAATACACCGAGCACGTTTCGCTGATGGTGCGCCAGGCTCCAGTGACGGGAGAGGGAGCTGCGGACTTCATTGCCGGCATTTTCCCTGCTGAGGAGCAGGCCAGTGCTCCCTGCAGCGACAGAGAAAAGATAGCGCAACTGGAGGCAGAATTGGTGGCAGCAAAAGAGGAGTCTGCAGATAAGGCAGAAGAAATTGCCAAGCTGCGTACTCAGGTGCGGCCATGGTTACATTGGCAGCTTTGCTTGTGCCACCTGAATTGTGTAAAAGTCAGATGGTCAATTGAGAGAACAAGCATTGCTAAAACTGGCGCATGTTGTGCACTGGCGTTGTAGGTGTCCACAGCAGAAGCAGACAACGTCAGGCTGGCAGATCACCTGGCCGAGTTTTTAGATCTGCTGGAGGGCAAGGAGGCAGCCAGGAAACTGGTGAAGAGCCGCAGTGTGGATCTGCAGCAGAAGCTGACTGCCGCAGAAAGGGAGCTCAGCCAGCTGAAAGCCACCCTGCCAGCACAGGTAACATCCCCACCTGTGCTGGCCTGCCACCTTTGCTCTTTGTTTGGTTCAGCCTTGTCCGTGGCTATTGAGGCATGCATCCTTCCAGGCTGCTCTGCTGCGAGTCAGGAGGATATCCTCTTGCGCTTGTGACTACAGTGTATTCTTGCAGGCCCAGCGCATGTCCCCAGAGGCGATGCTCATCTCTGTAGTGAAGTCCTCTGTGCCGACTCCCGCCCACCTGAAGAGGATCAAGGACCTGGAGCAAGAGCTGCGCCGCCAGGCTGAAAAGGCAGAGGTACGCCCACTTTGGATTGACACCGCAAAACTGAAAGCCACACCTCCATGCCTAATGATCTGATCTTTGCATCATGCCTTGAATGATCACGTTGGCAATGCAATGAACCACTGCAGTCACTGCTAACTCCATGGAGAGACAGTGGCGCCTATGGTGCGTGGAGTTGCTCATCTGCTGTGACTCCTGGCCTTGATGTGCATGTTGGATTGAGATTAGGAGCTTCTATGATGTGCAGGCAACGTTGGAAGCAAAAGAGAAGGAGCTGCAGCGGGCCAAGAGCCTTTTCCACATGCCAGCGGTGCGCACCTGCTCCCACATAAATTTACACAGCTCTGTTCCTTTCAGGATGGCTGTGCGCTGAAAGTGTCCCTCTGCATTCCTCATTGATGTAATCTTGTCTCTGCTGCCACAGCACCCACCAGTAGAATTTTGAGGGAACATCGCTCGGGCAGTGCACCTCTTGGCATGAGGTCAAGAAGATGAGCCGAGCCCATGATCTTCACAGTAACATTGCTTGCTTTTCAGGGCACACTGGTCAGCTTCCCAGAGGATGGGGCCCAGCTGGGCAGCGGCGGGATGGGGACGGTGTCAGCCGTCACCGTCAGCTTCGCGGCAGCTGCCAAGGTCCCCCACGATGACAAGGCGCGGGAGGACCTGTGCAACGAGGCCGCCGCGTACAATGCCATCGGGCCCTGTGACAACATCGCGCGGCCCATCGCGTGGGTGTATGCGCCGGAGTTGGACAAGGATGTTCTCCTGGTGGAGCTGGCAGCAGGGAGCCTGCACGGCCTGATCAGGTGGGCATTCCCGCGCCAGCCTCTCCCTCCCTGGTCAATGTTTTTGATGTCTTCCAATCCTTGATGTTCTGGTGTTTTGAGCGCTGCTCTAAAACTGCAGTCCTGTCTGGCGGCCAGTGCTTTGCACAGTTGAGCGCAATTGAGGTCCCATGTATTTTGGGCAGCAACTTGGCGGCATGAAAGAACGTGATCAGTTTACTCAGGCAACAGTGTTTCTTCTGACAACTGCAATTGCTGACATCATGGGCTTGTGTGTGCAATGTGCAGAGATGAGCCCTTGCTGGAGAGGAGCCTGCTGCTCTATACTCTGGGGCAGGTGCTGGCAGCAGTGGTGCAGGTGCACGGAGCCAAGTGGCTGCACCGTGACATCAAGCCCGCCAACTTCCTCTACTTCGACGACGGCATCATCAAGCTGGCAGACTTCGGCTGCGCCGCCCAGATCGGCTCTCAGTCACTTGCCCGCTGGAAGTGCGCGCCCTTTCCTTCTTCTACCCGTGCAATTCCATTATCTGCTGAGAGTCCTGACTCCCTCCCAGGAACGGCCTTCATGCGCAGCCCTTGCCTTGTCAGCACCATTTTCGGCTGCCTGATTTTGAGCTGAAATGGACACTTACTCCATGCCCTGCAAATACTTGCCTGGTAGCCGATGATGTAGTCATGTCTTAGTAATTATTAGCAATCACGGTGCTATGCTGTCCTGCGCAGGGGCACCTTCGGCTACATGACCCCGGCGACGGTGCTGGGCGAGGCCAGGGGGAGCAAACTTGATGACATCCGCGCGCTGGCCGCCACGATGTACCACCTGCTGACGGGGCACGACCTGTACGATGACCTGGCGGCGCAGAACGATGGCCTGGACGCCAGCGTGAAGGCTGAGCTGGAGGAGTACGTGCGCGCCAAAAAGATCTGCACCGAGGTGCACAAGGGCCTCCTGGTGGCGGCGGCTGAGTTCAAGGAGCACATTGGCCTCGAACAGGTCCGCATTGTTGCCTCTCCAATACCCTTTTTCTCTCCTGTGACTTGCCTGTTGTCACATGTGTTGCATGGGATTTAATATCGCCTGTCTGTCAGGTCAACCAGTGCTAAGGTCTCCAGACCTGCAATGGGGCTGCTGTGCAGGGGGTACTAAAGATTCTCTAGTACCCCCTGTGCTGTGGGTGCCAAGGGGTGTTATAATGACAAGAGGGGTGTCCGATGCGCTGCGCAGGTGGTGCCCCTGCTGAAGGACCTGCCGCAGAAGCTGCTGGAAGCCGTGCTGAGCGGCATCAAACAGCCGCACAACACGTCCCTCGCAGAGATCGAGGCAGCTCTGGAGGAGGCTCAGGAGGCCTGGGCGGACGATGCCTCCTGCTTCGAAGAGCCCGGCTGCTCAGAGAGCGACCACTGGGATCAGAGCCCGTGCGCCAGCGTAGCCAGCCGCTCCATCGACCCCTGGGGGCTCTTTGCCGATGGCAGCCTCTGCATGGAAGAGCCCAACCTCTTCGGCTGCGGCGCAGAAGAGGCGGCAGAGGGCAAGCTGGGCTCGTGCGGGGACGCCGAAATCATCTTCGGGGATGACGGCGCTCGCTGCGAGGACGACACCGCCGCCGACATCATCCTGTTTGATGACACAGACGACTGCACCCCGGCAACCTGCGCTGCCAAGGAGGGCTCCTCGGCACCGGAGAACGCCGGCTCTGTGGTTGATGACCCATACCGCCGGTACTATGAATGAGCAGACACATCCATCAAGCATCACAGCAGGAACAGAGCAAGTCTTGGCCCTGAATGGGACACACCAGCTGATCAGGCAGTGCTGTTTCAAGATGGCACAGCCGGCCTGGGGCATCAACAGCTCAATTTTGCAGTTCATATTTATGCCTTCTGTTCTGGCAGCATCCACCATTATGGCAATTACGAGTCCATGTGGCTGCAGATATCTTACACGCCAGAGCATACCAAGCTGCCAATTTCAAACATGCAGCAATTTTTGATCCGTAAGATTTTCATGAAATTTCCTTATCGATTGTTATATTGTTCTTGTTAATTTAATGACGTTGTATATCCTGGCATTGAAGTTGGAAGGGAGATTGTGGGTGCTCGAGTTTCGTTGAGAGCGCTATTGAAGACGAGATCGTTTCGGATTTGATTGATTTGATTGAAAGCGCATTGATGTTGTGAGACCATGGAGGCAGAATGGACCTGGATAACGGCCTGAACAAATGCCCTGCACGAATTGCATGAGCTGGATTTTGGGCATCTTTGCTAGAAAGTCAGTACCAATATGTGTCAGTGCCGGCGGCCAAATGGGCTGTTGGAGGAGTACCTATCCCTTGAAATGGCTTGGCTGTAATATTGCATGCTCTCAATTCCCAGAGGCTAGATTGTGTCAGTGACGTGCAGCGAGCGCAGCAGGGAAGATTAAGATCATGAGAAGGTTTTGTTTGAGCCAGCATGAGACGTCACTGATTGCATGCTGTGGCATACTGTAGCAATGGGAACATGCCAAATCGAGCCACTCTACTATGCAACATGTACAGTCAACGAGCACGCGCGATGCTTGTCCTGTAAAGTCGAATTTTCAAGGAGTTGCATGCAATTGGGATTGATATACATGCAATGTTCTCCATGCGTCACATTCCAGGCTGGCAGAACAGCCTTGTTGTCCCTCAAAGACAATCAAAAACGGTAAGTGGTCACTGCAGTTGGCCACTACAACCCGGGACCCGGTCCGGACCCGTTGCAGAATGGAATCCATTTCTAAATCAGTTGCCCGCCTGCATGCAAGTGAACTTGTGCGTCTGAGTCCAAGAAGAAGTCTTTGTCTCCATGAGTCCGAGTGTCACTCCTGAACCTGAGCAATCGTGATCAGATCCACTGCTGTGCTGCGTGTCGTGTGAGAGCTTTCACTGCTGAAGAGCCTAAGTAGGCTCACCATGGTATATGCTCTTGTGTCGGTGAAATTTCGAGTTCTCGACAGGAGTCTGTGGTCAAATGTCAATCTCGGGTGATCGATGGCTGATGCGCGAATCGTCGTGAATCTGAGTGGCCACAATGAAGTTTGGTATGCTCCTGCGTAATTCCGCTGCAGAGACACCAGAGCTGCAATCCCTTTTCGTGTGCTACAAGCACCTCAAAAAGCGCTTGAAGAGGCTGCCCGAGCGTCATGCAGCAGACAAAGACAACAATCCCGAGGATTTCAGCGATGAGGTGGCCCAGCGGCAGCGCAATTTCGTGCTCACCTTGAATGAGGATGTCCAGCAGTTCAACGAGCTCTTCATGGAGAAGGAAGAGGACAGCGTGATACATTTGCGCACACTGGAGGATGCAGCAAAAGAGGCACATGACGTTGAAGCCGTCAGTCGGGTGTTCAAGGAGTTTGTGGACTTCCATGGCCAGATGCTTCTCCTGGTGCACTGGTCCATCCTGGCATACACAGGGCTAGTCAAGATCTTGAAGAAGCATCACAAGAGGACAGGACTCCTAGTGCGGGCGCCCCACCTGGACAACCTGTTGTCCCAGCCCTTCTGCTCAGTGGAGGTGGGCCCTGCTTTTCTTTCTCTTGCAACTCCCCAAGTTGACCCTTTCCGGCGTGACGTTTGCGTGGTAGCACGAGAGCAGGGCGTATGTGCTAATAAATGGCGTAGACCTTCAAAGATCCCGCTCCATCTTCCATTTGTCAGAGATGTGCAGAGCCGATCTGGCACACCATTTTCCGATCTAGATCGAATATCGCGTGCCATACACGATGTCAGCACTCGTTTGATCGGTTAGTCATGCAACCTACACGGCGAATTTTGTTTGTGCAGCTCATGACGGAGCTGGTGCGCAAGGCAGAACAGAACATCGACAGCCTGGCAGCGCAGCTGAGGACCAGCAGCATGCCGGCGGCCGCTGCAGCAATCTCAGCATCCAACCCCGGGCAGTCCCCTACTGCGGCTGTGAATGACCTCATCAATGCAGCTCGCTCTTCTGTCGAGCAGATTGCGGGCACAGGCGCCGGTGAGATTTGACACATGCCCCAGCTCGATGCATCACCTCTTCTGACATTTGCAGATGTCAAAGTGTGTATTTTGTGCAACTCAAGCATGCGAGGAACATTACCAATGGTGTCATGTCTCAGTAAGTGCAAGTCATTGCTATAGGAATAGGTGATCTGTGTTGCTGAATGCGGCTGATTTGTACTCGCAGAAGCGGAGGTGTCGTCTTCAGAGGAGGAGAATTCTGTAGAGGCGGGGGATGCACAAGATGGAGACGAGGAAGAGGGCGTTCAGCAGCCAAGTACAGACGTGGCATTTCGCAAGCATGTGGCAATCAGCAGCGGCAAGCGCAAGCTGACGCGCAGCCTGGACATGAGCAGCAGCTCCATAACCTCCTCGCGCAGGGCCCGCCTGAAAACAAGCGGCGGCGAAGCAGGTGACCTCCCTTCTGTTAGTCACCCGGCATCGCTCTCCCTGTTGCACCCTGCATGCTGCCAATCGCTGTGCATACTTTCAGTGCCCTCTGTCTGCAGAGGTCTGCTCGACTGGGAGCATTTACCTTCTGTCCTTGTGCTTCTGGTAGTTCGTGCGATCCTGCTGCAGAAGCAGCAGCATGCTTTGTTAAGTTGCTTTGCTCAAGGCTGAACAAAATCGCTATGCTGGGCAGGCTCTGATGCAAAGGCGGGCGCTTCACCGGTGAATCCGTCCATGCTGGCGGCGGCCACCGCGGCGCACCAGGCCTCCCTGCAGGCCGAGGCTCCCGCCGCCCCCGACACCAGCGCCATCGGTCCCCTCGGGCCCGCCACCGCCGGCCCCCCGGGGTCCCCCCGCGGCAGCAGCCACACTGACAGCATCCCCAGCTGCTCCGCTGCTCAGGGCTCCGCGCCGCAGGCGCACCCCCCTCCGGCGCAGAACCCGAGCAGCAGCAGCCACGCACACGCGGTGGACAGCAGCAAAGGGCAGCTGCATGAAGTGGCCTCCTCCGCGTCCCTGTCGGGGACGCAGCAGCATGCGGCGGAGCATGCGCCGAGCATCCTGCGCCAGACTGCGGCCGCGCTGGGCCTGTGGGAGCAGCTGCACGAGACTGCCTCCACGCCCTCCACTGTGCTCTCGTCCCAAACTGCCCGCCTGCGCGCGGCCGCTGCACGCGCCGCCGTCAGCACCTCGACGGACCAGTCGGCTGCCTGAAGCTGACGCGGTGATCAGGCAAGTTGAATTCGGGGCTTGGTGGCTTGGGAAAGTGGGCCTGGCTCTGCTGTGGGCCTGGAATGCGGCGGTGGAATGCGGCGGCAGAATAGCACCCTCAGTTTTGACGAGGAGCCTGCCTGAGCTGCTCAGCACACAGTCAGCAGGCGCTTGAGGGCTGCTGAGGTGATACGAGCTACAAGGGGCAGATGAATTAATGTGCTGGAGCATGCTTAAGACAGCTGGACCATGCAGAGATAGCAAGAGGTAAGGGAGCACAGAAAGAGAAGATATGTGTGGTGTACATAGGGTGCAGAGTATCAGGGTCTGTGAATCATGACCGGAAGGTCTCAGCCTTGATGTAATGAAAAGGCTGACTCGTGACGATGGCCGCACATGGGAGTGACATCAATGTGCAGTGGTCTGTGAGAGAAGTGTGATGAGGTATCAAATGTCTGTCTTGTGGGACCTCCGACCGGATCTTTGACCAGAATCACAGCGGAGTCAGCATGCCTAGGTCATGACTGCTGCTGGTCATGACTGGCAAGCTCCCTGATGCTGATGTACATTTGATTCTGCTGTGGTGCTTTATGAGTCATGTACGCAACGCTTGCTGCACAATGCAGCAACTGGAATGTTTCAAAGCCAAATAGCATGTGTCTTGTGCCAGCTGCACCCTCAAAAGTTTCTGGGGTCTCTCTTGCTCTGTGTACTTTGTGCAGCCTGCCTGCGAGATAGCAAAATATTTGTTGTGGTGTGTCCTCGAAGCTGCAAGCCGTCTGGTTAACCCAGGTGCTAGCATGCTCAGTCATAGGCTATGACTCCTCCAGGAGTGTTGACCTTTGGACATCCAGAGGAAATGCTGGTAGGAAGATCGTGTCGCTTATGTGGGTTTCTCCAAGTAGGATGCTCTTTCTCTGAATGCATAATGGTGAGCTCTTTTTTGCGCTGCCCTGCATAATTGTTTTGATCAAGATTTGGAACGAATGCCGAGCTACAACTTGTTGAACGGTGTGGAAATACTCAATATATTATATACTATATAGTGATGAGTACTGGTGGCTCCTGGCGCACCCATGTGATGCATCGGTCACCGATGATCGGTGGTATGTACGAATGTGATGTTGACAGTGAAACATTACTAAGCAGACGATAGTTCTATGACGTTCTTCCAGCTGTGGGCCTGCCCTCACTTCACTGAAGGGGCTGCCTTTCTGATGAGCGGGCGCATCAACGTTGATGAACATCATGATGTCGCTAATGCAAATAGAAATACAAATTGTCCTCTTATTCCGGTATTCCCAACATCTAACTGTTCTTCTATCACTGAAGCAGCCAGTGAAAACCCTGCGAAGCCAGTGGATGCCAGCCCTGCACAGAAATTAGGGCAAGATGACGATGTTGCCAAATCAGGAATGCATGACATAACCATGGCCTGTAGTCGGCTTGGGCCCAACCAGGACCTTGGCCTCGCTTCCAACGGTTCGCAAGCGTCTTGTATCCGATGATGAAAGAGCTGTGCGGACGAAATTGCTGATCACCATCTCCTGTGCGCTTTCGATTGGCAGATTTATCGGTTTCGTGGTGCATCATTTGTTTCGGATGTTCTTTACCTTTAGGTAAGCAGGTGATCGGAAGGTAATTATCTAAGTCTGAACAAAGTACAACAAAGGATATGGGACGGGGAGGCCAGCGACATCTTACAGAATTTCCCGTCTTGGGTCGTATTCCTGGTGCGTGGGAGCGTCTTCTGCTGCATAAAGGTCAAAGTTGATCACGTAGAAGGGCTGACTGGTGTGACGAACTTGCAGACTTCACCCGAGATGTCGCCTTCAACTATGTCAAGCGTGGCTACCACCTACTATGTCGTCATGCTATTACACTCTTCCTCTTACCTGTGGGCGGCACTCTCGTGGTTCGTGTTCTTCCTCCTTAAGTACCAGATGATATCAGCCTTTTACTGCGTAGTATACTAGCAATTCTTCCGAGGATAATCACTGTTTTGCCTTTACTAGCCTATTGTTGTGAGTGACGTGGGTGGTGCCCTTACAGCTGGAGCTTGGCAATATGGCCAAGAGCGGGGAGCTCATGCAGATATGGGATGTCGCTGCAAAGACAAATCTGCAATTCAACATGGTCAGCTACAGTTTCCCCATCTTTCTGTGCATCTCGGTCCTGCAGGAGTTGCTGACTGTCCCACTCCTTGTCTGAAGAAAGCTGGCACTGATGAAGTTGTGCCCCTCGCAGATCACTTTCATGGCCTGCTGCCTTCTGCTGACAATGGTGGCGTCTGTCTATGTCTTCTCGCGCAGCAAACCGGTGTATCTGCTCGACTACCACTGCTACAAACCGCCCGACGAGTGTGTTCTCTTTCCAAGGCCCGGAAACTGCATTCCTGGAAAGTTTCACAATCTGGGACTGCATTTTGCGTTGTGGAGAATGTCTGGCACATCCTGTCTGCTCATTGACGCCGCTGTGTCCCGTTCGCAGGTTGAAAATGCCCCATGCGAAATTCTTGGATCTGTCTCGGGACTGCAAGGCAAGTTTCATCACAAATCTGGCGCCCTCTGACTAGCCAGTGACTTACTTGGATGTCAGTCATTGCTTGGCTCTTCGCCACACTGATGTGAGCTCCTTTGCCTGGTGCAGAAATTCACTGAGAAGAGCATGGAGTTCCAGAGGAAGATCATTGAGCGGTCTGGGTTGGGCGATGAGACGTACCTGCCAGAAGGTGAGGAAACAAGAAACTCAAGGGGCTCCCCTACTGCCGCAGAGGTGGATGCTCCTTGATCCTTGCTGCAGGGTTACAACTACTGCAGTGCACCACAGAGCTGTAAAAGTGGTGTGTCGTGCTCTCTGCAGCTGTGCACTCTGTGCCGGCCAGCATTTCCATGAAGGCGGCTCGGGTGGAGGCCGAGATGGTCATGTTTGAGAGCGTGAGGGAGGTTCTGGCATCATGCAACCTGAAGCCACGCCAGGCAAGCCCACCCCTCGCAACCAATCCCCGCTTAGCCCATGACATACATCTGCCTCTGCTCCGATCACCTTGTCCTGGCAGTGGTCCTGTGGGCTGTGTCCTGCGTATTGTGTTGGTCCCATGCTTGACATGGGCTCGTCCTGTGCTTGAGTTGGAGTGAATGTGTAGGGGGGACTAGGTGTGCTGAGGTGGCATGCTCTGCTGCTGCCAGGTGGACATCCTGATAGTGAACTGCTCGCTGTTCAATCCGACGCCCTCCCTGAGCGCCATGATCGTGAACCACTTCAAGATGAAGTCCAACGTGGTCTCGTACAACCTGTCGGGCATGGGCTGCTCTGCTGGCGTCATCGCCATCTCCCTCGCCAAGGAATTGCTGCAGGTGCGACCTGATCTTGGGTTAATCACTTGGTCCATTGTTCTCGTATAAGTCTCTCTTTGATCAGCATCCCAGGTGCAGGAGCATGCCTGATGCTCGGGCTATGGTCAGGACAACTATTTGCATGTGCTGGTTGTGAGCTAAAGGAGATTTGAGATTGCCAAAGCTTGTTCTAATGCGCCAAATCCTGCAGGTCCTCACAGGGGCTTGCACACTTCAGGGGTCTCCTGTGGGGTTAAATTCACTGTTCCACAAAAGGGGGGTCCATGGGAGAGAACAAACAGTCCTGTAGGTTCAATGGTGCCACGAAGGACATGTCTCAGCTGTTTGGGAGTGTTGCATGGCTAGCGCCGGGATGTAAGGGGTGGGAGTCTGGCGGCAGGTGTACCCCAACAGCAGGGCGCTGGTGATCAGCACGGAGAACATAACGCAGAACTGGTACTTTGGCAACGACCGCGCCATGCTCATCCCCAACTGCCTCTTCCGCGTCGGGGCCGCGGCCGTCCTCATGTCCAACCGCCGCAGCGACCGCCGACGAGCCAAGTCAGTGCCCCCAGCCCACCCGCAGTGCAGTGCATCATTATCCTGTCTGTCTCACAACAGGCATTTGCACGCTGTTTCAAGCAAGGTCTACACACTATCTAAAGTTTTTGGCGCGCAGTATGGTTGAATTTGATGGAGAAGACATGCCACGATTAAGGTGAAGCAACTGCAGGTAAAACTTAGAATTGCGGTGCTGCAAGTGTGGTGACGTGGATTGCTGACATGGCGTGTGCAGGTATGAGCTGGCGCATGTGGTGCGCACTCACATGGGCGCCAGTGATGCGTCCTACGGCTGCGTCTTCCAGCAGGAGGACGAGGACGGCACAGCAGGTACCGTCATCCCCTCTGCACTTTTTTCCTTAGTACAATACAAAAGTGGCACTGTTGGTGGTGGCTGATGCCGCTGCGTTGCTGCAATATTTGGTAGCAGACTTCTGCGCAGTAGTACGGAAATCAATTGGCATAGCATGAGGAAAGTCATTCTAAGTTGCTGGAAGTTGAGAGAGGGGTTATTGCAGAAGCTTGGGGCCAAATCAGTGTTGTTCAAGGCTGGAAGGCCGCTGTACTAGGGCAGGGGTCGAGGGTGTATTCTTGGTGTGGTGCAGGCGTATACCTGTCGAAGGACCTGATGTCGATTGCTGGGCATGCGCTGAAGGCCAACATCACGACGCTGGGGCCCCTGGTGCTACCCGTCTCAGAGCAGCTCCTTTTCTTCATCAACCTCGTCATGCGCAAGGCACGCCCCTATGCCCATTGCTACGCTAGCTGGACGGCAGTATCTCAAGGGACCCTGGCTCTTGTTGTGGTCCGATTTCCACGCAAGCAATGCAAACTTCTGAGCATAGGAGCAGTGCATGGCTGCTTCACTTCTGCAACCAGCACTGGGCAGCAGATACATGGTGGCTAACATTGTTCACCAAGCTCTCACAATGTCAAAAACTGCGCATACTACTGAAGCTGGTCGAGCAGGATCCAGCGCTCTGCATGGATTGTTACTGGCAAATCCAATGGCCTTGGAGGAGAGCTGAACAGACGAAGGTGACATGAGTGAATGTGCAGGTGCTGAAGCGGCGGATGAAGCCATACATCCCAGACTTCAAGCTTGCGTTCGAGCACGTGTGCATACACACGGGCGGGCGCGGAGTGGTGGAGGAGATTGAGAAGCAGCTGGCAATGACCCCTGCGCTCATGCAGCCCTCCAAGGACACCCTCTTCCGCTATGGCAACACCTCCTCATCCTCAATCTGGTGCGGCCCCTGCACTGCCCTTGAGTTAGTCTGAATGCAGTGGTCTCCTCTCTGCAGCTATGGGTGTGCAGCAACCAATGCAGTGGTTTACAAAGTCACCCTTTGTATCAATATTTGTACAAAGGGCGAGAAATTTGTAGTCACAAAGTTTGATGACTACAAATACAAAGTCATGCAATTGTGTCTCATGAGACAAGCAGCTTTGGTGCATGCATGCATATGTTCCTGCACAAAATATGCAGGCATCCGTCGGCTGACTCAGCGGATGCCACCAACAGAACTGGTCCCGCAGACTCACATGACCTGTCTGTGTGGGCTTCTCCAGCTGGTCAATTGGCAGTTTGGTACTCAGTATGACTAATGGTACTGCTGTATGCATTGGCGTGCAGACAGCATGTGCTGAGAGAGTCCTGTGTGCGCGCAGGTATGTGCTGGCAAACATCGAGACAAAGGGGGGCGTGCGCCGGGGGGACCGCGTGTGGCAGATTGCATTTGGTTCCGGCTTCAAGTGCAACAGTGCCATCTGGCGAGCGCTGCATAACATTGACACGCAGCATTCTGTGTGGGCGTAGAGTAATGGCTGCGCCCGTTGCAAGCCCTGCGCTGCGCTGTACATTTTGAACCACAGGCTAGGCTAGCGGCAGTGGGCTACAGCTAAGAAGTGATTGTGTGTACCAGAGATTGCTATTTGACTTGCGTTGCGGCGATGAAGTTCAGGAATCTAGGCAGTACGGTGTGACATGCAGTCAGAGCATGTTTGTTCTGGAACGCAGACGGCCCTGGCCAGATGAGGAATTTGTTCCTCCTGAGCAGGGAAGGCACGCGGGAACCATCAGTTCCTTGCTTGCAATTGGATTTATTTATCGTTGAAAAAGGGGAAGTCAGCATAGTTGATGAGGTTCATGACCACATTCGGGACCACATACTAGCTTTAAGCTTTCCAAAGGGAAGTGCAACGATGCATCGACTCCTTGGCCTGTTTGAGCCATTGCGCAGGGTAGCCTAGAGCCTTGGAAGCCCACTCTGAACATATCATATTCTTGGGGTCCTGTAGAAGACGCTAGAGCTGCCAGATTTCCGTCATTTCTTGCTGTTGCATGTCATTTTGCGCCGCCATGTTATGGCAGCATTTGGGTGCTGCTGCATGTGGCAACTTGCCCACGTACTCGAAGCAGCATGTGCATATGAATGGGCCCACGGGCTGATCAGATACATCCTAGGATGGGCATATGGCAAATAAAGAAATTGTGAGAGTAAGTCACCAGAAGTATGCTTGCATGGAGACACCATGTGTAAAGATTAAGGCAAACCCAAAGCTTCAAGCTTGCAGACCATTGGAGGCCTGAACTCCTTACGTGATCAGGTTGCCCATTCCAAGAATGAATTCACGTCTTGAGAGACGCTTATCAGACTGCAATCGCCTTGACAGACACCTTGAATACGATATAAACATATGTACAGTGACATAAGGGAATGGATCTCATATAATTGTAGAGTGATGAGTGGGGGTTGGCAATGCTGATCGTTGGAAGAACACCTCCAGGCCTATGTTCCCTAAACTGACAAAGTTAGGGACCGTAAATTGTCTCGTATCGTACATTGATCAAGTGAATGTCGCACAACAGCAGATCATCAACGCACAGAAACCATTTCGTGGAGGAATACATTGCTGGCAGTCTTGCAGGAGGTGCAAATATTTACAGCGGCTATTCATTTGACACTGTCAAAGTCAGGTGAGAGGTTGCCTGCCAATCAGATTCATCTCGAGATTTTCGGAGCTAGTCGAAAGCAGCCCTAAAGCATTATGCCTGTAAGTGCAGGCTTCAAGCTTCCCCACCAGGAGCTTACAAGAGTGCATGGCAATGTTTCAGAGCTATTCTACAGTACGAGGGGGTACGTAGAATTGACAGCACTGGATCATTTGTGCTTTGCGAGGTGTGCATCATCTGTTAGGTACCTCAGTATTGCCATTTCCTTGCAGGTCAGGGGTCTGTACAGGGGAGTCACAGCACCAGTGACAGGCGGCGCTCTTGAAACAGGCACGCGACTGCCAAGCCTCTCCTGTGCTTGATCCTTGATCAACCTGAACTGCCTCTTTGATGAGTGGATTGTGGTAGGGCATTCTGCATCACTGCCGTGAATGGCCCTGAGCAAAGACTGGTGCTGGACGCAGGCATCAATTACACGGTGTACACTTCAATGCTCAGATATCTGGAGGTAATGCAAGGCAGCTCCTCTTCTCATTCTTCAGATGTATGGTCGCACGGCAATCAGGGCAGCAATATTGACCAGGTTGCATGTGGAATGCAGGCAGATATAGCCAGACCAGATCTGGGATCAGTAGCACTGTCAGCAGGAGTCGCAGGCGTTGTCCTCAGCTCTGTGTTATCACCCTTCGAACTCATCAAGGTGTCCCTTCCATTTGCCTTTTCTGCAGATGTGCCCGCATAAATATATGTATCAGCCACGAGTCCTCACGAGTCCACGAATGACTCTTCATCATGCTCTTTCCATGTCATTGCTCGCACGGCAGCAGGCAGAGCTGAAGGGGCCATTACAAGGGACTGAGTGTGCTACTATTTGTGTGCGCTGCAGTGCCGGATGCAGATGGCGCACAGGAATGTGCACGGCGGGGCGAAGCCCCCGTACAGCAGCGGGATCACATGCCTGCAGCACCTGCTACGGACCGAGGGGCTACGGGGCCTCACCAGGGGTACGGGCGCTACGATGGCGCGGGAGACGCCCGGGAACGCCCTCTTCTTCACAGTCTACGAGCTGCTCCGGCGAGTCATCCCCGGCCGGCAGCCGTCGGCCGCGCCGTCTGGGGACGGCTTCCTGGCGATCCTCGGCGACGCGGCCAGCTCCATCGTGTGCGGCGGCCTGGCCGGCACGGTCATGTGGGCCACCGTGCTGCCCATAGACGTGGCAAAGACGCGCATCCAGACGGCCACCCCGGGGTCGCCGCGCGACGTCGGCGTCCTGCGCAACCTCACCATGATGCACCGCGAAGGCGAGGCTCACATCCCCTGCGCACTCGGTGCCTTGCGGATGAGGTCGCACGTTTCAAGGCACTGTAGTTTTATACCTCTAGACCCTGGAATCCAGATGGCCCTGAAATCCTTGAAGATGACACGAAAGACAGCAATGGAAAGACATGCTTGGCTCCATCTATGGGGCTATTCTTGACGAATGGGTGTCACTAGGAAGGATGCAAAAGTGGGGCGAATTTAATGGTGATGGACGAGGTTGACGAGAGAGTGTTGGGGCGTGCAGGGGGCGCGGCTGCACTGTATACAGGCATCCGGCCAACACTCATTAGAGCGTTCCCTGCCAATGCTGCACAGTGGCTGACATGGGAGTGCTGCATGAGGTGATCTCTTCACAGCTGCCATTCTTTTTTCAAACATTGGTTATTCTGCCACTCATTTGTCTTGTCTTGCAAATGCCGTAGGAGCTTGCTGCGTCAAGGCAATGTCTTGAGCTCTCATCAATGTCAAACTAAGTGGGGCAGGTTGCCTCATGTGCAGCAGGACACTTTATATGGTATGCTCTGGGAATACTGAGCCCTTTGTGTGTGGATGTTTCAGGGGTTACCGCAGATGGAGTGATGGGCACCCATGACATGCAGCAGGGGTTGATGGCGCATGCGCGTCACAGCTGTAGATTTGCATTAGCTGATTTTAACTTAGTGAGGGTTGCAATATTGTTTATTTCCAGTGCTGCTGTCTTTAGCACCACTAACAGAAGCAGTCTGTCGCAAATGATTGCCCGATTTCTGCTGCTGTGGAGAGCAGCTGTCTTTAAAGAGAGAGAATTGGGCATGTGTTTGCCATGTGGTAAAGAGACAAACAGCATTGAGAATCTCAATTTGAGATGGCCTGCTTTTACATGTTGTGATCCAATTGAGCAGGTCTGGATCTCTTGTGTTTCAACTGATCAGGGCACTGTTATTACTGCGAGATTGCATGCAGCAAACCCCAACATCCTGAGCATGTCCCCATACAGAGATCTTTTATCTCGGGGTTCCATGCTGCATGAGCACAACATGCTGCAAGTCCTCTGCTGCTCAACCAGCATCCCTCAAGTGCACCAGCTCAGAGAGCGTGTTCTATGAAGCCTGCTATCTCCCATTAAAAGGGGCTGTTGCGGCAGAGCGCGCGAACAGCAGGACTCCTCTCACCACTCACTCCTCTCGCTGCATGACACAGATTGCTGCACTACAACAGCTGCTGCACTCCAAGTAGATCCCTAGAAGCGTTGTTCGGCACCCAACAGGCATCTCTGGCGAAGAGCTGGGAAGCTCTAAGTTTGGCAGCCAAGATGGAGTGAAAGCCCAGAGCATTATTGGCCTTTGTCCAATGCTGCAGCCAGCTGGTCTCTCTCAACTCGCAACCTTGTTATTGGCTAGTGTCACCAGTCGTGCCCCACAATCCTCTGAGGCCCTTCCTCCACTGTCGAGTCAACTGCAGGAAGATGAGCCGCTGAGCCCCCAGCTGTCAGTGGGGGGTCTTCAAGAGGGCTTGGTGGGGCTGTGGAATTGGTGGCCACCGCCGGGGCCTCTAATCCTCTGCTCAGGGGATCCGTGGGGGCCAGGGACCCCCGGGTGTTCCATGTGGGGTCCTCCCGGGCCGCCGGGCATCCCCATGTGGGGCCCCGGCATCATGTGCCCCATGCCTGGGCTGCCCTGCACCATCATGCCTGCACCAGTACCCCACACCCTCAGGACGCTGCTGCTGCTTTGCAAGGGAAACATCTCAATGATGCCTCCATTCTACAACCACGCAAAACACAGCATCAGACTGCATCCTAACATAAATGCAACAGGGCATTGCAAAGGTATATGAATATGTCAGCCACTCCTGTCATCAAGGCTGGATTCTAAAAAGAACAAGTAGAGTGAGGGGTCTCACCGGGGCCTGCATACATCTGGGCCCGGGGCCCTCCCGGTCCCCCAGGGTGCATGGCGGGGGGCCTGGGCGCATACATCACGCCACCGCTGTAGGGGCTGCCCGGCACGCTGCCCTGCGGCACCAGGAAGGGGCCCGGACCTGGGTACGGCCGGAACATCATCTGCTGCTGCTGCGGCGAGCCTGCGCGCCCACACGAGCCCCTTGTAAAGGCAAAGCTCATTGCAAACCTCACTGGGCGTGCCTGCCAGATTCAGTGAAAGGATGCGGGGTACACTCAGCAGCGGCACTCGGACAACAAAATGCAGCTGGACCGAGAAATTTTGATAGGTGAAGAAATCTTTGAAGCAGGGCCAGGAGTGGTAGGAAGAAGCACGGTGCGCACCTGGGACCATGAATGCCGGGCCGGGGACGAACTGCTGCGGCACAGCCCACTGTCCAGGGTGGGCGCCCATGGGCAGCCCGACAGGGCCGCCCATATGGCCGGGCCCGGCCGACATCTGCAGCCCGGCCGAGGCCGACAGGGGGTGGAGCTGCCCCCCGTGCGGGGGTGGACCACCGGGGCCGCCACCTGGCCCATTCCTGCCGTGCTCCCTGTCCATGCCGCCGGGGCCACCGCGGCCGTCCTCCCACATGCGCCCCTCGCGATCTATCTGCCGCTCAAACTTCCTCTGTCCCCCTGCAAGCAATCACCAGCCGGTCTCACAGCCCAGAGCAAGCTGGCATGCCCCCCATTGTGCTGCGGGCGCGGCTCGACACCGAAGAGTCACATTGGTAGACAGACAATTTTAATGTCGGGACAAGCGGCCAGTCCTGAGGAGGGGAGAGAAAAGCAAGTCACCAGAATGGGCAGAGGTGCTGCTATGGCTGCGCGAGTTGAGCCACTGGCTGGCGCCAGCGGGGCCGCCAAAGTGGCTGCTGCCGAAGCTGTTCTGGCGGAATGCGCTCGCGCCGCCGACGCTGGAGGCCGGAGTGGCCGGCGGCGTGGCCGCGGGAGTGGTGGCGGCCGAGAAGGTAGGCGTAAACTCCTTGGCGTTGGGGTTGAACAGGAAAGACTTGGCGTCCGGGTTGAGGCTGGACTTAGAGGCCGGTGGCCGTGGCGGCTGCCCGCTGCTGGGCTGCCCGCCTGCGCATTATTACGGGCCCGTTTTACAAGCTGATCCTTAGTGGTGAAGTGAGTCGGTCTTATACCAGCTTATAGGACTTCATTGCCTGAAGCACCCTAAGATAAATCAAAAGCCTTGTGTGAGTCATTAAGCGCTGGAGCCTCTCAAGCTTTCAGTGGAGAGCAGCATGCTCACTAGCATAATGAAATGAAAACGGGTGAGAGAGGGAGCAGCACCGGCAGTGCCCGAGGAGGCGGCAGCGGCGGCTGCGGGGACGGGTGCTGAGGTGGAAGGCGGAGCGGGGGGACCCGGGGGCGCATCGGAGGAGAAGGAGGAGTTGGAGGGGGGCGCAGAGGCGGGGGACAGGACAGCCCCCGCCTTGGAGGACCCCGCGGAGGAGCTCAGCGGCGGCTGGTCGACCCCCGGTTTGCGCCCGCCGGACGCCAGGTCGTGGCTGAACGAGCGCAGATCCGCTGCCGCTGTCCTGTCGTGCACGCACTCGGAATTTCAATCGCATGGCGGCAACAAATTGATGAGGCATGTTGTTCGCCGGAAAGGACACCCAGGTGTGCACACAGGAGCGGCCCTTGCATCAAAAACCGCAGACACCAGGTATCTGACAGGTGTGCCATCCTGCAAGTAATTTGGCAGTGGGCAGGGTGCACACCCCTCCTTCCGCTTTGTCTTGAACTCCTCAAACTCCTTGCGCGTCTTGCGGTCAATGCGCGCCACCCCCGGGTTCAGATCCAGCGCCTCAACCTGCAGTTTTCAGCCCGCCAACAGTCAGGCCTTGACATGAAGCGCGAGTATCTCGGCAAGTTCCACGAACGGCACCTAAGGAGACAAGTGCTGCCTGGTAACAATACACAGAGACAGGCTGCCCAAGGCGACTGCCCGGTGGTGATTTCAAATCACACGCTGCCGTTACATAGAAATGGGCAGATGCCCCTTCCTGAGAAAGGTTTCAAGAGCACTGACTAGTATCAGCAGAAGACGATAGCAATGCATGGGGCGGCAGCATGCGCACCTGGATGGAGTCGCCGACAAGGGGGGAGGCAAGGGGCGAGCGAAGGCCCTTGGGAGTGCCGTAGGATGAAGGCGAGGAGCGGTCCTTGCCCTTGTGCACGGCGCCGCCCGTCATCTGCAGCCGCAGCTTGTTGTGCTCCTTGCGCGGGTCCACCACAGCCACCGGCGCCGTGCGCACCTTCCCTGGCGGCTCCCAGGAGTTGCCCCTGCGCACGCAGAAAATCCCAGGTTATCTCATTGCACCATGCTGCTTCTTATAGCAAGGATGCTCCATTGAAGCCTTCCAGCAGCATCCCAGTAGGCGTACATGAAGCCGTAAGGTAAGAGCAACTCCAGCAGCAATGTTACATGAGAAGGAGCAGGCAAAGTAGGAAAAAGGGCCAAACCTGCCGGAGACGACGGCGACGCCGGCGCCGGCGTTTCCCCAGGCGGCTCTCCGCGGGCCCTCGGCGGGCTCGCGTCCGGAACTGCTCGCGGGTTTGCTAGAGGTGTCGCTGACAGCGTCAGCCCCGAAGGTGATATCGTTTGCCGCGTCGGCCGGGCGCGCCGATGCGTCGTCGTCCGGCGCGCCACGCGTGACCGAGGAGTACAGTTCCTCCTCGTCAAGCTGCCGGTCACAAAACATGCAGGCTTCAGTTTGGCGCTTCAACGATACCATGCATGTACATCATGGATGTGTCCGCTCACCGCATGACAGGCTGCCCTTCTTGAAGCCCAAATGGATGATACATGAGTCTCCCCCGATGGACATTGGTGCCCAACAGCAGTGGCTGCTGAAAAGAAGCTGCCCAAGTGCTCCTGATCAAATTATGCAAAAGGGATTGCTGCCATTCATCATCAGGAGGTATCCTTGAGTGTCTCACCTCCTGCACAGAGTTGTCTTTGAGGCCCCTCTCCTCTGCCATGTGCCGGTTCCGCGTCGCCTGCCTCTCTATCTCGGTAGCAATGCGCGCGGCCTCTGCCTCGGAGATGCCAACCTTTGTCTTGTCTAGCTTTGTAGTGTACAGGTTCTCATCCCACGTGGTCTTCACCTGGAGAGCAATTATGGCATTAGCGTATGCCTCGAAAGTATAGTCAGCCCACACACTGCACCATACCGCTCTTGGCACAGCTGCACGCTGATCAATGAAGGGGTGCCATCTGCATGCACAAGATTCCCACCTGGAATTTCTGCCGGTTGGTTTCAAACTGGTCCCAACCAGTGACGCTCCCGGCGTTGGGGCGGCCAAACGTGCCTCCAGCATTCAGGCTTAAGTCTGGCTCCGTTACTGAGCTGTCTGGCTGCCAGCGGGTCAGCTCCCTTTCCACCCTGCACATATCCGTGCCAGCATCTCAGGCAATCGTCTCTCAGCTAGTACTGTTAGCATTCAGAACGGCCAGTACCAGCGATGGCAGGGCGAATCAGTTATGGTGATCTTCTGGCTCACAAAGGGCCTAGGATGCTGCAGGGGTCACACCCGCCACGCCCTTTGGAGATCTCAGAATCCGTCTCAAAGGCGTTGCCACCATTGAGCGGCCCGCTCAGCTCCTCTTCAGAGAGATCCACGTTTTTGGCGAGGATCTGCACGAGGTCTGCTGACGGGATGAGCATCTGCTTCACAGCAGGTGTGGCAGTGGCAGCGCTCGGCCCTCTCAAAGCCCTTGCCCAATGCAGCACGACGTTCAAATCCTCATTTTCGGGGCGCATTTTGTGCAATATTCCCTCGTAGATCGTCCCATCCTTCACCTGCAAAAGCATTTGTTGCAGCAATGAACCCAACCACGTGTATCCAACATTGCCCTTTGCATTTGACATGCTCAATTTAACTCAATTGTCATATAGCTGGCCTCACCTGCACCTCTACCTTGTACCCCACAAGGACTTGAGCGACAAAGAGGATCCGATCGTTGGTAAGGCCTGTTGCGTTGAAGCCCACAGTCGTTTTCTGAGCTGTGTCCGGCACGCTGCGAACCCCTTGCTGCATCTTACCTCCTGCCGGTGCGGCCTTTCCAAGGGGACGAGGCCTGGGTGGAAAGACTGACATATTTGCCTTTGGGTATCAATCAGGTGAGAGCCCCGAGCAGCACTCACATGATTCAACCATCCACACCACGTATGCCATCCTGAGGGCTACCAAGGGCGCAACGAGTCTCATCTGACACAATTTGTGCCAGTGTGTGTGTGTGGGACAGGGCTTCGAGGGAGACTCGAAACCGCGTGCCTAGGTTACTCATCATGCAGCCAGAACAGGCACCTGCTCTGCTCTCGCCAATCACTACAAGCGGCAGTCGAATGCCAAAGGAAACACACCAAACGAAGGGTGTGCGTTGATACATTAACGTGCAGTCATGTTTGGCGGGAGCTTCTTTGGAGGCGGGGGCTTCCCCGGCGGCTTCCCTGGCGCAGATATGGGCGGGATGGGCCGGCCTAAGAGCGACAGCACGAGATATTACAAGATCCTCGGCGTGGACAAGACCGCCAGTGATGCAGAATTGAAGAAAGCGCACAGGAAGCTAGCACTGAAATTGCATCCGGACAAAGGTGCGCCTTGGTTTTGGACACGATGAAACGGTTCTGTCCTCCCTTTGTCTTCCCTGATCTCTGCCCGCATTGTGGCCATGCACGTTGATGCACCAATTATTACTTGCTTCTCGGGATTGATGGTGTTCAGTATCAATTTGGGTCATGCATGTGGCCGCCATTTTCAAGCTAGGCGCGATGGAAACAATTGGAAGGTTCCACGCAGTTGTGAAGTTTTTGCCTGTTGGGCCGGCAGCACTGCTGTCAAGTGCATTATAAATGAGTTCAATTTCGTATTGGGCGCTGATCAACCCTTTTGCAGCAATGAAATTACCAAGATCGCTGCATACTGTGTGAGGTTGCTATTACTAGATGTGGTCTTACTTTTCAAATCCCAGTGGAAAACAAGACCTAGCTTAGCTTGATTCTTGTTTGCGCCTTTGAAGATTTATTCTTTCACTGAGTGAACAAAAAAAATGCAGGCATTCTCATCTTTTCATGTTGGTGCCTGCAGGCGGTGACGAAGAAAAGTTCAAGGAGATCAATGAAGCCTATGACGTTCTGCGAGACCCTGAGAAGAGAAGAATATATGATGAGGTGCGTACGAGATCTATACTTGCATTGATCTTCTGTGCATGCGTTCTTTACCATACAGGCTCGTGACCCCGCATCAATCACCATACTTCAAGCTAGGGAGGAACAGTCTCTTCAAAGAGGTTTGCAGGGCCAATATCAGTGAGGTGTCACATGCAGAGGCTGTGACTCCCTCCGCTCTCTTATTGCATTCCATTAAATAATGCATCTTCTTGTCTTTGACTGCCTTAGCCTTACTATGCCGGATCTGTTGTGCAGTATGGAGAGGAGGCTGTGAAAGAGGGCGGCGGCCCCGGTGGCGGCGCCGGAGGCATGCAGGACATCTTTGACATGTTCACGGGCGGCGGCGGCGGCCGCAGGGGGCAGCCTCGGGAGCGGCGCGGCGAGAACGTGGTGCACAGGCTCAAGGTCAGCCTGGAGGAGGTCTACAACGGCGGCACACGGTGCGGAGCGCAGTCTCTTGAAGGATTACACACCTCTGGTTGTGAGTATTTGTGTGGTGAGAGATGTTGAGTCTCTGTGAAACATGACATCTCTTGAGGGTGTTAATGGCTAGGTCTTCATTTTGGTTCCTTGACAGGCGATATCGTTGCAGAGGCTAGTACTTGTAGGCTGTGGATGTGTAGTGCAGTCAATTATAATAATAGAGGGGTTGCATTAGCGGATTGGCGTTGCTCCTGCATGCGAGAAGCTGTCGTTGATGCCCTTGGGGCTTTGTGGTGTGCAGGAAGTTGTCACTCGCGCGCAACATCAAGTGCGACACCTGCCAAGGGAAAGGCACAAAGTCCGGGCGGCAGTATACCTGTGAGGTGAGCATCAGGAACCCCTTCCTTTGCACGCAAGAGTCAACCATTCCCAGTGCTGAGATGGGTCCTTTTTATCTGCTGGTGCCCCTGACTTGACATGAAAGTCGGCAACGCACTTTGCCTCAATTGTTGACACCTGGGCTGTGCTGCAGACGTGCCACGGCAGCGGCGTGCAGGTGATGATGCGGCCGCTGGGCCCAGGCATGATGCAGCAGATCCAGCAGCCCTGCTCCCGCTGCAACCAGACCGGCTACGCGACACCCCCCCACGACACCTGCGCCGACTGCCAGGGCAAGGTGCGCTGACCTATCTGGACTTTCTTCACACAGTCAAGACTCTGTGACCGCCTCCTCACTGGCAGCACTTCAGTAAATTGGAATGCTGTTAGCGCGGTCACATCGCTCATCGCTTGCAGCATGCCTGATATGTCTTGCAGATGTTCAAACCTTGACGATGCATCTCCGGCATGACATATAATTGAAGCTGCGTGGACAGCGCGGCTGATGTGTATGCCAGATATGTCTTGCAGATGTTCAAACCATGAAGGTCGATCTGCGGAGTGACAGATGAAAGCAATCTCTGTGGACAGCACGGCTGACATGTAGATCACTAGCGCTGACAATGTGCCACATCTCTTCTACTGCAGGGGCTGATGCCGGAGAAGAAGGTGTTTGAGGTGCACATCGAGCAGGGGCACAAGTATGGCGCCAAGGTGGTGCTGCGCGGCGAGGCGGGCATGAGCGAGCTGGGCGTGCTCCCGGGCGACGTCATCTTTGTGCTGGAGCCCAAGCCCCACAAGACCTTCAAGCGCGTTGGCAACGACCTCATCCTCGACAAGGTGCGCCCGCCTGCCTGGTCCTCAAACTCTCCAGTGACATGTGCAGGACCTCTGGTAGCAGACTCTGCGAATTTGACTCAGGCCATGAGGCATGGATTGCTTTCCGTTGCTGGGGTGCGCAATGGCACTTTGGTATTGATTTGCCAGACTCCCAAGCAGTGTGTTCATAGCCTGAAGTGCACTTTGGAAGCTAGCTGGAATGGCCCTCTGATTGGAAAGCTCTGTGGGTGCGCAGGATATCTCGCTGCAGGAGGCGCTGTGCGGCTTCAGCTTCAACGTCACCCACCTCGACCAACGCGTCCTGCAGGTGCGCTCCCCGTCTGATCCCAAGCACTTGCTTCTTAGGTAGCTGTGCACGTGCTTTGAGCCAGGAGCAGGATGTGCACAATGATGCAGTAGGGTGCGTTCTTACTGCTCAGAGATCAGACAGGGCATCGTGGACAGGACACTGGGAGGCAGTTGCAGGGGAATACGGTAGTCGTGTCCATTTGGCAGTGCAAGGGGCAACAATGGCTGGGCATCTCCCTTAGGCAGCACAGTAAGGGGTTTGCGGCCATCGCATTGATGGGTGGTATGGTGTCTTCTGCACAGGTGTCGCAGCCGGCTGGGGAGGTGGTGAAGCCCAACAGCTGGAAGTGCATCACGGACGAGGGAATGCCGGTGCACGGGCGCCCCTACGAGAAGGGCAACCTGTATGTGCACTTCAACGTCAAGTTCCCAACCACGCTCACCCAGCACCAGGTGGCCGCCATCCAGCAGGTGCTGCCGTCCGCGTCGCGCGACTCCTCCGAGAATGGCGTCATGGACGTCGACAGCGAGAACGTACGCCCCCTCCTCCTCTCTCTCACACTTTCATGGTGTCCGCTATCTGCGAACAGCTCCATGCCGACACTTAACCGTAATACACTTCATCGTCCGCTGGCATCTCCATGCCGGCATTATATCAAGCTTGGTGGACAGACTGCCAGCAGCAGCAGCAGCTTGTTGTAATCTTGCAGCTCAGTTTTGAGATCGTCTACTACAATATCGCTCTAAAGGGTCTGGCCAGTGGGCTACCGACCAGCACAAGCAGCAGTGAAGATAGCAGAAGCTCTTTGGAATAGATTATAGCTTGGAAGGCGTTGTTGCTGAGGGTGTTGTCTGGTGCGGTGCGCAGGTGACGATGCGGCCGGTGGAGGATATAGAGGAGGAGCTGCGCGCGCGGCGGCAGTATGCCAAGTCATCCGGCGGCAGCGAGGCCTATGACAGCAGCGACGACGAGGACGGCCGCGGCGGGCAGCGCGTGCAGTGCGCCCAGCAATGATTGCGGCATTCCCACCGCAGCCGTGCCCACCTCCGCCGCTGCACCTGGTGAAGCATGACCGAGGGGTTGTGTGCTAAGCACAGCTGCATGTTCCCTGCGGTGCTCGTGGGCCCACCAGCTGGTGCTTCGCATGGAGAGGGAAGGAAGGGCATGGCGGCTGAAGCTTGGCAGCATGATGTCTTGGGCTGAGGCTCAGGTGCAGCTGGTGAGGCGAAGGCGTGAAGCTGAGGCTGGTCTGAGACCGCAGCTGGCATGAACGCCTGGGATTGGGGAGACGTGCCGGGCCGGCTGAAATGAAGCGAACGCCTGGATCTGCGTGGTATAGCTGTGCTTTGACGGGATGCAGCAGGTCTGTAAATAGAAAGTGCTGAGGGGCAATTACATAGGCTGATCCTGCAGGTGCCCTCCAATGGGTTGGCTGCATGCCCAAAGTTATAGCAAAGCTATCCCTGAGTGAAGCCTCCTTGCAATATATTCTTGCACCGCTCTGTTGTGGTGGAACATCTGGGGTGCCTGAGTGGAGATCAAGGTCAAACTAGAGGGACCAGCTAACATAGGTACCTGGTCAATCTTCCAGGTGGTATGGCTCCAGAGCAACACTGATCCGTAGTGAAACAAATGCAGTGCAATTGTAGTTTATGTACTTGTCCCCATTTTCTGAAATGCCAGGTGCTTTCAAGTTAGGCTCAAGCATATTCAACATATGGGTGTCCTGGACATTTCGGCTTTCATTAAATGGCATGGTTTCTTGACCTGTGACCCCTTCAAGTTGAGCTGCTGTGCATGTGTCAAAGGAGACATCAACGGTGATTAAGAGCACTGCGGTAAACTTGCAGTAATTGTCAATATGCTGCATGGACAGCGGAAGTATGCAATATCTCAAGGCACGCATGCAACCTGCGGATGCAAGTAGTGCTGCAGCTGCTCCAAGCATATGCAATATGATCACGCTCCAGTACTTCTGATCAAGTAGTTGGCCAGGCCGATAGCTGTAGCGGTTAACTTTTAGCGGGCACTCCCAGGAGTGCTCATCCTCTGTGCCCCACTGCTTTACTGCTGCAGCCACATGCGCCGACGTTAACAGCTAGTCACGAGTCTCTTGAGTAGCTCAGCATCAAGTGCAAGGCCACTTAAGGCAGCATTTTTTGTCCAGAGGGGGGAACGGTCCCCCTAACATTTGAAAAGATCTGGTGACTTCGTTCCGGTTTCTGCACCAACAAAAAATGGTCTTTGATTTCTAAGTCAGTTTTTCGGGATGAATATCTCAGAGAGCCTTCTGCTGCTCGCGGCAATTGTCCAGAGCCTTTCTTTCTCCACATGCAAAGCACTAGATTTCTCGAACGGATTTAACAGCAAATTGGATTGGAACCCACCGGAGCTCCTTTTGGTGAGTACGATGTTGAGATCGCTTTTCACTCTTGACTGCCAGATCGCTTTGTGCAATTACTTTGTAAGAGAAGATCCCCGATGTTGCCTGGTCGTAATGCACCAGTTGCACCGCGCAAATCTCGATATGTCTCATCTATGTTTGCATCCCTAGGCATCTTTGAATTTTTTGAAATCACACGAGTGTGTGCATGCTGTAGGAACCCACCTTCGTGAACGACAAGAAGGCCATCTTGTTTATATTTTCACAACCATGGTGCGGAGCTTGCACGAGGCTGAAGGCCAACTTTATGGAAGACGGAGAGAAGCTCCTTGACATCTCCAAGGACTTCCTGCTGATCAATGTCGGCGGTGATGACAACAATAAGTTTGGGGTACGCATTCGTTGCCTAGAAGAGGAACTCCCAGTGGCTCTCTTTACCTGTAGCTAAGATTTCCTACTCTTGTCCTGCTCTTTCTGCTTCCTCAAATCCTCTGCTAGCCTCTTCTCCTTGCATGGCCAGTACAATCACAATAAGGTGATTGTACAGGCGGAGTTTGCACCAGATGGGGGCTACATTCCACGCATTGTGTTCGCCGAGCCAAACGGCACATTGCGCACAGACATCAAGAATCCAGCCACTCCAGACCAGTACGCTTACTTCTACCAGAGTGTGGACCAAGTCAAGGCCGGCATGGAGAATGCCCTCAAGGTGCTGGCGGAGAAGAAGGTGCCAGAAGCTAAGCCGGAGGAGCTCAGCATTAGCAAAGAAGCAGAGAAGGCTACAGACAAGACCAGCGAACTGTGATGTGGGTCCAATGAGGAGAGGTACAAAAGCACCATACACAGATATTACTGAGACAGGGTGATTGAGTAAGACATTGACTCTTGGGAAGGTGCCTCCAATCTTAGTATCACACCCAACCAAAGAGGTGAGAAGTGTCATAGTGGGAATTCATGTGGAAGATCACTTGGGCAAATGAGATCTTGCAGGAAGTTGTTGAAGAGTTGTGATTCCTCAAAATGTGATGTTCCTGTGGCTTGCACATGTGATTTTGGGGACTGCAAAGATCATTGCAGCCACCAGATGATACTCGATAGCTACAAACGATAAATATTCCAAATTTAGAGATCTGCCAATATCAGTGATCTAAAAAACGATTACCCACCAATAATACTCACTATGACCAACTGCCAAGCTATTCCCAATGCACACAATGTCAATACTCCTTATCATGGCTACACACTTCCAAAGATCCTTGCCTAGAAGATCTGCATGTGACTGCAATGCTGCGTGAGCTACAAACCATTGAGCACCGCTCCTCATTGAGCACCACTGGATTCGTCCAGGCTGTGTCCACTAATCACGAAAAGGAAGTAAACGCTTGCAACAACTGCATGTTCATCCAGCTGGCTGCAACGCTAAAGGAATGGGGCCTTGCAACTGCTCAATCGACATCTGGACACAGCCTGCCCAAGTCTTTGTGCTCTTACGTCCAATGTCTATGTCCAATGGTCTACCGTCCTTTGATGCCCCATCGGCTGTACAGGACTCAATTGATTGATTGGGGCGACATATGCAGGAGGCACTATCTTTTGCAGACCAAGATACCCACCAGGAAATAAACGAAACACCCAGTCCGAATTTGCTGCCTTCCATGAAGGCATCTTAGTGCATTCATTATTATACATCCAACTTGTCATGATCACCACACCACTTTATGCCTCAAATGGGCAGCTTCATCTCGTATCGTTAGATTGGCAGAGAGCCACATTACCAGACGTCCTTCTGGATGCGGCCGGCGTCCGACATGCGCTTGAGAACGGCCTCAGCCTGTCCCGTGCTCACGCCATTCGCCTGTTCCACGATTGCCACCGCCGCCCGCGCAACATCCTGCCACATGCCATAATTCTTCAGTTCAAAATGATTTCAAAACTTCATCAACCAAAACACTCTCCCTAACATGTATTGGAGAGCCAGCGCTGGCGTGCCTAAACTTGCAGGTGTGAGATTGTTATCATCAACTTCACTAATGCCTTGAAATAATAGATCACGTCCATTTGTGCGCAGGGAAGCCAATCCGGCATGATGCAAACGAGCACTTGCATAACTGTACATCAAGCCTGCATTGTGGGAGCAGCTGAGTCGGCAAGGGGGGCGCTGCCGCACCTTGGCCATGTGCTTGGCGTCCCCGCACACGTAGAAGTGACCGCCGGCGCCCTCGCGAAGAACGGGGGCGATCAGCGCTGACTCGCGCGCCATGTAGTGCTGCACGTAGTCCTTGGTTTTGCCGTCGCGCGAGAAGGCCACGAAGAGCTTGGTGATGGTGCCGTCCGCCGCCCAGGCCTCCAACTCCTCGCGGTAGATGTAGTCGTGCGCGCGCTTACGGCAGCCAAAGAACAGGTACGCAGGGGCCAGCTTGGTGCCTGCCGCGTGCCAGCCACAGCCTCAGCACCATGCACCAGCAATTATTTTCCAGCAGCCCCCAGAGATTATCTGCACTAGCGATGAATGGTTCGGGAGTGCAGCTGCCCATCTATCTTTAATGGCCCAAAAGCTGAGAATCTTGCATGACAAGGGCATGATATACAGACTACCTCAAAACGTACAAGGGAAAGATGAGGGCAGATATAGCTCCGTTCTCGGAATGAAGTGGTCTAGTGCAGACCATCTGGTAATGCTGAGGAGTGAAATTCCATTAGTAGCTAATCCACTCTCAAGTCATCAGAATTAAGGCTTCACAATGGGCTGACAGCGCGCACCTTTAGCGGCGAGGGCGGCGCGCTCCTGCAGGAAGCCGCGGAACGGCGCGAGGCCGGTGCCGGGGCCGACCATGACGATGGGCGCGGCCGGATCGCGCGGCAGCCGGAAGCTGCTGTGCCGCACAAACACCGGCACGCGTGCGCCCGGCGCCTTTTGCTTCAAGAAGTACGACGTAATGCCCTCATGCACCCGCCCTGTCGCCATAGCCAGGCATCCAGCGTCAGCCGCCATCACATAGTATTCACACATTTCAACCCTCCATAGCAACACAGCGCAGTGCAGATAGACTTGAACGTGCCAGAAGGGAAGCAGGAAGCGTTGATTAACAAGTATATCTTAGGAGCAACACCTGTGGCGGTGGTTTCCAGGACGACGGCGCAGGTGACATGGATGGATTTGGGGTGCGGCAGGGGGGACGATGAGATGGAGTAGAACCGCGTCTGCAGCCGCTGCATAACAGAGCCGAAGAAGACGCCTGAACATCCACAACACTGCCACGATTAATATCTGCTGAGACCCCTCGATACATTTCCAAGATTATTTCGAAACCCGACAGCAGCACACCAGTATCGCAAAAGCATACCAATCAGAAAGAGGTCCAACAGCCAAAGCTTGCACTCACCCAGCGGGGGCTTGATGCTGGGGAATTCTTCGAGGACCTCCAGCAGGCAGCGGCTCTGCTGGTGCCACGCCTTGTACTCCGCGGCGCCATCTGGCGACAGCAGCCGGTGCAGCCGCGCCGCATCCTCGCCGTCCGCAAATGCTGTCAGCGCCTGCAGCGCCGGCTTACTCACCGGCGAAAGCAGATCCGCATACCGCGCCAGTGCCGCCCTCAGCGTGATCGCGCCACCTGCCACACATCATCGCCATCTGTTGTCAGGCACTGAGACGCCTTTTTAGGATAGCAGACCGCAGCCTGGACCAAGGCTGTCTTGTTTCAGGAGCAGGGGATGCACTGCGCGGCCCTCCCACACCTCTTCCTCCGCCGATATCAGCTTGCCGCCTGGAGTGTAAAGAGGGCAACAAATTGCATGCCAATCAGCCCGCAGTTCAGAGGATAATGCCAAATGAGGAGGTCAAAGCAGTTCACCTGCAAAGGGCTGCGCCATCTTCTGGGGGTTGCCCTCGGGCACGCTCAACCTGAATACTGTCTCTGGTGGGTACCCTAATGCGGCTGCCGCCCGCTCAACCGACTCGCTGCTGTTCTCTGGCAGGATGCCCACCTGTGGCAGCCAAAAACCATTGTCAGATCAGCCCCAGCTTTTTATGCCAGTAAATATAACTCCCAACGGAGAGCATACAATATAAAGTTCATGGTATGAGCTGGTCAATACGAGCCGCTTGCACCAACAAAAGACTCAAAATAGCCTGTCTGATTCCAAACACAGCATCCAAAACAACCACTCGGGCAAGCTGTGCACTACCACCGCACAGACAAGTTATTGCTTTGGAAGGCAAAAGCAGCCTGAGCAGAGCAGGCGCTTACGTGGTCTCCAGCCTCATAGCTGATGTCAGAGCCGCTAACATCCAGCTCAATGTGGACGCAGGAGCGGTCGGACTGCGGCGAGTGCAGCTCGCGCACCACCCCGATGCGCGCAAGGAAGGGTGAGTCCTTGCTGGTGCCGTTGCCGGACACCGGCGCATCAGTGGAAACATCCTCGGCCCCCGCCGCGTCCGCGCCAGTCAGGATCTCCACCTGGTAGCTGGGCACTGTTTCTGCCGCCGCCACGATCTGAGTCACTCCTGGCTCGCCAGTCTGCAGAGGCACATCACACCGCTCAGCCAGGACACTTAAAACTGCGCACAGTTTGTAGCATGCAAGGCAAACCATGAAGACCATGAGAGCCACTGTGCAGGCAAGATGTTGCATGATAGCTGGAGAGTGGGCAGAGGAGCGCGCACCGTGCTCTTGGCGAGCACATCAGACTTGTCCAGGGAGGCGTACAGCTCCGTCCGCCATGACTCAAAGTCGGCCTCGATGTCTTCGTCATCGTCGCCGTCGCCGCGGCGCACCAGAGCGCGACCTCCTAGGTTGACCAGCGCCTTGTGCACGCGCTTGCCCACAGCGCAGAAGTGCTCGTACTGCTTGTTGCCCAGGCCAAAAACGCCAAAGGACACGCCCTGCACCAAGGTGGCCATCGGATGAGATCACCAGCAGGTGTTAATCAGTGCGAATTGTAAGTGTAGGATCCTTCAAACCTTGTTGGTCCTTGTGCAAACCTTGGAAACTCAGCAACAAGAAGATAAACGTACATGTGATCTACATTGGATCCATGTCCAATAATATTATGCCTGTCAAAGCAACACTGCGCAAATACATAAGAGCCTGCTGTGGGGGGTGCTGGTCAAAGTAAGAAAAGGGTACCTCCAAGAGCTTGCCGTTCCCTATTCCCTTGTCCACATCCGAGGAGGCCTTCAGGAGCCACCCATAGAAGTCTGCTGCATTATCTGTCGGCTCTCCATCGCCGTAGGTGGCCATCATGAAAAAAACCACTGTCTCCTTGTGCAGCTCCTCCGCTTTGAACTCCTCCATGTCCAGCACCTCATACCGGTTTCCCTCGCCATACCGTGTTGCCAGTTCCGACTTCAATTGCTTAGAGAACCTCTCCGCAGTCCCGGTCTGCGTGCCGAAGAGAATGCAGACCTTCGGTCTGTCGTCCTCCTTGTTGGCTGCCTGCTCGCCGTTCAGGAATATTGAGGCCTTGCGGCCGGCCCCTGGCTTGCTGCTGCGATGCCGATACAGTAGGACCACTATGGAGAGCACCAGAACGATGACCGAGGCCAGACCCAGCGCGGGCAGCAGCGGCTGCGACGCTAGCTGGTCGGACATTGACCTTGCCTGTAACTTCTGTCCCCCAAACTCTCTTGCTCTTCAATGCGCACAATGATCCCCACTCACTAACAACGACTCTGTCTCTGCGTGGCCAGATCCAGCAGGTGCTCAGCCTTCGGGTATCACCGTGGAAACTCTGCCTGTGGCGTCCTCATGAGAGAGAAGATGACGTTGCCATCACCAATTGGCAATTTGCAAATGCTGTGTTGGCTTCCTCGGAAATTTGCAACCTGAACGGAAAGATCACCTCAGCCCATCGTAACTCGTAAATCTTGATCAGCCCATCAACAATACATTTCGTCAGTCAAAGTCGAGGAGCCCACGAGGGTGGCCTTCCTTGTCGCGCTTTGGAATATAGGTAGATGTGCATGGAAGGGGGACTCCTCGACTTCGTCCTGTGCTGATCGGCTTGATAACGCCATGAATTGAGACCAATGTAATAATCAAGGCCCATGTCGAGTCTGAGGACCCAGTCAGCTGATTGCTGGCATGGAGCACACTGATCAGGGTGAGCCAAGCAGAGCCGCTGCCGAGGCAGAGCGAGTCACATGGGAGGGGATATACACAGACGCCTCTTTCAGGTACTTAGCGCAGATCATGTGATCATATCCACAATCGGATCATGTGCAGTCCTGCTCCAAGAACAGTACTGGACACCCACGCCTCTTGCAGGGAGGAGGTGCAGAGATGGCGCACAGAGGACATAGAGCAGAAGGTCCTTGGCAATGCAGTCGTGCTGTGGGAGCGCTACGCGGAGCAGAACCGGCGTTTTGTAGAAGAGCGTTCGGAGCAGCTGAAAAGTTTTGCCAACCTTGCAGCTCTCATCACCGGCTTTGCCATAGTCGCCTTTCTGCAGGCATGCCACACTTTCAAAATGTTTGTTTACATGCATTACCTGCATACTGCCGAAGCGTGCATCCCTTGCCCGGCGCCCCGAGTTACCCCCGTCTTATACCAGGCGCACAATTTGGGCTGATGTACTCTGTGACTGCATGCAGTTTGACTTTGATGTGGCGGCCGCAAACCAAGGCGTGATCCTAGCTTTTGGATTGACCATGGCTTTGGTGGTGCGATGCCCTCCCTTGCCCCAATTTTTGCTTTTCAAGCCATCACCCCTCTCCTCTGATGATTGGAATAGAAGCAGTTGGGCGCCCATGCATCAACATTCTGTGATGGGGAGAGTGGCGAGGGGCCGGCTGCTTGACTGAGATTCATGTGTGGCCAGGTGGGGCTCAGCATCAACTCCATGTCATTGTGCGGCCTGATACATGCGGCTGTCATGAAGACGGGCAAACAGTATGTGGCGGAAGCTGAGGAGGCAGAGTTCATGCGGCGATGCCGCGTCTTTGCCCTGCAGTAAGCGCCCTCCCTTGGAATCTTTCAGGTCTTCAGACATCTACAAATATTGTATACTCAGAAGGAAGAATCAATTGAGAGTCCAGCAGCTTTTGCCTGAGGTGGGCTGGTGGCGTGCAGGTACCGGAAAGGCAATAGCCCACCCCAGCCGCGCCGCAACATCCAGAGCTTCTGGCAGAATCACTGCGAGGCTGAGTGGCAGCGGGCGTTCTTCATGTTTTCTGGAAGTGAGTGTCTATGTTCTGCTCCCCCGCTGACCATTTAAGGCATGATGCATTATGTAATGAGATATATACTGATGGCCTTTCCTTGCTGCAGGTGTCTTTGTGTTTTATGCAAACCTCACTCTGGCCTCGTGGATCAAGTTCCAGAACGTGTCCACGGCCGCCATTATCATGACGATGGTCTTCGGCCTCGGATTTGTGTATTTGATTGTGATGCATGTGCGCTGGCTAGAGCCTGTTGCTGGTCCTGCACCACGTGTCAGGGGCCCCAACCTGAAGGTCAGTGTGCCACCCCGGGTGGGCATGTATCTCTTCTCTTTGCATGTTGTTCAGCTTGATTTCACTTTATCAGCAAATGGACCACTTTTACAGGTGCAGGGTTCAGAAACATGTTCCTCATCAAAAGAGTTCCTGTTGCAGGAAATTGAGAAGCCCATGGGCCTGCCCTTCGACTGGCACCTCAAGCCTCGACGATTTGGGTCCTTGACTGCAAGTGCATCCATGCCTCGCAGCCCGTAGGGTCTGACAAAGACACAGCTGGATGCATTTTGTGTCTCCTTGAATACTGCTGACAAGGAAAGGTTCCATGCGCAAGCTGCGGCCTCAGGCAGTCACTGGCAGTCACTGTACGTACATAGTATAGGATAGCTATCCGGGTTTGCGGGATTGCACTTTCAGGGGTCGTATGCGCATGCTGCTGCATCAGATATTTTCTTTGCATACTGTGAAGAGAGCAACAGAAGGAGGAAGGAAGATTACATCACTCCAGCCGCCTAGGGCTGATTGGATGAACT